>Ga0081540_1001040_pt1 | contig 24821 bp, 23 predicted proteins | sample TabmetS2T1R1_FD_71024 | JGI IMG/M metagenome (GOLD analysis project Ga0081540, IMG submission 71024) | Tabebuia heterophylla rhizosphere microbial communities from the University of Puerto Rico - S2T1R1 | ecosystem: Host-associated > Plants > Roots > Rhizosphere ... | reverse complement strand
CGTTCTCGACCCCTTGAAGAGGTAGTAGCCTTGCGTTCTGCTGCCATGCACAGCAGCTCGGATGTCAAAACCACATCGGCCGCCCTGTGCCTGCACAGGACCAATCTGCATCCAAAACCGCCAATTGTCCGGCGCGGAAGCAGGTGGCAAACGCAGGTCGTTCGCCCCGCTGCGATAGACATAAATTCGTTTTCCCACTTGTGCTCCTGGTTAGAGTGAAGGCACGGATTGCATGTGGGGTACCGTAACGAGAGCAACAAGGTCGCTGCTGTGCAGCCGATCCCAGTGTGCTGTGAGACGCTACCCCTATCGCCAAAGGCCCTCGAACGAATACCAGCCAACACGTGTGTAGTGGGCGACGTTGCCCAGAAGGACACGGTTAGGAGACGCCCATGCTTTGAGACAATTTATAGTGCCCGCCGTGGTCGATACGCGGATCCGCACAACCCGCCCTCCAAACTGTTGTTCGGGATGTGGGCGCGCAGTCGTTCGTGGCCTAGCGTCAAGACCACGCTTGCAGCAAACCCACGCGTCTTGGACCAACTGTCTTGGTTGTGAGGATAACTCTACTGGCGAATTTGGAGCACGTGTGCCGAGGTCGATGCCGAAATCAGCGAGCACCCGGCGCTCACCCTATCCCTTCACTTCAAGCTCCGCTATCCTCCCTCTTCAGTGTAGCAGCGGCCCGAAAGTTTCGGGGGCTTTTGTCGGCGGCCTGACACTGATGACGCAACGCTGGTTCTGGGTTCTTGTTTTCTTCGTCGCCGGACTGGCCTCCTGCTTTGCCATGCTGGCAAGCATCATCCACTTTCAAATTTTGGGCGCAGTTAGCTTCTTCTTCCTGATGGCAGTCTGCTGGGGGTTCGCAGGGGGAATTGCGGGTGCTGGAAACTAGCTTCGACTTGCCCCCAGCTCCGCCACCTCGCGCTCGAGCGTGGCGACGTGCTTACGAAGCTCACGCGCAAGGCCTGTAGGTCGGGATCCGTCAAGCCGACGCCAAAGATCCTGTGTTCCTCAGCCGCAAGGGCGGAGGGCTATCGGAGCGCACCGTCAACGCCGTGGTCAAGGGTGCGGCAGCCAAGGCTGGCATGCCCCGGTTTCCCCGCATTGGCTACGCCACGCCCGCGGCTTACACGCGATCGACCCTGGCGCAACCTTCCGGAAGTCCAGAACACGCTGGGGCACGACAATATCGCCGCCACGAGCGGCTATCTGCATGCTCAGTCGGATAGCTCGAGCGGCCTGAAACCCAGCGATGAAAGATCCTGCGGGCAATCGCCGGCTCCGATCCCGACGACCCGACAGCCTCGCTCGATCCTGTGCCGGATTATCTGGGAGCATCAATTAAGGCGTCCGGGAATTACGAATTCCTGAAGTGGGAAATCGCCGAGCTAAAATTGGCCTGAGGCGTCGAGCTATTCACAACAGTGACTATGAATCCGTGAACGACTGCAAGCGAGCAATCGATCGGCATTTTCGTGAGCGGAACGCTGCCTTTGCAAAGCCGCGCCGCGCTGGCAACGTCATCTGGGGCAAGGAACGCGAGCGCCCTTTCTTCATCGCACCCGCGCGCCTACACAGAAACGGTCTTCGGTAGCTCCCAGACCGGCGGCGAAATCATCGGCGCCGACCGTGTCCGCTGCTGTGGGAATCGCGTCGGCGACTGAGATATCGATTTGTTCGGCGACCTTGATCGCCCTTATCGACTTCCATGCCGAGGTAGCGCACGGTGTATCTACTAATCTAGTCGGTGTGAGATGGCCTAGGAGCTGCCGCATGCATGCGTCAACCGCACCGTTCGTGCCGGGACCTCAGATCCGCATCGAAGGCCGATCAAACGGGCCACTCGCCGGTCTCACTTTCGCCGTTAAGGATCTTTTCGATGTCGCGGGTCAACCAACCGGGGGCGGCAATCACGACTGGGCGCGCTGGCATCCCGTGCCCGACAAGCACGCCTGGGCCGTTCAAAGGTTGCTCGATGGCGGCGCCACATTGATCGGCAAGACGATCACCGATGAGGTCTCGCTTGGCATCCTGGGCGAGAACGCGTTCGATGGCACGCCTCTCAATCCTAAGGCGCCAGACCGCGTGCCCGGCGGCTCGTCATCGGGATCGGCTTCAGCGGTGGCGTGCGGACTCTGCGATACGGCCCTGGGCACCGACACGGGCGGCTCGGTGCGCGTGCCGGCGAGCTTCTGCGGCCTCTACGGCATTCGCCCGACACACGGTCGCTTGCCGCTCGAGGGCATGCTGCCCCAGGCGCCGTCGTCCGATACGACCGGCTGGTTCGCGCGCGATACCGCGACATTCGCCAGGGTCAGCCAGGTAATGCTCGGTGACGACCTGCCCCGCGAGCTGCCGAAGCGGCTCATCATCGCCATCGATGCTTTCGGCTTGGCCGACGCCGACGTTCAGGCCGCACTGAAGCTCATGGTCTCGCGCCTCACCCGTCTCATCGGATCGGCCAGCGAGGAGATTATGGCGCCTCAGGGACTGTCGGTCTGGGCCCGGGCTCAGCGCACGCTGCAGCCGCCCGAGGCCTGGGAGACGTTCCGGCCCTGGATCGAGGCGACGAACCCGCGCATGGCCTTCGTCGTTGCGCGCAACTTGATCGCCGGCTCGCAGATTTCGGCAGCCGAGCGGGGTTGGGCGAGTCTTTTGCGGACAGAAGCCCGCGCCCGGCTCATGCATCTCCTGGCGGACCGCGCCATCCTTTGCCTCCCAACGACGCCCTTCCCGGCGCCGGAGAAAGGCCAAGCGATCGCGGCGCTCGATGTTGTGCGTGACCGCATCACATGCCTCACCGCCCATGGTGGCCTCACCGGTGCGCCGCAGGTGAGCATACCTGGCGGCACCGTCAATGGTCTGCCTGTAGGCCTCTCCATTATCGGCGCACATGGACAGGATGCGATGCTGGTGGCCGTCGCCAAGGCTGTCGAGGACATGGCATGAAGGACTTCACCCCAAATATCCCTGAGATCGTTGCCGAGGTGCGTGAGCGATTTGAGCGCTACGAGACGGCACTCGGGGCCAAGGACGTCGCGGTGCTCGACGCCACTTTCTGGAATAGCCCACGCACCATCCGCTACGCGCTCCACGAGAACGGCTACGGCTTCGAGGCCATTCACAAGCACCGGGTAACGCGTCCGCCTGGCCCCGGCATCAAAGAACACCGCATCCGCCTCGAGATTTTGACGCTCGGGCGCGATCTCGCCACGGTCAACCTCGAGTTCAAGGTGCGCGGACACGATCTCATCGGCCGCCAGAGCCAAACGTGGGTGCGGTTTCCCGATCATGGATGGAAGGTCATCGCGGCTCATGTGTCGACGGTGAGCGAGAAGCCATTCTGGTGATCCCATCAACAGACAAACGTCGAACGGGGATCGGCCACCTCAGCGGCACAACCGATCACGACCGCTGTAATCGAAGATGCACGGGCGTTGTTCCTCAGACTGAAGCTGAGCGACCGGCGGGCGGCGTGGCGATGTTGGACCACTGAGGCCCCACGGTCAGTGCCGTCATTTTTTGTGCGGGGACACGCTGCCGGTCCGCGCGCGTGTGTCGAGCTTGGTCGCAAGCGCGATTTGCCGCTGAATCAGTGGGTGGATTTCGGGGATGATTGCTAGGAGGCGCGCGACCTCAATGCGCTCGGCGTCAGTCATAGCATCCGTCTGCCAGCGTGTGAGCTGCCGCGCATCAAGCGCCAGCCGCCCGAGAGTATCCCTTGCTTTCTGGCACCAGCGACGCGGGTTGCCACGCTTGGGCTGATTCCTCTTAGCCAAGTTCTGATGAGCAGTCGGTAGCGCTTCGTTGATCGGGACTTCAACCACCGTCTTCGCCCGCGATGAAGCGATCGGTGGCGCGGGTGGGCAGGCCATCGATGCTGCGTGTCCGACCCGACATCTTCTTCACCCAAGCAGCCGGATCGGCTTGCCGGTGGTATTTGGTCAGCGTGACGCGCTCGCGTTCGAACGCCATGAACGGCACACCCCAGCCGCAGCTCGTCTGCACGCTCTCGACGTCGATCAGGAAGATCTGGCGGGTCCCGGGCAGCAGTGTGAACTTCGGCGCCAGCGCAGCCCAGCCCGCATCTTGCGGCAGTACCGGTCGTCCCCGGCCGTAGAGGCGCAGGATCAGCGCAGGCTGCTCGAAGTTGCAGAACATGATGGTGATGCGGCCGTCGGCAGCCAGATGCGCATGCGTCTCGTTGCCCGAGCCGCCGAGATCGAGATAGCCTACCTGGCGCGGACCAAGCACGCGAAAGCAGTCGAGCCCTTTCGGCGACAGGTTGATCCGTCCGTCGGCTGCCGCGGTCGACACGAAGAAAATCGGCTGCTTGCCGATCATCTCAACATGGCCGTCGTTCAGGGCTTCCGTGAATTCGGCCATCGGCTCAGTCCTTCTGCGGGCGCCTGCAGATCACGACCGACACGAGGCTCTGCCCGATGTGGTCGGCGCCGATCGTACCAGCCAATCGCATTGAGGAGAACACTCGCCACAAAGTTGTACCTCATGACCAATGGATCGCCCGCACGCGGCCAAGTTCTGACCGCTTCGCCCTGACAGCGGACGTTCGGTAAGCGACGTGAGTGACCCTGAGGGACTTGGCCCAGTGCGGTATGCTCGGTAAAACCCGATCCCATCGAAGGGCATTTCGCAAGAAATAATCTCTTAACTGCTCATTCCGAACGCTTGGAAGCAAGCCGTTCAGCACTATCAACTATGCTTTTCATAGATCATTAAATGAGCCCGTGAAGCGCGCCTTCAGCTCCCGAAATATCTTTCCATATGGCATGGCGATCGCCCTCCGCGCGAGAGCGACGCTACGGCTTGACCGTTAATATTGGCGTGCGGCCGGAGGGTGCCCAGCTTGGCGAGTATTCGTCCTGAGGGCGGATTTGTCATCCGCGTGCTCGGTCAATCTACAGTGACCGCCGCACCGCACCCCCGTCGACCGGGATCGCGGCGCCGTTGATGTAGCGGGCGAGGGGGGAGGCCAGGAACGCTGCGAGATGGCCGATGTCGTAGGGCTCGCCGAAATAGCCGGCAGGAATGTTTTGCATGATGTAGTCGGCCCGCGATTGCTCGGTTGGATGCAACCTCAGGATCTGCGCCGTAGTGATGCGCCCCGGGGCGATCGTGTTGACCGTGATCCCGTAGCCGCCAAGCTCGGATGCCAGCGTCCGGGACCAGCTCGCCAGCGCCGCCTTGGCGGGAGCTGCCGCATTGAGCTTCGGCGCAACAAGTGCTCCGGAAATGCTGATGATTCGCCCCCAGCGCTCCGCCTTCATCGCAGGGATGACGAGATCAGTCAGTCGCCGCGCCGCCATGAAGTTGAGAGTAATTGATTCCTCCCAATAGGCATCATCCACCTCCTCGGTGATCGGTCTCGCTGCACCGGCGTTGTTGACAAGGATGTCGATGCGACCACCGAGCGCCGCCGAGGCCTCGGCCGCGATTTGGGCTGGGCCACCCTTGGTGCCGACGTCGCCGACCACGATCGCGGGCCGACCACCCGAGCGAGAGGCAAGCGTTTCGGCTACCGTTTCGAGCGTCGCCAGCGTGCGCCCGCTGATCGCCACCCGCACGCCCGCGTCCGCAAGAGCCTCCGCCACACCCCTCCCAATGCCACCGCTCGCAGCCGTAACGAGAGCGGTTTTGCCGGTGAGATGAAGATTCATATTTTGCCTCCAGTCGGCGTCTGGATACGCGGGCGCGGGCCGCATCTAGATGTCGCCTGCTTCACCGCTACTTACCTTGCTTGCGCGTCCCGATCGTTGCAACGCCTATGCGTCGATGTATTGCATCGCGATGACGGCTCGGCCGCGGCAGCAGAACTCCAAGATAAAGCGCTCAGGGGACCTGCACCAAGCACAGCCCGTGTGGTTTTCTGGACCAGATGGCCCCCCGACTTGGGAGCCCCGCGCAAACTACCATCCAGACGATCCGCATCGAGGACCAAAAGAAGGTGCTCAACCTCTCTGTTGAGCGGCCGGCGTAGACGGGTCACTATCCTTTCTTCGAAGTCCAGGATCGAACCAAAATGCCAGCCATGACTGCACAACGTGTGCAAGACAAAGACAGGACCGAGCCCCGGTCCCGCTATGTGAACATTCAAGGACGGGAGGTTCATTACATTGAATGGGGCGTGGCTGGCGCGCCGGCCCTCGTCATGTGGCACGGGCTCGCGCGCACGGGAAGAGACTTCGACTATCTTGCAGCAACGCTCGCCCATCGTTTCCATATTGTTTGTCCCGACACCATTGGTCGCGGCCTGTCCGAGTGGAGTGACAGGCCGGATGAGGAATACTGCCTCGAGGCCTATGCGCGTCTCGCATGTGATGTCGTGGACGCCGTGGGCTTCCAGCGACTGCATTGGCTCGGCACGTCAATGGGCGGCGCACTCGGAATTCGTGTCTCGGCAACGATGCTGAAGGGCCGCATCGAACGGCTTGTCAACAATGACATTGGTCCGACCTTTCCCGATGCGCCCTTTAAACGCATCAAGACCTACGTCGGCAGCCCTCCCGAGTTCAACACGATGCTGGAGCTGGAGGGCTATTTCCGCACCATCTACAAGCCCTTCGGATATCACACGGAGGCGCAGTGGCGTCATTTGGCTGAGACCTCGATGCGGCGGCTACCCTCTGGCCGCATCACCACGCATTACGATCCCGCCATCGTGCGGCAGATGTTTGCCCATCCGCTCGACTACGAGCAGTGGGAATTCTGGGGCCAGATCAAGGTTCCGACGCTGGTACTGCGAGGCGTCGAGTCCGATCTACTTCTCGATGATACTGCAAGGCAGATGGCTGCTCGCGGACCGAGGGCCAGGGTCGTCGAAATCGAGGGTTGCGGTCACGCACCTGCACTGAACGTGGCGAGCCAGATCGAGATCGTACGAGACTTTCTGACTGCGTAGGGGACGACTGAAGCGTCCTTGCAATCGCCAGCCAGCCAACCCGCCTCCGCCAGCGACCAGCCCTTGGGCCATAGGGGGTTGGTGGCAGGGTGACGCCCGATGGGTGTTGGTCGCGTTGCACCGGCGGGATCCTGGATTCACGACGGCCGCCTCCATTTGGGTGACTGCCGCTTTGGGCGTGCTGTGCGGCTTCGCGGCTTGAAAGCTGTTGATGGTGGCGATCGCCGGAGTGGGGGTTCAATCGCTGGCTGCCGGCTCGAACGAGAATCGATCTTAGAGGATACTTGGGATTCAGAAGGCTGAACCGTCCGGTTCTCGATAGGTTTACGCCGGGATCGCGAGAAGCTCTTTCTCGAACGCTCCGACTGTCCAATACCGATACGATCGGCACGGCAACGGTCGCAGGTTCCACAACGCGGTGGGTGGTCCTCACCAAAGTAGCGCCGGAGGAACACGCTGCGGCACTCCTTGGACTGCGCGTAGTCGGCAATCAGGCGAAGTCGCCGTTCGCCCTCGTAGCGGAAAGTCTTGAGTTTCGCCACAAGATCGCGGACGCCAGTCTTGAACGCCTCCGGCGGCACAACGATTGCGACGTTGCCGTCCTGGTCCCGTTCAACGGATCCAGCCTCTTCAAGATCCGACAAGAGCACCTCGCAGATGCGCGCCGGTACGCCAGCCGAGTAGGCGAGCGTCTCGGCCGTTGGGGAACGTTCTTCGCTAGTCCAGGCGGTGAGCGCAGCCTCAAGCCGCTCCAGATGGCGCACGCCTGGGCGGCTTTGAGCCTGGAGGTGCTCGTGGATTTCAAGGTCGGCGGGGTCGAACAGGAGAATGCAGTGTGCCGGCCGGCCATCGCGTCCCGCGCGACCGATCTCCTGAACATACTGCTCCAGGGATCCGGGAGCCTGGTAGTGCAGAATGTAGCGGATGTTCGGTTTGTCGATGCCCATGCCGAAGGCGGTTGTTGCAACCATGATCAGGCGCCGGGACGGGTTCATGAAAAGGCGCTGTGCCGCGTCACGTTCGGCAGCGCGCATCTTCCCGTGATAGCGCGTGACGGGGATGCGCGCGCGCCCGAGGGCGCCCGAGACTTCGTCCACCGCTGTTGTGGTGGCGCAATAGATAATGCCTGGGCGCTGCAGGCGTTTGATACGCCGGGCAGCAGCGGGGAACTTTGCCGCGCCAGGCACAATATCGACAGTGAGACCAAGGTTCTCGCGGTGCGCCGGTGCTACGAGGACCCGGGGGTTGTCCAACCGGAGCCGTGCGGCGATATCCTCGCGGACTCGCGGCGTTGCCGTTGCCGTGAGGGCAAGCACAGTAGGATTTCCCAGACGTTTGCGGGCATTGCCGAGGCGCAGGTAGGAGGGCCGAAAATCGTGACCCCATTCCGAGATGCAGTGCGCCTCATCGATGCACAGAAGCGCTGGCCGCGCGCGCTCGAACAAGGGAGCTGTCGCAGCCGACTCGAGCGTTTCGGGCGTTGTTAGAACGACGAGGCGGCCACCCTTCTTGAGTCGCTTGAGCGCGGCGCGTCGCTCAGCGACTCGCAGCCGGCTGTGGATCGCAACCACAGGAACGCCGTGCTTCCTCAGTGCGTGCTCCTGATCCGTCATGAGCGCAATGAGCGGCGAGATAACGACGGTCGGCCGCTCAAGTATCATCGCCGGAACCTGGTAGATGAGCGACTTGCCAAAGCCGGTGGGCAAAGAGACGAGCGCATCGCGTCCGTTGAGGACAGCCAGCATCGCCGATTCCTGCTCGGGACGCAGGCTCTGGATGCGGAAAGTCCGTCGCGCGGTCTGCCGGCTGATGCTGAGCAGGCTCATCGTTTTCATCTTTGGTTTGTAGCCGAATCCAGAGCCAGCCAGGCGCTCTCTAGGTCACGTGCAACTTAGCACGCCTCATGGACCGCCCTTTTGGGGCCGACCTGACGCTTCCTCTGTTGGTTCTGGGAAAGACCCGTGTAGCTGGCGACGCTCGCCCACGCAGCGGGGCTTCAGGGCGCGGCATAAACAGTGCTCGAGCCATGCAGGTTCCATTCCTGGTCGGACGGTGATCAGTGACCTGCCGGTGCGCACGCTCGGATCACAGCTTCAAAACGTGCCTTGGCGTCGCCGCCTCGGGCAAAGGGGCTGAGAATGGGCGTATCCACACCAGATCGTCGGTAGGCCTCGATCCGGGTGCGGCAATGCTCCGGCGTTCCGACGATGCTGGTCGCCTCGATCATGGCATCGCTCACCGCGTGTTCTGCCGCCTTGCGGTCACCACGCGCCCAGGCTGAAGCGATTTCTTCAGCCTCCGAAACGAAACCATGCTCGGCCATCAAACGATTGTAACGGGGGAAGAACCCGGCATAGAGCGCAACACCGGGTCGTAATGTCGTGAGTGCCGCCTCCCGCGTATCGGCGACGGCTGTCGGCAGCAGTGTCGTGATCTCAATAACGTTCGGATCGCGTCCGGCTTGGCGCGCGGCGTCGTTAAGTTGCTGGTGAACCGTGGCCGCCGTATCGAGCGTGCTGCGGGTTAGGATAACGCCGTCGGCGACCTCGCCGGCCAGCGCAACGCCTCTTGCAAACACAGCCGCAAGATAGACCGGAACGTCTGGATGGCGCGGCGTGTACCACAGATCGAAATTCTCGATGCGAACGGTTTCACCATCGAAGCGCACACGGCCGTCACGCATTAAAGCGCGCACAATCGCCACAGTCTCACGAGTGCGACTGAGCGGCTTCCCATAGACAACGCCATGCTCGGGCTCGACCTGCACCTTATGGCTCGAACCAAGCCCTAGAATGAATCGGCCGCCGGACAAGTCGGCGACCGAAGAAGCCGCCATCGCAATCGTAGGAGCGGTGCGAACAAAAACGCTGCTGATACTTGTTCCAAGTCGGATTTGCGAGGTTCGCATCGCACAGGCTGCCAGGATCGCAAATTGGTCGCCGCCATGGCCTTCTGCGATCCATGCCGAGTCGTAGCCCAAGCGCTCAGCCAACACGACGAGATCCACGATCTCGGCCGGGTTGGGGCCGCCGGAAATCGCGATGCCTATCTTCTCCACCTGAACCTCACCTCTCCTTATCTTCGGCGACCCGCGTAACATCTTGTGCCATTTCCATAGGAGAATGAACTCGACATCGCCGCGTGCCGACAGACTTCTCCATCCTTGAAGGGGTAGGCCTTTACAGAAGAAGAAAGTCGCCAAGCAGCAGTCGGCAACAGCGGTAAGGTCGTCGAGGACGTCCGCTGCCATGGGAATTGTCAGGCCGACGCGCAAATCAGAACGTGACCTTTTTAGGGTGACGGTTGGAGGACGTTCAATCACACAATCAGCTCGTCCCCTGTTCTGGCCAGTCGGGTGAAAGGCGTTGGCCTTGCGTCGATTGCAAACGCTGGTGGTTTATCCCTTGATCGAACCGGTAAGGCCAGCGACGTAGTGTTCGACGAAGAACGAGTATATGAGCGCCACTGGAATCGACCCGAGCAATGCTCCGGCCATAAGTTGGCCCCAATAAAACACATCGCCACGGATTAGTTCCGCGATGACGCCGACTGGCACGGTGCGCACCGTGGTTTTCGTCAAAAAGATCAGTGCGTAGAGAAACTCATTTTGCGACAGGGTGAAAGCGAAGATACCGGCCGAAATGAAGCCAGGCATGCACAGCGGCAGGAATATCTGCAATACCGTCTGCATTCGACTGGCGCCGTCGATCCGGGCCGCCTCTTCAAGCTCCTTTGGCACGGTCTTGAAGTAGCCGAGCAGGAGCCAGGCGCAAAAAGGCACCAACATTGTCGGGTAGGTGAGAATGACGGACGTCAGCGTATTGCCGAGATTCAGCCGGTTGATGACATCGGCGAGCGGAATGAAGAGCAGTGGTTGGGGCACGAGGTACACAGCCGCAACCGTCATCGCAATGAGACTCGCTCCGGCGAAGCGCATCCTCGCCAATGGATATGCGAGCATCGTACCGAGGACTAATGAGATGGCCGTGGCGACGATGGCAATCAGCATCGTGTTCCACGTCCAAAGCAGGAAGCTCGTCTTGGTCAGAAGATCGACGTAGTGCTTGAGGGTTGGTGCATGCACGATGAGCGGCATAATATTCTTGTTGTAGAGCTCAGCGTTTGGCTTTAGCGACGTGATTGCCATCCAATAAAATGGGAATAGTGCGAGCACGAGAAAGAAGCCAACCGGCAGCCACAGCCGCACCGCACGTTCGAGCCGTCCATGGCCCGTAACCATCAGCTCCTCCGCATGTAAATTGTCAGCGCAACGATCAGGACGGCGAGGGCCGGCAGCATCGCGAGCGCGACCGACGCGCCGAGTCCCAACTGCCCGGCACCCATTGCGATATCAAAGGCATAGGTAGCAAATAGGTTCGTCGCGTTTTGCGGCCCGCCATGGGTCAGAACATAGACGAGCTGGAAATCCGCGAAGGTAAAGATGACCGAGAACAGAGTTACGATTAGAATGATTGGCCGCAGCAGCGGCAGCGTCACGAAGCGGAACCGCTGCCAACCGCCAGCGCCATCAATCGTGGCCGCTTCATATAACTCGGGCGGAACCGTTTGCAGCCCGGCGAGCAAGGTGATGCCATAGAACGGCAGTCCGCGCCACGTGTTGATGATAATGATCGAGATCATCGCTAACGTGGGATCACCGAGCCAGGAGGGTCCTGGTTTGGGCCAGCCAAGCGCCACCAACAACCGATTAACGACGCTGAAAGCAGGGTCGAGCATCCACATCCAGGCGACGGTGCTAAGTACGGTTGGGACGATGAACGGCAGCAGCAGCAGCGCACGCACTAGGTTCTTCATGCGGAAGTGCTGATTCATAGCCACTGCTAGGCAGAGACCACCGACCATCTTGAGAAAGGTCGCAACGCCGGTATAGACAAACGTGTTGACCGCCACCTGCCAGAAGACAGGGTCGTGGAAGTTGACTACGAAATTTTTGAAACCCACGAACGTGCCGGTCTGCGCGACCGGCCGGTCCTGCAAGCTCAATAGCAAGCCGTAGACAAACGGATACCCAACTAGGGACGCCAGGAACAACAGCGGCAGCGCCATCAACAACCAGCTGAAAACGGCCTCGCGGTCAAGCAATGTCTTGAGCGGCGTGCGGCCGTGCGCCGCGCGGCGGACACCAGCAAGGCGATGGGAGACGACGGTCATGTTAGGCTGACCGATAAATGCCTTTAAGTTGGGCCTCAGCGGTCTTGATAACGTCCTTGGTTGGGGCGCCCGCGCACGCTTTCGCAAACATATCGACCACGACATATTTGGCGACGCTCTCCGCCAGCTGTCGACTCGCCGGAGCCGGCCAGCCCGGCAGATGTGCGTTTGCAAGCGCATCCCGGTAGGGGAGGTTGCGCGGCTCGATGCTCCACATGGGGGCGTTGTCGTAGGCGTGTAACAAAGGTTGATAGTAAGTCTCGGCTACTGCGTACCAGCCGCCCAGTTGCTTCGGCTCCATGAGCCAGCGCATGAATGCGCGCGCTTCTTCCCGTACCGGAGAGAAGCTGAAGATCGAATGGCTGATCGAGTTGAGGAGGTGGAAGCGACCCTTCGGTCCCGCCGGGTTCATAGCCTGGGACGTGACCTTGCCAATTTCAGGGAATTCCCGCTTAGCAAACCACAGGATGCTCTCGGCATTATTGGTGCAGGAAATTTGCTCTGCCATCCATGCCTTGTTGTTGCTGACGTCGGTCCAGCCGAGCACATCGGCGAGCATCGTGTCTTTGAAGAATTTGCGGGCGAAGTCGACGGCACGCGCCGTCTCGTCAGAATCGATTACGACGGTCTTTCCGTCGCTAGCGACCTCGGCACCACCGTAGGACCAGAGTAACGGGTACAACCAGCCATGGTTGTCTCCGAAGCCATGCCCGAGCTCGAAGCCGAAGGGGTGGTCTTTGGCCTTGAGCTTCTTGCCGACCTCATACAGCTCTTCCCAGGTATCCGGGAACGTTTTGACGCCGACCTCCGCAAACCAGTCGGTGCGCCAGTTCATCAGCTGGCCGATATTGCTGAACGGGATTGCCTTCCATTTGCCGTTCACCATGACGGCTTCTTTTCCAGCGTCATACCAGCCGCCCTGCGCATTTCCGACTTCCTCGGCAATATCGCCGACGTCCAGATATTTCTCGCCGAATTGTATGACCTGGAGCAGGCCGTTCATTGTTATATCCGCACCAGATCCCGTCTCGGCGACGGTGCTGATCCGTGTTGGCAGGCTGCCGACGCTGGTGACTTCGTAGTTAACCTTGATCCCTGTTTGCTTCTCGTAGGCGGGAGCGAGTAGGTTTTGCACATACTCATCGAAGGGCTTGATAAATGAGCTTTCGTGCAAAATGGTGATCGTCTTTGTTTGCGCCCATGCGAAGCGCGGTTGGCTCAAAGTGGCGGCAGTCCCGGCGGCAGCGAGTTTGAGAAATCGACGCCTTGATGCAGTTGGGGAAGTTGCCGGTTCGGTCATGCTCGGTCCTCCATTAACCCCCGAGGGTGATTCTGGGTAGACTGGCATAACCGCGATTTTGCAGGAGTACCGCGAGCTGCATTCGCCGGCGGCGCGGCTATGCTTATTCAATGCATGTCGCTAACGAAAATGGCATGACGAGTTCATCATTCTTTTCGGACCAAATCAAGGAAGTTCCTTTAGACAAATGGTCGGAGACATAAGGTGTAAGCATTGGTCACAACGACCGCTTTCTCCAGTTGTTACCCCAAGGCGTTGCGCACTAAGGGTTTGGATTGTTGGGGCAATCAACTTTGCTGCGGCTGCAAAGTTAATATAAGAGCAAGGAGCCGAGATTATTCGCGGTCGGCGCACGGGAAGACGATCCGCAGGCGCCATGCCAACGCAACCCTAAGCCGTTTGCCATCACTGCGACGGCGGGGGCCCGCACGGTTTTCCCGCTCACCAATCTCTCTTTTGGAGACGAAGCACCATTGCCGCGTGGGGATTCTTGCGCGTTTTCGTTGGCGGAAGCACCGTTGTAGGCGTTGCGAGCATATCTTGCCAATGTCGCCATTGAGGCAAGCGGAGTCCTCGCTGGACCCGGCAGCGCATGCACGAGCAGGGGCTGACCGTCCACACGCCCGCACAACAGCCGAGCCCGAATTTTCCCTTACCAGTCGCCAAGCCGAAGTTGCCGGCATTGAACCGATCGGGCGGGGGTTCACCTCCCGCGGCTGCTCGATCTCGACCGCCATCGCAGCAGCCAATGGCACCGGCGCTTCGCAAGGGGCTAATGTCTGTCCCGCCTTTCAAGGCTCAAGCCGCGCTCGGCGCGACCAGGGCTCCGCTTAAACGGCGGCCAGCTGCTCGGGTGCACCGGCAAGTGACAACCAATAACTTACAGGGGTGGATGCCTGATCCGTGAACCCGCACTTGGACTGCTTTTGGCACAGGCCGGGCATCCTCGGCGCCGCAGCTGGGCAACCTCTTGTCTAGCCCCTAAAGAGACATGCTCAGCACGTCGACGCCATGCCTGCCCTTGATCCCTTATTGTCGGAAGCAAGTCCACCAGAATGGCATTATGAACGGTTTACCGACCCCCGTAGAATCCGCCGTGCCGCCTCTTCCTGACGGGTGGCACGTCTTGAGCTTCAAGGTGCTCGCGGGGTCGCGCTTGGTAACGCTCGGAGTGAATGCCGATCTTCTCGGAGCATGGCGGAGCGACCGTGGTGAGGCTTGGCGTGTTGCTACCAAGGCTACCGCCAGGGTGTGGACATTCGAGGGCGACGATCTGATCGAGGGCGCGCAGTTTCCATTGCTCGAGCCCTTTCCTATTGTTGAGCAGTTTCCGGACGGTCGATGGCTCGTTACCACCCCTCGCTTACGTGGTCAGGGGAACGCTCGCATTCTCGGCGCTGACGGGATTCCCCATATAGCTGCCGACCTGCCGCACTGTAGCGCTTCGGCGGTCAGGGCCAATTGTTGCCGAACTTCGCCGCCTCATTTCATGACCGCTGCTGGAGTAGGTGCCGAGCTTGTATGCCGCCAATCATCGCTGCCCACAGGACACTTTGGTCGCCACCAAAACATTACTGACGCCGACAGTGCTATCCTTTTGCCGGTCCAAAACTCTCGCGACGGAGGCATGTGCATGCTGACAAATTGGATACCCCAAGGTTCGCTGGCCTCACTCAATAATGGCTTCGTCGTAGCGATCATGCTCGAGGCCAAGAAAGGTGAATCCGAGGCGCTCGCAGAGATCCTCCACGTCATGACCGCGCCGACCATGGCCGAGCCGGGCGTCAAGCTCTTTCTGCCCTATCGTTCACCCACCAACAGGTCACTGTTCTTCGTATTCGAGCTTTACGTTGATGAAGCGGCGTGGGGCGCTCATGAAGCGACCGATCACTTTAAGGCGGCCATCAAAGAGCTGTTGCCGCGTGTGACCCGGCGAGAGCGCGTGCCGTTCATTCCCTTCCTGAACCACTGAGGGTCCGCGATGAGAGTTTCCGAGTTGAGTGGTCTCGTTGCGCAGTCGGGACGAAACGAAGGACTCTACGAGGACCCCCATCTTCCAGGTCGCCTCATTCGCCTGTTCGCCGCGCGCCCTGAGGACTTCACTCCATCGACCCCAATCCTCTTCGTGCATCACGGCGATCTGCGCAATGGCAGCGAGTTCCGTGATTTTTGGCTGCCGCTTGTCGATCGGCTCAACGTGCTGGCGATCGTTCCGGAGTTCTCCGAGACTGAATTCCCAGGAGCTGCCTGGTACAGCCTCGGCAATCGGAGCGATGACCGCGGAGGCACGAAGCCGCGCGAGCAATGGATCTATGGTGTTCCAGGTCGGATATTCGCCGCCCTGCGTGCACATGGAATAACGTCTCGCGCTGCCTATGGGCAATTTGGCCACTCGTCCGGCGCGCAGTTCGTCCATCGCTCCATTTCGCTTGGGTTTCGCGTTGAAGTCGCCTTGGCCATCACCGCAAACGCCGGCACTTATGCGATGCCAGACCCCGGCATCGCATTCCCCTACGGTCTCGGTGACACAGGCCTCGATGACGGCGCACTCCGAGGCCTGCTTCGCTTTCCACTCGCAATCTTCGCAGGCACCGCGGATATCGAAGTCGCCAGCCCTCATTTTCCCAAGGATGAGCCAGCCATGCGCCAAGGAGCGACACGCTTCGATCGGGCTCGCGCGTATTTTGCCGCGGCACAAAGGTTGTCCGACGTTCTGGATGTGCCGTGCGGCTGGAGCATCACCGATGTCCCCGGTGTCGGCCATGACGGAGAGAAAATGTCAGCAGCCGCAGCTCCGCTGCTTGCGAATGTTCTGCACCGTTCGGCGTTGTAACGGCAATCGCCGCTACCTGCGGCTACGGCGATATCCAATCGACGAACCGCTTCTCGCCAGTCGTGCTGAAAGAGATCATGCGGTGTTGCGCCTGGCGTGCCGCCCAGCCGCGCTCCAACGCATTCGCGAGCACGGCAGCCCCGACGGCGCCGCCGAGATGGTGCTGACGCTCGCTCCAATCGATGCACGTCCGGCACAACGGGCGCTTCATGCGTTCTATCGCTTCGATATCGATGCCATGGCCGATGAGAAAACGGCGGCCTTTGTCGGCAAGCTCGACCACTTCGCCCTGCCAGCGGAGGATGCGCGCCGCCACCCACCGTTCAAACATCTCTACAGCGAGTCGCCCTGCGAGATGATCATAACAAGAGCGCGCATGCCGCATCGCCTCGTCCTTAGGGCCGGGCCTCGATCGCATGTGGCCCGCACGCGTCGCAACTGCGATCAGAGCCTCAACGAGGTGTGCCACGTCCGAGTTCGCGATGCGGAAGTGCCGATGCCGCCCCTGACGGCTGCTTACCAGAATTCCCGAGGCTTCGAGCTTGCCCAGATGCCCGGTTGCCGTCGATGGGGTGATCGCCGCTTCGCGCGCAAGCTCAGCCGCCGAGAGAGACAAGCCAGACATCAGCGCCATGACCATGTTGGATCGCGCCGGATCGCCAATCATACTTGCAACGATGGAAACATCAGGCCCATATTTCATTGTTTGGTGATAACCGAACAGTGTTTGGACTGTCAACGCGCGAAGCATACACCAAATCGTAGTGAGGCTCGGCTGATGCGGCTCGTCACCTGGACCTGCAATATGGCGCTGCATCGTAAAGTCGATGCCCTGCTGTCGCTGCGCCCCGACGTCGCCGTCTTTTCGGAGTGCGCGCAGCCGCAGCGGTTACGCGAGAAGTCGACGGCGGACTGGATCGAGGACGAGCCCTTGTGGATGGGCCGCAACAGGGACAAGGGGCTCGCAGTCTTCGCGTTCAACGGCTACCGACTGGAGGCGCTGCCGGCGACGGCACCGAGCCTGGCTATATCCTGCCGCTACGCGTCACGGGGCCGACCTCATTCAATCTGCTCGCCGTCTGGGCGCAGAACGCCAGCGCCGGCATCGTGCGCAAGCGCGAGCAGGGCCCGCTTCGAAGGGCATTGACGCAGTACCGGTCTTTCCTTAGCGAGGGACCCACTGTGATGGCCGGCGATTGGAACAGCATTGCCATTTGGGACAAGCCTGGTTGGCGCATCAATCATATGACGAAGGTCGGAATGCTGGCGCGCCAAGGCCTGGTCCGCGTGTACCACGCCTGGGCGAACGAGGCGCACGGCGAGGAGACAGAGCCGACGCTGTATTGGCGAGACCGCAAACGCGACGGCCCGACTTATCACATCGATTTCGTGTTTGTGCCACACGCATGGATTAGACGAACTGCAGAGTTCCACATCAGATCGTTCGAGCACTGGTGCGGCAGCGGATTGAGCGACCATTCGCCGGTGACCGCGGAGTTCGCTCTGCAGACGCCGCCACGTGACAGTCCAACTTGGGCATCCGCATGAGCAAAAGATCGTACGTCCGGCCGATCAGCGACGAGCTGTTGTCCGTACTCGGCACCGGCCGCTAAGTTGCTCCGTTTTCACGACGCTACGAGAATTTTGATCTGGTGGAGGCCTACGCGATCGTGGCCGAGGTTCGGCATCTGCGAGAGGCAAAGGGCGAGCGCCCCGTCGGACGTAAAGTCGGATTCATGAACAGGACCGTGTGGAACAATTTGGGGATCGCATCGCCGGTGTGGAACTACGTTTACGATCGGACGGTCGTGGACGGCTCGACGATCACGGCTGCGTTCCGTTTCAAGTGTCTCCCTGAGCCCCGCATTGAGCCAGAGATAGTCCTCCATTTGTGCGCAGAGCCGTCGCTCCGGATGAGCGACCGAGAGCTGCTATGCAGCATCGACTGGATCACGCCGGCGTACGAGGTCGTGTCCTCGATTTTCCCTGACTGGAATTCAGCGAAGCCGACGCTACGGCGGCATTCGGGCTGCACGCCGGCCTCATCCTTGGCGCCAAGTCGCTCGTAAAGGCGATGGGCACCGCCCTAATGCAGGATGACATTCCTGCACGAGAGCGACCAGAACGCAACAGAGGACGGGTTCTTTAGATCCTAAGCCGCTCATGGCGCGCTGGCCCACGCCCTTTGCCAACCCGCGAACTCCGAGGGCCTGATCTGGTATCGCGGGCAATTGCCTTCATGCAGGGCGGGCAGCTCGCTTTCGGCGATCTCCCTGAACCGCTGGCGCTCAAGAGCCTCGAATGGGCTCGCCCACACTCGTCGGGCGAGCCCAGCTGCGTCCGAAACTTGTGCATTGCGATAAGCGCGTTCTCGTCGGCCGTGTACCACCGGCCCGTGACTTCGGGAGGCGCGGCGACGACCGCTCTGCGCTACAAGTGACTGACCCAACACCCTGCGCCGTAAGCAACCGTGCGCATCCACTGCCGTTCGGAAGGCTCACTCAGTGGCCAGCAGGTAGGCTCCGAGGGCTTGCATGTTGTGCCGGCGCAGCCTGCCAAGCATACTGCACTCAGCTCAATTGGGAGGAAAGCCCATGAGGTTGTGGACGCGTGCGCGAATTGGCGAAGCCTGCGTTGCGATAGCCGCCGCGATGGTTTTGGGTCTCGCTCCAACCGGCTCTTCCGAGGCGCAGGAAAAGGTGTTGCGCGCGGTGTTGCACGCCGACGTGCGAGTGCTCGATCCAATTTGGACGACGCAGACGATCGCCAACATCCACGGCATGCTGGTCTACGACACGCTGTTCGGCAACGATGCCGATATGCAGCCGAGGCCGCAAATGGTCGACAGATTCGAAATCACCGAGGACAAGCTCGTCTACAGCTTCACGCTGCGCGACAAGCTTAAGTTCCATGACGGTTCGCCGGTTACCAGCAAAGACGTGATCGCCTCGCTCGAGCGCTGGGGCAAGAAGGACGGCGTCGGTCAGCGCCTCTTCGAGTTCATCGACAGGCTCGAGGGGCTAGACGACAAGACCTTCCGGATCACGCTCAAAAAGCCATACGGGATGGTGCTGGAGTCGCTTGGCAAGACCAATTCGTCGGTGGCCGTGATCATGCGCGCGCAGGATGCTGCCACCGACCCGCAGCAGCAGGTGAAGGAGGCGGTTGGCTCCGGTCCTTTCAAGTTTGCCAAGGACCAGTGGGTACCGGGCAGCAAGGCGGTTTACCTCAAAAACGCCGACTATGTGCCGAGGGCCGCGAGCGAGAAGGCTGAGAGCTTCGCTGGTTCCAAGTTCCCCGGCGTCGATCGCATAGAGCTCGTGTGGATATCGGACCCGCAAACCGCCATGTCGGCACTCATTAACGGCGAGATCGACTTCTATGAGAATCCCAATATCGACTTCTACCCGATCCTGGAGAAGGCGAAGGGCGTGAAACTCATGCCGACGGGTAAACTCGATTCCACGCATGGCATGATCCGCCTCAACCATCTGCATCCGCCCTTCAATAACATCAAGGCCCGGCAGGCCATGTACTTCCTTATCAACCAGGAGGACTTTTTGCGCGCCATCATCGGCGATCCGAAGTACTACCGCATCTGCCACGGCCTCATCACCTGTGGCTCACCACTCGCCAATGACGGCGGCAGCCACTGGTTCAAGGAGTACAACCCAAAGAAGGCACTGAAATTGTTGAAGGAAGCGGGCTACAACGGCGAACCCATCACGGTGCTCGCAGCAACCGACCACAATACCATCACGCCGGCCACTCAGGTGCTGATTCAGGCAATGCGCGACGCCGGCATCAACGTCGACGCCCAGTCGATGGACTGGGGCTCGGTGGTCTCGCGCCGCGCCAAGAAGGAACCGCCCGCACAGGGCGGCTGGAACATCTTCGTCACCACCACGGGCGGCGTCGGCTCGGCCAACCCCGTTCTACACACCTGGATTGGAGCCGCCTGCGATAAGGGCCTGTTCGGTTGGCCCTGCGACGCCGAGATCGAGAAGCTAAGGAACGATTTCGGGTTCGCCCAGAAGGATGAGGAGAAGGCCAAGATCGCTCGCGAGCTGCAGACGCGCGCCATGGACCAGGTCGTCTATATTCCGTTCGGTCAGTGGAATGCCATGCTCGCCTACCGCGCCGATCGGCTGGACGGAATTGTGCCCAATACCGGTCTCGTCGTACTCTGGAATATTACGAAGAAATAGCCGCTCTCTCCGGCGCGCTTGGTATCGGCTGCTGTCGCGTACCTCGCTCCTCTCTTCTCATCGAAGTCAGGCGCCGCATGGACATACGCAGCGAAAAGGGAAAAATCGCAAAATCGCTCAGGAAAGCAGATGACCGCCTTTATCCTGCGCCGACTTGCGGCAACCATCCCTGTCATGGTCGTGGTGGCCGCCTTCGTCTTCTTTCTCTTGCGGTTGGCACCCGGTGACCCTGTCGCCATCATCGCCGGCGAAGATGCAACCGCCGAGCAACTTGCTGCCGTGCGTCGTAAGCTCGGCCTCGACCGTCCAATTCTCGAGCAGTTTGTGCTCTGGGTGCTTGGCCTCTTGCAGGGCGACTTCGGCATCTCGATTTTTTCCAACCTGCCGGTCAGCCGATTGATCCTGCAACGCCTCGAGCCGACGCTGTCGCTGACGCTGGCAACGCTGTTGGTTGCGGTGTGCCTCGCCGTACCACTCGGGGTGTTGGCAGCGTGGAAGGCGCATCGGTTAATCGACAGGCTGGTGATGGGATTTGCCGTGCTGGGCTTCGCCATGCCGGTGTTCCTCGTTGGCTACGTGCTGATTTACCTGTTCGCGGTCAAGCTCGGCTGGCTTCCCGTACAGGGCTATCGGCCACTCGCTGAGGGCCTTTGGCCGTGGCTGGAAAGCCTCATCCTGCCATCGCTGGCACTCGGCATAACCTACATGGCTCTGATCGCCCGTATCACGCGCGCCTCGATGCTGGAGGTGCTGGCCCAGGACTATATCCGCACCGCCGACTCCAAGGGACTATCGACCAAGCGCGTGCTGCTGTTGCACGCCTTGAAGAACGCCTCCGTCCCGATCGTCACGGTGATCGGCATCGGCATCGCGCTCCTTATCTCCGGCGTTGTCATCACGGAGACGGTGTTCAACATACCGGGTCTTGGCCGCCTCACGGTCGATGCCGTGCTGAAGCGAGACTACCCGATCGTCCAGGGCCTTATCATTGTGTTCGCTGCCGGCAAGGTGCTGGTGAACCTCATTATCGACATCTCCTATGTCTTCCTTGATCCGCGCATCAGGTACTGAGCCATGGCCTTAACCGCCTCCACCGCCGATGACACCTTGCCGCCCGTCGGCTCGCCCGTGGTTCGGATTGTTACCTTCGTCCGCCGTAACCCCACCATCGTAATCGGCGCCGCGCTGTTACTGACCCTGGTAGCCATAACGCTGGCTGCTCCGTGGTTTGCCGGCGATCCGTTCCGGCAGATGCCGATTAACCGGTTGCGCCCGCCGTCGGCGCGCTTCTGGTTCGGCACCGATCAGTTCGGCCGCGACGTATTCTCGCGCACTGTCTATGGTGCCCGCGTGTCGCTGATCGTTGGCTTGACGGTGTCCGGGCTCGCGAGCCTGATCGGCCTGGCCATCGGGCTGGCATGTGGCTACTTCAAGCGCATCGACGGCATTATCATGCGCGCGATGGACGGCATCATGGCCATCCCGTCGATCCTGCTCGCGATTGCACTCATCACTTTGACCAGACCGGGTCTCGGCATCGTCGTGGCAGCGATCGTAATTCCGGAGGTGCCCCGCATCGTGCGTGTGGTGCGCTCCGTCGTCCTATCGATCCGCGCCCAGCCCTACGTTGAGAGCGCCATCGCGGGCGGCACGCGCACTGGCAAGCTGTTGGCACGCCACATCCTGCCCAACACGCTGGCGCCGCTGATCGTGCAGGCGACCTACGTTTGCGCCTCGGCAATGCTGATCGAGGCCGGGCTGTCGTTTCTTGGCGCCGGCGTTCCACCCGAAATTCCGAGCTGGGGCAACATCATCGCGCAAGGACGCACCTTCTTCCAAATCGCGCCGTGGACCATCTTCATACCCGGCGCGTTCCTGGCCGTCACTGTGCTCGCGGTCAACATGCTGGGTGACGGCCTGCGTGACCGCCTTGACCCGAGACTGGCGAGGCGCATGTGAGTGTGTTGCTTGAGGTGCGAGATCTGCAAACGCATTTCTTCACAAGTGATGGCGTGGTGCGCGCGGTGGATGGGGTGTCATTCGATCTGCTCCGTGGCGAAATGCTTGGCATCGTCGGCGAGTCGGGGTGCGGCAAGTCGGTGACGGCACTCTCGATCCTACGGCTGATCGCGCCCGAGACGGGGCGTATCGTCGGCGGCTCGATCCGCTTCGGCGGGCGAGAGCTCATCACGCTGTCAAACGAAGAAATGCGTGGCCTGCGTGGTCACAACATCTCGATGGTCTTTCAGGAACCGATGACCAGCCTCAACCCCGTGCTCAATGTCGGCACCCAAATCGCCGAGAGCGTAGTGCGGCACCTCCGGCTGCCCTGGCGGGCGGCCCACGACCGGGCGCGCGAGATGCTCGAATTGGTGAAAATCCCTGATCCTAAGCAGCGTCTCGGGGAATATCCGCACCAACTGTCCGGTGGTATGCGGCAACGCGTGATGATCGCCATGGCGCTGTGCTGCAACCCGCAAGTGCTCATTGCCGACGAGCCGACCACGGCGCTCGACGTTACGATCCAGGCCCAGATCCTGAATCTCATGCTGGACTTGAAGGAAAAGCTCGGCACCGCCATCATCCTGATTACCCACGATCTGGGCGTCGTCGCCGAGACCTGCGAGCGCGTTTTCGTGATGTATGCCGGCCGCATGGTAGAGCAGGCGCCAGTGGCTTCACTGTTCGCACGTCCCCGGCATCCCTACACGCGCGGGCTGCTGCGGGCACTGCCGCGCGCCGATACTGTAAGTGATCGGACTGGTGCTCGGCCCCGCCTAACGGAGATACCGGGTATCGTGCCGGCACTGACCCGGCCGATGCCTGGCTGTCCGTTTGTCCCACGCTGCGGCTTTGCGGTCGAGCGCTGCCGGGTATCAAACCCCGCGCTGACCGAAGCTGCGGCCTCGCACCTGGTGGCCTGCTGGGAGACCGGCCGCGTGGCGGAGGCGGTGGCTTGAGCGCGCCCGTCAGCCTTGAGGTGGAGGATCTCGTCAAGCATTTTCCGGTGCGCAGCGGTCTGTTGCAGCGCCAGCGCGGCGTCGTGCGGGCCGTGGACGGGGTGAGCTTCTCGATTTCACGCGGCGAGACGCTGGGTCTCGTCGGCGAGTCTGGCTGCGGCAAGACCACGCTCAGCCGCATGGTGATGAAGCTGATCGAACCGACCTCCGGTCGGATTCGATTGGGCGGTGTCGATGTGACAGCCCTGTCGCCGCGTGCGATGTGGGAGCACCGTCGGCGCGTGCAGATCGTGTTCCAGGATCCTTACGCCTCGCTCAACCCCCGCCTCTCGGCCGGCACCATCGTCGGTGAACCGCTGGAGAACTTCCGCCTTGCCACGGGCCGCGACAAGGATCGGCGGGTGGCGGACCTCTTTATCCGTGTAGGCTTGAGGCCTGAAAGCATGCAGCGCTACCCGCACGAGTTCTCGGGCGGACAGCGCCAACGGCTCGGCATCGCCAAAGCGCTCTCGGTCAATCCCGACTTGATCGTGGCTGATGAGCCGGTGTCGGCGCTCGACGTGTCGGTGCGCGCACAGGTGCTGAATCTGATGATCGCCCTGCAGGACGAGCTCCGGGTCGCCTACCTGTTCGTCAGTCACGACCTCGCCGTCGTGCGCCACGTGAGCCACCGCATTGCCGTCATGTATCTTGGTCGCATTGTTGAGCTGGCGGACAAGCGCGCGCTGTTTGCAAACCCGCTGCACCCCTACAGCGAAGCACTGCTCGCCGCCGCACCTGTACCCGATCCGACCCGACGGGGCACGAAGCGGATGATCCTCGAGGGTGACGTGCCGAGCCCAATGCGACCACCGAGCGGTTGCCGTTTTCATACCCGCTGCCCCTATGCCGAGCCAGCCTGTCGGGTCAACGACCCGCCGCTCATAGAGGTGGCTCCAGGCCACCAAGTAGCGTGCCTCAAACGTCCAGCAGGCGGCGCCGTTCGGCCACTGGCCGCTCGAGCCGGCCGCATTGTCGGGTAGGTTAAGGGGCAAATCAGAGCGTTGGGGCTGACGCCTCGGTAACATGGGCGCGGGGGCAGCTGCACGTCACAACGACGCTCAGCTCTTCGGCGCTGCGCGTTGGTCTGATTTCGTTATTATCTACCAAAGCAATGCATGCAGTATTGCTGACAACAATGCAGGATCAGCCTCGATCCCGTAATGCGTCTCGAGCTCGGCCGCCAGCTCCGGCATGGCGATGTCGGGCTTCTCCTTGACACGTTCGATCAGGAAGTCGCTATAGAGCGCCAGCTTGCCCGTGCCCGGCGGGCGCCCCTGCGGTGCGGGCTCCAGTGAGCCGTACGTTCGTGCCTGAACCGGCAAAGTGAGCGCAACGCCCGGGAGGGCATCGATCTCAGCGTATCGACGCTGGCTGACCAGGTCGG
>Ga0081540_1001039_pt1 | contig 24825 bp, 16 predicted proteins | sample TabmetS2T1R1_FD_71024 | JGI IMG/M metagenome (GOLD analysis project Ga0081540, IMG submission 71024) | Tabebuia heterophylla rhizosphere microbial communities from the University of Puerto Rico - S2T1R1 | ecosystem: Host-associated > Plants > Roots > Rhizosphere ... | reverse complement strand
GTCCAGAACTCTTCGAAAGCCAGGCACCGAACTGTTCGACTGGGATTTTCACGACACCGCGTATCGTCGTTTCTTGCTGGCGCGCGTCCTGCGATGGCAGCAGGGAAGAGCCCATTTTTGGCACTGTAAGTGATTGCCGAAGCGAGTTCGAGTGCGAGGGAGAGCTGGTTGTAGCTTCATATTCAAACTCGACCTGCTTGCGGTACCGAATGCCAAACTGAAATGCGTCCGCGCTGCTGGCAAGTTCGGCCAGTCTGGAGTCAAGAGCCGTCAGAGTGGTCTGAATTTCCGGGTTCCGCCCGGGCGCAGAGATCACGCACCAGGTTTCATCATCGCTGTGCATGCGGGCAAGCTTGTGAACGAGCGAAGGATCGGCTGAGGCAGCGGACAGATGCCGGTCAAGCTCCTGTCGCACACTGGTAATCGTCCCGAACAACAATACCTCTGAATCTACGACCGCGAGCCAGCGAACGTCGTGGAAGTCGGCGCGTTCACGTTCAAATGGCTGGATGATCAGGACAGGTATGCCGCGATAATCGGTAGCAACGGCTCCACCCTCAAGAGCCGACTTATATATGCGCGCCTGATCGAATTGCCCGCTCATGAGAAGGCCGTGCTCATTAAGGTGTCCTGTATCCTCGTCGATCGCGACGAATATGACATGGCGGACGATCCGGGAACTGTCAGCCCCCATCAGCGCCAGGGAATCCTGAAGGTCTACGGTGTTGTTATGGGTAATAAGGACAAAGCTGCCGGGCTGACCCTTCGGCGGCGGGGAGTCCATTCCGGCCACGATCTGGGAGCCTTCGGGAACAAGAGAGAGAAGTTTCCGGTCTACCGACATTGCAGAGCTGGCGGGAACTGCAACAAGTGAGAGCAGAGCGAGCAAAAGACACGCGCATCCTGGGAATCGCCGCATATAACCTCCATTTCGCTCGCCTTGCAAGGTCGAGCGTGAAGAAGTAGTACGACCACCCCGGGAAGGACAAATCTCGTTGTCTTATTTCATCTTAGGAACTGTTGGAGATAATTTTCCGTTTGAAATTTGCTGATGGGCAAAATATACGAAGTATTTCGTAGAATGTCAACGAAAATCTTCGTAGAAGCCCTGAAATCGAATTTTGGTGGAGTCTTCAGCATTTACCACCAAATTATCAGCTTGTTGCTGATGTTAACTGATTACGTACGGGGAGAAAGAAGGTTCCCCATCCTTATTCTATTTTTTTGGCTCCATGGGGAAAGCAGTTCACATTTTCGAAACGCGCAGGTGCTTCCAGGGATGAGTATGTTGGCGAACGATAGAAAGCAGAGAATCACACCGGCACCGGGCTAGGTACCCCGCGGAGAGACAGCATCTGAGGAATGACAGTCAGGCAATTCCGGAAAGAATCTTCCGGTATTCGTCCTCGGGAAAGGCGCGCATGGTTTCCGTTTGAATGTTGCCGGTGGACGCAAGGGCGAGTGCGGCTTTGGCGAGCGTGGCATCATCCGGAGCGTCAACGACAATGACCATGTCGTATTGGCCCATCACCATGTAGAAATCCTTCATTTTTACGCCGACCTTTTCAAAGGCTGTCCTTCCGGCGTCGAGCCGCGACGGGCTGTTTTTGATCGTCTGCATGCCCTGATTTGTCCACTTGGACAAGACAATATAAGTAGGCATCGAACACCTCCGGCGGGATTATAAGTCCGAAATGAAGCTCTCATCCATAAATCTGACGGGCTAAGCACTGATAGGCGACAATTGAAAATATGCAGTTCATCGATCTCAAAGCGCAGTACCGCAAGCTGAAGCAGGATATCGACGCCCGCATTCAAACAGTGCTCGACCATGGTCAGTACATTCTCGGCCCTGAGGTGGCGGAGTTGGAGAGTCGTTTAGCCGACCGTACGGGTTCGAAATACTGCATTGGATGCGCGAGCGGCACGGATGCACTTCTCCTGGCCATGATGTCGCTTGGAATCGGCCCCGGCGACGAGGTTGTCACTACGCCTTTTACGTTCTTCGCGACGGGTGAAATGATCGCGCTGCTGGGTGCCGTCCCGGTTTTCGTGGATATCGATCCGGAGACGTACAACATCGATCCAGCGAAAATCGAAGCTGCCATAACGCGGCGGACAAAGGCGATCATGCCGGTGAGTCTTTATGGACTGTGCCCGGACATGGATGCGATCAACGCCATCGCCGATAAGCACGGACTGGCAGTAATAGAGGATGCCGCACAGAGCTTCGGCGCAACCTATATAGGGCGCCAGTCCGGCAACCTGAGCGCGATCGGATGCACCAGCTTCTTCCCGTCGAAACCGGTGGGATGCTATGGTGACGGCGGAGCCTGCTTTACAAGCGACGATGACCTTGCCCGCCGCATGCTGGAGATGCGCAACCACGGGCAGGATGGTCGCTATCACCACGTCAGCATCGGCATCAACGGCCGCCTCGACACGATCCAGGCCGCCGTCCTGCTCGCAAAGCTGGAGGTTTTCGACGAAGAACTGGCAGCCCGCCAGCAAACCGCAGCCACCTATAACAACATGCTGAGAGAGTCAGTCCGGACTCCCGTTGTCCCCGAGGGCTATACCAGCCCTTACGCGCAATACACCATAGAAGTCGATGACCGCGACGCCGTGCAGCACGCCCTGCAACAGGCCGGAATCCCGACAGCCGTTCATTACCCTGTGCCGTTGCATCTGCAACCGGTATTTGCCCACTTGAATCTTGGCGAGGGCCGCTTTCCGCATTCAGAGCGAGCGGGAAGGCGCGTGCTGAGCCTGCCTATGCATCCTTATCTCGAATATGACCAGATCGAGCACATCGCAAAAACTGTACGCCATGCCGTTGCGAACGTGACGACAGTTACCAAATGAATACGAAAGATCACAGCTGAAAACCAGGGAGGGATTGACACCAGCCATCTCAGGATTGAGAATCGCATCAAACATTTCTGAACGGAAATGTTTGAGGTCATCGGCCGCTCTATGTTGGCAGACCGCTTCAGCACACGCGACGTTCTCGAACTGACAGGCGTTACGGCACGCCAGTTACAGTGGTGGGACGAAAAGCGCGTTGTTGTGGCAGAGCGCGAAGGCCGCAACCGGATCTATTCGACCGCCGACCTGGTAGAAATCCTTGTTATTGAAGAGCTTCGCCGTCGGCATATTTCCCTGCAGCAGGTTCGCCGCGTTCTCAGCTTCCTGCGGAAGGAAGTGCATGCGCGCCTGGCGGACATCGTACGCGGCGGCAAGGAGCATCACCTGCTGCTCGAAGGGAAACACGTCTATCTCGAATCCGATTCGCGACAGATTGTTGATCTCATGCGCAACACAAATCAGCCGATGCTGTTGATATGTTTGACGGACACCGTCAGCAGGCTGAACGTTGACATGGACGAAGTCTTTGCCAAAAAGCCAAGGAAACCGGTCGTTCAGCACCGGAGCAAAAGGAGGGCACTGGAAGTAGCGAGCACAGCTTAAAAAGCAAGAAATACAGGCAGCATTACGAGCACTATTCAATAGCTAGCCCCTAAAAGGAGGCAAGAATGTCCGCAGAACTGCAATTGCTTGAAGAATGGATCCCCGAGCAAATGGAACCCGGAACCCTGTTCGTCCTGGAGAACGCAGGAACGATGGGCGATGCGAAGAATCCTTATTGGGCCGTGCTGGCTTGCCCGAGCTGTGGCGCGCTCGGATTAATTACGCGAGCACAGTTTGCCGGTCTCGAATCGATGATATGTGGGGCGAACAATTGCTCTGCTGAGTATTATCTGCGTGACGAAGATATTGAGTATCGCAGGCCCCACTAGATGGGGGCCTTCACGAGAAAGGCTGCCGAAAGGCAGCCTTTTTTCATAGGAAACAGATAAGGTAACGAGAATTACGCGCGCGTATACGAGGCAATCGCGCTAGCCTCATCATCCTTCACATCGAAGACTGTATAGAGTTTGGTGATCTGCAGCAGATCGTGAACCTTTTTCGTAAGGTTCAGAAGCTTCAGCTCACCACCTTGGTTGCGGACTGTCGTGTAGGCGCTGACCAACTCACCGATACCCGAGCTATCGATGTAGTTCACGTCGGCAAGGTTGAGCAGGATGAGCTTGGATCCCTTTGCCAGTAAGTCCCGAATCGCATCCCGCAACTGCACACTGCCTTCGCCGAGTGTAATGCGGCCGCTAAGATCGAGAATGGTCACACCGTCCACCTGACGGGTATTCACCTTCATGCTCACGTAAGATTCCTCCTTAAACTAACTGCCGGTTTGGGCGGTACCAAGATGCTTGATCAGTGTCAGCTCGGTTCCAGGATGCAATAGCTTGAAGTGTACCTCATCCATGAAAGAGCGGATAAGAAAGATTCCACGGCCCGAGCCTCGCAATAAATTCTCCGGTGCAAGAGGATCAGGAAGCGTGTCCGGATCGAGACCCTTCCCCTGATCGGCAATACGGATGACCAAGGATTCGCCAGTATTTTCAAAAGACGCCGTAATACGCTTCTCCGGATCGTAGGAATTTCCATGCAGGACCGCATTGACCGCCGCTTCCCGCACTGCCATGGCAATGCGGAATACTTCATCTTCGTCCATTCCGGCTTTCTTGGCCATCTGCTCGGCTGTTTGTTCAACCCGGTTCACGCTGTCGAGCGAGGATTCGAGTGTATACGTTATCCGGCTTGCCTGCGATCCTGTCAATTGGTAATCCTCGCCATAATGCATGGACATCCTTATCTCTAAGCTGTTGTAGGGCAGTTTGCTTGCTTGGCGAACCAATGTCAAGCAGGCTCAGACCCAGCGGTTTCAGAAAATCGTTCCCACGAATAGACGACGTGTTGCGCCGTGAAAAAGACACAGGTATCCATGCGCCTGTTAGACTGCACGCGGGACACGAAACCGGATGAACGAGAGACGTAATGGACCCAGTTTAACGCTATTGCTCGATACTCCGGTAACGGAACCCCAGGGAAATTTGTTTGGACGACTAAAAGACATTGCGGTGGCGACCGGCGCGGACGCCGGCCAGATTGCCGGTCTGGTTGTCAAAACGAAAAAAGGACTGGAACTGGTTCCTGCAACGGAGGTGATGGGCACGCCGAGCGGTGTACTGGAACTGCGGTCCACCAAGGCGCTGCAGCCATTGAAGGGTGATGAAAATTTCATCCTGTTAAAACAGGACCTTCTGGATCGCCAGATTATCGATGTACACGGCCGCAAGGTTGTCCGTGTCAATGACGTGGACCTGCAATGGTTCTCCCGAGACGAGAAGCAGGACCTGCGTGTCCGTGAAGTTGAGGTCGGGCTGCGGGGTGCGGTCCGGCGGCTGCTGCTGGGAGTCTTACCCCGACAAACCCTTGACAGACTTGCCCGGCAAATTCCAGCACGAGTCATCCCCTGGGAATTCGTGGACGTGATCGAAGTCGATCCCGCCCGGCGGGTGAAGCTGAAGATCGAGCACGAGCGCCTGGCACAGCTGCATCCTTCAGATATTGCCGACATCCTTGAAGAGCTGGCTCCCGCCGAACGCGAAGCAATTTTGACCACTTTGGATGAAGAAGTTGCTGCCGAGGCTTTGGAAGAAGTGGAGCCCAAGCTGCAGAAGGCCCTGGTCGAATCGCTGGATTCTGAGACGGCCGCCGGAATCGTCGAAGAAATGGACCCTGGCGCAGCGGCAGATTTGCTGGCTGAGCTGCCTGAGGAGCGATCCGAAGCAATTCTCGAAGAAATGGCCCCGGAGGAAAGGCAGGAGGTCGAGGAACTGCTGGAGTTCCGCGAGGACTCCGCAGCCGGCCGCATGACCACTGCATATGTGCAGGTTTCGGACCAGGCGACGGTTGCAGATGGCGTTGAGGCTCTGCGCAGCTTTGAAGGGGATCCTGAAGGCATAACTGAGATGTATCTGGTCGATGAGGGCGAAGTTCTGAAAGGCGTCGTATCTCTGGGTCGAATGATTCTGGCGAAACCAGAAACGAGATTAGCAGTCCTCACTGAGCCGCGCTTCATTTCATGTCCGTCACATGCCCATCAGAACGTTGTCGCGGAGCTGTTCGACAAATACAATCTCCGTGCTTTGCCGGTGGTGGACGATGACGGACAGCTGGTAGGTGTTGTGGAGGCGGATCACGTTATCGCTTTTTTAAGAGACAAAATTTAGAAGAATCGGCGACGTTCAATCTCCCAGCTGTTGCGTGATATGTTCGCCATAGAACTCTCCCTCAAAATTTGTGAAATCAAGACGAAAAGAAGCCGAAAGCCTGCATGCTGAGACATTGGAGAACCCGGATACTGCTGTTTCTGGCCGTCCTTGGTCCGGGCTTTATTACCGCCAATGTCGATAACGATCCAAACGGGATCCTCACCTACTCGCAGGCAGGTGCACAGTTCGGCTATTCGCTGCTCTGGACAATCATTCCGATTACCCTGGCGCTGATTGTTGTCCAGGAAATGTGCGCGCGTATGGGCGTCGTGACCGGCAAAGGACTCAGCGATCTTATCCGCGAAGAGTTTGGCCTGCGCATGACATTCGTGATCATGGTTCTGCTGGTGATCGTCAACTTCGGCAACGTCATTGGCGAGTTTGCCGGGATTGCCGGGAGCCTTCAGCTCTTTCATCTCTCGAAATACATCTCAGTCCCGATCTGTGCCGTGCTGGTCTGGTTGCTGGCAGTTCGAGGAGACTACAAAACAGTCGAGAAAATTTTCCTGACGGCATCTGTCTTTTACATCGCCTACATTATTACGGGCGTGCTTTCCGGCCCAAGCTGGCATACGGCGATCGTGGCAACGGTCAAATTGCCACCACGCGCGTACTGGGGTCAACACGAGTATGTATTTATGGTTGTCAGCGTGATTGGGACGACGATTGCTCCGTGGATGCAGTTTTATCTGCAGTCTTCGATCGTGGAAAAACAGGTAAGCATCCGGAAATATGCTGCAACACGGCTCGACGTGATTGTCGGCTCCATATTCACCGATATCGTGGCGTGGTTCATTATTGTTGCTTGTGCGGCAACGCTTTGGACGCATGGCATGGGAGACATTGCCATGCCTGCCGATGCGGCTGAAGCGATGAAGCCTCTGGCTGGCTCCTATGCCTTCCTTCTTTTTGCTTTTGGCCTGTTCAATGCGTCTTTTTTTGCTGCGTCGGTGTTGCCGCTCTCAACGGCATATACCGTTTGTGAGGGTCTCGGCTTTGAGTCGGGAATCGATAAGAGCTTCCGTCAGGCTCCATTTTTTTATTGGTTTTATACGTTTCTGATCGCAGGCGGAGTGGCGGTTGTTTTAATTCCAGATTTTCCGCTCGTGCAGTTTGCCATCTTTTCGCAGGCATTGAATGGCATTTTGCTGCCTATCGTCATTGTCTTCATGCTGCTGTTGATTAATCGCAAAGACTTGATGGGAACGCATGTCAACTCTCACTGGTTCAATGCGGCTGCATGGTTGACAGCGATTATCGTCACCATTTTGTCCGGGATGTTGATGTTCCAACAGGTTGCGCACATGTGGAAACACTAGGAAAAAAGAAAGCCCCAATCTCTGCGGAAGATTGGGGTCAGGAGGTTTGTTTTCAAGAGACATTTTTAGCGTACGAAATTGCAGGCAACTCGTCTTGGGATTGAAGACGGGTTTTGATCTCCACCCTTTGGTGGATAGATGACCTTCTGCGCAACATATTTATTAGGACACGCCTGTCGGCGATTTTTCGCGAGTCGCGATAGGTACAGCTGGTACGCCTGCAACGACAATGCCGTGCGGCACGTCTTTTGTTACCACAGCATTTGCCCCTACCGTTGCCTTATCGCCAATCGTAATGCCACCAAGGACCGTTACTCCGCGGCCTATCCAAACCTCTGCTCCGATTGCTACCGGGCGCGCCGTATGGCCTGCATCCCGAATGGCCGCGCTCTCAGAGCGGTTGTGATTAGCATCGCGAATACTGGAATACTCACCGATCATACTGCCGCGCCCGATCGTGACTTGGGAGAAGGCGACGATATGAACGCCTCGGGAGAGCACAACGCCGTCGTCTATCTTAATGGCGCCCCCTTCGCGCGTTTCCAGATGCACCTCCGGAAAGAAAAGGACATTCTCGCCGATATAAATGTTGCGCGTGCCGTAGACCTGAACCCGTCCTTCAATCACGGCAGACGCGGGAAGCCGAGTGGCGATATCTGCGGCGAGCGCGGCATGGGCCCGCAGACGTCGCAGATTTTCGCGAACAGGCCGCGTGAGACGAAGAGCGGTCGTAAGCGGCAACCCAATGACGATCTTAAGAAAACGCTTCATAGATAAAGGTAGAGGGGAGGATCACCATGGGCGTGGCGGAGAGACACGTCCTCCCGATGTTTCCTGCCATGCCTGCTGCATCAGGATAGCCAGATTACGGTTTTCTTCGGCACGTGCCTTGCGTCGCGGGTCGTTACCGAAAGAGTTACGCCATGCGACGAGCTTGTAAAGTGTCAGCTCCAGAGCTTTGGTCAGCCATGCTGAGAAGCCATGGTGTTTACGGTAATAGAGCAGCGTGCTGCGCATTCTCCAGCGGATCAATTGTGCACCGGTCGACGACATCTCCAGCGTCTTGATCTGACGCGATGACTCTCCGCCGATGTGAACAACGACGATATCAGGCCAATACCAGATCTGATAGTCCGCAGCTTTGATTCTGCGGCACAGGTCCACTTCTTCAGAGTAAAGAAAAAATGCGGGATCAAAGAATCCAGTCTTGGCGAGGATCTCAGCGCGAATAATGGAAAACGCTCCCGGTACCCAGTCGACTTCAGCGGGTACCGACTGGTCCGCCCATGTACGGTCGAAGCGTCCAAAAATGCGAGAGCGAGGATGGCGTGTTGCCAGTCCAAAGTAGATGAACGCATCGTTCAAAACGCTGGGGAACATGCGCGCCGAGGGTTGCCATGACTGGTCACGCCCTACAAGACGAGCTCCACCCAGGCCGACCTTGGGATTCTCATCCATATGCTTTACTGCGAGCCGCAGCGAATCCGCACACAGGAAAGCGTCAGAATTGAGCAGAACGATGTAGCGGCCACGTGCTTTTTCCAGCGCGACATTATTGGCGGCCCCGAACCCAAGATTGGCCTGGCTGCGGACAAGATGCACCTCGGGAAATTCCTGCTCGATCATTTCTGGAGAGCCATCCGAAGAACAGTTATCAACAATCCACGTTTCGATTTGTAATGCGCCACGCTCGCGTTCGATGGACTGAAGACATTCGCGCAGGACGTTGCGCGTGTTAAAGGAAACAATCACGATCGAGAGATCGGGCCGACCTTTAGTACCAGAGCTCATATCGTCGGAGAAGTCCTTTATGCAAGGCATTGTTCAAAGGCAGCAGCCAGAAGCTGAAGATTGCGTGGAAGGTTGTAGCAGTTGAGGATGCGCACGCGAGCTGAAGCTCCGAGTCTCTTGCGTAAAGCTTCGTCAGCGATGAGTTGATCCAGCGCATCTGTCAAAGCCTCTACAGACGAGGCAGGTACCAGAAGGCCATCCACTTTGTCACGAATCAGCTCCGGAATCCCCGCGATGGACGTGCTCACACAAGGAATCTCCATGGCCATCGCTTCCATAAGAGCAACCGGGACGCCTTCGGCAAAGCTTGCGAGCGCAAAAATGTTCGCCTCCTTAAGCCGCTGCCGCGTTTGATCGTGATTCAGCGCTCCACAGAAAGTAACGTGCGCTCCTATGGCGTGCCTGTCAACAAATTGTTGTAGATGCTCTCGGTCTGGACCGTGACCTATGAACGTTAGGTGAATCTCGCGGCCCTGAGAAATCAACTTATTAAGTGCCTGTAACAGGATGAGCTGGCCTTTGGCCGGAACCAGGCGGCCAACACATACAATTCGTACTTGTTCCGTTGAGTGTGCCGTTATGGGAGTGAACTCCTGCGGATCAACACCGAGCCGTATGACACGAAGCTTGTCCCAATGGTCTGGATCGGCATATTTCATCAACTGGCTGCGGCAGAAATTGCTTATACAAAAGATGAAGCGCGCGTGTTCAATCTTTTGCGGCAAGTAGAACTCTTCAACCTCGTAAAACTCTTCGGGACCATGAATGGTGAGCGAGTAAGAGAAGCTCCATGCCTGGCTGGCCAGCATTCCTACAGTGGAGACCGGGCCGCCAAAATGTACGTGTAAGTGTTGCAAATTGCGACAGCGCATCCATTCACCCAGCAGCAACGCCTCCACCAGGTAAAACAATGCATAGAGTTCGCCTCGAATATCCCAGCGGAACAGTGCCAAAGCTGCGCGAAGTCCACGCAGGCATACCATGGGATCACGGAGAAGTATCCTGCACAGTGTTGTGAGAATTTTTCCGAAGCCTAGAGTTTTGAGGTAATAGGTCTGCTCGGATTCCAGTTTCTCAGCAGCAGGAAGTAAGGAAGCCGAACGGTCCGGTGGATTGATCGATGCCGTTTCAACTTGGAATCCTAATTGCTTAAGACCGAGTATCTCTTTCAGGAAAAAGGTGTGCGAAATTGCCGGGTACTGGCTCAGCAGGTAGGCAATTCGTGGCCTCTGAGATTTTAGGTCAGCTGGTAAGTTCGCCAGCATTGTATCTCGTACGTGTATTTCTTGCATGCGGTTAGGGAATATTTACTGTAAATGCCATTACTAAAGTACTTAGAGTTTGACCTGTAAATTTCATATCGAGGAAAGACCAAGCAAGATAATCAGTCGAAGTAAGTTCTAAGGGTCTCACTTTTTAGCCTCTCAAATAAGCCTGAGCGATGCCGATCCCCCTGCCGATGTCGCTCGCTCTGAAACAAACCAGATTCCAAAATATCGTCGAAAGAAGACTGAAGCTGCCATGAAACAAGGTTCCCCTTCCTGTGCGAACATCCCTAGGAGTGCCAGCATGTCGCGTATTTTTGAATACATTCGATCTTCACGAGCGGCCAGCTCCCTCTTATTATCGGGCTTGGTAGTCAATTTCGCCCTGGCCTGTGGTGAGACGGTACATCCCCTGGCGACGAGTAGCGCTACTCCCGGTTCCCCGGGTACCTCTTCTGCATCAACGGCAACACCCACCGTGGCGCTGAACGATGCGAAGATCATTCAGGCGACCACAAAACGCGCAGGCATTAACCTTGGAACAATCAATTATTACGATAATGGTCAGCTGCTGAAGAATCTGGTTGGCTCGTTGAATCCGGGATTCGAACCGACAATAAGCCAGCAAATATGGGCACTGCCTGCGGGTGGAACCACTACATCCTTCACCGATCCCGATCAATACGATACTGTTCCGGCGAATTACTGGAGCGGCGGTACCTTCACTGTTGTTGCATCACAATCAGGCGGCAAGGAACTCGGTTGTACTGGAACCATTGCTTCTAATACCGGTCCCAATTACCCGAATGAAAAAAACATAAGTCCTGTATTCACGATGGCGAAGGCGTGTGCCGCGCCATTCAGCGCCGGAGACATAGTTATCCTGAAGAAAACTACCTTCCCGACTCCTGAATCCTGGTGGGAAAATACCGGCGGCGGAATCTGGGGATCGGTGTCCGGCGGTGGCAAGTTGCTGTCCGACACAACCGATCTTTGTTCAAAATGCGGCTCGCAAGCGATTCAGATGAATGCAGGCGCAAGCGGATCCTCAGCAACCGTGAGCGAATACTTTGATTCTTCTCCGAAGATCAATCTCTTCGTTCTGATCAACGGAACATACAAAATATCTTTTTGGGCGAAGGCCGCCAGCGGATCTCCGAACCTCTCCGTGTCCGCACAGCGTTTGTCAGCAGGAGGATTTAACTGCGGGACATTTTCTCCCGCGTTGACTTCCACGTGGACGCAGTACACATACAACTGCAAAGCTTCAGAAACAGCGGCAGGCACAACGCCCGGCATTGGCATGCTGAGTTTTACCACCAGCGGCGGAGCTGTCAATCTGGACAACGTCGACTTCGGGAAGACGGGTGGGAATGCTTCCAACACGACAGTCTTCCGCGATGAAGTCATCAATGCACTGTCAACGTATTACAACATTTCATCTGGCGGCAATGGCGGAGTGCTTCGCGATTGGCTCGATCAGAACGGCGAGACCATCGACAACTGGACGCTTCCCGATTACGCGCGCAAGCCATCATTGGGCGGGACTACCTACTTCGACGGCTACACTGCCAGCGGATCTCAGCAGCTATCGCTTGAAGACTATCTGGTCATCTGCCAGCTGCTGCATGCAGAGCCGTACCTTGAAGTGCCTGTCACCTTCACAACCAGCGATGCCGCATCTTTGATCGAGTTTCTTGCCGGGACGTCTTCGACCACATACGGAGCGCGTCGAGCCGCTCTTGGGCAAGCGAACCCATGGACAAGCGTGTTCAGCAAAATTCATCTGGCATTCTGCAACGAGTGTTGGAACGGCGGTACCTTCCCAGGCCAAAGTCTGCCCTGGCGAAGCAACCAGCCCGCCAACGAGTATCTCCACGACTATACGGTGCGTGCTAAAGACATATTCGCGGCAATGCGCGCCAGCAGCTCCTATTCCGCATCCGCATTCGATCTGGTTATGAATGCGCAGACGGCGACAAATTGGAGCATGAACTCTGAGATAGCAACAGCGCATCCGGATTCAATTGAGATTGAGGGCTATGCCTACTCGAACGTGAGCAATTTCTCTACCGATGCCGCGCTTTGGGGGCCAGCTTTTGTCGAGCCCTATGACAAGGTTGCAGATCCAGGTGATCCAACTAACTTCTATGCATCTGTGGTTGATTATCAAAGCCAGAAAATCTGCGGCGCAAATCAGGCTTCAACCTGTAATGTAAATATCTATGAGTGGGGCCAGGGAACGCTCAGCGGTAGCATCGATCAAACTCATACCGACTACATAAACGCCGGAGGCGGCCAGGGCGTCATAGCTGCATTACAACAATTATTGAATCTTCAGTACTTCGGCATTGTTAATAACGCCTATTTCGCTCTTGCTGGTTATAACAATTCAACTTTAACTGGACTTACCGCCAAGTTATGGGGAAATACAGTTGACATGGGTGGAGCGACGAACAATGTTCGTCCCCAATTCCTCGCATTGTCCCTGATAAACCAATCCACCATCGGCTCAATGTACGCGTGCCCAATTTCAAATAATGCCACGTACAACTTCTCTGGCAACAGTAGCAACGGTACGAATGTACCGCCCGGGCTGCCGCAATTGAACAATGTGCCGTATCTTTATTCGTTCTGTTTTAAGAACGGCAACAAACGTTCCATCGTTCTCATCAATGCCGACTTGACGAATAGTCGCAGCATCTCGTTTTCAGGAACGAATCCGCCGTCCGGAACGGTAACGCAGCGTCAATTTGCTCCTGCTGGCTTGAACAATATGAATGAAAGCCGAACGGGAGTTGCAACGAACGCGACAAAGGCTACCGTGTCGCTGACAATCACAACGCTCAATAGTCCCGGATCCTTAACCCTGCCTCCGCACTCCGTTACAGCCCTCGACTACACTGCGAACGGCACGTCCCAGGGAACTCAAACCAAAGCCCCCGTTATCTCACCAGCGGGAGGAAGCTTCCTTCTGCCGGTGTTGATTTCGATTAGTTCAGCGGATAGTGGCGCAACAATTTACTACACCACCGACGGCAGCACTCCAACGACCTCGTCGAAAGTTTACAGCGGGCCGTTGACAATCGTCGCTTCTGTGACAGTAAAGGCCATAGCTGTAGTTAGCGGAAACACTAACAGCCCGGTAACTGGAGCGACCTACACCATTGCGCCGGTGGCCGCGACGCCAGCCTTCAGTCCGGGCGCTGGGAGTTATATTGGCGCACAATCGGTGACGATTAGCGATGCAACAAAAGGTGCAACAATTTACTACACAACAAACGGTGGCAATCCAACAACATCGTCGCCGAAGTACACCGGCCCTGTCACCATTTCATCGAATGCGACAGTGCGAGCAATCGCGGTGCTTGCGGGATATACGACCAGTAATGTTGCGTCAGCCACCTACACAATCAACACATCATCGGGAGGCCTGCCTAGTTTTCCCTCTGGCTTCGGGTCGTCGGCCATGCTCGCAAGCAACGGTACCGCAGCGATTAGTGGAAGTGCACTTCAGTTGACGAACGGCAAGGCAATGCAGGCTGGAAGTGCGTGGTATTCGACCAAAGTTTCAGTAGCCAGCTTTACCTCTGATTTCACATTCCAGTCATTGAATGCAATCGCAGACGGAATTACCTTTGCCATCCAAGACAACAGCAATGGTGTGCACGCTCTAGGCGGACACGGTTCTGGACTTGGTTATTCCGGCATTAGCAAGAGCGTGGGCCTTAAGTTCGACATCTATAACAATACCGGCGAAGGCCTGGATTCCACAGGGCTTTATCTGAGTGGGGCCGCTCCCACAACCCCAGCGATTGATCTGACACATAGCGGCATCAATATTCAAAGTGGCGATGTGTTTCACGCACATCTCGTTTATGACGGAACCACATTAACTCTGTCTTTAACCGACAAAAACACTGGGGCGACCGCAACACGACAATTTAAAGTGAACATCCCTGCCGCGGTTGGCGGAAATACAGCCTATGTTGGATTTACCGGGGCAACCGGAGGTCACTCGGCCACACAGCGGATCTTAACGTGGACCTTCAATAACAGTGCAAGCAGCTCGTTGGTGTTGAATGCGACTGTGGCACTGAGCAGCGATACCGAGTCCAGCCTTCAGTCTGTAAAGGTGGCAGGGCGATAGCATGCGACTACCATTGGGATGGCGCCTGGCCCGGAATCTAGCGATGCAAGGGCATGCCATAAAAGGGACTGGGTAAACCCAGGCTATGTCTCAGCAGCAGGGCGAGACCAAGCATGCCAAGGAATAACAATGTCATGTACACATCCTGTCGGACCAAAGACATCTTTTCTCGTACTATTGCAATGCTGCCGACTATATATACAGGGAGATCGCTAATCGCGACTGCAGTCACCGCCCCTAGAATTCCGAATAGATGAAAGCCAACCGGCAGACAGATGAATAGCATTAAGCAATAAAAAGCCATTGCAAGCGTGTGATAGTACACCTTCTGTATGGCCAGCAGCACCGGAGCGATGGTAGCTGCCATGAGAGTGTGCCATAGTCCGCAAGCAAGAATAACAACCATCCACGCCGCCTGGTGATATCGATGGTCGTATACGTGGGTGATGAAGAGATCGCCGGTCGAAATGACCAGGGTCAACGCCAACGCTCCAAGAGCTAACACATAGCGCCGATAGCCTATCAGGGCAGTTCGGAATTCGGCGCGAGGAAGTCCAGAATACCGTGCAATAAAGGGGTTACCTACGCGTCTCGAGAGCTGCATAATAACTTGCCTTGGCATATCGGACAAAGTGTATGCAATTCCGTATATACCAAGCATTTGCCACGAGACTAGTTTGCCTAAGATCAGACGGTCAGATTGAAGAGCAAAGAAAGCCAGAGCGGTACTTAAGAGTATCCATCGGCCAAACTGCATGAAGTATTTGGCTGCTTCACGATCGAACATGAAACGGGGTCGAGCCGATGGGGCTACATAGTAGCTGGCGATAATGGCCACGATGTCACCGATAATTCTGCCACCGACGAGAGCCCAGATGTCCGGATGGATCAACGCCCAGATCGCCGTGGCAGCAAATTGTGCGAACGAGGTTAGTAGCTCAAGGAATGAGATTCGAGCCACACCCATTTGTCGCGCCATTACAAGGAGCGAGGGAGACGAGAGAGATCCCGTAATGCATGTGACTCCTAATAGTGGCAGCAAAAAAATCAGCGTGCGCTCGTGATAGAAAGCTGCGACCGGAAAAGCGAGAGGAATTGTGATGAGGAATAACAACACGCCACGCAGGACCTGGACTGTCCAGGCCGTAAACAAAAACCGCGGCTCCTCCCCTTTTGTGTGTTGGATTATGGCGTCTTCGAGGCCAATGTGCGAGATAAGATAGAGGCCCGTGATGATGGTGCTCGTTAATGCGATCAAGCCGAAGTAGGCCGGCATAAACAGGCGACTGAGTACCATGCTGCTAACCAGGCGAAGCCCGGTCGACAGGCCATAAGCGAGAATTACATATTTGGCCCCTTTAAGAGCTCGCTTTTCGAGATATCTCGATGTTGGGTTACTACTTGTATTTTCTACAGAAACTACTGTGGCGCTCATTCGTTCCCTTGTGTCCTGCGGTTATGCTGTGCGTTAAGCGGAGATAGAACGAATCTCAAGCAAAGACGCGTTTGAACTTAAATCTAGCGAAGTTAGGTGACAGGCTCGTGCTGCGATAAGCTGCCTTACTCTCTTGCAAAGAATGACTCCACCCAATTAGCAGGAAGGCAATTTGCGGTAGCTGCTCTCCGAGATAAACCGTCCCAATGGTGACCCAAAGCGAAGAAACAGCGGCGAGAAGAGTAAATGCGAAATAGATATCTTCTCGTCTCTGAAAGCGCCACGTGCAGCAGATCAGGCGCCAGATCGTGTCAGCTCCTATCAGCATGAAGAGGATCAAGCCGATGCGTCCCTGACCGAGCTGTACCTGAAGGTATTGGTTATCGATTGATTCCTGGCCGCGCACAGAAGGATGGCTGAGCTGTCCCCAACCGAGCCATCCACCCTCTTCCACGATAGGCTTGTAGTTTTCAACCAATTGGCGCCGGTATGATGCGCTGGCTTGCTGTTCGCTGGCCCCAAAGGTTGCCCCGGAGGCATAGTGATCAAAATATGAATATGCGGCCAAGCCGCCAGCAATCAATAAGACGGCCATAACAATGGTGGCGCGTTTTGTATTCCTGAATCGCGGAATCTGAAGAACGGCAAGCGCCACTCCAGCTCCCAACAGAGGCCCACGCGACTGGGTCGCGAGGAGCAAAGTTAAGAGAACCAGACCGGGTATGTGATAGCGCTCAAGCCTTGAAAGCCAAGTGCCCAGAGCGTTGCTTTGATAGTCGCGCGCCTTGTTGAAGTAGACAAGCCAGTAGTTAAATGCGATCGCGACGACGAAGGCGATACCCGCCAATTCTGCGTCGCTGAATGAAGTTGCGATTCTCGCTCTGCCATTCCGAAGCTGTACAGTCCACGGAACGAAATCCAGGATTCGCGAACCGACAACTGCATAGAGGTTAAGTCCCATCCTAAATTCATATAGCCCGATGGCTGTAAGAAGGAGAATGATTACTACAATGGCTTTGCTGGTCGCGATACGCAGTTTAGGCTCAATTAGCAGGCGGCCGACGAGATAGGGAAACAGCATGCTTGTGAAGCCACGAGCTATCGTAAACATAGCGTTCGTGAAAATGCTCTCACGCAGAAGTTCACTTGCCGTCAGACTACCAAGGAATAGAACAACCCACAAATCCATGCGGGAGAAACGCCATCGCGGCAGAAACTGCACGCATGCACCGACTACGATCGGCAGCAAGGCTGCTTCTGCAGCGGAGATTGGCGGCATGTGTGGAAGCTGGCATTCATAATAGAACGGAAGCCCCAGGAGCGAAGGAAGGTAGACCCGCAAAAAAGCCTTTTCCGTGCTACCACGAATTACGTAATAGAGTGATAGGACAGCCGGCAGTAAGAAGAGAATGCTCGCGGGACTTTTCATAAATGGCAGTAATGGGGATGAATGTCAGTGACAACCAGCTAGTTAGTAGGGGATATCTATGTGCTATCAGAGAAACAGATCGGCGAAGCGGAGAATCAGTGGGATGTCCTAATTGGCCACTCAAAATATGACGTCAACCAATCCCGCCTTTCAACGGCTAATGCGCCGACATATCCTTGTGCGGGACCGAGATGCAGTAGCGTCCAACGCGATGCTTCTTCGGAATTCCATGTGCAACGCAACAGTCTCGGTGGCTCTTCGAGCGAGGTTGTGACCGAAAAGCTATCGAGTGGTATGGAGAGTCCCATGCCGATAGCCTTGATGAGAGCTTCTTTACGGGTCCAGCATCGGAAAAAAGCGTCCAGCTGAGTGTCGGGCTGTTCATTTTGAATAGACTCACGCTCGTCAGGAGAGAAATGCGATGCGGCAATCTCTTCCCATTCGAGGAGTGGACGAATGGCCTCAACGTCGACTCCAAGATCGGCACCGAGACAGACCGCAATGACCGTGATGCCTCCTGAGTGCGACATATTGAAGCGTAAACGGCAATTCGGTAGAAGCAAGCTGGGCTTGCCATACATGTTGGCCACCAATTGTAGCGAACGCGGATCCGTTTCAAGATATGCACTTAGTAGAAGCCGAAGTGCACCATGGTCGGCAACAAACCGGTCGAAGAGATGGGGGAATCGCATATCCGCTGCGCGTTTAAGCTCATCGGTGCTCAGTAGCGGTATGTAGTCTGAGACAGAGAAGCATCTGTGTGAAATAGTCCAAATATGAATCTGTCCATCGGTCAGCTTGGGCGCAGGCCGAAAGGATGGCTGCTGGCCAGAATGGAAGTGTGTATACGAGGTCGTTTCCTCTCTCCTACTAAGAGGGGTGGATTCACGTTCTAGAGCGGCTTTTAACATGCGGGTGTCTTCCGATGTAGATATCTCACGCATTTTGATAAGCCCTTTCTAGACCGTCTCGGAGCGTCCTGCCAACAGACTCCAGGTTAGGTTCAAGGAACATCGTTTCATGATCGCCCGGAACCCACACAACATCAATATTTCCTTTGACCACTTGGCTCCATCCGCATGCTGCATCTGAGCCAGGAAGAGTAGGCGCATTTGTTGCGCGTATAAGCATCATATTCCCGGAGTAAGGCTGAGGGTCATATTGTTGCATCGAGTTCAGCGTCGTTTCCGTAACATTGTGCATAAAATCCGGTAATGCGAAACCGAAGGTCCTAAAAATTGTTGTTGTTGTTGCATAGTGTTTTAGATAGAAAGAATCACGCATGGAGCGAAGCTTATTCAGGGTTGTTGTGCCGAGATATTTGAGTTGATTCGCAACCGTTTGGTTACGCAGCTTGGACCGATGAAATGCATATCTGTGTCTGAATCTCGCATTGCGCGTGACCGCGCCGGATGCCTTCAGTTCCTCTTTGAGCTGTTGCGCATAGCCGGGATGCCATGAATCAAAGAGCGTAGTCAGAGCGACCTTTTGACCGCATTCCATGAGCTGGCGACCAACTTCAATGGCGAGTGGTCCAGCCGCACACCAACCTCCGAGATAATATGGACCCTCTGGCTGGACTGAACGAATTGCTTTGATAAACGTCGAAGCCCGCTCTTCCAATGTCATTTCCTTTTCGTCGGCCAACTCTCTCAGCCCGTAAAAGGGATAGTCGTCACCGAGTGCACCTGGCAGCGAACCATACAACAGGTACGAGATGATCATAAAGAATGGAGGCTTGTTGCCTTTTGTCCTTACGGGCACGATCGAGGAATACGCTTGACGGCCACGCAAGATTTCGGCCAGCTGCTCAATCGTCGGTGCGTTGAAGATCGTCGTGAGTGGCAAAGATGTGTTCATCGCTTTGTTAATTCTCGCGAACAGCCGAACGATCATCAGCGAATAGCCGCCAAGTGAAAAGAAACTTTGGCGAATGCTTATGCCTTTGATGCCGATTACATCTTCCCAAATATTGACGAGCTTTAACTCAATCTCATCTCTCGGCGGGACATAGTCTTCGCTTCTCAGCTGAGTTGCCGGCTGTATGTCGCGCTTACCGAACGCCGTGGGATCAGGAGAGCCATCTGCACGCGAGGCTATGGTTTCCACGGAGAGTAATTCAGCACATGCGAGGTGTCCGGGGGCTGCAGAACGAAGATAGCGGCTTGCATCGTCTACTGAAGGGCGTGTGCCCGCAGGCCCTGAAATGAACGCCGTCAGAGTCGGGGCATCATTTGCATCGCTCCAGATTGCTGCTTTGGCATGTGCTACGCCCGGAATTGCCAGAAGACAGTCTTCAAGCTCGCTGAGTCTTAGACGGCATCTATGCAGCGAGACTTGATTCTGCACACGATCTAATATTTCGAACTGATGTTTCGAGTCGTACTGAGCGAGAAAACCTGTCCTCGTCAGCTGATCTCCAGAGGATAGCGTCAATTCCCCTAAAACACCTTCAGGAACCTGATTGTTCCAGGTATCAAGAATTGTGAAACATTGCCCAGGTAGCGGAGCTGCAGGATTTATGATCTCTGATTCTCTTTCCAGGGCTGCCAGGCCAATCGGACCGCCCGCTGATGCTGATGAGGTGAGTGACCAGACGCAGCGCACCGGCAGAAGTCGCTCTTTTGTCGATTGGGAGAGCCGCTCACCGCGGCAAATTATCTGCAATCGACGATCACCTGACCAACCCTCGCTCAACAACGTTAGCCATTCTGCGCTGGTAGCAAACGCAAACCCCGCCTGTTCACGATCGATCACGGACTGGAGCGCATCCGGTGAAACTTCATCGAGATACAAAATGCCGGCTCCAGAGATGAGAGGCAGCATCAAATCGATCCATGCGTCAATCGACACACGTGATGGCTTAACCGCAGCTACATCACCTGGCATAAGTTTGAGCACCTGCGATGTGGCCGTTAGGTTAGCGAGACTGATTTCATTTGAAAGAGTGTGTATTTGATAGCGATCTGAAGAGTCTATGCTCAAACCGCAGCATGCTGCAGCATCAGTGGTCACAGACGAAAATGCACCATTATGCCGAGTCTCTTTGCGCAATGCGTCAAAGCTCACTACACCTGGAAGATCGCGCGAAAAGTCAGACCCGCCAACAGCCAGCGATGGTTTGAGCTCAGTCAGGATTCGGTTCCATTCATCGACACTTGTTGAGGCCGGAATCGGCAGAACAATTCCTCCAGCACGCAAGATTGCAAGAGTGGCTGCAGCTGCATCGCTATTTGCCTCCATACGGAGTGCTACGATTTGTCCATTCCTGACATTCAGATTCCGCAACCCGAACGCGAACTGAACACTCTTGTCGAATAAATCTTTCCAGGACGTTCGTTCTTTACTTGTGATGATGGCTGAACCGGTTTCAAGCCGAGTTGCATGGTAGTCGAATGCCTCGATGAGTGAAGAAGGGAAGGATCGAGACAAGGGATCCCCTTGCCCAGCCTGGAGGAGTGCCGTTTCCTCATCCGCCGTGAGAAGAGGCAACTGAGAGATCTTCCTGGTCGGATCTTCAAGGACTGCATCAAGCGCTCGGATATACAGTTGAATGAAGTTTTGAATCCGCTCTCCACGAAAGAGATCTGTGTTGTACTCAATCTGCAGCCGAGGGCCTTCAGCCCGCTCTACAATGCTGACCAGCAAGTCGAAATTCACGCCGCCGCTCACTGATGGACGAGGGACTATTTGCAACTCGCCAATTTGCTGCGGCTGCATAAATGCTTTCTGGTAGACAAAGTAAATCTGCAGAAACTGCGACGTTGCGCCGCTCTGATCAAATTGAAATTCTTCCATCAATCGCGAAAAAGGCAAGTCCTGATGAGCGTATGCCAAGATGCTCCATTCGCTTACGCGATTGAGTACTTCATCAAAACGAGGATCATTCGCAACATCGGCAACGATGACCTGGGGATTGGCAAAGCGGCCAACGATGTTGTCCATCCCCGGCTGCGTACGATTGGCGATGCTTGATCCGAGCAGGAATTTCTCCTGGCCGGTATAACGTGCAATCAACCCTTGAAAAACTGCCAGCAGAACCTGGTGATTTGTGGCCTCGTGTTGCCGGCAAAACTGCTTAAGCCGTTCATTGAGGGATTGCGATATGAGTTGCGATTCAATGGAGCCTGGACCGTCCTTGCGAGCAGTTCGCGAAAAGTCCGTCGGGAGATCTACCGCTGCAGTGCCAAGTTTGATTTGCTCTCGCCAAAAGTCCAAGGCCTCCTCTGCTGCATCACTAGCGAGCCACTCTCTTTGCCACACGGTGAAATCAGCAAATTGGAAAGGCAGTTCTGGCAGTTCTGGCGAACGATCTTGTACATAAGCGGAGTAAAACTCAGCGAAATCGCGAACGAGAACTCCGTTCGACCAGCCATCGCAGACAATGTGATGCAACGTGCACGCGAGGAAATGCTCGTGGTCAGTCACATGAACAAGATGGACAGAGAAGAGAGGTCCCGTGGCCAAATCGAGTGAAACATGGCTGTGTTCAAGGATAAGTTGTTCTGCTTGCGCCGACCGCTCTTCTTCTGTAACGGATCGGAGATCCGAAACGGAAAAATGATAGAGTGGCTCCTCGGAAATGACCTGGTTCAGGGCCCCATCAATCATGCGGAACGTGGTGCGCAGTGCCTCGTGCCGTAGAGAAAGAGCACAAATACTCTTCTCCACGACCATGTCATCTAACTTGCCAATGAGACGCCAGGTAATCGCCATGTTAGAGGCAGTCGATGCTTTATCAACCTGGTCGAGTATCCAGTAGCGATGCTGTTCCATACCTGCCGGAAACAGGTAGACATCTTCTGTCGACTGCAATCCTTCTACTGAAACATCTTGTACGGGTAAATTCATGAATTCGGCCTTCAAAATGAGCTCTTCGTGATCAGCGGGCATCATTGATTATTCCGTCAATTGCTGCTTTAACGTGTCTGGACTTTCTGGCGAAACTGCGAGCGCGGAACAGCCTGTATTGGAGCGACACCGTTTGTTCTGGCCGACACCATACCGTCTTCATCCAACTGTGCGCAGACTCCAGCGATGGTTCTGTGCTGAAAGAAGTGCCGCGCAGTTACTCTAAGTCCTGCCTGATTGGCGAGAGTCGTAATGCGGAAGATGAGAAGGGAATCTCCACCCAGCTCAAAGATGCTGTCTTCCACACTGATCTCTTTCAGTCCCAACACCTTTATCCATATTCCGGCGAGCGTCTCTTCGGACTGATTACGTGGGTAGATGAGAGAACGCTTGCGCAATAACTGCTCGGGAATCGGAGCAGGCAGCGCACGCCTGTCAATCTTGCCATTTACAGTTCGCGGGAAGCTATCGAGTACCATGATGGCCGCAGGCCGCATGTAGTCTGGCAGCTTTTCCTGAAGCTGTTGGCGTAGTTCCTGCACCAGCGAGGCGTTGTCGCCGGGTTGTTCTGCTATGACGTAGGCGACCAGACGCTTGTCGCCGGGCGCATCGCTGGGTGTAACCCAATCTGTGCGTACCGTAACCACGGCGGAGCGCACCTTGGGAGATTGCTCGAGCGCGTATTCGATCTCGGCGAGTTCGATGCGATAGCCGCGAATCTTGACCTGTGTATCGATGCGGCCAAGGAATTCAACGGTGCCGTCTGCGCGGTACCGCGCCAGATCACCTGTGCGGTAGAGGCGCTCCGTCAGTCCGTTGTCGAAGGCGTGATTGACGAACTTGCGCGCAGTGAGTTCGGGCGCATTCAAGTAACCCATGGCCAAGCCATCACCCGCGGCGTACAGTTCCCCGGTTACTCCTGGAGGCACTGGTTGCATGTTTGTGTCGAGAATGTAGATTCTCGTATTGGCAATGGGTCTTCCGATCGGGACAGTACCTGCTGCCGTGCTTTCAAGTGTGATTGGGTGGCAGCAAGTGAATGTCGTGTTTTCCGTTGGACCGTAACCGTTGATTAGTTTCAGGTGCGGCAATTCTTCACAAACGCGGCGTACATGCGTGAGAGACAGCACATCGCCACCGGCAAGCAATTGACGCAGCGGCCGCAGAATCTCCAGATGCTCTGTAACGATCAGGTGAAAGAGTGCCGCTGTGAGCCAGAGGGTCGTAACACCGTGCGCTTGAATGTGGCGACCGATATCTTCGGGCGTGATGCGATCGCCCATCGCCATCACAAGGCGTCCTCCATTAAGAAGTGGTCCCCAAATTTCAAATGTGGCCGCGTCAAAGGAAAGCGGTGCAAGCTGGAGGAATACCTCTTCCGGGCCAAAGCTGGCGAAGGAGGTGTTTTTCACCAGACGGCCCACTGCCCGATGAGGTACAAGCACTCCCTTGGGCGTGCCCGTCGAACCGGAAGTGTACATTACATAAGCCAGATCGTCGGCATGACCGTCGTGACCAAGATCGGCCCGGCTTTCAAGCTCGATTGTCGGCCATTCGCGATCGAGCAAGAGGCTCTTTACGTCAATCGGCGGCATTTTCCTGGCAGTTGTGCTGCGGGTGAGCAAAAGTTCAGCCGCTGAGTCCTTAAGGAGATAGGTGAGGCGTTGTGCAGGATAAGTTGGATCGATCGGCACATATGCTGCTCCAGTCTTCAGGATTGCCAACAAAGCCACAATCGCCTCTGCTGCGCGATCTGAACACAGGGCAACACGTGAGCCCGGCTTGATGCCCGAACGAACCAGATAATGTGCGAGCTGATTAGACCTCTCATTGAGCTCGTTGTAGGTGAATTGTTGTTCGCCAGCAGTGAGCGCAACAGCCCGCGGCGTCAGCGCAGTTTGCTGCTCAAACATGCGATGAATAGAAGTGCTGCGCGGATACTCGGTTGCCGTCTGGTTCCATGTAGTCAGGATTTCTTGTTGCTGCGCAGGTGTCAGCAGGGAAACGTTGGAGCCGGGTTGTGTCATGTCGTCGGCGAATGCCTTCATGATGGAGCTGAGATGCCCGAACCAGCGGTCAATCGTCGAACCATCAAAGAGGCCAGTGTTGTAGTCGCACTCCAGCCAAAGCTCAGTGCCGCGATCGATAAAGTTGAAGAAGAGGTCCATGTTGACATACTTCTTCCCATTGGAGCGCAGATCCGCGGAGAGTCCGGCAAACTGCAGATTTGCTCCGAGCTGTTCCACATTTGCCTGGATCTCAATCAATCCCAGTCGTGACGGATCACGTGTGAGCTTGAGATTAGGTAGAAGCGTGCCATACGTATAGTTCTGATGATCATGTGCATCGAGAAGCGTCTTGCGTGTCTGTTTCAGAAAATCACTAAGTGTCTGGTCAGTCTGGAGA
>Ga0081540_1001038_pt1 | contig 24859 bp, 30 predicted proteins | sample TabmetS2T1R1_FD_71024 | JGI IMG/M metagenome (GOLD analysis project Ga0081540, IMG submission 71024) | Tabebuia heterophylla rhizosphere microbial communities from the University of Puerto Rico - S2T1R1 | ecosystem: Host-associated > Plants > Roots > Rhizosphere ... | reverse complement strand
GGAGGAAGGCGGGAGGCAACGGGCTGCCTGGGAGAAACGTGATAATGAGATTGGTGTAGCTGGGTGTACAGCAAGGTCATGATCACGACTCCTGCGGCCCCGGGCGACCCAACCGGCCCTGGCGAGCGGACGGCTCCGGCGACCCTGGTGGCGCCGGGCGACCCCGGTACCCGGTTACCTTGGCGGGCCCGGCGGCGGCGCGGGTGAGGTCCGCATACGGTCCAGGGCGAGAGCTCGGCGCGGGCCGGGGTGGGCCAGCGCGGCGGTGAGGTCGTCGAGGGCGTGCAGGGTGTGCGCGCTGACCACCGCGTCGCAGTATGGCCAGGCCGCGGCCATCCCGCCGGCCAGGGGGCGGTATTCGGGGTTCTGGGTGCGGGGGTTCACCCACACGATTCTGTGCGTCACCCGTGACAGCCGCTCCATCTCGCGGCCGAGGATCTCCGGGTCGCCGGTGTCCCAGCCGTCGGAGATGATCACGACGACCGCGCCGCGGGCCATGCCCCGGCGCCCGTAGCTGTTGTTGAACTCCCTGACCGACTCCCCGATCTTGGTTCCGCCCAGCCAGTCGGGCGCGGCCTGGCCGACCTCCTGGAGCGCGAGGGCGGGCCGAGTGTGGGCGAGGGTGCCGGTGAGCCGGGTGAGGCGGGTCGCGAACGTGAAGACCTCGGCCTCGGCACCGCCTGCCGCACAGTACAGCAACTGCAGCATGGCCCGCGCGTATGGCTCCATCGACCCGGAGATGTCGCACAGCACCACCAGCCGGCGCGGCTCCATCAACGGTGCCCGCCGGGCCAGCCTGAGCGGATGTCCTCCCGTGCGCCGGGCGTGGCGCAGCGTCGCCCGCAGGTCCGTGCGCCCGCCGTGCGCGGTGGGCTGGGGACGGCGGGACCTGCGTAGCGGCACCGCGAGGGTGAGCTTGCGCATGAGCCCGGAGAGCATCAGCAACTCGGCGGGGGTGAGTTCGGCGAAGTCCTTGCCCGCGAGCCGTTCCGTCGCGCTGGCGAGAACCGCCCGGACGGCCGGGGCCTCTTCCTCCGGGCCGGGCGCCTGCTCTTCGTCGTCGCCTTCGGCCAGCTCCTCCGCGGACGGCTGCTCGGGCGGGCTTTCCAGGACCGCGTGCATGCGCGCGGCTTGAGCCGTCTGCGCCAGAATGTCGGCCGGTGATGACGGGGACGTCGCAGGCGTGCCCGGCACGTCGTGGGCCTGCTGCCTCGGCGGGGCATCCGGGTCACCCACGCCGCCGAACATCGCGCCGAACACCCGGTCCAGGGTCTCGATTTGCGCCTGGCTGGAGACCAGCGTGGCGAGCGCGCACAGGTAGAGAGCGCGGCCGGAGGCGGGGCGGGCCACCGTGACTGCGCGCGCGAACCGCTCGCACCGGGCGGGATCGGCCGGCACCCCGGCCGCGCGAAGCGCCGTGCCGAACCGGGCCGCGATCAGGGCCAGATCGTCAGTCATCACCGTCGGCCAGCCCGCCGAAGCCGGCGGCACGGGCGGTCTGCAGATCTTCGGAGTACTTCAGCACCGCCCCCGCGGTCCGTTCCGCCGACGCGCTGTTGAGGCCGTCGGTGCCGAGCACCTGGAGGGCTTGCGCCCAGCTGATGGCCTCGGCCACGCCGGGTGGCTTGGCGAGGTCCAGGTCGCGCAGCCGGGCCACCCCGCGGGCCACCTGCCCGGCGAGGATCTCGCCGGCGGCGGGCACCCGCCGCCTGATGATCGCCGCCACCCGCTGGTCGTCCGGGTAGTCGATCCAGTGGTAGAGGCAGCGCCGTTTCAGCGCGTCGTGCAGGTCCCTGGTCCGGTTGGAGGTCAGCACCACGACCGGGGGGAACTGGGCGCGGCGGGTCCCCAGCTCCGGGATCGTCACCGCCGCCTCGGCGAGCATCTCGAACAGGAACGCCTCGAACTCGTCGTCGCCCCGGTCCACCTCGTCGATCAGCAGCACCGCCGGCAGCGGGCCGGGATGGTCGAGCGCGGCCAGCAGCGGCCGGGCGAGCAGGTACTCCTCGCTGAACAGGTCGGCGTCCCGGAGGGTCTCGCCCCGCGCCTCCGCGAGCCGGATCGCCAGCAGCTGGCGCGGGTAGTTCCACTCGTAGAGCGCTTCCGACGAGGTCAGGCCCTCGTAGCACTGGAGCCGCAGCAGCGGCGTGCCGAGCGCCTCGGCCAGCGCCTTGCCCGCCTCGGTCTTGCCCACCCCCGGCTCGCCCTCCAGCAGGATGGGCTGGCCCATCCGCGCGGCCAGGAAGAGCGCCGTCCCGAGGGCTTCGTCCGCCAGGTACCCGGTGGCGTCGAGCGCGCCGAGCAGCGACATCACGTCCGGGACCCGCTTCGCGAGATCACTCATACCGGGAGCACCAGCTGACATACCCACATGCGCCTATCATGCTGCATGCCGTCGAGTGGACGTGTCTGACCTGCGCCGCCCGCGCATCTGACCTGCGCGGACGACCAGGCCCGCCCAGCACCGCGCCGGTCACGTGACGGCCAGGTCGGTTCGCAGCCGGCGCCCCTGGATCGCCGACCACACGTTCGCCGGGGTGAGTGGCATGTCCGCGTGCCGGACCCCGAACGGCGCGAGCGCATCCATCACCGAGTTCACGATCGCCGGCGGGGAGCCGACCGTGGCCGACTCGCCGATCCCCTTGGCGCCGATCGGGTGGTGCGGCGATGGGGTGACGGTCTCGCCGAGCTCCCAGGACGGGCACTCCACCGACGTCGGCAGCAGGTAGTCCATGAACGAGCCGCCGAGGCAGTTGCCGTCCGCGTCGAACGCGATGACCTGCATCAATGCCATGCCGACCCCGTCTGCCAGGCCGCGGTGCACCTGCCCCTCGACGATCATCGGGTTGATCTGGACCCCGCAGTCGTCCACGGCGATGAACCGGCGGACCGTCACCTGGCCCGTGCCCGGGTCCACGTCGGTGACGCAGATGTACGCGCCGAACGGGAAGGTGAGGTTCGGCGGGTTGTAGACGGCCTCCGAGTCCAGGTGGCCCTCCACGCCGGCGGGCAGTTCCAGGCTCGAGTGGGCGGCCATGGCGATCTCGGCGATGCCCGTGGCCTTCTCCGGGTCGCCGCGGACGCGCCACTTGCCGTCGGCCCACTCCAGGTCGTCGGGGGAAACCTCGAGCATGGCCGAAGCGACGATCCGGGCCCGCTCCCGGACCTTGCGGGCGGCCATCGCGGTCGCCGCGCCGGAGACCGGCGTGGAGCGGGACCCGTAGGTCCCCAGCCCGAAGGGGGTCCGGTCGGTGTCGCCGTGCACGACCTCGACGTCGTCCGGCGAGATGCCGAGCTCGCCCGCGACAATCTGGGCGAACGTGGTCTCGTGCCCCTGCCCCTGCGTCTGGCAGGAGACCCCGAGCACGGCCGTGCCGGTCGGATGGACCCGGAGGCTGGCGCCGTCGGCCATGCCGAGCCCGAGGATGTCCATGTGCGCGCGGGGGCCCGCGCCGACGCCCTCGGTGAAGAAGCTGATCCCGATCCCCATGTACTCGCCGCGTTCCCGCTTGGCGGCCTGCTCGCGCCGCAGCTCGTCGTAGCCGGCGATGTCCATCGCCATCGCCAGGGCGCGCGGGTAGTCGCCCGAGTCGTACTGCCAGCCGGTCGGGCAGGTGTAGGGGAACTGCTCGGGCCGCAGGAGGTTCTTCATCCGCAGCTCGGCCGGGTCCATGCCGAGCTCGCGGGCCAGGATGTCCATCATGCGCTCGACCAGGTACACCGCCTCGGTGATGCGGAACGAGCAGGAGTAGGCGACGCCGCCGGGCGCCTTGTTCGTGTAGACGGCGGTCACCTCGCAATGCGCGGCCCGCAGGTCGTAGGAGCCGGTGAAGATGTGGAAGAACCCGGCCGGGAACTTGGTCGGCTGGGCGGTCGCGTTGAAGGCGCCGTGGTCGGCGAGCACCCTCGCCCGGAGTCCCAGGACCTTGCCGTCCGCGGTGGCGGCGATCTCCCCGTGCATGTGGTAGTCGCGCGCGAACGCGGTCGACATCAGGTTCTCCGACCGGTCTTCGACCCATTTGACCGGCCTCCCGGTCTTCATGGAGCCGACGATGGCGCAGATGTAGCCGGGATAGATGGGGGCCTTGTTCCCGAACCCGCCGCCGATGTCGGGCGAGACCACCCGGATCTTGTGCTCGGGAAGGCCGACCACCAGCGCGTAGACCGTGCGGTGCGCGTGCGGCGCCTGGGACGTGGACCAGAGGGTCAGCCGCCCGCTGACCGGGTCGGCGTCGGCCACGATGCCGCACGTCTCCAGCGGCGCGGGATGAGAGCGCGGGTAGAGCATGTCCTGCCCGACCACGACGTCCGCGGCGGCGAAGACCGCGTCCGTGGCGGTCTTGTCGCCGGCCTCCCAGTCGAAGATGTGATTGCTGGCCTTGCCGGGCAGGTCGTCCCGGATGACAGGGGCGCCGGCTTCGAGCGCCCGCTGCGCGTCGGCCACCACTGGGAGCGCCTCGTACTCGACCTGGATCAGCTCCAGCGCATCGCGGGCCGAGTAGCGGTCGTGCGCGACCACGAACGCGACCTCCTGGCCCTGGAACCGCACCTTGTCGGTGGCCAGGACCGACTGCGCGTCCCGGGAGATCGTGGGCATCCAGGCAAGCCCAAGCTCCGTCAGCGCCTGCCCGGTGATCACGGCCTCCACCCGCGGGTGTGCCTCCGCTGCCGTCGTGTCGACCGCGACGATCCTGGCGTGCGCCATCGGGCTGCGCAGGATCGCCCCATGCAGCATCCCCGGCAGCTGGATGTCGTCCACGAAGGTGCCACGGCCGCGGACGAACCGGGCATCCTCCTTGCGCCGCATCGGCCCGTAGGCCCCGTTCCGCTCCGGCGCCGCGGTCACTGAGCCTCTCCAGGCGCCAAACGATGGCCGCCACGGCCGTCGCCCCCCTGCTGCTGCGCTGCCCAGCGCACCGAACGCACGATGTTCTCGTAGCCGGTGCACCGGCAGACCTGGCCGGACAGCGCCTCGCGGATCTCCTCCGGTGAGGGGTCCGGGTTGTGGTCGAGCAGCCACCGGGCGGTCAGCATCATGCCCGGCGTGCAGAACCCGCATTGCAGCCCGTGGCAGCGTGCGAACCCTTCCTGGACCGGGTCAAGGCGCCCGTCGCGTTCCATGCCCTCCACCGTGAGCACCCGGCGGCCGTCCGTCATGGCCGTGAGCACCGTGCACGACTTCACCGGCGTCTCATCCAGCCAGACCACGCACGCACCGCAGTTGGAGGTGTCGCAGCCCCAGTGCGAGCCGGTGAGCCCCAGCTGGTCGCGCAGGAAGTGGATCAGCAGCAGCCGCGGCTCGACCTCGCCGGTGAACGCGGAACCGTTGACGGTGATGGTGATCTGCATGTCAGCCGCCCAAGGCCCGGCGGAAGGCCCGGCGAAGTGCGCGCGCGGTGAGCTCGGACGCCAGGTGCCGCTTGTAGTCGGCCGGGCCCCGCTGGTCGGAAAGCGGCCGGCAGTGCTCGGCGGCGATCTCACCGGCCCGGGCGAAGCTCTCCTCGGTGGCGGGCGCGCCGCGCAGGAACTCCTCGGCCTCCGGCGCCGCGAACTGCGGCGCGCCGACCGCGGTGAGGCCGATCCCCACGTCGGCGACCACGCCGCCGTCCAGCCAGATCGCGGCCCCGGCCGCACCGATCGGCCAGTCCCCGACCCGCCGGCCCACCTTCGCGTACGCGCTGCCGCCACCGGGCCGGACCGGGATCCGGATTTCGGTGAGCATCTCGCCGGCCGCCACCACGGTCTCGTAGGGCCCGGTGTGGAACTCCCTGGCCGATACCGTCCTGCTGCCGTCCGCGCCGCAGATCACCATGCGGGCCTTCAGCGCGGCGAACGCCGCCGACAGGTCCTCGGACGGGTCCGCCTGGCAGAGCGAGCCGCCGACCGTCCCCCAGTTGCGCACGACGGGATCGGCGATCACCTTCTCCGCGTCGTGGAGGATCGGGAAATGCTCGCCCGCGGCCGCCGAGTTGAGCAGTTGCGCGTGCCTGGTCAGCGTCCCGATCCGGAGTTCGCCGTTCGTCAGCCCGAGGTAGCAGAGCTCGCTGAGCCCGTTGATGTCGATGAGGGTCTCCGGCTGCGCGAGCCGCAGCTTCATCATCGGGATCAGGCTGTGCCCGCCGGCCAGGATCCGCGCCTCCGGGCCGTACCTGGCGAGCAGGCTGAGCGCGTGCGCGACGCTGGATGCCTTCTCGTACTCGACTTGCGCCGGCACCTGCATGCGGCCCTCCTCCCGGTCCAGCCCGCGTGAGCAGTTTACGAGGGCAAACGCTGGTGACCCGCGCGTGATAATGGAATGGTTATGACGCTCACGCAGCTGAACGCGTTTGTGCTGGTCGCCCGCCTGGGCTCGGTGACCGCCGCCGCGAGCGCGCTCGGCGTCAGCGAACCGGCGGTGTCACAGGCCCTGTCGGCTCTGCGGCAGCACCTGGGCGACCAGCTGCTGACCCGTGGCCCGGGGGGCATGACGCTGACCGCGGGCGGCTCCCGCCTGCTCGCCTCCGCCTCGCAGATCGTCGTGCTGGGCGCCGAGGCGCACGCCGCGGTCCGCGCCGCCCAGGGCGCGCCCGAGCAGTTGCGGGTCGTCGCCACCTCCACCATCGCGGAGTTCGTGATCAGCCCGCTGCTGGAGGCGTTCACCCGCCGGTACCCGGGCTCCGTCGAGGTGTCGGTCGGCGTGGCCGTGACCAAGGAGATGGGGGTGCTCGTCGCCAACCGGCTGGCCGACGTCGCGATCAGCCCGAGCGTGGCCGGGGACCCGGCGCTGGCGGTGGTGACCGAGCCGATCTTCCGGTACCGCGTGGTCGTGGTCGCGGCGGGGCAGTCCACGCTCGGCGGCAATCCCCGCCAATGGCGGTGGCTGGTGGACCCCTCCGGCACCGATCCGGGCACCGGGACGGGGCTTCTGCTGGCCAGGCTGGGGATACCCGAGGACCAGATCGGCGTCTTCCCCAACCAGACCGCGGCGTGGGCGGCGGCGGCCGACGGCGGGGGCGTCGCACCGGCGGTCGAGCACCTCGTCGCCCACCAGCTCCGCCGCGGCGAGCTCTCTCTGGTGGACGTGCCGGGTGTGCCGATGGATGCGCGCTGGCACATCGCCATGCTGGATCGCCAGCAGCGCAGCGCGTCCGCCAGCGCGCTCCGGCGCTTCCTGACCACGCCGGAGGCCATGCATCTCATGCGTTCGCCGGCGGCGGGCGTGCCGCCGTCCCGGTTCCGGCCACCGGTATACGTGACGATCTGGAGCTGACCCGCCGATTCCCGGCCCGGGTCCGGCCGGGCTCGCCAACCCCCGCGCGCGGCCCAGCCGGCGCGCCGGAAGCGCCGCGCAGCCGCGGCGGCCGCTCCAGGCACCGCCAGGGCCCGGGAAGCCCTGGTGAGAGGACACTTAAGCAACAGCTTATTCGAGAGTTGCTAGGTTGGCCCGGCGAGGCGATCATGTGAGGATATTGAGGTGACGGCGCGCTGCCGCCGTCCGACAGCGGGAGCGATGCCATGCGGATCGAATCCAGCGGTCACAGCCAGGGCAACCCGCGTCTGTACGAACTGATCGAGAACGCGCCGAAGACCGGGAAGAGCCCGACCGTCTGGGCCTGGCCCGAGCTGATCGACTATCTCAAGATCGCCGGTCAGCCCGTGCCGGGACCCTGGCCGCCGGACCAAGAGCCGCGCCCGGACCCCGATTATGAGTCTCTTCCCGTGGCCGTGGCCGACCCGGAGGCACGGCGGGAGGCGGGCGGCCCAGAGGCCCGGCGAGAGCGGGAATCATCCTGAGATCACGCGGCCCGGGCCGGCACAGGCCCCGGCAACCACTCACCCAGGGCGGCGCCGACCCTGACAGGCGCTGGCTGGATGCGAACACTGACCGGAAAGCTCCGATCGGAGCAGCACCGGCCGGTGCCCACCCTGTGCCGGAAGCACCGGCCGCCGGACAACGTCCACATACGGACATCGGAGGATCGCATGTATCCGTGTCGGTTCCGCTACGAGGCACCGCATTCGGTCGGCGAGGCGATCGGCCTGCTGCGCGAGGGCGGGGACGAGGCCAAGGTGATGGCCGGCGGCCAGAGCCTGGTACCGCTGATGAAGCTGCGTTTCGCGTCGCCGGAGCTGATCGTCGACATCAACAACATCGGCGGCCTTGACTACCATCGCGCGGACGCGGACGGCACGCTCCGCATCGGTGCGCTCTGCCGCCACGTCGACCTGGAGCGGTCGGACCTGCTCAAGAACACTCAGCCGACCATGGCCGCCGCCGCTCCGCTGATCGCCGACCCGCTCGTCCGCAACCGGGGCACCCTGGTCGGCTCCCTCTGCCACGCCGATCCCCAGGGCGACTGGGCCTCGGTCGTGACCGCGCTCGGCGGCTCGGTGATAGCGCAGGGACCGGGCGGCCGCCGCGCGATCCCCATGGCTGGCTTCGTCACCGGGCCGTTCGAGAACACGCTGGAGCCGGACGAGATCGCGGTCGAGGCGGTCATCCCGCCGGCGCAGGGAACCCGCGCGGGCGGTTACCTCAAGCTGGAGCGCAGGGTCGGCGACTTCGCGACCGTCGGCGTCGCGGTGGCGCTGGAGACCTCCGGCGGGACGGTGCGGCGCGCGGGGATCGCCCTGACCGGGGTCGGCGGGTCCACGGTCGTCGCGACGGCCGCGGCCGAGGCCCTCGCCAACAGGGCCCTGACTGCCGAGACCGTCGAACAGGCGGCCGACCTCGCCGCGCAGGCGGCCGACCCCAGGACAGATCATCGCGGCAGCGCGGAATACAAGCGGCACATGGTGCGCACGTTCGTGGTGCGGCTGCTGAGCCGCGGCGGCGACCCGGCGGAAAGGGCGGCCTGACATGACCACCGTTCATGACGACCTCGGCGATCAGGCCGCCGGCGACGTTCCCATGCGCCGTATCAGGTTCACGATCAACGGTGTGAGGAAGGTCGCCGAGGTGGAGCCCCGGCTGCTGCTCTCGCACCTGATCCGCCAGGGGCTCGGGCTGACCGGTACGCACATGGGCTGCGACACGACGAACTGCGGCGCGTGCACGGTGCTCGTGGACGGAAGGGCCATCAAGTCCTGCACGATGCTGGCGGTGCAGGCCGACGGGCACGAGGTCACCACCGTGGAGGGCCTGGCGACCGCCAGCGAGCTGCACCCGCTGCAGGAAGGCTTCAAGCAAGAGCACGGGCTGCAGTGCGGGTTCTGCACGCCGGGCATGATGCTCGCCGCCAAGGCCCTCCTCGACGCCAACCCCGACCCGGCCGAGGAAGACGTGCGCTGGGCACTGTCCGGCAACCTCTGCCGCTGTACCGGCTACCAGAACATCGTGAAGTCGGTGCTGTGGGCCGCGGCGAAGCTCCGCTCCGAGTCGGCCAGCGAGCCAGCACAGGAGGCATGACGTGACCGCACTGGACGAGATCAAGATCGGCGGCCTCGGCGCCAGCCGCAGACGGGTCGAGGACAACCGCTTCATCCGTGGCAAGGGCAACTACACCGATGACGTCGTTCTGCCCGGGATGCTGCACATGGAGATCCTGCGCAGCCCGCTGGCGCACGCCCGGATCGTCTCGATCGACGCCAGCCGGGCGTGGCAGATACCCGGCGTGCACCTGGTGCTCACGGGCGAGATGATGGCGACCCGCAACCTGGCGTGGATGCCGACGCTGTCGTACGACACCCAGGCGGTGCTGGCCACCGACAAGGTGCGGTTCCAGGGGCAGGAGGTCGCCTGCGTGGTCGCGGACGACCCCTACATCGCCAAGGACGCGTGCGAGGCGATCGACGTCGAGTACGAGCCGCTGCCGCCGATCGTCAACCCGGAACAGGCCGTCGCCGAGGGCGCGCCGGTCATCCGCGACGACAAGGAGGGCCAGGCCGGCAACGTCATCTACAACTGGGAGGTCGGCGACGCCGCGGGCACCGAGCGCGCGTTCGCGCAGGCGGACAGGGTCTCCCGGCTGCGCCTGCACTACCCCCGGTCGCACCCGTCGCCGATCGAGTGCTGTGGGTCGATCGCCGACTTCAACCGGGCGACGTCCAAGCTCACCGTGTACATGACCACGCAGGCGCCGCACATCATCCGGGCCGCGGTCGCGCTGGTCGCCGAGCTGCCCGAGCACATGATCCGGATCATCTCGCCGGACATCGGCGGCGGGTTCGGTAACAAGGTCCCGGTCTATCCCGGGTACGTCTGCTCGATCCTGGCCTCGATCCTGCTGGAACGGCCGGTCAAGTGGATCGAGGACAAGACCGGCAACCTGATCTCCACCGGCTACGCGCGCGACATCTACCTCGACGGTGAGCTGGCGCTGCGCGACGACGGCAAGATCCTCGCCGTGCGCATGAACGTGGACTCCGACCACGGCGCCTTCTACTCCGACGCCCAGCCGAGCAAGTTCAAGATCGGGCTGCTGCACTCCACGTTCGCCTGTTACGACATCCCGGTGGGCCACATCACGGCCCGCGGGACCTACACCAACAAGGCTCCCGGCGGCGTTGCCTACCGCTGCTCGTTCCGGGTCACCGAGGCGATGTTCTTCCAGGAGCGGATGGTCCAGGCCGCGGCCCAGGACCTGGGCATGGACCAGGCCGAGTTCCGCCGCATCAACCTCGTCAAGGACGACGAGTTCCCCTTCCGCACCCCGTTCGGCTTCCTGACCGACTCGGGTCAGTACGCCAAGTGCCTCGACGTCGGGCTGAAGGCGATCGGCTATGAGGACTTCCGGCGGCAGCAGGCGGAGGCGAAGGCGAGGGGCAGGCTGCTGGGCCTGGGCATCTCCACGATGACCGAGCCGCTCGGCGCCGGGAACAGCCGTGAGTACGACATCCTCGGCATCAAGATGTTCGACTCGGCCGAGCTCAAGGTGCACATGACCGGGAAGGCGATCCTGCGGACCGGGGCGAAGACCCAGGGCCAGGGGCACGAGACGACCTGGGCGCAGATCGTCGCGCATGAGCTCGGCATCCCGGCCGAGGACGTGGTCGTCGAGGAGGGGGACACCGACACCGCGCCGTTCGGCATGGGCACCTACGCCTCGCGCAGCACGCCGGTCGCCGGGGCGGCGGTCGCGATGGTCTCCCGCAAGATCCGGGCGAAGGCCCGCAGGCTCGCCGCGCACCTGCTGGAGGTGTCGGAGGAGGACGTCGAGTGGGAGCTGGGCCGGTTCTACGTCCGCAGCGCCCCCGACCGCGGGGTGACCATCACCGAGTGCGCGATGGCCGCGTACAGCAACATGCCCGACGGCATGGAGCCCGGCCTTGAGAACACGGCCTACTACGACCCGCCGAACCTGACCTGGCCGTTCGCCGTGTACATCGTCACGGTCGAGGTGGACCCGGAGACCGGGGTCTGGGACGTGCTGAACATGGTCGCGGTCGACGACTGCGGCGTCCGGATCAACCCGATGATCGTCGAGGGGCAGATCATGGGCGGGCTGACCGAGGCCTACGCGATGGCCAACATGCAGTTCATCACGTTCGACGACGAGGGCAACTGCGTGGGCTCGAACTACATGGACTACCTGCTGCCGACCGCCTGGGAGACCCCCGGCTACGAGCTGCACAGCGAGGTTGTCACGCCGAGCCCGCACCACCCGATCGGCGCCAAGGGGGTCGGTGAGTGCGCGGCGGTCGGCGGCCCGGCGGCGTTCGTCAACGCTGTGATGGACGCGATCGCCGACACCGGGGTCCGCAACATCGATATGCCGCTGCTTCCCGACCGGGTATGGGAGGCGATCACCAAGCGCCACGACGTCTCCGGCGCGCCGCCGGTCCGGGCGGACGATTGATGGGAAGAAACGGCATGGACGGTTGGGGTGTCCTGGAGCGGGCCAGCGAGCTGGCCCGCCAGGGGCAGGCGTTCGCGCTCGCCACCGTGGTATGGCGACAGGGCCCGTCGTCGGGCCAGCTGGGCAGCCGCGCGATCATCACGGCCTCGGGGGAGGTGCACGGCTGGATCGGGGGAGCCTGCGCGGAGCCCACGGTCATCCGCGAGGCTCGGCAGGTGATCGCCGAGGGCGAGCCGCGACTGCTGCTCCTCGGCACTCCGGACCAGTTCGGCAAGACGGTCCCGGAGGGGATGACGGTCGTGCCCATCTCCTGCCAGAGCGAGGGCGCGCTCGAGGTCTTCATCGAGCCCGTGCAGCCGGCGCCGCGCCTGATGATCGTCGGCCGCTCACCGATGGCGCAGACGCTGGCCGCGCTCGCGGACGCGCTCGGCTGGCGCACCGCCGTGCTGGACGGCCCGGACTTCACCACCGCCGACGTGGATCCCGCCGCGATGGTCGTGGTAGCCACCCAGGGCCACGGCGACGAGGACGCGATGGAGCAGGCGGTCCTCGCCCGGCCCGCCTACCTCGGCCTGGTCGCGTCGCGCCGGCGGGGAGCGGTCGTCCTCGGCTACCTCGCCGACCGCGGCCTGCCTAAAGACCAGCTCGACCGGGTCCGTGTCCCGGCCGGGCTCGACCTCGGGCGGACTTCACACCGGGAGATCGCGGTCGCGATCCTGGCCGAGCTGGTGCAGCTCCGCGCGGCGGGGGCCATCGACACCGCGGCCGGCGAAGCGGGCGGCGCCGGCGCCCACGCCGATGCCGCCACCCGGGCTGCCCCGGCCGAGGCCGTCGACCCGGTCTGCGGGATGACCGTGGTGGCCGGTAAGTCCAGCCACCCGCTGGAGCACGAGGGCATCACGTACTACTTCTGCTCGGCCGGCTGCCGCCGCGAGTTCGAGGCCGACCCCGCCGCCTACGTGAAGAGAGGGACCAGATGCTGATCAAGAACGACTTCGAGGTCGCCGCGCCGGTCGACAGGGTTTGGAAGTTCTTCGACGACATCCCCCATGTGGCGGCCTGCCTGCCCGGCACCGAGCTGACCAAGGAGCTCGGCGACGAGAGGTACGAGGGGCGGGTGGCGGTGCGGATGGGCCCGGTCCGGCTCCAGTTCGGCGGGACGGCCGAGATCACCGAGCGGGACGAGGCCGCCAAGCGGGTCGTGATCCACGCGAGCGGGGCCGAGCTGAGGGGGCGGGGCCAGGCCAGCATGGTCGTCACCGCGACGCTGGCCGGGGCCGGCCGGGGCACCAAGGTCGGCGTCACTCAGGACCTGCAGCTCGCCGGGGCGGCGGCGCAGTACGGGCGCGGCATGATCTCCGATGTCACCGCCGTGCTCATGCGCGACTTCTCGGCGAATATGGCGGCCCGGATCGACGCCGCCGAGCGCGGCGAAACCCCCGCGCGGGCCGCCTCCGCGTCCCCGGCGGGAGGGTTCACGCTGGGGCTGAGGGCCGCGATGCTCGCGCTCCAGCGCGTCTTCCGCCGCTTCTTCCTGCCCTACCGGACCAGCCCGGGCTAGGGGAACCGGGCCAGCCCAACCGAGAACAGGCCAAACGCCCAGGAGAACTGGGGCCAGCCAACCGAGAACAGGCCAACCGAGCTGAGGAGGACGAGCCATGGTCTTGTGGTGGATCGGCAACGCGATCCTGCTGGTGGTGATCCTTCCGGTCGTCATCTACCTGCTCAACCGCGTGCTCGCGGCGCTGGAGCGGATCCGGGGGGCGACCGACGAGATCCTGTCGGGCGGGGTGGCCCTCGTCGGCGAGCTCGACGGCCTCCCGGAGGCGCTGGCCACCACCGACGAGACCGTCAAGGAAGTGGCGAACGGCGCGGTCCGGTACGCGGGCTCGGTCGCGAAGCTTCTCCCCGAGCAGTAAAGGAGACACAGCCATGCCAGCAGCGGCCTGGGCAACACTGATCATCTCGGCGCTGATCGTCGCGATCACCGCGGTCGGCCTGATCAGGGTCATCTTCCACCTGTACGCGATACGCAAGACGCTCGTGGCGACCACCGGGGGGGTGCAGGCCGTGGCCCAGCTGACTAGCACCGTGCCGGAGCGGCTCACCTCGGTCAACGCGAGCCTGAAGCCGGTCCGCGACTTCTGCGAAACGGTCTGAGGAGCCTGCCATGCAACCAACCGTTCTGGCCGCGGGCGGCAGCAGCACGGGCTGGGTCATCGGCTGGACCATCGGCATCGTGCTCACCGTGGTCGTGGCGGCGCTGGTCATCGCGATCCTGTGGCTGGCCAAGTCGATCGGTGACGAGGCACCTAAGATCAACAACGCGCTGACCGAGGCGGTGCACAACACTGCGCCGCTGGGCGCGCTGCGCACCACGATCGACTACGCCGTGACCATCATCGGCGGCCTGCAGCGCGGCCGTGCCAGGCTGGGAGACGACAATGCATGACATCGCGATGTCCCCGGCCGAGCACACCGACTGGCTGGTGGCCAACATCGTCGGCCTCATCGTGGTGGTCGCCGTGGCCGCCCTGCTGACCGTCCTGATCCTGCTGGTGAAGATCATCGACAGGCGCGTCGTGCAGGTGCGGGACACGCTGAAGGCCGCGGCGGCGAACACCGCGGACACCGTGCTGATCCCGCAGGTCGGCGACGGCGTGGACCTGGTACTGGCGGAAGGCCTCAAGCACCATCTGTTCCTCGGCCGCGTGCTCGGGAAGGTGAAGACATGACGGGCATGGTCGTTTTCACGGTCATCGACATCGTCCTGCTGATCGCCGGGTTGGCGTTCTACCTGTTCTGGGTCGGGTCGCTGCTGGGCAGGATCGCCACGAACCTGGAGGAGTGCGCGCAGACCGTGCGGGAGATCGTGGGCCACGCCAAGCTGATCGGGCCCGGGGTGGAGCACATCAACGCCACCGGCGGCGTCGTGGCGGGCGCCCTGCCGCTGCTGTACGGGATGGCGGAGGAGATCGTCTCCGGCGCCACCTACGCGCCGGCGGAGCCGGCGCCGCCCGAGCCGGCCCGCCCGGCGTCCGGCCGCCGCCGCTCCCGCCTGCTCGACGCGGTCGGGTTCGCCGAGCGGCAGTAACGGTCAGCCCCAACCGCGGGCGGTATGGCGCGCGTCAGCGCTCATCGCGCACGTCAGCGTTCATGATCTTGACCTAGGTGGCGTCAGAGGGCCACCAGGGTCATGATCACGCGAGCTTTCCGGGCGCGGCACGCTGCGCGGTCGCCGAGGTGACGGTGGGTCCGGGGCACCGCCGTTAAGCATCCTGGGACTTGGTGTCCGAAGGCGGCGGCGAGCCCGGGTCGCCCGGCCCCCGGCGGGCGAGCGGGCCGGTGTTGGGCGCCGACGAGTACTCGCCGATCCACTCGTCCCTCCAGGACTGTCCGTAGCGCTCGGGGTTGCAGCGCGGCTGGTAGATCGCTGCGAGCTCGCGGGTGATCTGCTCGCGGTGCCCGGGCCCGCCGCCCGGCACCTCGTACGTGCAGATGTAGACCTTCCACTTGGATCCGGCCCGGCGCACCCAGCAATGGGCGCGGGGGTGCTGGAACGGGAACCGCTCGGCGGACAGGTCGTCGGAGTGGCCGACGTAGATGACCGCGTACTGGTCGGGCTTGGCCTCGGGCTCGGGCTTGTAGCAGATCGCGTACACGGCCGGCCTGGCCGGCGGGGTCCACCCGCCCAGCAGCCGCGGTCCCTCGAACGGGTAGCCGGCCAGCGAGCCCAGCCTGATCATCCGCCGGCGTCCTCGTCGTCGCCGGGCTCCTGATCCTCGCTGACGGCCTCGACCCGCACGATCGGGTACACCGGGAGCCCGGCCTTGGCGACGGCCCGGGCGAACTCGCCGGTCGCCTTCTCGATCGCCTCGTCGCGGGTACCGGCGTGAACAAGGAGCTGGGCACCGTAACGGTTGGTGCCGATCCCGGTGGCGATGCCGGAGCTGGCCGCGATGGCGTCGGCCAGCTCGACCACCTCCTCGCGCGAGAGCACGCGATCTCCTTGCGTCTCGATCCCCACGCTCCATCTCACCGGGCGTTCCCCTCACAGGCTGGCGGGTGCGGCGTCCACGATCAGGTTTACCCGGCTTCCGCTCGTGATCATGACTCTGGCGGCACCGTGCTAGCCAAGTTTCGGCAGCAACGCCGCGAGCTCTTCCAGGCTGCTCAGGTCGTGGCCGGACAGCACCAGGTCGACGTGCTCGGCGGCGACCATCATCCCGAGAGTGCTCGGCCGGAACTGCGGGTTGTCGCCGCGGTGCGGGTTCATCCACACCAGGCGGTGGCACAGCCGGGAAAGCCGTTCCATCGCCGCGGCAAGGACGGCCGGATCGCCCCGGTCGAGGCCGTCGGAGCAGATGACCACGATGCCGCCACGGGCGAGGCCCCGGCGGCCGTAGTCCCGGACGAAGGTGTCCAGGGATGCGCCGATCCTGGTCCCGCCCTCCCAGTCGCACACCGTCTCAGCGGCCCCGGCCAGCGCCTGGTCCGGGCTCCGGTTCGTCAGGTCGCCGGTGATGCGGGTCAGCCGGGTGCCGAAGCAGAACACCTCGACCTTGGCGGCGGCCTGCCTCGCCGTGTGCGCGAACTGCAGCAGGTTGCGGGAGTAGTCGGCCATCGAGCCGGAGATGTCGAGGATGAGGATGAGCGGTCGGAGGCGCGCCTTGCGCTGCCGCCAGAACAGCTCCGCGGGCTCACCGCCGAAGCGCAGCGAGGCCCGGATGGTGCGGCGCAGGTCGGGGGCGCGGCCCGCGTTCCCGGCGACGGTCCGCCGCGTGCGCCGCCGCGGCGGGGTCAGCCGGATCCGCGCCATGATCCGGCGCAGCGCCGCCAGTTCCTCGGGAGTGCAGGCGGCGAACGACTTGTGCCGCAGCGGGTCCGCGTCGGAGGCCATCAGGCCGAGCACCGCCTGCTCCTCGTCGCCTTCGGCGGCCGGATCGGTGGCGGGGACCTCGAGCACCGCCTGGGTTTCGGTCCCGGCGTGGGCCCGGAGCGTCAGCAGCTCCCGCGCCGGGTCGCCGGCACCGAGAAAGAACCTGCGGAACACCTCGTCATAGGTCTCGATCTGCTCATGCCGGGTGACCAGCGTGCTCCGGCCCGCCCAGTACAGGTCCAGCAGGTCGGACGGGTCCAGAGAGGTCATCGCCGCGCAGTAGGTCAGGATCTCGCCGGAACCGACGGCGAGCCCGGCGGCGCGGAGCGCGCGCGCGAAGCCCACCAGCATCCCGACGATGGGAGCGCGCTCAGGCACCGGAGGTTATCCCCTCCAGGTTGTCCCGCACCACGTCGAGGTCATCGCGTTCCTTCACGACGGCGCCGAGCGTGTCCTGGGCCATCTGCGCGTCCAGATCGGTCGCTCCGGCCCCGCCGAGCAGGTCGAGCGTGCGGGCCCAGTCGATCGTCTCGGCGACGCCCGGTGGTTTGGCCAGGTCGAGCTCACGCAGCCGGTTGACGGCGGCGACCACCTTGCGGGCGAGGGCCTCGGATACACCAGGCTCCTTGATGAGCACGATCTCCACCTCACGGTCGGCGGGCGGGTAGCCGATCCAGTGGTAGAGGCAGCGCCGCTTCAGCGCGTCGTGCAGTTCGCGGGTGCGGTTGGAGGTGAGCACGACCAGCGGCGCGGTGTCGGCCTTGATGGTGCCGATTTCCGGGATGCTGATCTGGAAGTCGGAGAGTACCTCGAGCAGGAAGGCCTCGAACTCGTCGTCGGCGCGGTCGACCTCGTCGATCAGCAGCACGGCCTGGTCACCGGAGCGGACCGCCTCCAGGAGCGGACGCTCCAGCAGGAATTTGGGCCCGAACAGCTTGTCGACCGCCTCGTCCCCCAGCACCTGGTGCTCGGACAGCGCCCTGATCTGCAGCATCTGCCGGGTGTAGTCCCATTCGTACAGGGCCTGGTTCGTGTCGATGCCTTCGTAGCACTGCAGCCGGATCAGCTTGCGCCCGAAAACCGACGCGAGGACCTTGGCGACCTCCGTCTTGCCGACCCCGACCTCGCCTTCCAGCAGGATCGGGCGCTGCAGGGACATCGCGACGAACACCGCGGTGGCCAGGCCCCGGTCGGCAAGGTAGCCGCCCTGGCGCAGCAGGTCCGTCAGCTGGCCGACGCTTCCCGGACCGCCGGTGGCAGGCTCGTTTAGCGGCATCTGCGTTATCGGCGGGGCTTGGCCGGCCCGAGGACGAGGTCGGCGACGCTGCCGCCGTCGGGGTTCAGCTTGCCTTCGCGCTGCAGCCGCTCCCGCCAGGCTGCGCGCAGATCGCCGTCGTCCTCGGCCATGTCCTGGAAGCCGACGTTGGCCATCCGCTTGCAGGACTTCGCGGAGCCGGTGACGTCGTCGAGGTCCGCGGCGGTCTGCCCATGCGCGCTCCACACCTCGCGAAGCACATCGAGCGCCTCATCCGGCTCGCGACTCATCTCCAGGCACCTCCGGCCGGAACTGCTGTCCGAGGCCGACTGTAATTGGTGTTACCCGTGAAGGCGACCACCGATTAAGTGATCTCTTATCGGGCGGCCTCACCGCCGCAGCCAGCGTTCTCCCATGATACTGAGCCGGGTGGCCGGCCCGGCTTCGCCGGTCTCGCTGCCCGACACCGACCGGCTGCTCCGGTCCCGCTGCTGTCCGCATCCCCCGGTTGCTTCGGTCCCGCTGCTCTCCGCATCCCCGGCTGCCGTGGCCGTCAGGCTTGGTGGCTGTGCTCCCTGATCAGGTTGGCCAGCCCGGGGGGCCACACGACTTCCGCCGTCGAATCAAGCTCTGCCAGCGTCCACCAGCGCCAGGCGGCGATGCCGTCGGCGGCGTGCATCGCCTCGACGCCCCGGATCTCGCGGCAAGCCTGGTCGATTCTCGCGAGGTACAGGCGCTCACGCTGGCGCACAAGCTGCCCGCCGTATTCCATCTCGAAGCTGCGCCTTCGCACCTCGCCGAGGAGAGGCACGTCGCTCCACCCGGTCTCTTCCGCTAGCTCACGGGCGGCGGCGGCCCGGTGGCCCTCGCCCGCGTTCAGGCCTCCGCCGGGGGTGGACCAATGGCGGCCGTTGGGCGGGCCGTCGTCGTAGCGCATCAGCAGCACACGGTCGTCGGGATCCAGGAGAACCACCCTGGCGGCCCGGCGCACCGTGGGCCTGCCCGTCACGGCCACAGACTAGCTGGCGCTGGCCGCTCCACCGTGCCGCGAGCGAGCTGAGCATGCGCCGACCCTCGCCCGGGCAGCACCAGTTCACAGATCATCCCGGGCCGGAGAGCACGAGAGTAAAGTGCAGGTCAAGCTCGCGAAAGATTCAGCCGTGACCTGCGCGGGAACGATCGACGTGGGAAGCACGGGCAGAGGAAGGATGTGATCCTTCATGGCATCGCCCAGCCGTGGTGAGGACAGCGGTTCCCGCGTCGTCGCTCAGAACCAGCCATCGGATACCACGCCGCGCCGAAGGGGTGTGAAGCGGACACGCCTGGGTGGCGTGTGGGTGGCTGCCGCGCTCTTCGCCGTGGTCCTGCTTCTGCTGCTGATCTTCATTTTGGAGAACGGGCAGCAGGTCGACATCGCGTTCTTCGGCGCGCACGGTCACATCCCACTGGGTGTCGCGTTGCTCCTGGCGGCGATCTTGGGTGGGCTGCTGGTGGCGATACCGACAGCCGCACGAATCATGCAGCTGCGGATGGCGACGCGGCGCCATTCGCGTGCCGCCGCCAAGAGCGCCGCCAGAACGCCGGCGACCACGGCCGAGCAACCGTCGTCGGGAGCGGCGGGCCAATCCTGACGGCCATCAGCGGCACCGGACCAGGCACCGGGCCGGGCGCCTGCGGCGTCATCCCCTCCCACGCCGGCGAGCCCGGGCAGCGGGCCGTGTCGCCCGCCAGGAACCGTCAGTGCGCTAGTAGCTGTGGGGCCCGGCCGTTGCCACCAGCCCGGCAAAGGCGAACACGAGCAGGATGACGAATCCGCCATAAAAGGTGAGGAATGCCGCACCCACCACAGGTGGCAGAATGATCATGCACGCGGCGCACGCGACCGCCTTCTTGTTCACCGGCTTTCGGGTGTGTACCCGGGCGGGTTTCGGCCGCGGCGGTGCGATCGGCGGGACCGGGATGTCGGCGGTGATCGCGGTCAGGTCCGCATAGGTCCGTGATACGAGCGCCAGGCCGGCTCGCATGCCGAGCTCGTCCCTGGTCAGCCGGCCCTGCACGAAAGCGTCCTTGAGGGTGACGATCACCTGCTCGCGATCGGCGTCGGACGCCCGGAGCTGGCCACTGCCCGTCGCACTCGCTGCCCTCTGAGCCCACGGACCCATCGTCATCGGCGCCTCCCACCAGCACAAAACACAAAAAGCTTAACGCGGTTGTTCCGTCGTGGTCATCCTCGAAGCTTCCGGCCTGGCTCTTCGGAGCTTCCGGCCCGGCTCTTCGGAGCTTCCGGCCTGGCCGCCGACGGCGACGCGAGGCGGGCACACCGGGAGGCGGCGGAACGAGGCGACCTGCCTCCGGAGCCGGTGTGGGCCAGCGAGGCCATCGACCTCATCACCGACCTGAGGCCGGCAGGCGACCTCGTCGGTGCCATAGCCGCCCAGGCGGAGGAAGCGCTGGCCCGAGCCGACACGCGCCGACCGCCGCGCCCTTGGTGGTCAGCGGTGTCCCATTTAGCACTTCCAGCCCGTCGGCCGCAGACTCGCCAGAGTTCACAAGACTGGTAAGACCTGCTGGTAATTGTGACGGCAAGCCTGGGAAAAATCAGCGCCTAGTCAAATCGCGGAACAAAGCCCTGACCTGTGACTATGGTGGCGGGCCTCGTACTGGGAGCGCGTGCACCCGCTGCGCATCTTCCCGCTGGTAGCAGGCGAGCGTAGCGTGTCTGCTGTACAGGGGGTCAGGCGGCAGGAGCTGCCTGCAAGTTCTTCCCTCCACGGGGCAGGCGCGGGGTCCCGTGGGGGCGTGAGGGGGGACCGATGTCGGTCGAAGAAAACAAGATGCTCGTCCGTCGGCAATTCGACGAAATCTGGAATGGAGGGAACTGGGCCACCGTCGATGAGCTGTATGCACCGGATTATGTAAACCACGATCCGTATAATCCGGACCAAGGGACGGGCCCGGAGGGGTTCAAGCAGCGAGTAAGCGGGTACCGCAATGTCCTCCATAACTTCGATCTGAGAGTCGAACGTCAAATCGGGGAGGGCGACTGGGTCGAAACCCACTGGTCGCTGCGTGGGACCCATGACGGGGAACTGGAGGGCACGGCGCCCACCGGCAAGTCTGTCTACGTGGACGGACAGCTCCTCAGCCGGATTTCCGACGGCAAGTTCGTTGAAGAGTGGGTTCACTGGAACACCCTGGGGCTGCTGCGGCAAATCGGCGCCGTTCCAGGTCCCGGGGCGTGACCCGCGAGAACGGCCAGGTATGCCAGGAATCTGAGCGCTTTTCTAGCCCGCCTCACCCTCCTCGTCGGAGCGGGCAGGGAAGGTCGGCCACGGATGGTCCTGATCACCGGGCACTAGCTCGTACTGCTCTCGGCTGAGCCGTTGCAGGGTCGGCGAGCCGACTGCGTGGCCAAGTGCGGCGGCGGCCGGGTCCAGCGGAACATCGGGAACGGGGCCGGCCAGCACGTCTCCCGTCTCGCGATCAAAGAACTGCGCGACGTAGAACCGGCCGCCCACCTTGATGTGCCGGGGGTGGGTCAGGGCTTCCATCGCCATGAGGGCAGATCCTACGCACTCTGGAGTGCTACCACCGGCTCGGGTGAAACCACCTCTCTCAGCTCGGCGGCTCCTCCCCTTCCACGGGGTGCGCACGAACATGTCGCCAGGCAGGCGACCCCGGATGATTACATCAAACTGAATTGATGTATGTTGGACGGGTGGTGACATCGAGCGTGTCTGCCCCGCCTTCGTTCGTGCGGCTGGCCGGGCATCCACTGCGCTGGCGGCTGCTGGCCGAGCTGGCACACAGTGACCGCCGGGTCCGGGAGCTGGTGGGCCTGGTGGGCCGCTCACAGAACCTGGTCTCGTATCACCTGCGCAAGCTCCGGGCTGACCAGCTGGTCGCCGCGCGGCGCAGCACGTTCGACGCCCGGGACGCCTACTATCACCTCGACCTGGCGAACTGTGCCGATGCCCTCGCCGCGGCGGGCCAGGCGCTGCACCCGGGCCTGCGGCTGGCGCCCGTCCCCGCCACCGTACCGCTGCGCCGCTCCCGGGTCCTGTTCCTGTGCACGGGCAACAGCGCCCGCTCGCCGGTGGCGGAGGCGCTGCTGCGGCAACGGGCACCCCGCGTCGAGGTGGCCAGCGCCGGCAGCCACCCCAAGCCACTGCATCCCAACGCGGTGCGCGTGCTCCGAAGCTACGGGATCGAGCTGCCCGCCCGGCCGCCGCAGCACCTGAGAGCGTTCGAGGGCCAGCGCTTCGACCACGTGATCACGTTGTGCGACCGGGTGCGCGAGGTATGCCCGGAGTTCGGCGGCGACGCCGAGCAGGTGCACTGGAGCATCCCCGATCCGGCCGCCTCGGGCGGGACCGGCCGGGACACCTATCCGGCTTTCGAGCGCATGGCCGCCGAACTGGACGTGCGCATCCGGTTCCTGCTCGCCACGATCGGCGCGTCACCCGCGCTGGCATCGACCCAGGAGGTGCAATGAGCAGCTCAGAACAGATGGTCAACGTCCGCTACATGGTCGATGACGTGCAAGCGGCCATCGGCTTCTACACCAGTCACCTCGGCTTCACGCTGCGCTCCAGCGCCGCACCCGCCTTCGCCGACGTGACCAGGGGCAACCTGCGGTTGCTGCTGGCTGGCCCGGCGAGCTCGGCCGGCAGGCCCATGCCCGACGGCCGCAAGCCCGGCCCCGGCGGCTGGAACCGGATCCACCTGATCGTGCCGGACATCGACAACGAGGTGGCCCGGCTGCGCGCCGATGGGGTGAGCTTTCGCAACGACATCATCACCGGCCCAGGCGGAAAGCAGATCCTGATCGAGGACCCGGCCGGGAACGTCGTTGAGCTGTTCGAGCCCGCATCCGGTTCCCGGGGTCGCGCGTGACTCCGTCCGCCCGAAGCAAACGGCTCTCCGGCACCCGATGCCGCCGCCGCGCCGTCTAGGCCGGGTTATCAGCGGCCGCGTTGCCAGGGCGGGAGCGCTCGCTGGGTCATCTGCAGGATGAACGACGCTGAAGGCTGCCAGACGCTCCTGTCCTCATACGACCACGCGTAAGTCATCGCTCCGTCGCGGACACACCCGAGCAGGCCCGGCGCTGCGAGCTCGTGAGCTGACCACTCGTAGTGGTCGACCGTACGCGACGAGGCCGGGCCGGGAAGGCCCCGCTCAGAGCCACTGCCTCGCAGCCGTCCCGGAGGATGCGCTCATTCACCACACGCCACCACGGACTGCCGGGACGGTCGCTGGACGGTGGTTGCAGCACACCTCGCTGGAGCAGCCAGAGCATGAACGCCATAGCCGCCCGGCGGTACGGCAGGTGCCGCGGGGCCTTGCCAAACGGGCCGTAGTAGCAGCGCTGCATCAGGGCGAGCCGGCCGGCCGGGTCGTCGCGGACCGTGGTCACCTGCTGTTCAGCCCAGGCCGCGGCCGTAACCCCAGGTTTCACGCTCAAAGGATCGCACGCAGATATAGACGACTCCTGATTTGCCGGTTCGCCGCGATTGATCGGCGATATCGAGCCCCGGTCGCTAGGCTCGGCGAGGTGGTGACAGAGACCGATCTTGCGCTGGGCGACGGGCATACGCTGCATGTTTACGACACCGGCACCGGCGATGGCGACGCGGGCCTCGCCGTCTTCTGGCATCACGGCACGCCGAACACGGGCGCGCCTCCCGAGCCGCTGTTCGCGGCCGCGGACGAGCGCGGCATCCGCTGGGTGTCGCATGACCGGCCTGGATATGGCGGGTCAACTCCTCAACCCGGCCGGGACGTGGCGTCCGCGGCTGCCGACGTCGCCAGCATCGCCGATGCGCTGGGCATTGACCGGTTCGCGGTGATGGGTCACTCCGGTGGTGGCCCGCATGCCCTCGCGTGCGCCGCGGTGCTGCCCGGACGGGTCATGGCCGCGGTCTGCATGTCGGGGCTGGCCCCGTTCGACGCCGAGAGCCTGGACTGGTTCGCGGGCATGACCCCCTCCGGCGCCGCGGAACTGCGCGCCGCCGCGGCCGGACGCGCCGCGCTCGAGGCCCACTTCGCGTCCGCCGAGTTCGACCCGGAGATGTTCACCGCGGCCGATCACGCGGCGCTCGGCGGCGCCTGGTCGTGGGTAGAAACGGTCGTCACCCAGGCGCTGGAAACCGACCAGGGCGGGATGGTCGACGACGACCTCGCCTGCGTCGCCCCCTGGGGGTGCGACCCCGGGCAAGTCAGCACCCCCATCCTGTTCGTGCACGGCGCCCAGGACCGGGTCGTGCCCAGCTCGCACAGCCAGTGGCTCGCGGGCCACTGCCGCTCGGCGGAACTGTGGCTGCGCCCGGACGAGGGACACGTCTCGATCCTCAACACCGGCGTCATGGCCCTGGGCTGGCTCGGCGAGCACGCCACCGACGGCTGAACCGAAACGGTTGCTCACGACCCCTGGCGGCCGCGGGCCGTGGTCGGTGACCTGCCCCATACAAGTGGGGTTCCGTTCGCCCATGAAATACCCCGAAATTATTGTTGCAAGGCTAGGAACGTCTCACGGGCAGGCTCTGCACGGCGGTGACGGCCGCAACCGCGGTGGGCGAGCGGTCAGCTGCGCAGCCAGCAGCGGAAACGCGGCCAGCCGCGGCCGACGACTCTGGTCTGGTCTATCTAGCGCAGTGTCCGGAACGCTGCGCGCATCTCTCCGGCGAACAACTCAGGCTCCTCCCACGCCGCGAAGTGCCCGCCCTTCTCTGCCTCGTTGAAGTAGGCGAGGTTGTGGTAAGCGTGCTTCACCCAGTGCCGCGGCGGCTGGAAGAGCTCGTCCGGGAACACGGTGTAGCCGACGGGGAGCTTGACGTGAGGCGGCGGATGCTTGAACGCGACCATTCCGCTTCGTCCGCCCTCCCAGTACAGCCGCGCGGCAGCGGCCGACGTATTCGTCACCCAGTACAGCGTGATGTTGTCGAGGAC
>Ga0081540_1001037_pt1 | contig 24887 bp, 27 predicted proteins | sample TabmetS2T1R1_FD_71024 | JGI IMG/M metagenome (GOLD analysis project Ga0081540, IMG submission 71024) | Tabebuia heterophylla rhizosphere microbial communities from the University of Puerto Rico - S2T1R1 | ecosystem: Host-associated > Plants > Roots > Rhizosphere ... | reverse complement strand
AACGTCCGAGTCGACGTCGCTCTGGTAGGCGTGGGCGGTCCAGCTGCCCTGGTGGGGACGGCGGAGCTCGGCAGTGGCCACCCGCTTCACCAGCCGGTCCTTCTGCAGCCGGTAGCGGATGAGGTCGGCGACGCTGAGCAGGGTGAGGTCGTGCTTGCGCCCGAAGCGCTGCAGCTCGGGACGGCGGGCCATGCTCCCGTCGGGGTTCATCACCTCGCAGATGACGCCGGCGGGGAAGAGGCCGGCGAGGCGGGCCAGGTCCACCGAGCCCTCGGTCTGACCGGTGCGGACCAGCACCCCACCCTCGCGCGCGCGGAGGGGAAAGACGTGGCCGGGACGCACCAGGTCGCCGGGCTTGGCCTTGGGAGCCACCGCGGCCTGGATGGTGCGGGCGCGGTCGGCGGCGGAGATTCCGGTGGTGACGCCGCGCGCGGCCTCGATGGAGACGGTGAAGGCGGTGCCGAAGGGAGAGGTGTTGTCCTGCACCATCAGCGGCAGGGCCAGCTGGCGGATCCGGTCCTCGGTGAGCGACAGACAGATGAGCCCGCGGCCGTGGGTGGCCATGAAGTTGATCGCCGCGGGGGTGACCTTCTCCGCGGCCATCACGAGGTCGCCCTCGTTCTCGCGGTCCTCGTCGTCGGTGAGGATGACCATCCGGCCCTTGCGGATCTCGGCGATGGCCCGCTCGACCAGGGCAATGCTCCCGACCTCCTCCAGGCGTCTTGCCATTCAGTCCAATCCGAACCCGGCCTGGACCAGCATGTCCACCGTCAGACCGCCGGAGCCAGCAGAGCCGGCCGGGCGCGGGGCATGGGCCGCGTGGAGGCGCGCGACGTACTTGCCGATGACGTCTGCTTCCACGTTGTAGCGCTCGCCGACCGCCCGGTCGGCCAGGGTGGTCCGCGCCTGGGTCTCGGGGATGAGCTGCACCGAGAACCGGTCCTCGCCGACCGTGTTGACGGTGAGGCTGACGCCGTCGAGCGTGACCGAGCCCTTCTCGATGAACAGCGGGGCCAGCTCGGGGGTGAGCCCCACCTCCAGGACCACCGAGCCGCCCTCGCGGCCCCTGCTCAGGAGGGGGAGCACCCCGTCCACGTGGCCCAGGACCAGGTGTCCGCCGAGGCGGTCCGAGAGCCGGAGGGCGCGCTCGAGGTTGACCCGGGAGCCGCTCATGAGCTCGCCCAGCGTGGTGCGGCGGAGGGTCTCGGGCGCGGCGTCGACCCGGAACTGGCCTTCCCCGCGTTCGACCACCGTGAGGCATGCCCCGGAGACGGCGATCGACTCGCCGAGCGCGAACTCGCCCACCGGGAGGGCAGTCCGGATCCAGAGTGTCGTCATGGGCCCGGGGAGGACGCGCTCCACGGTACCCACGTCCTGCACCAGGCCAGTGAACATCGTCGGCCGTCGCTTATAAGGCCCTCCGAGCCAAGCCGCCATGACCGAGACCACTCCCGACACCCTCCTCGCCGACACCCGCGCAGCCCTGTCCACCGCCCGCTCCGAGCTGGAGACCCTGCTCGGGGTGAAGGGCGCTCGCACCGAGTCCGACACCCTGGGCCCCTACCACCGGCTCCAGCTGGCGCTGTCCAACGCGGGGCACCGGGCGGGGCTTCTGTCCGAGGTGCATCCGGACAAGCCGCTGCGAGACGCGGCCGAGACGGCGGTCCAGGAGATCAGCGCCTACGCGACCGAGCTGTCGCTGCACCGCGGGCTGTACGACGCGCTGGCGTCGGTCGACGCGAAGGAGCTCGGGCCAGATACCCGGCGTTTCCTCGAGCACACGCTCCGGGACTTCCGCCGCGCCGGCGTGGACAAGGACGAGGCGACGCGGACGCGCCTCAAGGAGCTCGCGGATCGCGCGGTGCGACTGGGGCAGGACTTCGACCGGGCCATCCGCGAGGACGTGCGGAGCGTCTCGCTCGCGCCCGAGCAGCTCGCCGGGCTCCCGGACGACTACCGTGCGGCGCACAAGCCCGGGCCCGACGGGAAGGTGCGGATCACCACCGACTATCCGGACCTCCTCCCCTTCCGGACCTACGCCCGCGACGGCGAGGCGCGGCGGACGCTCTACGTCGAGAACACCTCGCGGGCCTATCCGGGGAACGAGAAGGTGCTGCGGGACATCCTCGAGGTCCGGGCCGAACAGGCGCGTCTCCTCGGGGCGGCGTCGTGGGCGGACTACGTCACCGAGGACAAGATGTCGAAGTCGGCGCGGACGGTGGCCGACTTCCTCGCCCGCGTGGCGGACGTGAGCGAGGGCCCGGCGCGGCGGGACGTGGAGCGGCTGCTCCGGCGCAAGCAGAAGGACGTGCCGGGCGCGACCCGGGTCGAGGACTGGGAGAAGGCCTACTACGAGGAGCGGGTGAAGCAGGAGGAGCTGGGCTTCGACTCGCAGTCGGTGCGGCCCTACTTCGAGTTCAACCGGGTGCGGGACGGCCTGCTCACCATCACCGCGCGGCTGTTCGGCATCCGCTACGTGCCGGTCAAGGACGGGGCGTCGTGGCATCAGAACGTACAGTCCTACGACGTGTTCCGCGGCGAGGAGAAGCTCGGGCGGATCCACCTCGACCTCCATCCGCGGGCCGACAAGTACAAGCACGCGGCGCAGTTCCCCATCGTGTCTGGAGTGAAGGGTGTGCAGCTGCCGGAGGGCGCGCTGGTCTGCAACTTTGCCGACCCTGCGGTGCACAGCCCGGCGCTGCTCGACCACGACGACGTGGTGACGCTCTTCCACGAGTTCGGGCACCTGATGCACCACGTGCTCGGCGGCCAGCAGCGGTGGCTCGGCTTCTCGGGGGTGGCGACGGAGTGGGACTTCGTCGAGGCGCCGAGCCAGATGCTCGAGGAGTGGGCCTGGGACCCCGAGACGCTGAAGCTGTTCGCCCGGCACATCGAGACCGGCGAGGCGATCCCGGCGGAGCTGGTGCACCGGATGCGCGAGGCGAACGAGTTCGGGAAGGGCGCGCACACCCGGCACCAGGTCTTCTACGCGCAGCTGTCGCTCGGCTTGCACAACCGGGCGCCGGCGGACATCGACATCACGAAGACGATGGTGGAGCTGCAGAGGAAGTACAGCCCGTTCCCCTACGTGGAGGGGACGCACTTCTTCACCAGCTTCGGGCACCTCAACGGGTACTCGGCGATGTACTACACGTATCTCTGGTCGCTGGTCATCGCGAAGGACCTGCTGGGTGAGTTCCAGCGCCACGGGTTGCTCGACGACGCCACGGCGCGGAAGTACCGCGACACGGTGCTGGTCCCCGGCGGGAGCAAGGATGCCGCGGATCTGGTGAAGGACTTCCTCGGGCGCCAGTACGGGTTCGAGGCGTTCCAGGAGTGGCTGGAGAAGGTCTGACGCATCACGCCGTCGTCTGGTGGTGGATGCCTCGTCAGAACGGGCTGGCCTGCACCCCCGTGGGTCGGGGAGCATCCCTGCCAGCGCATGAAGGTCACTCTCCGTCCGGCCGTCGAGGCTGACTTCGAGGCATGTCGGCGCACGTACTTCGCCGAGATGGACTGGATCAACGAGCGCCTGGGTCTGGAGCGCGAGGACCAGGAGTCGATGTTCCGGAAGCAGTGGAAACCCGCCCAGGTCGCCATCATCCAGGCGGACGGGACCGATGTCGGCTGGCTTCAGACCGTCGTGGGTCGGAGCGAGCACATGCTCGGACAGATCTTCGTCGCGGCCCCGTACCAGAGGAAGGGGATCGGAACGGAGGTCCTACGCGGGATCATCGGCGAGGCCTCGAAGCGAGGCTTGCCGGTGCGTCTCGCCGTCGTGAAGTTCAACAAGAGCCGCAGCCTGTACGAGCGCCTCGGCTTCAAGGTGACTCACGAGGACGACCGGAAGGTCTACATGACTCGCGAGACGGAGCGGCCGAAGTGACCTGACCGTCGGAGGCGATGCGCGCCTCGATCTCCCCCGCGAGCGATGCGCCCGCGGAGGTCACGCGGCGCGGACGTCGATCCGGTTGTCGTAGAACGTGCTGCCGCCGCCGGTGTCGGCGAGCCGCTGCGAGGTCAGCCCGTTCACGTTCCGCGCGTTGCCCTGCTGCAGCGAGTGCACGCCCTCGGCGACCGCGAGGCCCGCGGGTACGTCCTCGCTCACCTCGAGCACGAACGAGACCTCGCCCAGCGCGTTGAACCCGGTCACCCTCTGTCCGCTGGTGAGCCCCCGGGTCGTCGCGTCGGCTGGCGACAGCCTGAGCGTCTGTGACCCCAGCTTCGTCGAGAGGTCCGCCCGCTCGGTGAACGAGGAGTTCAGACGGTACAGCGCCGGCGCCGTCTGCAGCCGGAGCGGCAGCGCCTCGCCATCCAGGTCGGCGTGCGTCGGCCGGTGGCGCGGGATCGGCTCGGGGAGGAACTCGTTCCGGATCTCGATCTTCCCCGACGGCGTCAGCCACTTCCCGCGCGGGACGTTGAGCCTCACCGCGTCGCCCGCGTTCAGCGCGTCCAGGTCCACGCCGTCGAGCCAGGAGGTCGGCCGGGAGAGGATGAGGTCGATGTGCTCGTCGGCCGAGAAGTGGAACACGTCGTCGTCGAGACCGAGCGCCTTCGCCAGCGTGCGGATGGTCTCCCAGTTCGACCGCGACTCGCCGAGCGGCGGAATCACCGGCTTCACCCGCTGCGCGTAGAAGTGGCCGTAGGCCCGGTAGAGATCCGCGGTCTCCAGCATCGTCGGCGCCGGCAGCACGACGTCCGCGTAGAGCGCGGTGTCGGTCATGAACCGCTCGTGGACCACGGTGAACAGATCCTCGCGAGAGAGGCCACGGAGCACCGCATTCTGGTCCGGGGCCACCGCCGCCGGGTTCGAGCTCGCCACGAACAGCGACATGACCCGCGGCCCGTCGAGCTCGTTCAGCGCGTGCCCGAGCCGGTTCATGTTCACGATGCGGGTCCGGCCGGGGATCAGGTCCGGCCGCACGAAGGAGCGGAGATCGAACGCCTGACCGCTGTTGGTGCTCGACAGGAATCCACCGCCGTGCTTCGCCCACGCTCCCACCGCGGTCGGCAGGCAGAGCATCGCCCGGGTGTTGAGGCCGCCGTTCCCGTAGCGGGAGGGAGCTCCCCCGAGGCGGATGAACGGGGCGCGCGCCGTCCCGTACGCCCGGGCGAGGAACACCACGTCCTCGACCGACAGACCGGTCAGCGCCGCGGTGCGCTCGGGCGGATGCTCGGGCAGCACCTGCCGCTCGAGATCCTCCCAGCCGACGCTCTCCTTGGCGAGGTACGCGCGGTCGACGAGGTTCTCCCGGACCAGGAGGTGCAGCATCCCCAGCGCCAGCGCCCCGTCCGAGCCGGGCCGGACCAGGAACACCCGGTCGGCGTACGACGCGGTGGCCTGCCGGTGGGTATCGACGAGAAAGACGCGGCCGCCGTTCCGCTTCGCCGCCTTCACCTGGGTGAGGAAGTGAATGTTGGTGGCGAGCGCGTTGATGCCCCAGAGGAACAGGAGATCGCTGTGGACCGCATCCTCGGGATCGGACCCCGGGGTGTGCCCCATCATCTGGTCCCAGCCGGCGTTCTGCGCCGAGGTGCAGATGGTGCGGTCGAGCAGCGACGCTCCGAGCCGGTGCATCAGCGGATCCTGGGCGTTTCGCTGGATGAGCCCCATCGTGCCCGCGTAGGTGTACGGGAGCAGGCACTCGCGACCGTGCGTGGCGATGAGAGTCTGCCACCGCTCGGCGATCATCCGGGCGGCCTCGTCCCACGAGGCGCGGCGGAACGCGCCCGTGCCCTTCGGTCCGGTCCGGACGAGCGGCGTCAGCAGCCTCCCCGGCGCGTGCACGGTCCGCTCGAAACGGTTCACCTTCGGGCAGAGCGACCCGCGCGTGTACTCGTGCTCCGGGTCGCCGCGCACGGAGAGGACCGAGCGCCCATCCGTCTCGACGACGAGACCGCAGGCGTCGGGGCAGTCGAACGGGCAGGTGGAGCGCTGGTGGGTGTGACGCATCGCCGACATTCAGTGTGCCCGACAGGCTTCACGGCTGCCACTCACAGCAGCGCCCGGCGCCGGGGGATACACCCCCGTGCCACCACCCACGACCGCACCTACCCTGAGCCCCGGAACCACGCGAGGGAACGGTCATGCTCCAGGACGCACCGGCATTCAGCAGCTTCTCCGTCGACGACCTGCCACGGGCGAAGACGTTCTACGGCCAGACGCTCGGTCTCGAGGTGAAGGAGACCCAGGTGACCGGCACGACGTCGATCCTCACGCTCCGTCTCACGGGCGGAACGCGCGTGCTGATCTACCCGAAGCCGAATCATGCTCCGGCGTCGTTCACCGTCCTGAACTTCCCGGTCCAGCACGTCGAGCGCGTGGTCGATGCGCTCATCGAGCGTGGCGTCCGGCCGGAGATCTACAAGGATGGCCCCGTGACCGACGCGAAGGGAATCGCGCGCGGCGACGGACCGACCATCGCCTGGTTCAAGGACCCGGCCGGGAACATCCTCTCGGTCGTCGAGGGTCCGCCGGTCGGCTGAGGCTCAGCCCCCCTCAGTACGCCTCGATCACGAAGTTGCTCGTCTTGACCACGGTGGAACCGGCCGTGTCCTCGACGCGGAGGGCGATGTTGTACCGGCCCGGCGGCACCCCGGCCGCCGCCTGCACCGAGGACGTGCACATGCAGCCCTCGCCGCAGGGCGTCCCTTCCACCAGCTCGAGGAAGTTCACCGCGCCCTGTGCGCGCTGCACGAACACCTTCGCCTTCGTGCAGCACGGGTGGGTCAGGTTGTTCGCCACCCAGACACCGGCCGGCTGAGTTCCGAGCTGGACCTCGGTGGCGGACGGCGCGCGGCTCCCCAGGACCTGAGGCGGGAAAGTCGCCGCGTCGGCCTCGGAGGGACTCTGCGAGTCGGAGCAGCCCGTGACCTTCGCCGTGGACTGGTCAGGGCCGAGCGGGGGCGGTGCCGGGAGCGGCGGACCGGACGAGACCCGATCGGCAGCCGTGTCGGCCGCCGGGTTGTACTTCGCCTTGCCGTGGCCCGAGCAGGCGACCGCGACCAGGACCAGAGGGAGCAATCGACGCATGGGACGGGAACTCTCCGTCAGGAGGGCATGGCGGTCCATGTAGGTCCTTCCTTCCAGGCGGGGCGTACCGATGAAGAAGCGTGTGGGCGAGCGTCAAACGTGGCGACGGGCGGAAACCTTCAACATGAATTCGCATCCGAACGGCACGTCCGTTGCGTAGGGACCTTCACATGCACCGCTCTCATCTCTGCAGCCACTGCCTCCGTCGCCGGATTCTCCTCTGGGCAAGCGCCTTTTTCGTGACCGTGGGCGCCGCCGGGGCGGCCACCTCGGCTGGGTCGGCAACTGCGGCCCGGGGTCAGACCACCCCAGCCCCGATCGTCACCGCGTCCCGCTAGGGGTCGGCCGGTCCGAGCAGGGCCCGGATTTCCAGGTCCTCGCCCAGTGAACGGACCGATTCGACCCTGACCGCGCGGGCGCCGGCCATCCGGTCCACCCCCATCGGACCGAGCCAGGAGAGCCCGTCGCCGCCCACCAGCCTGGGCGCCAGGTGCAGCACCAGCGAATCCGCCAGCCCCGCGCGGAGGAACGCAGAGAAGACAGTGGGGCCCCCCTCCACCAGCACATGAAGGACGTCGCGCCGGAGCAGCGCGCGCAGAAGAGCCTCGAGGTCCACCGCCCCAGGCCGACCCGGGACCGCCAGGAGCTCGGCGCCCGTCGCCGCCAGGGCCTCCACCCGGTCCGCGCCCTCCCCCTCCACGTGGACGAGGAGCGTCCGGGCATCGGAGGCCAGGTGAAACAGCTGCCTCCCTGGTGACAGCCGTAGCCCCGAATCGAGCACGACGCGGAGCGGGTCCCTGCCCCCTCCCTCGGGAAGGCGCGTGGTGAGTGACGGGTCGTCAGCCCGCACCGTGCCAGCGCCCACCAGCACGGCATCGACGACGTTCCGGAGCCGGTGGACCTCGGCGCGTGCAGCCTCTCCGGTGACCCAGCGGCTGTCGCCGGAGGCGGTGGCGAGCTTGCCGTCGAGCGAGACCGCGGACTTCAGCGTCACCCAGGGAAGCCCCGAGCGCATCGCCTTCAGGAAGGGCCGGTTGAGCGCATCGCTCTCCGAAGCGAGCACTCCGGTCCAGACCGGCATCCCGAGCTCACGCAGCCGCCGCACGCCGCGGCCGTCCACGAGCGGATTCGGGTCTGCCGAGCCGGCGAACACGCGCGCGATGCCTGCGCCGAGGATGGCCTCGGTGCACGGTGGGGTCCTGCCGTAGTGGTCGCAGGGCTCGAGCGTGGTGAAGAGGTCTCCGCCCTGCGCGCGCGCTCCGGCGTCGGCGATGGCCCGGACCTCGGCGTGCGGACCCCCGGCGGGCGCGGTGTGCCCGCGGCCGACGATCTGCCCGTCGCGCACCACCACCGCGCCCACGGCGGGATTGGGGTGCGTGCGGCCCACGGCCAGGCGCGCCTCGGCCAGCGCCTCGCGCATCCATGCGTCGGCGCCCGGGGGGAGCTCCGCGCCGTCAGTCTTCGAGTCGCCCGCGGGTCCTCCGCGTGGCCTCGGCGCCGTGGTCATCCAGTAAGCCCTTCAGCTCGTCCATGAACTCCTCGATGTCCCGGAAGCTCCGGTACACCGATGCGAAGCGGACGTACGCCACCTGGTCGAGCGCGCGCAACCGGCGCATGACCTCCTCGCCCACGAGGTTCGAGGGGACCTCCTTCTCACCCCGCTCCAGGACCCGCGCCTCCACCTCGGCGACCAGCGCCTCGAGCTGCGCCATCGACACCGGCCGCTTCTCGACGGCCTTCTGGAGGCCGGAGATGAGCTTCTCCCGATCGTACGGCTCGCGGCGGCCGTCCTTCTTCACCACCAGGGGCATGAGCTCCTCCACCCGCTCGTAGGTGGTGAAGCGCTTGTGGCAGCTCAGGCACTCGCGGCGCCGCCGGGTCACCGTTCCCTCGGCCGACTCGCGTGAGTCGAGGACCTTGCTGTCGTCGCGCTTGCAGAAGGGACAGCGCATCTAGCTCTTCAGGCGACTGGCGTAGAGCGGGAAGCTCCTGGCCAGCTCGTGGACCTTGCCTGCCACGCGCGAGAGCACGCCGTCGTCGGAGGCATTGTCCAGGGCCTCGACGATGAGCCCACCCACCGTCGCCATCTCCGCCTCCTTCATCCCGCGCGTGGTGAGCGCCGGGGTTCCGATGCGGATGCCCGAGGTGACCATCGGCTTCTCGGGGTCGAAGGCGATCATGTTCTTGTTGACGGTGATCGCCGCCTTTCCCAGGACCGCTTCCGCCACCTTGCCGGTGAGCTTCTTGGGGCGCAGGTCGACGAGCATGAGGTGGTTGTCGGTGCCGCCCGAGACCAGGCGCAGGCCGCCGCGGAGGAGCGCCTCGGCGAGCGCCTTCGCGTTGGTGACGATCTGCTTCTGGTAGGCGGCGAAGTCCGGCTGGAGGGCCTCGTGGAACGCCACCGCCTTTCCGGCGATGACGTGCATCAGCGGGCCGCCCTGGATGCCGGGGAAGATGTTGCTGTTCACGCCCTTGATGAAGGGCTCCTTGGCCAGGACCATTCCTCCGCGCGGACCGCGGAGCGTCTTGTGGGTCGTGGTGGTGACCAGCTCGGCCAGCGGCACCGGCGAGGGGTGGAGCCCGGTGGCGACCAGGCCGGCAATGTGGGCCATGTCCACGACCAGGATTGCGCCCACCGAGTCGGCGATCTCGCGGAACTTCGCGAACTCGAGCGTGCGAGGGTACGCCGAGGCGCCGACGACGATGATCTTCGGTCGGTGCTCCCTGGCCAGCGACTGGACCTGGCCGAAGTCGATGCGCTCGGTGGCCCGGTCGAGCCCGTAGTGCACCACCTTGTAGAGCTTGCCGGAGAAGTTGAGCGACATCCCGTGGGTGAGGTGCCCGCCCGAGTTCAGATCGAGGCTGAGCATCGTGTCGCCCGGCTGCATCACCGACATGTACGCGGCCATGTTGGCCTGGCTGCCGGAGTGCGCCTGCACGTTCGCCGCCTCGGCGCCGAAGAGCTTCTTCGCGCGCTCGATGGCGAGCGTCTCGACCTGATCAACGACCTCGCAGCCGCCGTAGTAGCGCTTGCCGGGGTACCCCTCGGCGTACTTGTTGGTCAGCACGGAGCCGACGGCCTCGAGCACCGCGGGGCTGACGAAGTTCTCCGAGGCGATGAGCTCGAGGCCCTCCTCCTGCCGCTCGGTCTCCTTCCGGACGAGGTTGGCGATCTCCGGGTCCACCTGGGCGAGGGTGCGGGTGTTCTCCATGGCCGGCCTCATAGCAGAGTGCGAGACTCCCCGCGCACCGTGGACGACCAGGACGCCGAGCTCGCCCGCATCCGCCAGGCCATCGAGGCGCTGGACCGCTCGCTCCTGGCGCTGCTCCGGGAGCGGCAGCAGCTGGGTCAGCAAGCGGCCCGTGCGAAGATCGCCGCCGCCGTGCCGCTGCGCGACCCGGGCCGGGAGGCGGTGGTGCTCGAGCGAGCGCGCCAGACCGCGGCCGAGCTCGGGCTCGACACCCACCAGTCGGAGCGCCTCTACCGGCTGATCATCGAGATGTCCGTGTCGCAGCAGCAGAGTCACCTGCTCGAGCTGGACACCGTGCCGCTCCGGGTGGCCTTCCTGGGTCTGGAAGGGAGCCCGGGGCAGCTCGCGGCGCAGGCGCGCTACGGCGTGCGGCGGGGCGGCGCGTTGCTCGAGGGACACGCGACGCTGGCCAGCGGGGTGGAGGCGGTGCGCTCGGGGCAGGCCGACGTGGCGCTGCTTCCGCTGGAGGGGACGCTCGAGGGCTCGACGCGGACCATGGACCTCCTCGCCGATGCGGGGCTGGTCATCAGCGGCGAGCAGATCCAGCGCGACGGGGAGCACTTCGTCCGGTACGTCGAGCTCGCTCGCGAGGCACCGGCCGTTCCCGAGGACGTGGTCTGCAAGACCTCGGTCATCGTCACCCTGGCGGACCGCGCCGGGGCGCTCGACGAGGTGCTCCAGGCCTTCTCCCGGCAGGGCGTCAACCTGACCCGCATCGAGTCGCGTCCGGTGCCAGGGAGCCCCCCGCGGTTTCGCTTCTTCATCGACATGGAGGGGCACTCCGCGGGCGCCCGCGTCTCCCGCGCCCTCGACGGGGCCCGGGCGCACGCCGAGGTCCGGGTCGTCGGCTCGTATCCGGAGCACCAGGAGAGCCGGTGAAGGTCGCCTACGCGGGCGAACCTGGCGCGTTCGGGGAGGAGGCGGCGCGGCTCCTCGCCGACGCCGAGCCCCTGCCCTGCCCCTCCTTCGCCGCCGTGTTCGAGGCGGTGACCAGCGGACGGGCCGATCGCGGCGTCGTGCCGCTGCACAACTCGCGCGCGGGCATGGTCGAGGAGGTGGTGCGGCTCCTCGCCAAGTCCAATCTTCAGGTCGAGGACCGCGTCGCGCTGCGGGTCCGCCAGGCGCTGCTCGCGCTTCCCGGGGTGCGGCTCGGGGACATCCGGCGGGTGGCGTCGCATCCGCAGGCGCTGGCCCAGTGCAGCACGCTGGTCCAGACGCACGGCTGGGAGCTCGTCGCCCGCGGGACGACGTCGGGGGCGGCGCGCCAGCTCTCCGAGGAGCACGATGCGACCTGCGCGGTCATCGCCAGCGCGGCGACGGCCGGGCTCTACGGGCTGAACGTGCTGGCGGCGGGCATCGAGGACGACCCGGAGAACACGACCCGGTTCGCCGTGCTGCGCCGGCTGGGGTGACGGACGCCGGGCCGGGCCGGGAACAAACCGGAAGGCCCGTACGTCCAATACTCCGGGTCACCGGGATGCTCCTCTCACCCACACCACCCGACGCGCACGCCGTCCGGATCGAGCTGCACACCGGCTCCCGCCAGGAGCTGTGGCCGCTGTTCGAGCTCGCCGACGACTCGGCGCTCGCCATCCGTCACTACCTGGACCTGGGCCTGGTGCACGTGGCGCGGCTCGGCGGAATCACCATCGGGCACGCGCAGATCGTCCCGCACGAGGTGCGGCTCTGGGAGCTGAAGAGCCTGGCGGTCCTGGCGCCGTACCGCGAGAGCGGCGTCGGGAGCAGGCTCGTGCGGAGGTCCATCGCCTGGGTTCGCGAGCACGGCGCCGAGCGGCTCCTCGTCGCCACCGCCAGCGCCGACCTGGACAACCTCGGCTTCTACCAGCGGCTCGGCTTCCGGATGCTCCGCATCGAGCGCGACGCCTTCACGCCCGAGCTCGGCTATCCCGAGGGGCTCGCGGTCCGCGGCGTCCCGGTCCGCGACCGGATCTGGCTCGAGATGCCGCTCTAGCCTCCAGTACCGGGCTTGACCCCGGAGCGGGAATCGCCAATCTCCGCGGCATGCTCATCCACGTTTTCCGAGGTCCCGGTCGTGTCTTTGCCTGCACGTGCGATGCGACCGGCGCCAACCTTCCGCAGAAGTTCGCTCCCTGGACCCAGTTCAAGTCGGTGGAGCTGAGCAGGGACGGCACCACGCCCGGTCTGAACACGACCGAGTGCCTCGACGACATCGAGCGGCACGGCTTTCACGTCACGGATGCGCACGTCCGCATCACGGACAGCCTCGTCTAGCTCCGCTGGAAGCTGAGCTTCCCGATGAAGTCCCGCTTCCCGAGATCCACGCCGTTGTGGCGGAGGATGTCGTAGGCGGTCGTGACGTGGAAGAAGAAGTTCGGGAGCCCCTGCTCGACGAGGTAGTCGGTGGCCCGCATCGACTTCCCCTCCCAGCGCGGACGCTTCACCTCGCGGGACTCGGCGCCCTCGAAGTCCGCGGCGGTGAAGGTTCCCAGGTACTCGATGACCGAGGCGATCCGCGCCCGGACCTCGGCGAAGGTCTGCTCGGTATCCGGGTGCGACGGCGGCTCCTTCCCGGTGGTGAACGCCGCGGCGAACTTCGCGGTGTCGCAGGCGCTCTGGAACTGCCCGACCAGCGGGAACATGTCCGGCGCGAGCCGGGCCTTGAGCAGCGTGTTCGGGTCGTAGTCCTTGCTGGCGGCGTGGGCCTCGGCCTTGTCGATCCAGCCGTTCATGTGGCCGAGCAGCTTCTTCATCTCGAGGACAAGCGGATACAGGGTCATGGAGAGTGGCTCCCGGCCACATAGACGCACGAGCCTCCGCCTGGTTTCGAGGTCCCTGCATGACGCTCCACGCCTCGGTGTTGCAGAGCGGACGGCGGCTCGAGGCCGCGCGGCCACGTCACCGTCCTGGTACAAGCCACGCGGGCGACTGGACATGCCGACGCAGGCGCACGCTCGTTCCCGAACTCCGCCGCCGCGGCTCCGGCTCGACATCCGGCCGGTCACCGCCGAGCTCTGGCCGGCTCTGGAGGACCTGTTCGGCAAGTCGGGCGCGTCCAACGGCTGCTGGTGCATGTACTGGCGGATCGGCGGCGCCTACCGGGAGACCAAGGACGACAACCGTCACTCGCTCCGGTCCATCGTCCGGCTGGGTCCGCCGCCGGGGCTCCTGGCCTTCGATGGAGACCTGGCCGTGGGCTGGTGTCAGGTGACTCCTCGCCGCGCGCTCCCCTACCTGGACGGGTTCACCCGGTTCGGACCGCTCGACGCCCGGCCGGTCTGGTCGGTGTCGTGCTTCTTCGTCCGGCGGGGCTACCGGAGGCGCGGCGTCGGCTCGGCGCTGCTGGCCGCGGCGGTCCGATTCGCCCGCGAGGCCCGCGCGCCGGCGATCGAGGCGTACCCGTCGACGAAGGATCCGGGCTGGTACACCGGGCACGCGTCGACGTTCGAGAAGGCGGGCTTCAGGAAGGTCGGAGGCCGCACCGCGGACCGCCCGGTCATGAGACGAGAGCTTCGACCCCGCGCACCGAGGCGCGCCTGAGTCGCGCCGAGCGCTACTTGCTGTACCGCTTGAGCAGCAGCACCGCGTTCGTCCCGCCGAACCCGAAGCTGTTGCTCATCACCGCGTCCACGCGGACCTCGCGCGCGGTGTTCGGCACGTAGTCCAGGTCGCAGTCCGGATCGGGCGTGGTGTAGTTGATCGTCGGAGGAATCCACCCGCGGGTCAGCGCCAGCACCGCCACGACCGCCTCGGCCCCACCGGCCGCGCCGAGCATGTGCCCGGTCATCGACTTGGTGGAGCTGACCATCATCTTCCGCGCGTGCGGCCCGAAGACGGTCTTGATCGCCTTGGTCTCGTTCGCGTCGTTGAACGGCGTCGAGGTCCCGTGCGCGTTCAGGTAGCCCACGTCCTCGGGACGCATCCCCGCGTCCTTCAGCGCCAGACGCATGCACCGCGCCGCGCCCTCGCCCTCTGGAGCCGGCGCCGTCACGTGGTGCGCGTCGGAGTTCGCGCCGTAGCCAACGACCTCCGCGAGGATGTTCGCCCCGCGCCGACGGGCGTGCTCCAGCTCCTCGAGCACCACGATGCCCGCGCCCTCGCCCTCGACGAATCCGTCGCGATCCTTGTCGAACGGACGGCTGGCGTGCGCCGGGTCGTCGTTGCGCGTGGACAGCGCCTTCATCGCCGCGAAGCCGCCGATCCCCAGCGGGGTGATGGCCGCCTCGGATCCGCCGGCGATCATCGCGTCGGTCTCGCCCATGCGGATCGACTTCACCGACTCGCCGATGGCGTGCGCCGACGTCGAGCATGCCGACACCGGCGACCAGTTCGGGCCCTTGCACCCGTACTTGATGGTCACCAGGCCGGGGGCCATGTTGATGATCATCTGGAGGATGAAGAACGGGCTCAGTCGATCGAAGCCCTTCTCCAGCGCCTTCTTGTGCTGCTCCTCCAGCGAGCCCAGGCCGCCGATGCCCGAGCCGATGATCACGCCCACCTTCTCCGGGATGTAGCCGTGCGGCTTGTCGGAACCGACCGGGAGGCCGCTCTCCTTCATCGCCATGTCGGTCGCCGCCATCGCGTACTGGGCGTAGAGGTCCATCCGCCGGACCTCGCGCCTGTCGATCCACTCCTCGGGGACGAAGTCCTTCACCTCGGCCGCGATGCGTGCGTCGATGCCGCTGGCGTCGAACCGGGTGATGGGACCCACGCCAGACGTGCCGGCGAGCATCGCCTTCCAGTTCTTCTCCACGCCGGTACCCAGCGCGGTGATGAGCCCTGTTCCAGTGATGACGACGCGGCGGTTCGACATGGCCAACAGACCTAGCTCCGGCCCCGGGTGAGCGCTACTTCTTGTGGGTGTTGATGTAGTTGATGGCGTCACCCACGGTCTTGATGTTCTCGGCCTCCTCGTCGGGGATCTCGACCTCGAACTCCTCCTCCATCGCCATCACCAGCTCGACGATGTCCAGGCTGTCCGCGCCGAGATCCTCGATGAAGGAGGACTCGGGCTTGATCTCGTCCTCACCGACGCCCAGCTGGTCGGCGATGATCGACTTGACCTTGGCCTCGATTGCACTCGTCGCCATCTGATTCCTCCGGTTCCTCTTTCTCGAAGTGCTGCCGAAATCTCTCTGTCGGGGGCTCGTGCCCGGGGACCTCCGAAACGTCCGGAAGAGGTCCCGCGGGACCCCCGGGGCGCGCGCGGTATAGCCCACGCCCCTTTACATGTACATGCCGCCGTTCACCTTCAGCACTTCTCCCGTCACGTAGGACGCCGCGTCACTGGCGAGGAACAGCACCGCCCTTGCAACCTCGTCGGCCGTCCCGAGTCGCGCCAGCGGGATGACCTCGGTCATCTTCGCCTTCAGCTCGGCGTTGAGCCCCGAGGTCATGTCGGTGTCGATGAAACCCGGCGAGACCGCATTCACCCGGATGTTGCGACTCGCCAGCTCACGGGCGAGCGACTTGGTGAGCCCGATGAGGCCGGCCTTGCTTGCCGCGTAGGCAGCCTGGCCCACGTTCCCCATCTCTCCGACGACGGAGGTGAGATTCACGATCACCCCGGACCGCTGCTTCATCATCGGCCGCGCCGCAGCGCGACACAGGGCGAACGCGCCCTTGAGGTTCGTGTCCAGCGTCCGGTCCCAGTCCTCGTCCTTCACCCGGACCGCGAGCCCGTCGATGGCAACGCCGGCGTTGTTCACCAGGACGTCGAGGCGTCCGGCCCCCTTCACCACCTCGTCCACCGCCTTCGCGCAGGCCGCGGTGTCCGAGACGTCGAACTTCATGCTCCGGGCGCCGGGGCCGCTCGCGGCGACGGCCTCGGCCGCGGCCGCCTCGTTGCCGGCGTAGGTCAGCACCACCGTCGCTCCCGCCTTGCCGAAGGCGACGGCGCACGCCCGCCCGATGCCGCGCGATCCGCCGGTGACCAGAACCACCTTTCCGGTGAACTCCATCGACTGTCCGCTCCCCTCGAGTCTCCGCGCTAGCGGCTGCTGGCCGCGGCGAGCGCCTTCTCCAGGCTCGCCGGGTCCTCCACGTTGAGCACCTCGATGTCCTTCGAGATGCGCTTCACCAGACCTCCGAGCACCTTGCCGGGCCCGAGCTCCACCACCCGGGTGACCCCGGCCGCGGCGAGCGCGCGGACGGACTCGACCCAGCGCACCGGGGCGCTGACCTGCGCGAGCAGAGTCGGCACCACCCGCGACACGTCGGCGTTGGGGGCGGCCTCCACGTTGGTCACCACCGGAACGCGCGGCGCGGAGATGCTGCAGCGGGCGAGGACCTCGGCGAGGCGAGGCTTCACCGGCTCCATCAGCGCGCAGTGGAAGGGGGCGGAGACCGCGAGCGGCACGACCCGCTTGGCGCCGGCCTCCTTGAGCTTGGCCGAGGCGCGCTCCACCGCGGAGGTGTGGCCGGCGATGACCGTCTGCTCCGGAGAGTTGTAGTTCGCCGGGGAGACGACCTCCGAACCGGCGACCTCGGCGCAGACGCGGGCCACCACCTCGGCATCGAGCCCGAGCACCGCCGCCATCGCCCCGGTCCCCGCGGGCACCGCCTCCTGCATGAAGGTCCCGCGCGCACGGACGGCGCGGACCGCGTCGCCGAGCGAGAGCGCTCCGGCAGCCACCAGCGCGGAGTACTCACCCAGCGAGTGCCCGGCGACGAACGCCGCCGTCCCGCCCCGGGCTGCCCACACCGCGTGCGCGGCGATGGACATGGTGAGGATGGCCGGCTGGGTGTTGCGGGTGAGCACGAGCTCGGACTCGGGGCCCTCGAAGCAGAGGCGCGAGAGCGGCTCACCGAGCGCGTCGTCCGCCGACTGGAACACCGCCCGGGCCTCGGGGAACGCCTCGGCCAGGGCCTTCCCCATGCCCACCGCCTGGCTGCCCTGCCCCGGGAAGAGGAAGGCGGCCTTCACCATCTCACCACGCCCGCGCCCCAGGCCATGCCGGCACCGATGGCCATCATCGCGATGATGTCGCCCTTGCGCAGGCGGCCGGCGCGATTCGCCTCGTCGAAGGTGATGGGGAGCGAGGCCGAGGAGGTGTTTCCGTAGCGCTGGATGTTCACCCAGCACTTCTCGATGGGGAGGCCGAGCCGATCGCAGACCGACTCGATGATCCGGATGTTCGCCTGGTGTCCGATGAGGTGCGTGACGTCGCCGGGGGCGAGCCCCTGCGCACCGAGCGCCTCGATCACCGCCTCGGGCAGCGCGCGGACCGCGTACTTGTAGACCTCGCGGCCGTTCATCGCGACCTTGTTGAGCTTCTTCTCCAGCACCTCTTCGGACTGCGGGTACTGGCTCCCGCCACCGGGGATGGTGAGGATCCCGGCGGCGTTGCCGTCCGAGTGCAGGTGGATGCCGAGGATGCCGTGATCCGGATCCTCCGACGGCCCGAGGACCATTGCCCCGGCCGCGTCACCGAAGAGCACGCAGGTGTTGCGGTCCGTCCAGTCCACCACCCGGCTCAGCAGCTCGGCGCCGATCACCAGCACCCGGCGCGCACCGCCGGTCCGGATGTACTGGTCGGCGATGGACATCCCGTACAGCGAGCCCGCACAGGCGGCGGAGACGTCGAAGGCGAAGGCCTTCTTCGCCCCCAGCTTGGCCTGCACGGCCACCGCCGAGGACGGCATGGGCATGTCCGGGGACACCGTCCCCATCACGATGAGGTCCAGCTCCTCGGCCCGGGTCCGCGCCATCTCCAAGGCACGGATGGCAGCCTTCACCGCCATGTCCGAGGTCAGCTCCCCCGGCGCCGCAATGCGGCGTTCCTTGATGCCGGTGCGCTCGGTGATCCAGGCGTCCGACGTCTCGACCATCTTCTCGAGGTCGGCGTTGGTGAGGACCTTTTCGGGAGCGTAAGCCCCCGTCCCCAGAATCGCGGTGCGTCTCATGCGCGGGTCACCATGACGCAAGGGCGCAGGATTGTCCTCCGGCCGGGACAGGTACGATTGTACCCACAGCGGAATTGAATCTGCGCGTCGTCCACGGTCCGGCGGCTACTTGGTCGCAATGACCTCTCGCCCGGCGTAGTGGCCGCAGCTGCTGCACGCCCGGTGGGGAAGCACCGGCTCCTTGCAGTTCGGGCAGGAGATGACCTGCACCGCGCTGCGGAGGTTGTTGTTGGCAGCGCGCCGCCGATCACGGCGCATCCTCGACGTCCTCTTCTTGGGAACTCCCACGGCGTTTGCTCCTAGTTCAGCTTGATGTTCTTCAGCGCGGCGAGACGCGGATCTACCCGGGTCGTGGCGCATCCGCACTGACCTTCGTTCAGGTTCTGCCCGCAGCTGCCGCACAGCCCCTTGCAGTCGTCCCTGCAGACGGCGTGCATGGGCAGGGCGAGCAGCACCTGCTCGCGGACCAGCGGGTCGAGGTCGATGGTCTTGCCGTCGAAGAGCTCCTCGTCGGCGCGCTCCAGATCGAAGCTCCCCCCGCGCTCGGCCTGCTCGTCGTCCCCGCGGGCGTCGTCGTCGCCGGCGAGCGCCGCCTGGGAGACCAGGTTCAGGGTGAAGCTCACCGGGACCCGGAGGTGGACGTCGGCCAGGCAGCGGCGGCAAGGGGTGTGGACGCTCACCTCGGTCGAGCCGCGCAGGAGCACTCCGCTGCCGGTCTTCTGGAGCTTCACGTGAAGCAGGGCCGGGCCATCCGGGCGGAACCCGGTGTCCTTGACCTCCGCAAGCGCGTGGGTGAGGAAGCTCTCCGAGAGCGTCTCGTCGAGGGAGAGGCCTCCCTCGCGGATCTGATCGACGGTGACGACCATGGGGGTGGAAAAAGGGCGCGGACCCTAATGACACACCCATCCCCTGTCAACGACAGGGACGTTCCCGGGGCGTCATGGCCCCGACACCAGAGCGTCACCCGACTCGTCGCCCCTGTCTGGTACAGGCGTGCTCCCGGGTCGAAGGTTCACGCTCCCCGGAGGATCCCCCAACCGTGTCCCGCATTCTGATCGTCGAGGACGAGCAAGACCTCGCCAACCTCCTCACCTACAACCTCTCTGCGGCGGGGTTCGAGACCGAGACCAGCCACAGCGGCGCGGCGGCGCTCAGCCGGGCCAAGGCGTTCAAGCCGGACCTCGTCCTGCTGGACCTCATGCTCCCCGACTTGCCGGGCAGCGAGGTGCTCCGCCTCATCAAGGAGGACCCGAACCTCCGCCGGACCGCGGTGGTGATGGTGACCGCCAAGGGCCAGGAGTCGGACCGCGTCCAGGGACTGGAGATGGGCGCGGACGACTACGTGGTGAAGCCGTTCAGCGTCCGCGAGCTGGCGCTCCGGGTGAAGGCGGTGCTGCGCCGGATGGCGCGAGACTCCGAGGGCACCGGCGTGCTGTCGGCGGGGAGCATCAAGCTCGACCCCGCCCGGCACGAGGTGACGGTGGGCGGGACCGAGGTCGCCCTCACCGCGCTCGAGTTCCGCCTCCTGAAGACGCTGCTCGAGCGGCCCGGCCGGGTTCAGACCCGCGAGGTGCTGCTCTCCGACGTCTGGGGCATCGAGGCGGAGATCACCACCCGCACGGTGGACACGCACATCAAGCGGCTGCGGGAGAAGCTCGGTGCCGCCGGAGACATCATCGAAACGGTCCGCGGGGTCGGCTACAAGCTGGCCAGCCCCGACAAGGACGCGTGAACGACAGCCCGCACCCCCGACGGATCCTCTTCCTGCTCCTCGCCGCTCTGCTCCCGGGTCTCGCCGCGAGCATCGGCGCAGGTGCGATCGCCAACGTGTCGACCGGGCTCCTGGCCGGCGGCCTGGCGGCGTTCGTGTCCTTCATCATCGCGCTGTTCAGCGAGAGCGACGCGGCCCGGGCGGTGACCCTGACCGAGGAAGCCGGGGATGCGCGCCAGCGTGCGGTGGCCGAGGAGCGGGACGGCGCGCTGCTCGAGGTCCAGACCCTGGCCGCGGCCATCGAGGGGATGGACGAGGGGATGTGGATCACCGACTCCAACGGGGTGGTGCTGCGGCACAACGAGGCGCTGCGGACCATCCTCGGGACCGACCAGGAGCTGGTGGGGCAGCGGCCGCTGTTCCTGGTCCGGCGGACGGAGCTGCACGACGCCGTGCTTCGCGCCTGTCGCGAGGGGGTGCCCTCGACGGTCGAGGTGTCGATGGATGCGCCGCGGAGCAAGACTCTCGAGGTGCACATCGTGCCGCTCGGGGCCTCGCTTCCGGGGAGCGCGGCGGTGTTTCGCGACGTGACCGAGCGCAAGCGCCTCGAGCGCGTCCGCCAGGACTTCGTGGCCAACGTCAGCCACGAGCTCCGCACGCCCATCGCCGCCATCCTCGGATACGCAGAGACGCTGCGCTCGGGGGCGCTGTCGGACGCAAAGCACGCTCCGCAGATGGTGGAGATCATCCACCGCCAGTCGGAGCGGCTCGGGGAGCTGGTCTCCGACCTGCTCGAGCTGTCGCGGCTGGATGCCGGGGAGCGGCCGCTGTCGGCGACCAAGGTGTTGCTGGAGGAGGTCGCCCGTCAGGCGAGCGAGGCGATGGAGCCCAGCGCCGCGGCAAAGCGTCTGTCACTCCAGCTGCGCATCCCGCCCGACCTGAGCGCCCGGGCCGACCCGAAGGCCCTGGAGCAGGTGCTCCTGAACCTCCTCGACAACGCCATCAAGTACACCCCGGAGGGCGGGACGGTGGAGCTGGTCGGCGAGCGCGTGGGGGACCGGGCCCAGCTCTCGGTGAAGGACACCGGGCTGGGGATCGAGGCCAGGCACCTCCCCCGCCTCTTCGAGCGCTTCTACCGGGTGGACCGGGGGAGGAGCCGGGAGATGGGCGGGACGGGCCTCGGACTGTCCATCGTCCGGCACCTCGTCCACGGGATGGAGGGGGAGCTCCGGGTGGCGAGCCAGCTGGGGGTGGGGAGCACGTTCACCGTCCTCCTCCCGGCTGCCTGAGGTCCGTGCCGGGTGGGGCGGACCTACCAGGGCAGATGGCCGCCGGGTGACGGGAGCGGGTACACTCCGGGACGCCATGCGGGTCGCCATCCTGGCAGACATCCATGGGAATCTTCCGGCCTGCGAGGCGGTGCTCCAGGACATCGCGCGGAACGGCGCGGATGTGGTCGTGGCGGCCGGAGACCTCGCGCTGAGGGGCGCGCACCCCCGCGAGACGGTGGAGCTCCTCTTCGACCGGTGCCAGTCGGTCCTCCTGGGAAACACCGACTGCTACATCGCGGGGAACTACCTGGGCGGGGCGTACCGGGAGCGCGAGCACTGGAAGCGGGACCTCCTGGCCTGGACGCGTGACCAGCTCGGCCCCGAGTGGACGCGGAAGCTCGGGGAGCTCCCCTTCAGCGTGCGGTACTCGCCGCGGCGCGGGCAGGACCTCTACGTCTGCCACGCCAATCCGCGGAACCTCGAGGAGTCGGTGGACCCGACGCTCGACGAGGCCTCGCTGCGGCGCTTCTTCGCGCACCTCGACGCGGCGGCCTGCGCCTTCGGGCACCTGCACTTCCCCTACCGGCGCCGCTTCGGCCGGATGTTGCTGGCGGACGTGGCGTCGGCGGGGATCCCGCGCGATGGCGACATCCGGCCGGCGTACGGGCTCTTCACCTGGACCCCGCGCGGGTGGCGGGTGCAGATCCGCCGGGTGCGCTACTCGGTGCGCCGGGAGACGCAGGCCCTCACCGCGCGGCGGGTGCCAGGGGGACCGCTGCTGGTGCACAAGCTCCTCGAGGCGCGCTATCGGCACCACGCGGCGCTGCTCGAGGCGGCGCGGCGGCACTCGGGGCTTCCGCCCGCCGGCGGACGTCCGTTCATCGAGCCGCTCCGTCCGGTGAACGGATCGAGCCATCCGGGGCCCGGCGAGTCGGTGCTCACGCCCCCGGAGGGAATTCCGGCGGAGGTCGAGCGTCCAGCCGAGGCGGCGATGGCTGCGGCAGCGCCACTCGGGTCGACGGACGTCGACTCGGTGGACGAGTCGGACGGCGGGCTGGGCGACGGAACAACCGTCACCTTCCGCTGAACCCGGCGGCCGACCTTGCTAGGTTGCGGCGCCGACATCGTGGCACATCGTCAGGAGACCGCACCCATGACCACCGCTGCCGTCGAGCAGGCACTGCAAGCCGCGCTCGCCCCCCGAGATCTCCTCACCCATCCCTTCTATCGAGCGTGGTCGGCCGGGGAGCTTCGGGCCGAGGATCTGGCGCGCTACGCCGAGCAGTACCGCTTCCAGGTGACCGCCCTTCCCGAGCTGCTCCGCCGCGCGCGGTCGCTGAGCCGGGATGCGGACACCGAGGCCGAGCTGTCCAGGAACCTCGACGACGAGGAAGGCCGGACGGGCGTGGCGCACGCGCGGCTGTGGGAGGCGTTCGGGTCGGCGGTGGGCGCGGCGGCGGAGGCGTCCGAGCTTCCGGAGACGCGGGCCTCGGCCGAGTCGCTGGCGGCGCTGGTCGGCGAGGACGAGATGACGGCGCTCGCGGCGCTGTGGGCCTACGAGGTCCAGACGGCGCGGGTGGCGGACACGAAGGAGAAGGGCCTCGTCTGCTACGGCGTCGACTCGCCGGCGGCGCTGCGCTTCTTCCGGCTGCACGGGGAGCTGGACGTGCACCACGCGCGCGGGTTGCTCGAGAGCATCGAGCGATGCCTGGCACGCGGCGGCTCGCTCGAGGCCGCGAAGGCCGCGGTGGAGCGGTCGGCGCGGGCGCAGTGGACGTTCCTGGACGGGGCCGAGCGGCTCCGGCAGGCGCGTCTCGCGGCGGCCTGAAAAACGCACGCCGGCATCGCAGCGGAGGGCGCTGGCCGCGGCCGCGCCCTCCGTCCAAGACCGAGCTCATCTCGTGGCCGTTGAAGGTGCCTGACACCTTCGATCGGGCGTTCGTGCGACCACGATCGCCCGCAAACGAGTTCTCTGAGACATCGCGCGACCCGTAAATTCAATCAGTTACAATTCGTCTTGTCCGTATATTCGTCGTCGTATATACGGCCGCGTCGATGGCTCGGAAGGTCTCCAATCCGCTGGCTCTCGCGGTGCTGGCGCTGCTCATGGAGCGGCCCACGCACCCGTACGACATGGGCCGGACCATGCGGGAGCGGAACAAGGAGGCGAGCATCAAGCTGAACTACGGCTCGCTCTACAGCGTGCTGGAGCAGCTCCTCCGCGCGGGGTTCGTCGCCCGGCGCGAGACCCTCCGGGACACGGCCCGCCCCGAGCGCACCATCTACGAGATCACCGACGCCGGCCGGGACGAGCTCCACGACTGGATGGCCGAGCTGGTCAGCACTCCGGCGAAGGAGTTCCGGGCGTTCGAGGCTGCCCTGGCGCTCATCGGCGTCCTGGTTCCGGAGGAGGCGCTTCGTCTGCTCAACATCCGACGCCAGCGCCTGGACGCGCGCATTGCCGAGCAGCGCGCGGGCATCGACGCCCTCGTCGCGGGTGGCCTCCACCCGATGTTCCTCATCGAGAGCGAGTACCGGCTCGCGCTGGAGATCGCCGAGAAGGCCTTCGTCGATCGGCTGCTCCGCATGTTCGACGACCAGGACCTCCTCGCCATGTGGCGGGGCTTTCACGAGCAAAGCGCGAAGGCGCGCGAAGACGGAGGCGACGAGTGAACCGGAATGGCGAGCGGTACGGACGGGCACTGGTGATCGGGGGAGGAATCGCCGGACCGGTGGTCGGGATGGCGCTCCAGCGCGTGGGGATCGCGAGCACGGTCTTCGAGGCGAGCCCGGTGCCGTCCGACGGCGTCGGGTCGTTCCTCACGGTGGCCTCGAACGGGCTGGACGCGCTGCAGGCGATCGACGCGCATCGGCCAGTCGTCGCCGTGGGGATCCGCACCGAGCGGATGATCCTCTCCAGCGGGACCGGCAAGTTCCTCGGCATCGTCGAGGCGGGCATCCCGCTGACCGACGGAACCACGACCACGACGATCGAGCGCGCCCTCCTCTACCGGGCGCTCCGCGATCAGGCCCTGCAGCGTGGCGTCTCCATCGTCCACGGCAAGCGCCTGGTGGACCTTGGGCAGACTCCGAACGGCGTCGTCGCCCGCTTCGAGGACGGAAGCGAGGAGCGCGGCGGCTTCCTCGTCGGTGCGGACGGGATCTGGTCCACCACCCGGCAGCTCCTCGACCCGACGGCGCCGAAGCCCGAGTACACCGGACTCATCGGGATGGGCGGAGAGGCGCTCGGCGTGGACGTCGACCCCGACCCCGGCACCTTCCAGATGATGTTCGGCACGCGGGCCTTCTTCGGCTTCATCGCCTCCGAGCCACGACGCGTCCTCTGGTTCGCCAATCTCCCGGTGCGGGAGGAGCCGGACCGTGAGGCGCTGACATCCGTCTCTCCGGGCGATTGGAAGGAACGCCTGCTGGAGGTCTTCGCCAGCGACGCGCCCCCGTGCCGGGACCTGATCGCCGCGACCGACGCGTCGAGCTTCCGGCTCGGGGCGAGCCACACTCTCGAGCCGCCTCGCTCCTGGCACCCCGGGCGGGCCGGCCCGGGCCACGGTGGCCGCGACCTCGCCCGCCTTGGTGAGGAGGATGGACAGCGGGCGCCCGTCGATCTCGATCTCCGGCTCGCCCAGGGTCCGGATGCGAAGCCGCTCCCCCGCGAGGCTCGAGGCCGCCGGCACCGCGTCGCCGGTCCGCACCCGGGACCGCCAGCGCCGCTCGCCGGC
>Ga0081540_1000880_pt1 | contig 24890 bp, 22 predicted proteins | sample TabmetS2T1R1_FD_71024 | JGI IMG/M metagenome (GOLD analysis project Ga0081540, IMG submission 71024) | Tabebuia heterophylla rhizosphere microbial communities from the University of Puerto Rico - S2T1R1 | ecosystem: Host-associated > Plants > Roots > Rhizosphere ... | reverse complement strand
GGAGACCCCGGCGTGGCCGAGCGACTTCTTCACGAACTCACGGATCCGGATGTCCTCGTGGAGCCACTGGGCGTAGTTCTTGTGCTCGAACCACTTGCTGTCCCAGGTCTTGATGACCCCGAGGCGGAAACCGATGGGATGGACCTTCTGACCCAAGGTGTCAGCTCCTCGCCTTCCGCGAACGGACCGGCGTGTCGGCGAGCACCACGTGCACGTGGCTGCTCTTCTTGTGGATGGGGGTGGCCCGGCCCATCGCCCGCGGCATGAACCGCTTCAGCGTCGGACCCTGGTCCACCGAGATGGTCTTCACGTACAGGGCGTCCACGTCCACCTGACCCTTGGAGAGGTCGGTGGCGTTGGCGACCGCGGACTGGATGAGCTTCGCGACCGGCTTGGCCGCCGCGCGCTTGGTGAAGCGCAGGATGTTGAGGGCCGCGCCCACGGGCTTGCCGCGGATCAGGTCCACCACCACCGCGATCTTGCGGGGCGACATCCGGAAGTTCCTGAGGTGGGCAGTCGATTCCATGTCAGGCGCTCACTTGGCTCCGCCGGGGCCCGGGCCGGAGGCGGGCTTGGCCACCTTCTTCTCCGCCGAGTGACCGGTGAAGGAGCGGGTGGGGGCGAACTCGCCCAGCTTGTGGCCCACCATGTTCTCGGTGACGAACACCGGGATGAACTTCCGCCCGTTGTGCACCGCGAAGGTGTGGCCCACGAACTCGGGAAGGATGGTGGACCGGCGGGACCAGGTCTTCACCACCTTCTTCTGGTTCCCCTTGATGAGGTCCTCGACCTTCTTGAGGAGGTGGGCGTCCACGAAGGGGCCCTTCTTGATCGAACGTGCCACTGGCTCGCCTCTCCTACTGGCTCCGGACGCCGCTCCGGCGCCCGCTGACGATGAACTTGTCGGTCCGCTTGTTCTTGCGCGTGCTGAGGCCCTTGGTCTTCTTGCCCCACGGCGACACCGGGTGCGGGTTGCCCTGGCCGCTCTTGCCCTCGCCGCCGCCGTGCGGGTGGTCGACGGGGTTCATGGCCAGACCGCGCACGGTGGGCCGGATCCCCAGCCAGCGGCTCTTGCCGGCCTTGCCGATGCGGATGATGTCGTGCTCGACGTTGCCCAGCTGGCCGATGGTGGCCCGGCAGTCGAGCAACACCTTGCGGACCACGCCCGAGGGCAGCCGCACCTGGGCGTAGCCGCCCTCCTTGGCCATCAGCTGCCCGCTCGAGCCGGCGGAACGGATCATCTGCGCTCCACGCCCGGGCTTGAGCTCCACGTTGTGGATGGTGGTGCCCACCGGGATGCTCCCCAGCGGCATGGCGTTGCCGGGGCGGATGTCGGCCTCGGCGCCGGCGAACAGGGTGTCGCCCACGGTGAGGCCCATCGGCGCGAGGATGTAGCGCTTCTCGCCGTCCGCGTAGTGGAGCAGCGCGATGTTGGCCGAGCGGTTCGGGTCGTACTCCACGCTCGCGACCTTGGCCGGGATGCCGTCCTTGTCGCGCCGCTTGAAGTCGATGACCCGGTAGCGGCGCTTGTGGCCGCCGCCCTGGTGCCGGCGGGTGATGTGGCCGTGGACGTTCCGCCCGCCCGAGCGCTTCATCGCCTCGGTGAGGGACTTCTCCGGCCGGTCGCGGGTGATGTCCGCGAAGTCGCTGACCGTCGTCAGACGACGGGCGGCAGAGGTCGGCTTGTACTTCTTGATGCCCATGTCAGACCACGCCTCCCTCGAACAGGTCGATCTTGTCGCCCTCCTTCAGGGTGACGATCGCCTTCTTGTAGTTGGGGCGCTTGCCGATGTTCCGCCCCACCCGCTTCACCTTGCCGCGGATGATGGTGGTCCGGACCGCCTCGACGTGGACGTTGAAGAGCGTCTGGACCGCGCGGGCCACGTCGTGCTTGGTGGCTTCCCGGTCGACGAGGAAGCTGTAGTGCCGGAACTTCTCCCGGGCCTTGTCCAGCTTCTCGGTGATGAGCGGGCCCTTGATGACGTCGGTGAGCAGCATGGTCAGCGGGCCTCCAGGGAGGTGTTGAGGGCCTCGGCCGCCGACGACGACAGGACCACCGCCTTGTGCTTCAGGACCGACTCGAGGTTCAGCCCCTCGGGGGGCAGCACGTCGAACTGGGCCAGGTTGCGAACGCTCCGGTGGAGGTTCGTGTTCTTCCGGTCGTCGACCACCAGGGCGTTCTGCAGCTTCAGCCGCTTGGTGAGGAGCTCCAGGGTGGCCTTGGTCTTGGTCGACTCGAGGTTGAAGGTGTCGACGATGACGAGCGCGTTCTCCTTGGCGCGGAGGGAGAGCGCGGCGCAGAGGGCGCCCCGGCGGACCTTCTTCGGCGGCCGGTAGCTGTAGTCGCGGGCCTTGGGGGCCATGGCCTTGCCGCCGCCGACCCACTGGCTGGCGCGGATGGAGCCCTGGCGGGCGCGGCCGGTGCCCTTCTGCTTGTAGGGCTTCTTGCCACCACCGGAGACGAGGCTGGTGTTCTTCACTCCGACGGTGCCGCGGCGGCGGTTGATCGCCTGGAACTTGGCGACCTCGTAGAAGAGGTTGGGGTTCGGCTCGGCGCCGAACACCGCGTCCGAGAGCTCGATCTCGCGGACCTTCTTCCTATCCAGATCGACGACGTCGAACTTGGCCATGGCTTAGCTCTTGATCTCGACGTCGACACCGGCCGACAGGTCGAGCTTCATGAGTGCGTCCAGCGTCTGCTGGGTGGGCTCGAGGATGTCGAGGAGCCGCTTGTGGGTGCGGATCTCGAACTGCTCGCGGCTCTTCTTGTCCACGTGCGGGCTACGGAGCACGGTGAACTTGTTGATGCGAGTCGGCAGGGGGATCGGTCCCGCGACCCGGGCGCCAGTGCGCCGGGCGGTCTCGACGATCTCTCCTGCGGACTGATCCAGGAGCTTCGAGTCGTACGCCTTGAGCCGGATGCGAATCTTCTGAGTCGCCATTCTTCTTTCGTCCTCGACTGCCGTGACGGCCGAGAGATCCCCTGCCTGGGGGCCACCCGGTGTCCCTCGATGCTCCTGGTTGTCACAGAACTGCTGCGACGAAGGGGCGCGCTACCTAGCACCCCCACGGAGCGTGTGCAAGCTGCCGCGAAGCGGTGAAGCGGCTAGGACCGCTCCCAAGTCTGCGCGAGCCGGAAAGGGGCTAGTTGCAGCCGCCCCGGGCGAAAGGCGAAATAACGATCAGGGTCACGGCCACCCGGTGGAGCGTTGGTGACCGCGTCACTCGCTTCAACGCCTCAATAAGACGTGCCATGAGTGCTGCCCCCTTCGCTCGCGGGTCCGTGGGAACCCTCTGGAAAGAGACGACACAGCACCACAAACACGTGGAGTAGGCAAGCCTGTAGGCGCACCGGCCCCTCGTTGGGAGGGGGGGAAGGCCTCAGGTCTCAGGCGTCCTGCACGGACCGGAGGGAAGCGCCCGGGCCGACGATGCGGTTCCTCCCCATGCGCTTCGCCTCGTACAGGCGCTCGTCCACCCGGGCGAGAACCTCATCGAACGTCTGTCCGTCCTCCGGCCAGCTTCCCACGCCCGCACTGACCGTGAGGTGTTGTACTCCCTCAGTTGTTGGCAGGGAGACCTGTGCCAGGTCGGCGCGTAGCTCATTCACCCGGCGGGCAGCCCGGGCAACATCCATTCGGGGGAAGGCGACGACGAATTCTTCCCCTCCGAAGCGGGCGACGAGGTCCGTCGTGCGGACGAGCTTCCGTAGCCGCTGGGCGAGTAGCTGAAGGGCGCGATCCCCAGCGAGGTGCCCGAAGCGATCGTTGAACCGCTTGAACTCGTCGACGTCGAACAACGCGATGCTCAGGGTGGAGCGCTCGCCCGAGCGAGCCAGCTCCTCGGCGATCCGCTCCAGGAAGGGACGTCGCTGAGACAGACCAGTCAGGTGGTCGGTACCAACCATGAGTCGGAGATGGCGAGCCCACTTCGCTGCAGCGACCGTCGTGGCACCCACTCCGACCAGAACGATGATCCGGAAGACATGCGACCGGGGAGCAAAGTTTCCAAACTCCTCGCTGGTCAAGCTCATGAGGTCCCAATGCGCTGCGACGTAGTAGCTCAACCCGACGTATTGGAGCACCGCGAGCGCGCTGGTGAAGGCACACAATCGCCAGTCAAACCGGAGCGTGGAGTTGATGGCCACGAACGCGTACGTCTCGAAGAGGAAGCGATTGTTGAGTGCTCCCATCGGCTTCCCGTTGACCACGAACAAGCTGAGCGTGACCGTGATCAGCGTCACGTCGACAGCGCAGCTCGCCCATGAAATCCACGGTCTCTCGATTCGGTAAGCGAGAAAGAGCATCGCCAGGGCATAGAGCGGCGCGGCGAAGGTCAGCGTGACCCCCAACGGGTGCGTCACGACGCTCGGATCGAAGATCGTGTTCGTGACCACGATCGTCATGATCAGGCCGAGCCGCATCGCGCCCACCAGCACCTCGCCCGAGGTCCGCGCGCGAACCAATGCCTGGTCGGTGTCCGCCGACAGCAGCGCACGCAAACGCGCTGCGAGGTTCTGGAGGAAGCTCAACTTCCGAACAGTTTGCCAGGGGTCCTGGTGCGCTGCTCGATGCAGCGCCCGTTCGGCGCGAGGCCTCGTGTGTGCGGTCCGCAGGCGCAGACCCGGGGAGATCTCCACAGGTGAGGCAATGTGGGGGGAACCCGCGTAAAGTCTCCGGCCCTACCCCAACGACGGAGCGTCCCAATGGCTCTCTCTCGCCGTGCGTTCCTCGCCCGCAACGGGCTCGCGGCCGGCGCCCTGCTCGCCCCGGGACGGCTCCTCGCCGCGCTCGAGGCCGCGACCCCGCCCACCCCCAAGCTGGACGACTGGAAGAGCGTCCGCAGCCAGTTCCGCCTCGACCCGCGCTACCTCCACTTCGCCGGCTTCTACATCTCCACTCACCCCGCCCCGGTCCGCGACGCCATCGATGCCTGGCGGAAAACCCTCGACGAGAACCCCTTCCTCACCGTCGAGCAGGGGATGTTCGAGGCCGATTCCGACAACGTCCAGAGCCGGGTCCGCGCGGCCGCCGCCGCGTACCTCGGCGGCAAGCCGGACGAGATCTGCCTCACCCAGAACACCACCACCGGCCTGGCGCTCGTCTACCTCGGACTCCCCCTCAAGGCCGGGCAAGAGGTCCTCTGCACCGAGCACGACCACATCGTCCATCACGAGTCCATCCGCTACGCCACCGAGCGCGCGGGCGCGACCTACCGGAAGATTCCCCTCTTCACCCAATCCTCGAAGGCCAGCGTGGACGAGATCGTCGGCCGGATCCGCGACGCGGTCCGTCCGGCGACACGCGTCGTCGGCGTCACGTGGGTGCATTCGCAGACCGGCATCCGGCTCCCGATCCGTGCCATCTCCAAGGCGCTTGCCGAGCTCAACCAGAAGCGAGACGCCCAGGACCGGATCGCCCTCGTCGTGGACGGCGTCCATGGTCTCGGCTGCGTCGACGAGACCGTCGCCGAGATGGGCGCGGACTACTTCTCCGCCGGAACCCACAAGTGGATCTACGGTCCGCGCGGCACCGGGCTCGTCTGGGCGCGCTCAGACGCCTGGGCGCGGCTCCGTCCGGTGATCCCGACCTTCTCGGACCTGGAGCAGTACGAGGCCTGGACCGAGAACCGCCCGGAGCGCACACCGAACAACGCCCGCCGGATGACGCCCGGCGGCTTCCAGGCCTTCGAGCATCAGTGGGCCACGGTCGCCGCCTTCAAGATGGCCCAGGCGATGGGGCGCAGCCGCGTGGCAACGCGCGTTGCAGCGCTCAATACCCGCATCAAGGACGGCCTTTCGAGCATGAAGGGTGTCACTCTCCACACCCCGCGTGATCCGACCCTCTCGGCAGGAATCTGCTGTTTCGAGGTGGCCGGCCGGAAGCCCGAGGACGTCGTGAAGGCGCTCCTCGCGAAGAAGATCATCGGGAGCACCAGCCCCTACGCCAACGTCTACGCCCGGCTCTCCGCCGCCATCTTCAACACAGAGGCAGAGGTCGACCAGGCCCTGGGAGCGCTCCGCACGAGCATTGCTTGATGAGCTTTCGGGGGCATCTTCACAATTCCCCCCTGGCACCAGCCTCCTCCCCGATGGATTCTCGGAGCCCCCGCGAGGAGGCTCTCCGATGAAGCTCGTGGTCAACGGCCGGGAGCGCGACGTCGACGCACCCCCCGAGATGCCGCTGCTCTGGGTGCTGCGCGACGTGCTCGGCTATACCGGGACCAAGTTCGGCTGCGGCATGGCCCAGTGCGGCGCCTGCACGATTCACCTCGATGGAACCGCCGTCCGGGCCTGCGTCACCCCGGTCTCCGCGGTCGGAAACCGGGCCGTCACCACCATCGAGGGGCTTTCCGCGGACGGCTCGCATCCCGTCCAGCGCGCCTGGGCGGAGGTGGACGTCGTCCAGTGCGGCTATTGCCAGCCAGGGCAGATCATGAGCGCTGCCGCGCTCCTGACCGCCAACCCCAGGCCCACCGACGCCGACATCGACGCGGCCCTCGCCGGGAACATCTGCCGCTGCGGCGCCTACGAGCGCATCCGGGCCGCCGTCCACCGGGCCGCCGAGCTCAAGCGAGGGGCCTAGCCATGACCGCCATCTCCCGGCGCGACTTCCTGACGGCTTCGGGCACCGGCCTGGTCATCGCCTTCTTCGTCCCGGGGCGGTTCGGGGCGCTGGCAGCTCCTCCGAAGAAGAAGAAGGCGCTCCCCCCGCACAACGCCTTCCTCCGCATCGGCACCGACGACACGGTGACGGTTCTCGTTGCGCACTCCGAGATGGGCCAGGGCGTCTGGACCACCCTCCCTCTCCTCGTTGCCGAGGAGCTGGGGTGCGACTGGTCGAAGATCCGCGTCGAGCACGCCCCGGCTCATCCGGCCTACTCCCACACCGCGTTCGGGATGCAGATGACCGGGGGCTCCACCAGCACCTGGAGCGAATACGAGCGCTACCGCACCGTGGGCGCGATGGCCCGCGAGCTTCTGGTCCGGGCCGCCGCGGAGGAGTGGAAGACCGATGCCGCCAAGCTCCAAGTGGAGAACGGCTACGTCATCGGGGGCAGCCGGCGCGCCTCCTTCGGCCAGCTCGCGACCCGGGCCAGCGCCCTCCCCGCGCCGACCAGGGTCACTCTCAAGCCGCCGGAGAAGTGGACGCTCATCGGCAAGCCCACGCGACGTCTGGACACGCCGGAGAAGATCACCGGCCGTGCAGTGTTCGGCATCGACGTGCAGTTCCCCGGATTGCGGACGGCGGTGGTCCTTCGGTCCCCGGTGTTCGGAGGGACGCTCCGCTCCTTCGACGCCACCGAGGCGAAGAAGCTCCCCGGCGTCGAGCAGGTGGTCCAGGTCCCGAGCGGCGTGGCGGTGATCGCCACCAACGCCTGGGCTGCCCGCCGCGGCCGTGTGGTCCTCAAGACCGACTGGGACCCCGGACCGGGAGCCGAGCTCGATACCGAGACGATGCGCGCCGAGGCCCTCGCCCTCTCCCGCACGGCCGGCGCGGTTGCGCTGTCGAAGGGTGACGCCGATGCCGGCCTGCGCAAGGGCGCGAAGCGCCTCGAGGCGGACTACGACGTTCCGTACCTCGCTCACGCCCCGATGGAGCCGCTCAACTGCACGGTCAAGGTCGACGGAGACCGCTGCGACGTCTGGATCGGCACCCAGTTCCAGACCATGGACCAGCAGATCGTCAGCCAGGTGCTGGGGCTGAAGCCGGAGCAGGTCACCATCCACACACCCTTCCTTGGAGGAGGGTTCGGGCGGCGAGCCACGGCCGGCTCGGACCTCGCTCGCGAGGCGGCCGAGGTGGCCAAGGCAGCGAAGGTTCCGGTCAAGGTGATGTTCACGCGCGACGACGACATCCGGGGAGGCTTTTACCGTCCCGCGTTTCACCACCGCATCGAGGCCTCGCTCGACGGCAAGGGGCGACCCATCGCCTGGAAGCACACCATCGTCGGCCAGTCGATTCTCGCCGGCACCCCGTTCGAGGGAATGGTCAAGCACGGCATCGACGAGAGCTCGGTCGAGGGCGTGGTCGACTCGCCCTACCTCGCCGGAATCGCGGCGCGGAAGGTGACCTTGCACTCCCCGCGCCGGCCCATCCCGGTCCTCTGGTGGCGCTCGGTCGGCCACAGCCACACCGCGTTTGCCATGGAGTGCATGGTGGACGAGCTGGCCCATGCCGCCGGAACGGACCCCCTCGCCTTCCGGCTGGAGATGCTCAAGGCCTCGCCACGACAGGCGAAGGTGCTCCGGACCGCCGCGGAAGGGGCCGGCTGGGGCCGGGCACCAGCGCCGGGTCGTGCGCGGGGGCTGGCGCTCCACGAATCGTTCGGGAGCATCGTCGCCCAGGTCGCCGAGGTCTCGATCGCGCCGGAAGGCCACATCCGCGTCCACCAGGTGGTATGCGCCGTCGACTGCGGTCAGCCGATCAATCCGCTCGGAATCGAGGCCCAGATCCAGAGCGGCATTGCCTTCGGGCTGGGCGCGGCGCTGCACAGCGAGCTGACCTTCCGGAACGGGCGGGTCGAGCAGAGCAACTTCCACGACTACCAGGTGCTCCGGATCGACGAGATGCCCAAGGTGGAGGTCCACATCATCAAGAGCGCCGCCAAGATGGGGGGCATTGGCGAGCCGGGGACACCGCCCATCGCGCCCGCCGTGGGCAATGCGGTCTTCGCCCTCACCGGGAAGCGGCTCCGCACCCTTCCCTTCCGTCTGACCTGAACCACTCCATGCGCATGGTCCCGATCTCCAGCGTCGTCCTCGCTGCCCTCCTCGCCGGCTGCTCGCACGCGGAGGGCCCCGCGCCTGCGACGCCGGTCGCCACTGCGGCCGCGGCCGCCCCAGCCACTCCGCAGGCCCCGCTCGCCGCGTTCGAGACGGTCCGCTCGGTCCTCCAGGATCCGCGTTGCCAGAACTGCCATCCGGCCATCGATCGGCCGCTCCAGACCGACACGGGAGTGGTGCACGCGATGAACGTGCAGCGCGGCCCCACCGGGCACGGGCTGCCCGGCGCCGAGTGCAGCACCTGTCACGGCAAGGCCAATCCTCCAGACAGCTACGGACCCCACGAGCCGCCGGGCGTGGCCACCGACTGGCACCTCCCTCCGCCGGACATGAAGATGGTCTTCGTCGGACGGAGCCCGCGGGAGCTCTGCGAGCAGATCAAGGATCCGCAGCGAAACGGCCACAAGGACATGGCTGCCCTGGTCGAGCACGTGAGCAGCGACCCGCTCGTCCTCTGGGCCTGGTCGCCCGGGTTCGGACGGCGACCGGTCGGCGTTCCGCACGCGGAGTTCGTCGCCGCGTTCAAGCGCTGGTCGGACGCCGGAGCGCCCTGCCCTCAGTGAGGCCCGGCGCGCACGTCCTCGTCACCGCCGACTGCCGGACATCCGCGCACGTTCCCAGGCAACTCGCCGCCACGGCCGCCGCGTAGGCTCCGGGCCATGGCCCAGCACCGGAGGTGGAGACGGCTCGACGTTCCCTCGCTCGAGGATTTCCGGGAGGACGGTCGCAGCTTCGAGGGCCAGGTCACCGTCGACGGGCCGCCGGCGTGGAAGGCCAGCTACCGGGTCCTCTTCGACGAGTCCTGGGTCACGATCCGTGCGGAGGCCTCCGTTCGTGACTCCGGCGGCGCCCGAGCACTCGCCATCCGCCGGGAGCCGTCCGGCCTGTGGTTCGACGGCGACCGGGAGATCCAGACTTGCCGCGGGGCGCTCGACGTCGACCTCGGCGTCACGCCCTCGACCAACACCTCCGCGATCCGCCGTCTGGGGCTCTCGGTGGGCGCGAGCGCCGAGCTCACCGCGGCGTGGGTCCGCTTCCCTGATCTGGTGGTCCAGCCGCTGCTACAGCGGTACACCCGCCTCGGCGAGCGGACCTATCTCTACGAGAGCCTCCGCGACGGCGTGGTCGTCTTCCACGCTCGCCTCGAGGTCGACGCGGCCGGCCTCGTCGAGCGCTACGAGGGCCTGTTCGAGCGCATCGACTGATTCCGCCGCCCGTTCCGGCCCGCCCCGGGTAGGCTCCGCCGGCCCATGAACCTCTACGCGCTGGTCCTCGCGCTCATCGTCCTCGCCCTGCTCGCGGTGAGCGTCAGCCAGGTCCGGAAGACGCGAACCAAGGCCGACTACCTCGTCGCCGGACGCAGCCTGCCCTGGTACATCCTGGTCTTCACCCTGCTCTCCTCGTGGATCGGCTCAGGCTCGCTCTTCGCCGGCGCCGAGAACGCGTTCACCAACGGGTTCGCCGCGCTCTGGCAGGCCGCCGGAGGCTGGTGCGGCCTGGTGATCATCTTCTTCATCGCTCCGCGTGCCCGGAAGTTTGCGAAGTTCACCATCCCCGACCTGCTCGAGACCCGCTACGACGTCTGGGCGCGGATCCTCGGCGCCACGGCCATCCTCTTCGCCTTCACCGCCATCGCCTCGTACCAGTTCAAGGGTGGCGGGGACATCCTGCACATCATCTTTCCCGGCCTCGATGTCGTCGCGCGCGAGACCTTCGGAATCGCCAAGGGCAAGGAGCACGCGCTGGGGATGGTGATCGTCGCGGTCTTCGTCGTGGTCTTCACCGCGCTCGCCGGCATGGCCTCGGTGGCCTACATGGACGTGGTCATCGGGCTGCTCGCCACCTTCGCCGCCCTGCTCTCGGTGCCCTTCCTCCTCTCGCGGGTCGGTGGATTGAGCGGCTTCCATGCCGCGCTGCCCCCCCAGTACTTCCAGCTCTTCGGCAACTTCGCCCCTCCGGGCAGCAGGGCGGGCACGGGCTTCGTCCGGGCGATGGAGCTGCTGGTCCCGACGATGCTGCTGCTCCTCGGCAACCAGAGCATCTATCAGAAGTTCTTCAGCGCCCGGAGCGAGCGCGACGCACGCCTCTCGGTCGTCTTCTGGCTCGGCGGCACCCTGCTGCTGGAGATCCTCATCGTCGCCATCGCGGTGCTCGGGGCGGCGATGTTCCTCCACACCCCCGGGGTCAAGGCGCGGGAGATCATCCCCTACACCGCCCGGAACGGCGTCCCCTCGCTGGTGGGAGCCATTCTCGTGGGCGCGATCTTCGCGAAGGTGATCTCCACCGCGAACAACTACCTGTTCTCGCCGGCAACCAACCTGGTCAACGACGTGTACACGCGGTTCGTGAACCCGGAGGCCTCGGATCGGACGGTGCTCCGCGTCTCCCGGGTGCTCATCGCTCTGCTCGGGCTCTTCGCGCTGCTGCAGGGCACGGTCAGCGAGTCCATCCTCGCGATGTCCCTCTACGCGTACACGGTCTACTCGGCGGCGATCACGCCGGTGGTGCTCTCGGCCTTCTTCTGGCGGCGCGCGACCACGGCCGGAGCGGTGGTCTGCATCCTCGCCGGCACCGCGATCACCATCGTCTGGAACCTCCAGAAGCTCGCGCTGGAGGCCCAACGTCCGACCTTCCTCCCCGAGAGCTGGCTCGCGCGCGACGCCATCTTCCCCGCGCTCCTGGTCTCGGTGATCTCGCTGGTCGTCGTGAGCCTGCTCACTCCGGCGCCGGCCCGGGAGAAGTGGCTTCCGTTCGCCGCGACCGACGCCGAGGCACCCGGCTAGATCTTCGCCAGCATCCCCTGGAGCGTCTGCTCGAGGGTGTCCTTTCCCCGGACGACCGATTCGGGGTGCTCGAACGCGATGCGCTTCGACGCGATGCCCTGGTAGAGCTGCTGGTACATCTGGGCGAGCTCGGGCGAGAAGCCCATCCCGGTGAAGGCCTCCGCCGCCTGGTCGAGCGGCTCCTCGAGCGGCTCGACCTCGGTCTCCAGGAGCTTCGCGAGCGCCTGGGCGACGTCCGCCGGACCCACCTCTTCGGGACCGCAGAGCTCCACCACCCGGTGCGCCTTGGGGTGCTCGAGCACCAGGCGCGCGGCGGCCTGCCCCACGTCGTGGGTGGAGATGTGGTGCCACTTCATCTCCGCAGGGAGAAAGGTGTTGAGCAGCCCCTCCTTGGCGTCGGGCAGCGCCGGACCCCAGTTCTCCATGAAGAAGCAGGGACGGAGGAAGGTGACCGGGGTCTTGAGCGTCTTCAGCTCCTGCTCGGCGTCGTGGAGGAGAACGACCGGCCCGGTCCCGTCAGCGTGCTGCGCACCGACGGACGACAGGAAGACGACGTGCTTCACGTCCGTCCCGGAGATCGCGTGCACCAGGGCGTCGATGACCTTCTTCGCCTTTCCCCGGACGCCGGTGGTGTTCGGCGGGAAGTTGGGGAGGAGGAGGAATGCGGCCTCGGTGCCGCGGAGCCCGTTGAGCAGATCGTGGACGTTGGACAGATCCACCTGGCCCACGTGCGCGCCGCGCTTCTTCCAGCGCTCGGCCTTGTGGGGATCACGGGCGATCACCCGGACCTTCCGCCCGCTATCCAGCAAAGCCTGGGCGACCGCGGATCCAACGTGCCCGGTCGCACCGGCGACGACGTACTCGGCCATGGGTTCCTCCTGCGCTGAGCCCTCCCCTATACCTCCGGCGGGGGGTTCCCGGGGCGGCGACTTCAGCGGCGTGTCCGGAGCCTCGCTGCTCGTCAGGACCCGCTGGCAGGCCGGGGAACGAGGACCACCTTGCTCGGCGAGCCCCCGGCGACCGTGGCGTACGCGCGGGAGGCGTCGGCGAGCGGGTAGGAGACGATCGATGGATGCGGTCGCACTCGGCCGGACTCGAAGAGAGGCCGGAGCTGGTCGAGGATGCGTGCGTTCTCGGCCACGGTGAGGACCGTGGTGTTGATGCCCAGCAGGCTGAGCCGCCGGCGGTAGAAATCGAACAGGTTGAGCGTCACTTCGCGGCCCGCCGCCGCCGAGTACGCGCACAGCCGGCCACCCGGCCCCAGGCTCTCCAGCAGCGCCGCGAAGATCGGGCTGCCGACGCCGTTCAGGGCGACCTGGGCGCCTGCGCCACGGGTCACCTCTGCGACCACCGCGGGGAGATTGGCGAGATCCGACCGCGCCACCCCGGCCAACCGGGCGCGATCGAGGCGCGCCTCCTCCGCCGCGTCCTTCACCAGGGCGATGACCCGCGCCCCGAGCGCGCAGGCGAGCTCGACCGCCGCCCAGCCCACCGCCCCCGCGGCTCCCGAGACCACCACGGTCTCACGGGCCTCGACGTGCGCAGCGTCCACCAGGCAAGTCCAGGCGGTGGTGAACGGAACACCCGCGCTGCCGGCCTGCTCGGCCGTGAGGTTCGAGGGACGTCGGGAGACCCCTCTCGCCGGGAGGACCAGCTGTTCGGCGTGCGTTCCGTTCCGGGTGATGCCCAGGTCCCCGCCGGTGCCCCACACGGCAGCGCCGACGAGCTCGGGGGGGCCCTCCAGCACCCGCCCGGCGAAGTCGCGACCGAGGATGCGGGGGAGGACCGCGGAGGGAAAGCGACCCTCGAGGCTGAGCACGTCGCTGGGATTGACCCCAGCAGCCTCGATCTGGATGCGGACCTCGTCCGGCCCCCGCGGAAGCACGGGGACGTCCGTGGCCCGGAGCGCCACCGGCGGACAATGGGAGTTGATGCGGAGCGCTTGCATGGCCGAGTCATCGCACGAGGCGGGCTGTCGCGTTGAGCCGCCGGCGCAATGCATTGGATGGATGACCGGGGGCGGTCGTTTCGTTTCACCTCGCAGGCCCGTTTCGGAGTGACCTGGGCCGCAGTGGACGGGAATTGAGCCAGAACAGGGCCTCCTGGTCTATACGGCGGGTTTCCGATGCGCCGGGCGCTCAAGATCCTCGGTCTCGTCGTCGCCTCGCTGGGGGTGGTCGTCGGCGGCTTCTTCCTCTACGTCCAGATCGACGGCATCCCCCGCTACCCGGTCGAGAAGGTCGCCTTCCGCGCCGACCCCACCCCCGAGCGCATTGCCCGGGGGAAGAAGCTGGCGAGCGTCCTCTGCGCCAACTGCCACCTCGACCCGACGACCCGGCAGCTCACCGGAAAGCGGATGGTCGACGCTCCGGCGGAGTTCGGTGTCATCTATTCGCCGAACATCACCCGCCACCCGACGAAGGGGATCGGCAGCTGGACCGACGGTGAGCTGGCCTACCTGATCCGCACCGGCGTGAAGCGCGACGGTCAGTACGCACCGCCGTACATGGCCAAGCTGCCCCACATCTCCGACGAGGACCTGGCGTCGATCATCGCCTTCCTGCGTTCGGACGATTCGATGGTCGAGGCCTCTGACAGGGACCCGCCCGGCGTCACGCAGCCGTCGTTTCTGACCAAGGTCCTCTGCCACACCGTCTTCAAGAAGCTCCCCTACCCCGAGCGACCCGTCGTCGCGCCGCCGGTCACCGATCGAGTCGCCTACGGGCGGTATCTGGTCGTGGCCCTCGAGTGCTACGGCTGCCACTCGGCGGACTTCAAGACGATGAACATCGCCGAGCCCGAGAAGTCGGGCGGCTACTTCGGGGGCGGAAACCCGATGCTCGACCTGCACCGGAACACCATCCCCACGGCGAACCTCACCCCGGACCCCGAGACCGGCATCGGCCGCTGGTCAGAGCGAGACTTCGTGAGCGCGCTCCGGACCGGGTTCCGGCCGGACCGGACCCTCATCCGCTACCCGATGGGCATGTTCCCCGAGCTGACGGACGAGGAAGGCGCGGCGATGTACGCCTACCTGCGAACCGTGCCGCCCTTGAAGCACGCCGTCACGAGGCCGCCGCCTCCCACCGCGACCGCGAAGCTGGACGGCAAGGCGGTCTACGAGCGTTACGGCTGCGTCTCCTGTCACGGCGACGACGGGATCGGCATCGCCGATCTCCGCGAGGCCGGCCAGCACTACCCGACGCGCGAGGTGCTGAAGCTCTGGATCCAGGAGGCGCAGGCCATCCGCCCCGGAACGCGGATGCCTTCATGGAAGGACGTCATCCGCGAGGAGGACTACGACCCGCTGATCGACCACGTGCTGAAGCTCGGGAAGACCCGGAGCTGACCCGAGCCGCGTCACTGACAGACGTACGTTCCCGGCCCGGTTCGCTGCCAGAGGTCCGGCGGCCCTCGATCTCGATCACTGGAACACGTACTTCCCCGGCTCGACCCGCCGGCCCAGGTCCGGTTCGCCCTCGCGTTCCCAGAGGTCGACGAATCCGATCCGCCGACAGAAGTCGGGGAACGCGGCGAGCGCCCGAGCCTCGCGGCCGTAGGGTCCCCAGAGCAGCGGGAGGAACAGGGTTTCGTTCGCCGTGGGTCCCCGGCCAAAGAGCTCGAGCGCCTCGGCGGGCTGGCTCAGCCGCATCAGGGCATACGGCACCACGCCGGGAAGCACCCTGGGTGGGGTGACCAGAAACTCCTGGATCAGAGCCAATGCCTGCTCCCGCGCCGGGACATCGCCAAGCGCGCCGCGCGCGATCGCCGTGACCATTCCAGCCGGCAGGTCGGCGCTCAGCGCGGTGAGACCGCGGGTCAGCTCCTCCACGGCCTGCTGACGGCGGCCTCGCGCGTCGCTGACGTACGCAAGCCCGATGCCCGCGTGCGCCAGGCCAGCGTCGTAGGATCGCCGCGCCAGACGCTCCGCCAGCTCCACATCGCCATCGAAGAAGGCGGCGGTTCCGCGCCAGTACAGGGCATTCGGATGCATGGGGTCGAGGGTCAGCAGCTTGTCCAGAGCGAGCTTTCCCTGTCGGCTGTACCCGTCCATGATCAGTCTGATCGCAAACCAGAAGTTGGTCGTGCCGTCGTCCGGATCGAGCTCGAGAGCGCGGCGGCTTTCGGACCGTGCCTCCAGGAAGTGCCGGTGGGCCCCGTAGGCCATCCCGAGGGAGGCGTGGGGCTCGGCAAGAGAGGGATCGAGCTCGATGGCACGATGCGCCGCCTTCTCCACCGCGCCCAGCGCGGAGTCGAACTCGGCCCCGCAGTAGATGGGCATCAGGACCCAGAGGGTGGCCAGCCGTGACCACGCGCGGGCGTACTCAGGGTCGAGCCGCAGTGCATGCTCCAGCTGGGCGATGGCGTCGGGCAAGCGCCCTCCGTCGCGCCGGTTGAAGATCGCGGTCGCCTGCAGATAGAGCGCGTAGGCCTCGGGGTTGCCCGTCGCGACCGGGACCAGACGCCTCTGCTGCTCTCCTCGCAGGACAACCTTGAGCTCGTCGGTGATCGCACGGGCGATCTTTTCCTGAAGGTCGAAGACGTCGGTCAGTTCGCCGTCGAAGGTCCGCGACCAGAGATGGAAGCCGTCCGCCACCTGGATGAGCTGGGCGGCGATTCGTACGCGGTTTCCCTGCTTCCGGACCGACCCCTCGACGATGTTGGCCACACCCAGGGCCTTGCCGATGGTGTGAAGAGCCTCGCTCTTCCCCTTGAAATAGAAGGACGCGGTCCGGCCGGCGACCTTCAGTTCCTTCACCCGCGCCAGGGCATCCAGAAGCTCCTCGGCGATGCCGTCGGAAAAGTACTCCTGCTCCTTGTCCGAGCTGAGATTGACGAACGGCAGCACGGCGATGGACGGGGTCAGACCGCCGGTCGGGGCGTCCGCGACCGCACCGGCGCGCTGACCGAGCGGGGGCGTGGGGCTTCGGCCGGGTGAGGCGGACCAGAGGACTCCCGCGACGGCGAGCGAACGCAGCACCTCCAGGTGAAGCGCGAGGTCTCGGGCGGACTGGAAGCGCCGCGCAGGGTCCTTCTCCAGGCATCTACCGAGGGCCTGAGCCACGTTCGGCGGGACGCCGGGCGGAAGAGGTTCCGGGTCGTGATGAATGATCGCGTATCCACTCTCGACGGCCGAGGCTCCGGAGAAGGCTCGCCGTCCGGAGAGGAGCTCGTGAAGAACCGCGCCCAGGCTGAACAGATCGCTCCGGGCGTCGATGGGCTCCCCACGCACCTGCTCCGGGGACATGTAGCCCGGCGTTCCGATCACGACGCCGGTGCGGGTCTTCCCACCGGCGTACGCCGCGGTCTCCTCCTGGAGGTCGTGAGGCCCCGTGTCCCCGGACGGCCGCAGCTCCTGTGCCTCGGCAATCACTTTGGCGATCCCGAAGTCGAGCAGCTTCACGTGCCCGTCGCGGGTGACGAGGACGTTGTCCGGCTTGAGATCCCGGTGGACGATGCCACGCTCGTGCGCCGCGGCCAGGCCCTGGGCCATCTGGGTCGCCCAGTCCAGCGCGACCGACAGCGGCACCGACTCCCGCTCGAGGCGCCTCCGGAGGGTCTCGCCCTGGAGCAGCTCGGTCACGAAGTACGGCTTTCCCTCGTGAACTCCCACGTCGTGGAGGGCCACCACGTTCGGGTGGTTGACGGATCCGACCAGCCTCGCTTCGCGCTCGAAGCGCTCGACGAAGGCTTCGTCCATCCCAAGGCTCTCGCCGACCACCTTGACCGCGACCTCGCGACCGAGTCGGGCATCACGCGCGCGGTAGACCTCGGCCATCCCGCCAGCCCCGATGAGACCGAGTATCTCGTAGGGCCCGAGCCGGACCCCGGCCGCCAACCGCATACCCGAGGACCTTACACCCCCGTTCGGTGCCGCGGATTGCCCGGCGGGGGCGGCGGGACGGCGTTCACTCATCGTCGGACCGAAACGAAGCGGAGGAGCACCATGTCCCGCTGATCCGGGTTGACCTCGACGCCCTCCCGGACTCCCCAGAGGATCATTTGCTGGTGCAGCGGGATGTGGCCGACGTCCGCCTTGTGAACGCGCTGGATCTCCCCGAGCAGGGCCCGTCGTTTCTCGGGGTCCATCTCCACCCGCGCCTGCTGGACGAGCTCCTCCATCCGGGGATTGCTGTACCGGCCCGCGTTCCAGAACCCGCTGCCCGCGCCCTTCAGCGTCATCACGGCCAGGAACGTGCCGAGCGCGTCGTGCGTCACGGTGCCGTACCCGAGCAGGTACAGGCTCGTATTGTTGTTGGAGGGCTTGAGGATCTTGTCGAAGTGCTTCGACTTGGTCTGGAGGTTCAGCCTCGCCTGGATACCGACCCGGGCGAGCATGGGAACCAAGCTCTGGCAGATCGCTTCGTCGTTGATGTACCGGTCGTTGGGACAATCCAGCGTCACCGGAAACCCGTCGGGATACCCGGCCTCGGCGAGGAGGCGCCGGGAGCTGGCCTGATCGAACGGGAGCCGTTCTCGAAGCGCAGGGTCGTAGCCATACACGCCCTCGGCGAGCATCGAACCGGTGGGCGCGGCCATTCCCCGCATGACCTTGGCGCGGATCGCCTCGACGTCGATCGCCTGATAGAGCGCGCGCCGCACGCGGACGTCCCGGAACGGGTTTTTCCCTGAACCAGGCATGTCGAGCGACTCGGCTCGCCAGACGTCCATGCCCAGGAACACGACCCGCAGCTCCGGCCGCTTGATGACCCGGAGCCCGTGCTGACCCTCGACCCGGGGGACGTCCTGTGGCGCCACGGGATACGCCAGGTCCACCTCACCGGAGATGAGCGCGCCGAGCCTGGTCGCCGCGCTGGCAATGGGTCGGAACTCCGCCCGGGTGATGTTGAACTGCTTGTGAGGTACGTCCCACCACCCCGGATACGGCACGAGGACCGTTCTGGTATCGGGGAGGCGCTCCTTCACCATGAACGGCCCGGTCCCGTTCTCGTGGCGCGTGGCGTAGGTCTCCTCGTTCATCGCGACCACGGGCTCGGTGGTCCCGTGCGCCTCGCACCACTTCTTGGAAACGATGAAGTGGCTGACCAGCTCACGCAGCAGCGTCGGATCCGGCCCGTCGGTGACGTATTCGACGGAGAAGTCGTCGAGCTTCCTGACGCTCTTGATCGACGAGACGTAGGAGACGGTGGCAGAGGTCTTGGACTTCTGCCGGGCGAACGAGAAGACCACGTCGTCGGCCGTGAACGGGGTGCCATCATGGAAAGTCACTCCCCGCCGGAGCTCGAACCTCCAGGTCACCGGGTCGACAATCTTCCAGCTCACTGCCAGCGCAGGCTCGAGCTCGAGGTTCGCGTCGAAGCGGACCAACCCCTCGTGGATGTTCTGCTTGAAGGAGATGGTGAGCTGCTCCTCGCCGGAGTGCGGGTCGAGGGTGATGAGGTCTCCGGAGGAGGCGTAGCGGAAGACCTGAGCGCGGGAGGCAGGCGTCGCCAGCAGTCCAAGAATGAGGACGCTGCGAGACCACCGCGGCATGGGGCCTCCCCCCGGCACGTCGGCCGGCGCTCCAACCGTGCTCACCGTATCGCGAGGAGGGCCGCGGGTCGACCGGTGCCCCGCCCTCACGACGGCGAGAACAGGAATGGGGTCGCCGGGCTCGGGTCTCGATGGAGTCGCTCAGCCCCGTGGCGGGCGTGGGCGCCGACCGCGGCGCCGGTTCTTCGCGGTCGTCCCGCAGGTCTCCATCTCGCACCACCGGCGAAGCCCGTTCCGGCTCCGGTCGACGTAGGCCCACCCGCAGCTCTCGCCCCCGCAGACGCGCAGCCGCTCCGCGTCGGGAGAGGCGAGGAGCTGGAACGCGTCCCAAGCCACGGGCCACATCGGTCCCTCGAGGGATTCTTCGAGTCCTGACCATCCGACGTGGACGTGGGCGGTGCCGGACGCGCCGGGCTCGAGGAGCAGGTGCGCTAACGCCTCGTGGACGTACGGCTGGAGCCTCTCCAGGGCCGCCGGTACGCCGCGGCCAGAGACCAGCGCGACGACGCAGCGGTGAAGCACACGCCGCAGCTCCCGGCACCGTTCCAGGGCTCGTTCGGCCCTCGCGGGATCAGCCGCCGCGAGCTTCCGGAGCCGGCCCGCCGAGGAGGCGCCGAGAACACCCGCTTCCGTCGCCCACGTGAGCAGCCGTCCGTAGTCCGAGAGGCGATCCAGCCGCAGTCCCGCATCCGTCCAGTCCGCCGTGTTCAGCAAGTCCAAGGCCCGGTCCCCGCCGACGAACTTGAACGGCAGCGTCGGTGCGAAGGGCGGGCGGGGCTCCGGGGCTTCCATGGTCCGGTACCTTACACCGGTTTATGGCCATTGACAGGTGTCAGCACCCATCGTTAGCCTGACACCTATAATAGGCGCCTAACAGGTGTCATTCTAAGAGGGCCCGATGGAACCCCTGATCGCCCGACTGTGGGAAGGCAGTACCCGCGCCGCGGACGCGGACCGCTACCTCGAGTACCTGCATCGCACCGGACTCCGCGAGTACCAGCGAGCCCCGGGGAATCAGGGAGTCGTCGCGCTGCGGGCCATCACCGGGGATCGCGCCGACTTCCTGCTCCTCACCTTCTGGGACTCCGAAGCGGCGATTCGGGGCTTCGCGGGCGAGCCGATCGATCGAGCCCGCTTCTACCCGGAAGACGACGCGTTCCTGATCTCCCGGCAGGAGACGGTCCGGCACCTCGAGCTGGTCCACCACGCCGCGCTGCGGCTGCGCTGAGCTCTCTCATGAATCGGCCAGCCACCGCCTCCCTCGTCGCTGCCTTCGCCGCCATCTACGTGTTCTGGGGCACGACCTTCCTCGCCATCCGCTGGGCAGTCGTGGACGTCCCGCCGCTGTTGACCATCGCCATTCGATGCCTGGCCGGCGGCGCCGTCCTGCTCCTCTGGCTTCGCATCCGACGCGCGTGGGTCCCGGCTTCGCCGCGCGCGTGGGCGACGGCCGCCGTCGCCGGGATCGTGCTCTTCCTCGGCTGTCACTCGGTGCTGGCCAGCGTCGAACAGCGGGTGAGCTCGGGCGAGGCCGCGCTGCTGATGACCGCCATCCCCCTCTGGCTCGTCCTGCTCGACTCGCTCCGCCGGAGGGTCGCTCCCCCGCCCCTGGTCGTCGTCGGCCTGCTCGTCGGAGCCGGTGGCGTCGCGCTCCTGACCGGGTCGGCCGCCCTCTCCGGAGGCAGCGCCAGCGATCGCATCGCCCTGGTTCTCTGCGCACTGGCGTGGGCGGTTGGTTCACTCGTCGCACGCGACGGGGAGCGTCCGGCCTCGGCCGTCCAGGCCACGGCGATGCAGCTCCTCACCGGCGGCGCAGTCGTGACGGTGGTCGGCGCGCTGTCCTCGGAGGGGGCCCGATGGGCGACGGTGAGCCTCACAGCCCGGGCGAGCTGGTCGCTGGTCTTTCTGGTGGTGTGCGGAACCGTCCTGGGGATGGCCTCGTACACCTGGCTGCTCCGGGTCACGAGCCCGGCCGCAGTCGGCACCTATGCCTTCGTGAACCCGGTCATCGCCCTGCTCCTAGGCCGCGCGGTCGGTGACGACCAGCTCGGCCCACGCACCGTCGTGGCAGCCGCACTGGTCGTTGCCGGGGTCGTCCTCATCCAGCGCGCCGGCCCGGGTTCTCGGGCGCGGATCGCTCGTGTCGCCCCGCCACCGAACGCGCCAGTCGATCGGCCTGCGCTGGGTATCCGTGGATTGAGCTGAGAGACCGGCCGCCCTTGTCGCTGCCGGGGGGTTCGCGCCTCCAGAGCGGTTGCCGCAAGCGCTCGTACGTCGCCGATGAGCGCCGCACGCGTTCCGATGCCGACCGCTCGCTCCGAGCCCGACTCGCGATCTCGGATCGTCGGCGCCTGATCGCCAGCGGCGAAGTGACGCTGGGTTCGCCTTTGATGGGCCCGAGCGACAGGGCCGCCTCCGCGATCCTTTCGGCACGTGGTGAGCTCTCCCACGTGCAGAAAGTACCGCCCGCTGACTGTTCGCCGGGCGGCACGGTCGCCTTCCACGTTCACTCAGAAGCCCGAGGACAGGACGGCCAGCTCCTCGAGGGGGGCGGTCTCGAGGCCTGTGGAGGAGCGGCCCGCCTCCGCGATCCTTTCGGCACGTGACGAGGCGTTCCACGTGCAGAAAGTACCGTGGGAGCCGGGCGTCCCGGCCCAAGGAGCGGAGTCCGGCTCGATGGACGGCCGGACCGTCCTCGACAGGGCCGGGGTCCCGGGCAACGGGCTTGCACTCGTCCAGCGGCTGAGGTGGCGCCGATCCCACCGGCCTCCGATGGACGTCCTGTCTGAACTGGTCAGCCGAACCGAGCTCCACGTGGAGGAGGTGCGTATCCACGACTTCGCGGGAAGCTGGGCGGTCGAGCTGCCGTTGCACCCCCTCGTCTTCATGGTCCGGCGTGGTGAGTGCTCTGTTTGGCCCGCCGGGGAGCGGCACCCGCGGGTTCTCTCCGAGGGACATCTCCTGCTCATCTCGGGCGATCAACACTGCACGCTGCAACGGTTCGGCCCGAGGCTGGCCGCAACCGGGCCGTTCATCCCGAGCGCTGGAGCGACGCTCGATCGCGCGGTCTTCCCGCCTCGCTCGGAGGAATGCGTTCGGATCCTTGCGGCGAGAGTCAGCTGGATCAACCCGTTCACCGACCAGCTTTCACTTCCGCGCTGGCTTGCCATCGGCCCGCGTTCGCTATCGCTGAGTCACGACCGGCTGCCGTTGAACGATGCCCTGGCGGAGGAACTGATGGTTCCCAGGCCCGGAGTCGAAGCCGTGGTCGAACGTTTACTCGAGGCAATGTTGATCCGCGCCCTGCGCGTCGAGCTGGTGACCGGTTTCTGGAGTGTTCCAGGGTGGCTCGGCGCGCTGACCGATCCGGTGATGCGCGGTGCGCTCGGTGAAGCTCCGGATCTCTCATCCCTCCGTTCGGTTCGGGCTCTGGCCGAGCGGGCGGAGCGCTCGGTGCGTCGCCTCAGCGCTCGTGTGAAGCGCACCTCCGGGGCGCGGCCTGGAAAGCTTCTCCGGCAGCTTCGGCTGGCGGAGGTGATGCAGCGACTCGAAGGACCCGCTCCGCGGCTCCTGGAGGTCGCGCATGCGGCGGGCTACGCCGACGTGTCGACGTTCTGTCGCGCCTTCCGTCGAGAAGTCGGCTGCTCCCCGGCGGACTACTGGCGTCGCCGGCACCGCCGGTCCTTTCCGCGCGGAAACCGGTGACAACCCGCTGAGGAGGGGGTTGAGGCCAGGCCAGTCCGGACACTGCCTCGTCGCAGCGCCTTGCCGTCTCGCTCCTCAGCAAACCGGCCGGCCGGTCCAGGACCACCGCTGCAGCTCAGTGGCCGCGGATCCGCGCCACGATCTCGTCCGAGACCTGCTTCGGCACCGCCGCGTAGTGGCTGAACTGCATCGTGTACGTCGCCCGGCCCTGGGTCCTCGAGCGCAGGTCCGTCGCGTACCCGAACATCGTCGCCAGCGGGACCTGCCCCTGGATGTGCTGGGCCCCGCTCTTCGGCTCCATCCCCACGACCTTCCCGCGGCGGGCGTTCAGGTCGCCGATCACGTCGCCCATGAACTCCTCGGGGGTCACGACCTCGATGGACATGACCGGCTCGAGCAGCACCGGGCCGGCCTCGGGCGCGCCTTCCCGCACCGCCATCGACCCGGCGATCCGGAAGGACACCTCGTTCGAGTCCACGTCGTGGTAGCTCCCGTCGATCGCTTCCACCCCCACGTCCACCATCGGGTAGCCGGCGAGCGGCCCGCTGCTCATCGCCTCCTCGGCTCCCTGGAACGCCGCCTCCACGAACTCCTTCGGAACCTTCCCGCCGACGATGGAGCTCTTGCTGCTGAACCCCTTCCCCGTCGCGTTGGGCGAGAGGCGGAGGACGATGTCTCCGTACTGCCCGCGGCCGCCCGACTGCCGGATGTAGCGCCCGCGCGCCTCCACCGGCTGGGTGATGGTCTCGCGGTACGCCACCTGCGGCTTTCCGACGTTCGCCTCGACCTTGAATTCCCGGAGGAGCCTATCGACGATGATCTCCAGGTGAAGCTCGCCCATCCCAGCGATGAGCGTCTGCCCGCTCTCGGGATCGGTCCGCACCCGGAACGACGGGTCCTCCGTCGCCAGCTTCTGCAGTGACGTCCCGAGCTTGTCCTGGTCGGCCTTGGTCTTCGGCTCGATGGCGATGTCGATCACCGGATCGGGAAACACCAACCGCTCCAGCACGATGGGCTGGTGCTCGTCGCAGAGCGTGTCACCGGTGGTGGTGAGCTTCAGGCCCACGCAGGCGGCGATGTCTCCGGCAAGCACCTCGTCGATCTCGTCGCGCTTGTCCGCGCGCATCTGCACCAGCCGGCCGATGCGCTCCCGCTTCCTCTTCGCCGGATTCCACGCTGCCATCCCGGTCTCCAGCCGCCCCGAGTAGACCCGGATGAAGGTCAGCGTCCCCACGAAGGGGTCGGTCATGATCTTGAAGGCCAGCGCGCTGAACGGCGCGGTGTCGCTGGTCTCACGGCTGATGTCTGCCCCGGTCTTCGGGTCCTTTCCGTGCACCGGCGGAATGTCCAGCGGCGACGGCAGGTAGTCCACCACCGCGTCCAGCAGCGGCTGAACTCCCTTGTGCTTGAAGGCCGAGCCACACAGCACCGGGAACAGCTTCCGAACGATGCAGCCCTTCCGCAGCGCGGCGACGAGATCCGCGTCCGACGGCTCTTTTCCGTCGAGATACAGCTGCATCACGTGATCATCCTGCTCGGCGCAGGCCTCGATCAGGTGGGCACGAGCCGCCTTCGCCGCGTCGAGGAGCTCCGGGGGAATGTCCACCAGCTCGAAGCGACTCCCCAGCTCCGTCTCGTCGAAGGTGATGCCCTTCATCCGCACCAGGTCGATGACTCCCTGGTGCTTGTCCTCCACGCCCCAGGGGATCTGGACCGGGACCGCGTTGGCCTTGAGCTTCTCCTTGAGGCTCCGGACCGACATGTCGAAGTCGGCTCCCAGCCGGTCCATCTTGTTGATGAAGCAGATGCGGGGCACGCCGTACCGGTCCGCCTGCCGCCACACGGTCTCGCTCTGGGGCTCGACCCCGTTCGCGGCATCGAACACCGCGATGGCACCGTCCAGGACTCGCAGCGACCGCTCGACCTCGATGGTGAAGTCCACGTGCCCCGGGGTGTCGATGATGTTGATCCGGTAACGCTGATCGTTGCGGGGCCAGAAGGCGGTGATCGCCGCCGAGGTGATGGTGATGCCGCGCTCGCGCTCCTGCACCATCCAGTCGGTGGTGGTGTTCGCGTCGTCGACGTCCCCCATCTTGTGGATGGTGCCGGTGTAGAAGAGGATC
>Ga0081540_1001036_pt1 | contig 24897 bp, 26 predicted proteins | sample TabmetS2T1R1_FD_71024 | JGI IMG/M metagenome (GOLD analysis project Ga0081540, IMG submission 71024) | Tabebuia heterophylla rhizosphere microbial communities from the University of Puerto Rico - S2T1R1 | ecosystem: Host-associated > Plants > Roots > Rhizosphere ... | reverse complement strand
CAGCCGTACCGTCTCGTGGTGGTCAGCGCCGGTACCAGCGACCCGTCTTCGACCCGGCTGCTGGCCGACCGCACAGCCGGCCGCGTGGCCGCGCTCGCCGGGGAGCGGGGCCGGCGGGTCACGGTCAGCGTCGTGGACCTGCGCGAGCTGGCCAACGAGATCGCCACCGCGCTGGTGTCCCAACTGCTCGGGCCGAAACTGGGCAAGGCGGTGGCCGCGCTCGGCGAGGCCGACGGCATCATCGCCAGTACCCCCATCTACAAGGCCGGCCCGAGCGGCCTGTTCACCTCGTTCTTCCACGTCCTGGACAACGACCTGCTCATCGCGAAGCCGGTGGTGCTCGCGGCGACCGCCGGCACCGCGCGGCACGCGCTGGTCGTCGACGAGCAGATGCGCTCGCTGTTCGCGTACATGCGGACGGTGACCGTGCCGACGTCGCTGTTCGCGGCGACGGAGGACTGGGGGGATCCCGCGCTGAACAAGCGCGTCGACCGCGCCGCGCTGGAACTGTTCCTGCTCATGGACAGCGGCTTCGCCCGCAACGTCAAGGACGAGTCCTGGCACAGCTACCAGCACGAGTTCGGCAGCGCGGGCGGCACCGAGACGTCCATCGACCTCGACTCCGACCTCATGCGACTGGCCGCAGGCGGCTCCGCCACCTGAGCCGGCCAGGGCGTCGTTATCGAAGCGTGATCCTCACCGGCCGTCGAGGACCGGTCTGCCTGTTGTGAACCCGATCGCCGATTCGTCCCGCCGTGGGCCGGGCCGGTGGCCACGCTGCGTGCCGGGCTGAGTCGACCCGCGTCATGGCCGGGCGGAAGCGGGCAGCGGCGAATCCGCGGATCGGTAAGCTCCTCCGCTACCTGCCCGATCCTGGACGATCCGAACGGCGGCGGTCACCCGACCGGACGGCCAGGGCGGCGGGGCCGAGAAATGGGTCGCCACGGCGGGCTCGATCGATGGGAAACCCCTGATGCGCAACTCCATGCTGGTACCGGTCGCGCTGCTCGCCGCCGCCCTGGCCGGATGCACCGGCACGTCCACCCCCGATGCCCGCGCGTCGGTGCCGTCCACACCGCGGCCGGCCGCGACCTCGGCCGCGCGGACCAACGCGCCGGCCACCCGGATGCCGTCGCTTCCCCCGGTGGAGCCCGGCACCCAGGTCCTCGTGCAGGTACCGGCGAGGGGCCCCGGCGGCTACAGCGCGGGCCCGTTCTCCGTGCCCGCGGGCGACCTCGAACTCACCTCGTTCTGCACGGGCGGCGAGGTGGCGCTGTCCGTCGAGTCGATGGTCACCTTCCCGCTGCCGTGCGCGACCGACTCGGTGACCCCGACCAGGAACGTCGTCACGCTGTCCAGGCCGGCGACGGTCACGATCCGGGTCGAGGCACCGCAGGGTACCCAGTGGAACCTGCTGGTCGCTCTGCTGCCGACCGGCTCCGCCCCCGCCTCGCCGCCGGCCGACTGACCGTCCATTGTGGACGGGCCGGCCCACCGGCCCACGACCATCGTGGTGCGCTGTTCACCCGCGTTACCGGCCGGCACCCCAATATGTTTACCGTCATCTATTTAGCTCGGAACCATCCGGGCCAGCGCGGCGCTGGCCGGTCTGGAGGTTTCCGTGCGCAGATCTCGCTTCCTCGTCGTCGCGGCGGCCGTGTCCGTCGTCGCGGTCGTGGCGTCCGCGTCACCCGCGTCGGCGGCCGGCCCGGACAGCCGGTTCTCCGCCACGACCACCGTCGGTACCCACAACACCTACGTGCCGGCTACCTTCCCGTACCTCGCACAGGCGCTCGACCAGCATCCCGGCCTCGTCGAGTTGGACGTGTGGGACGACATCTTCACCCGTGAGTGGAAGGTCAGCCACGACAACCCGCTCGGCAACGCCAACAACTGTGTCGCCGCCAGCACGGCCGCCCAGCTCTACACAGGCTCGGCGAACAAGAACCTCGAATACTGCCTGGACGACATCCGCATCTGGCTGGCGGCGCATCCGGGTACCGGTCCGCTCATCCTCAAGCTCGAGCTGAAGGCGGGGTTCAGCAGCCGCACCGGCCTCGGCCCGGCCCAGCTCGACTCGGCGATCGCCGCGCATCTCGGTGCCGCCGTGTTCAAGCCCGCCGACCTGCTCGCCGGCTTCGCATCGCTCGACCAGGCGGCCAGGGCCAACGCGTGGCCGACCCGGGCACAGCTGGCCGGGAAGGTCGTCATTGAGATCATTCCGGGTACCGTCGAGGAGGGCAACCCGACCGATACACTGTGGACAGACGTCGAGTACGCGCAGTATCTCAAGGGGCTGGCCGCCTCCGGCACGCTGTCCCGGGCGCAGATCTTCCCGAGCGTCCACAATGCACAGTCCGGGGACCCGCGTGCCCGCTACGCCGACGCCTCGCTGCGTCCCTGGTTCGTCGTCTTCGACGGTGACGCCACGAAGTACGTCACCGGCGGGATCGACACGTCCTGGTACAGCACCAACCACTACATCCTCGTGATGACCGACGCGCAGAACGTGCCGCCCGCGGTCGCGGACGGGGACGTGGCCGCCGCGCAGGCCAGGGTCGCCGCGCTCGCCGCGGCGCACGCGAGCGTGGCCTCCGCGGACTGGTCGCACATGCCCCAGGTTGTCGGCCTGGTGGACGACCGGGGCTGAGTCCGGGCCCGGACGCCCCGCGCGAAGCGAACCGGTCGGGCGCCCCCTCGCCGGGCGCCCGACCGTGGTCGGGGTCTTGACACCGTACTTGTTTTTTACAAGTATGGATCCGCGCCCATTGCCGGACCCGACGAGAGGGGGCCTTGTGAGCTCGATGTTCGTCAGCCTGGTGGTGAGCGACCTGGAGCGCGCGAAGGCGTTCTACACGGCGATCGGCTTCACCATCAACCCGCTCTTCACGGACCACAACGCGGCCTGCGTCATCGTCGAGGACGAACACAGCTACTTCATGCTCCTGGTGCGCGAGTTCTTCCAGAGCCACACCGACCGGCCGATCGGCGACCCGGCGACGACCGTGACGTCGGCGACCTTGATCTTCCTCGACAGCCGGGAGGCGGTCGACGCGACCGTCGCCGCCGGCGTCGCCGCGGGCGGCTCGGAGGCGCACCCGGCCACGGACTTCGGCTTCATGTACCAGCGTCAGCTCACCGACCCCGACGGCCACATCCTCGAGTTCGGCCACATGGACCCGGTCGCCGCCGGGCAGGGCCCCGAGGCCTTCGTGAGCCAGCAGGCCTGAGGTCGATGGCCGCGCGCGACTACGGGCAGTATTGCAGCATCACGCGGGCCCTGGAGTTGGTGGGCGAGCGGTGGGCCCTGCTCATCGTCCGCGACCTGCTTGTCGGGCCGCGCCGCTACGGGGAGCTCGCCGCGGGGCTACCCCGGATCCCCACCAACATCCTGGCGGCGCGGCTCAAGGAGTTGCAGGCGGCCGGCGTCATCCGGCGGGCGCCGCACTCGCGCGTCATCGTCTACGAGCTGACGCCCTACGGCCGCGAGCTCGAGCCCGTGGTGCTCGCGCTCGGCGCCTGGGGCTTCAAGGCGATGGGCGATCCGCGGGAGGAGCAGATCATCACCCCCGACTCGATGACGATGACGCTGCGCACCGCCTTCCGGCCGCAGGTGGCGGCAAAGCTGCCGGCGACCGCCTACGCGGCCCACGTGGGCCCCGCCGAGCTGATCATCCGGGTGGACGGCGCGACCCTCGACGTGACCCGCGACGACGGACCGGTCGACCTCGCCTTCGCCACGGGTCCGGGCATCCGCCGGCTCATCTCCGGCGAGCTCGCCCCGGATCGGGCGATCGCCACCGGCGTGGTCGAGGTGCTGCGCGGGCAGGGCCGCCTCCTCGACCGCTTCGCGACCACGTTCCACCTTGCCGCCTGATCGCGGCGCCGTGCCACAGCTACCGAAGGACAGGTCCCGAATGAGGAAGCTCGTACTGAAGATGTCGATGTCGCTGGACGGCTTCGTCAGCGGACCCAACGGCGAGGGCGACTGGATGTTCCGCTCGCGGAGCGAAGACGGGGCGGCCTGGGTCCTGGAGACTCTCTGGCAGGCCGGCGTGCACGCCGTGGGCAGCCGCTCGTACCGTGGCTGGGCGACCTACTGGCCCGCGTCGACGGACCCGATGGCGGCACCGATGAACGACATCCCGAAGGTGGTCTTCACGCGGCAGAAGTCGTTCGACCGCCAGGCAGGGCAGGGCGCGGCGCCGGCGCGGGAGCTGTCTGGCGCCGAGGCCAGCTGGGCGTCGGCCCGGATCGCGAACGGCGACCTCGCGGACGAGGTGCGGAGCCTGAAACAGGAGCCCGGCAAGGACATCCTCGCCACCGGAGGAGCGGGCTTCGCCCGCAGCCTGGTAGCACTCGGCCTGGTCGACGAATTCCGCCTCGTGATTCATCCGGTCGCGCTCGGCTCCGGTGTGCCGCTGTTCGCCGACCTGCCACAGCCGATGCACCTGGAACTCGTCAACACCTTCCGGTTCCGCGCGGGCGCCGTGGCGCACGTCTACCGTCCCGTCACCGCTTGAGGATTCCCGGCCGCGTCGGTGCGGCGGTTAGTCCACTGTGGAGGGAGCGCCCAACCGCGTCGAACCGGCACGGTGCCACGGCCCGCCGCGCCGACATGCACGACTGCCCCATCGGTACCGGCGACGCATGGGCGGCCGCGCACCTCGACGGGTACCGGACGTGGGCGCCGGACCACCGCGGCCTGCTGGTCGTCACGTTCGACGAGGACGACAACTCGCCCGGCAACCAGATCCTGACGATGGTCAGCGGCGCGGGTGTGCGCCCCGGCCGGTACCCGCAGCGGGTCGACCACTACAGCCTGCTGCGCACGATCGAGGACTGCTACGGGCTGACCGCGATCGGTGCGTCCGCCTCGGCGGCGCCGCTGCCCGGCATCTGCTGACCGTGCCGCGATACGCGTCGGGCAGGGCGCCCGGCCGCCGCCACCGCCGGCCGTGCGCGGCGCGCCACGGTGGTCATCCGCGCATCAAGTCCGTCATGGTGACCGGTCTGAGCCCGCGCGCGGCCAGCCCGGCGAGGATCTGCGGGACCGCCTCGACGGTACCGGCGTGGCCGAAGTGCAGGCTCACGATGGAGCCGTTGCGGGCGGCCGACGTCACGTTGTGGACGACCGCCGCGGGGCCGGGGTCGGTGTAGTCCAGCGAGTCGAGGTCGTAGGACAGGCACGTCGGGTACCCGACCTTCTGTGCCTGCTCGCGGATGCCGGCCGTCGAGTACTGCGTCTGTGATGGCCGGAACCAGGCGCCGATGGTACCGGTCAGCCGGCGCAGCACCTGGGCGCACGCGTCGATCTCGGCGTATGCCTGGGCCGCGCTCATCTGGCTGATCGGTCCGTGGTTCTGGGTGTGGTTGCCGAGTTCGTGGCCGGCGTCGAGGATCCGGGTGGCGATGGTCGGGTTCGCGGCGAGCCAGCTGCCCACCGCCAGTACCGTGGCCCGCGCCCCGCCGTTGTCCAGTTCGGCCAGCACCGCCTCGGCCTGCGCCGGGCTGCCCTGCCCGTGGAAGGTCAGCGCCACCGCCGGGCGGTCCGCCGACCCGCGAACCACCTCGGGCGGCAGCGCCAGCGCCGGCGCGGTGGGCGTCGTCGTCCCGGGCGGTCCGTTGCCGGTTGCGGAACCGGCGGGCGCCGGGGACGATCCGTGCGTGGTGCCCGGCTCGGCCGCGTGCCGGTCGGTCGCGGTCGAACCGCAGGCCGCCAGCGGCGCGCCGAGGGCCAGCAGGCCGGCGGCGCGCAGGGCGCGGCGCCGGTCCATCGACGCAGGACTCACGGCTCCTCCACTCGGGGCGGTTGGGCAACGACACTACTTGCGTGCCGGGGCCGCGCGTGCCACCGGCCCGCGCGACGGCACAATCGACGGCATGCGGGTACGGCTGGCTATCGGCGACTTCGCCAAGATGACCCACCTGAGTATCAAGGCGCTGCGGCACTACCACGACGTCGGGCTGCTGGCGCCCGCCGAAGTCGACCCGGCGACCGGGTACCGGTTCTACCGTCCCGAACAGGTGTGGACCGCCCAGGTCATCCGCCGGCTGCGCGACCTGGGCATGCCGCTGGACGAGATCCGGGCCGTGCTGGGCGCGACCGGCGTTCCCGCGCGCAACGATGTCCTGGCGGCGCACCTGCGGCGGATGGTGTCGCAGCTGGCCGCGACACAGTCCATTGTGGACTCACTGAGGTCGCTGCTCGACCGGCCGCCCGCGCCGATCACCGTCGAGTACCGGTCGGTGGGTCCGGTCCGGGCGCTGGCCGTCTCGGGTACCGTGTCCGCGCCCGAGCTCGACGACTGGTGGGACGCGGCGTTCCGCGAGCTGGACGGCCGGCTGGCCGCCGACGGTACCCGCCCCGCCGGCCCGCGCTGCGCGCTCTACTCGCCCGAGTACTTCGCCCTCGACACCGGCGGCGAGGTCACCGCCTACGTGCCCGTCGACTCGGAGGTCGCGGGCGGCGGCCGGGCGCGGATGCTCGACGTACCGGCGGCCGAGCTGGCGGTCGCGGTGCACGCCGGATCCTTCGCCGACCTCGACCGGACCTACGGCCTGCTGGGCACCCACGTGGCGGAGCGCGAGATCGGCATCGACGGCCCGATCCGGGAGCACTACCTGGTGACCGCCTACGACACCGAGGACGAGTCCCGTTACCTGACGGAGGTCGGCTGGCCGATCTTCCAGACCCGGCCGTGAGCCCGGCGCCCGGACGCGTTGACTCTCCTGTCGTGGGAGACCCGACCGTCGCAGGGTGCGCTCGTTCTCCGCTGACGGCCTCCCGCGCGGCCTGTGGCTCGTCGTGCTCGGGATCCTGCTGAACTACCTCGGGTACGGTGCGGTCCTGCCGTTCGAGGTCATCTACCTGCACGACGGTCGCGGCTTCAGCCTCGGCGCCGCCGGCCTCACCGTCGGGCTCGTCACCGGGGTCGCCGTGGTCGCCGCGCCGCTGGCCGGCCCGCTCATCGACCGGTTCGGCGCCCGGGCGGTCGCCGCCGTCGCCGGGGTCGCGCTCGCGGCCGGGTACGCCGGCCTGGCGTTCGCCGCCTCTCCCGCGCCGGCGTTTCTCGCGGCCGCCGTCGCGGGGGCGGGCAACGGCGCGCTCAACCCGAGCCAGTCGACACTGGTGGCCACGCTCGCCCCGGCGCACCTGCGCCACCGGGCCACCGGACTATCCCGGGTGGCGGCCAACGTCGGGGCCGCCGGCGGGGCCGGGCTGGGTGGGCTGGTCGCCGCCCGCGGGCTGCCCGGTTTCATGGGCCTGTACCTCGCCAACGCGCTGACCTACCTCGCCTACGTGGGGATCCTGCTCGCCGCGGTACCCGGGTCGGACAGGCCCGGTGACGGGCGGCCCGAGGCGGTCGCCGGCGGGTACCGGACGGTCGCCCGGGACCGGGCCTTCGTCCAGCTCGCCCTGGTCAACGTCGCGATGGTCGCGGTCGGCTGGGGAGTGTTCACCTGGCTCGTCCCGCCGTACGCCCAGAACCGGCTCGGGGTCGACGCGCGACTGATCGGCGTCCTGCTGCTCGCCAACGCGGCCACGGTCGCGGTCGCGCAACTGCCGGTCGCCCGGTTCGCGGAGGGGCGGCGGCGGGTCGTCATGGTGGCGGCCGCCGCCGGTACTTTCGTGGTCGCCTGCGGGCTGGTGCTGCTGGCCCGCCCGGGCGTCGGGTACCCGCTGGTGCTGGTGGCCTGTGTGCTGGTGGGGATCGGGGAGTGTCTACACACGACGGTCCTCATGCCGCTGGTGGCGGACCTGGCCCCGGCGGGGCTGCGGGGCCGCTACATGGCGTCGATGGGGCTGTCGTGGTGGGCGGGTCTGGCGGTGGCCCCGGCGCTGGGCGCGCAACTGCTGGCGGTGTCGGGTACGGCGACGTTCGCGGTGTCGGCCGTGCTGGCGTTGGCGGCGGGGGTGGGTGCGCTCTCGATGGAACCCCGCATCCCGGTGGGCGCCCGGCTCACCCCGGGCGGCCCCCGCGTGACAACTGGGCTGGGACGATGGAACGCGTGACCGACGTGCGCGAGAGCATCGACCAGCCGGCCCGGGAGAACGACTACGACAGTTTCGCCGAGGCGTACTCGGCGGAGAACGAGATCAGCCTGGTGAACGCGTATTACGAGCGGCCCGCGATGTTGGCCCTCGCCGGAGACGTGGCCGGCCGCCGGATCCTGGACGCCGGCTGCGGCTCGGGCCCCCTGACCGCCGCGCTGCGCGACCGGGGTGCGGTCGTCACCGGCGTCGACGCCAGCGCCGCGATGCTGGCGTTGGCCAAGAAGCGGCTCGGTGACGACGTCGCCCTGCACCTGTTCGACCTGAGCGACCGCCTGCCGTTCGAGGACGGTGCGTTCGACGACGTGGTCGCGTCGCTGGTGCTGCACTACCTGGAGGACTGGGCGTCGACCCTGGCCGAGTTGCGGCGGGTGCTCAGGCCCGGCGGCCGGCTGATCGCGTCGGTGGACCACCCGTTCGTGGCCTATACGATCCGGGATCCTCGGCCCGACTACTTCGCGACCACCAGCTACACCTTCGACTGGACGTTCAACGGGCGGTCCGTCCCGATGAGGTTTTGGCGCAGGCCGATCCACGCGATGACCGACGCCTTCACCACCGCCGGGTTCCGCCTCGCCGTCGTCAGTGAACCGCAGCCCGACCCGGCCGCCCGCGAGCTGTTCCCCGACGACTTCCACGACCTCTGCGTCAAACCCGCCTTCCTGTTCTTCGTCGTCGAGGTGCCGCTGTCGGCTGCCGGAGGCGCCGCGGGCTGACGACCCTGAGTCGGAGATCAGGGTGTTTCCCTGATGTGCCAGCCTGTATACCTAGTAGCATCCTCAGCATGATATCGAGTGGTGTAGCGCGATGAGCGTCCGGCACGCGCTGCTGGCGCTGCTGAGCGAGGGGCCGAAGTACGGGCTCCAGTTGCGCGAGGAGTTCGTCGCGCGGACCGGCGAGGTGTGGCCGCTCAACGTCGGCCAGGTCTACACGACCCTGCAACGGCTCGAACGCGACGGGTTGGTCGAGTCGGACGACGCGGCCGAGGCCGGGCCGCAGAAGGGTTTCCGGATCACCGAGGAGGGCGAGCAGGAGCTGGACGGCTGGCTGCGCACCCCGCCGGACCTGTCCGCCCCGCCGCGCGACGAACTGGTCATCAAGGTACTGGTGGCCGTGCGGATACCGGGAACCGACGTGCACGAGGTGATCCAGGTCCACCGCCGCTACCTGGTGGAGCTGATGCAGCAGTGGACGCGGCTGAAGGAGGACGAGGCCGACGGGGATCTCGCCCTGGCGCTGGCGGTCGACGCCGAGCTGTTCCGGCTCGACTCGGTCGTGCGTTGGCTGGACACCGCGGACGGCCGGATCAGGCGGGCCGCGGTCGATCCCGGGCCCCGGACGACAACAGCGCGGCCGCGGCTGCGCCGGAGGGTGGGGGTACGGCCATGAGCGTCCTGGAACTGAGTCAAGTGTCCAAAGTGTACGGTGACGGTCCGGCCGAGGTACGGGCGCTGCGCGGCGTGGACCTGCGCGTCGAGGCCGGCGCGATGGTCGCGGTGATGGGACCGAGCGGCTCGGGCAAGAGCACGCTGCTGACCATCGCAGGCAGCCTGGAGGACCCGACCAGCGGCGAGGTGTGCGTGGGCGGCGAGTCTCTGACGCGCATGTCGCGGGCGGCCCGGGCACGGCTGCGCCGCCGGGTCATCGGCTACGTCTTCCAGGACTTCAACCTGCTGCCCGGCCTGACCGCCATGGAGAACGTGACGCTGCCGATGGAGCTGGACGGGGTACCGGCGCGCCGGGCACGGGTACGCGGGATGGCGGCCCTGGACGAGCTGGGCCTGGCCGACCGCGCCGGGCACTTCCCGGACGAGCTGTCCGGCGGGGAGCGGCAGCGGGTCGCCATCGCGCGCGCGATGGCGGGGGAGCGCCGGCTGCTGCTGGCCGACGAGCCGTCCGGCGCGCTGGACTCGGTCAACGGCGAGTCGGTGATGCGGCTGCTGCACGCCGCCTGCAAGCGGGGCATGGCCGCGGTCGTGGTGACGCACGACGCGCAGCTCGCGTCCTGGGCCGACCGGGTGGTGTTCCTGCGCGACGGGCGGATCGCCGACCAGACCATGCCACTGCCGGGGCCGGAGTCCCTGCTCGCCGGGGAGCCGGGGCAGTGAGCGCGGTCCTGGCGCCGCCGGTGGGGGCGCGGGCCGGGGCGGGCGGGGGAGCCCCGGCCCGGCGGGCGGTCATCCGGTGGGCCTGGCGGCTGTTCCGCCGCGAATGGCGCCAGCAGTCGCTGGTGCTCGTCCTGCTGACCCTGGCGGTGGCGGCGACGATCCTGTCCGCGGCCGTCGGCGTCAACACCCCGCCGCCGGCCAACGCGGGCTTCGGCACCGCTGACCATCTGGTCAGCCTTCCGGGCAACGACCCGAACCTGGACGCCGACATCGCCGCGCTGCGCCAGCATTTCGGCACCGTCGACGTCATCGGGGAAAGGCCACTGGACACCGGTACCGTGCAGGGCGCGCAGCTGCGTGCCCAGGATCCGCACGGCCCCTTCGGGTACCCGATGCTCGATGTGGTTTCGGGGCGCTTCCCCGCCGGGCCGGGCGAGGTGGCCATGACCCGCGACCTGGCGTCCACCTACGGCCTGGCGGTGGGCCGGGACTGGAGCCAGGACGGTCAGACCCGGCGCCTGGTCGGCCTCGTGCAGAATCCGCAGAATCTGCTGGACTCCTTCGCGCTCGTCGCGCCCGGCCAGCTCGCCTCGCCGGCCCACGTGACGGTGCTGTTCCGCGCGACGGCGGCCAGCCTCACCGGGTTCACCTTCCCGCGGGGCGCGACCCCGCAGGCGCCGCCGCCCGGCGGCTCCGGGCTGCCGCCCGCGGTCGTGGTGTTCACCTTCGCCATCTTCGGGCTCATCTTCGTCGGCCTGATCGCGATCGCCGGCTTCTCGGCGCTGGCCCAGCGCCGGATGCGCGCGCTGGGCATGCTGACCTCGCTGGGCGCCACCGACAACCAGGTGCGCCTCGTGATGGTCGCGGGCGGCGCCGTCGTCGGCGCGGTCGCCGCCGTGATCGGCGCAGTGTCTGGCCTTGCGGCCTGGATCGCCTACGCGCCGCACCTGGCGACGTCCGCGCACCACCGGGTGGTGTGGAGTGCGCTGCCGTGGTGGCTGGTGGTCGCCGCGATGCTGCTCGCCGTCGCGACGGCCACCCTGGCCGCCGTGCGCCCGGCCCGCGCCGCCGTCCGGCTGCCGGTCGTGGCCGCCCTTTCCGGCCGGCCGACACCGCCCCGCCCCGCGCACCGCTCGGCCGTTCCCGGCCTCGTGCTGCTCGCCGCCGGACCGGTGATGCTGTACTTCTGCGGCGGCTGGGGCGCGAGCACGCCGAAGGACCAGCTTCTGCAGCTCGGCGGCATCCTCGCCACCGCGGTGGGCGTGCTGCTGGTCGCTCCGCTGTGCGTGGCACTGCTCGGCGCGGTCGCCCGGCGCTCCCCGGTCGCGGTGCGCATCGCGCTGCGCGACCTGGCCAGGTACCGGTCGCGGTCGGGTCCGGCGCTGGCCGCGATCACCTTCGCCGTGCTCATCGCCGGGATGACCTGCCTGCTGGCCACCGCCCGGTACGCCGACCCGGTCGACTACTTCGGCCCGAACCTGGCCGGCGACGAGCTCGTGGTCTACCCCGCCGGTACCGGACCAGGAAGCGGGCCGGACGCGGGGCCCGGGGTCGAACCGGCGCGGCCGGACCCGGCCCGGCTGCGGGCCGCCGTGGACAGCGTCGCCGCGACACTCGGCAACCCGGCCGTGCTGACGCTCGAGTCGACCGAGGCCGTGGTGGGTCAGGCCGTACCGGGCGGGGTGCGCTCGTACGGCAGCACCTTCTACATCGCCACCCCACAGGTGCTGCGCTTCTACGGCATCGACCCGGCCAGCATCGACCCGGACGCCCTGATCGTCACCGCCCGCACCGGACTGGACCGGGCGCCGGGCCTGGAGCTGTTCACGCCGAGCAAGGCGGAGTCGAGCTGCGCCGCCGGCTGCGTCCTCAACCCGAAGGTCCAGCACCTCGACCGGCTGCCGGCCGGGACGTCCGAGCCGAATATCCTCATCACCGCCCGCGGGGTCGACGCGTTGAAGGTCACGCCGCAGCCGGCGGCCTGGCTGATCCGTTCGTCGAAGCCGCTGACCGCGGCCCAGACCAACAATGCCCGGCAGGCGGCCGTGGCCGGCGGGGTCCACATCGAGACGGCCAGCCAGGCACCGTCACTGGACGCGCTGCGCAACTACGCGACCGGCGGCGGGATCCTGCTCGCCCTGGCGGTACTGGCGATGACCGTGGGACTGATCCGGGCCGAGGCGGCCGGCGACCTCAGGACGCTGACCGCGACCGGGGCCGCCGCCGGTACCCGACGCACCATCACCGCGGCGACCGCGGGATCGCTCGGCCTCATCGGTGCCGTCCTCGGTACCGGCGTCGCCTACCTCGCCACCGCCGCGCTGTTCCGCAGCCAGCTCAACGAGCGGATGTCGCAGCCGCCGGTGCTCGACCTGGTGCTCATCGTGCTGGGGCTGCCCGTGGTGGCCACGGTCGGCGGCTGGCTGCTGGCCGGCCGGCAGCCGCCGGTCATCTCGCGTCAACCGATCGAGTGAGTCCCATCCAGCCGGCGTACCACGGCGTGCAGCCCGAACAGCGCGAACCCGGGCACGAGCGGGGCCGTCGCGGGAACCAGCGCACCGAGCAGTACCGGCGCGGCAACGGTCGGCACCACCGCGACCGCGAGCAGCGGCCGGCGCGCCAGCAGCCGGGCGGCGTACCCCAACGCCGCCCGGTACCCGCGCCCGCCGGTCTGGCCCAGGCGCACCAGGGCGACGGAGGCGACCGCGACCAACCCGGCCGCCACCAGTCCCGTGGCGACCAGCAGCGGGACTCCACCCGGCACCCGACCGTCCGCCAACGCCAGCGCGTCCAACAGGAGCAGCCCGGCCGGTACCGCGACGGCAAGCAGGGCACCGAACCCGGGCAGCAGCGCCTGCCGCAGGGTACCCAGAAGGTGGCGGACCGGCGGGAAGCTGCGGTGCGCCGCGGCCTGGTCCACCGCGACGGACGCCGCCACGAGCGTGCCGCCGGCACCGACCACGGACAGGCAGCCGACGGTGACGGCAATGCCGACGAGAGCGAGGTCGGCGGCCAGCGCCACGGACTCGCGCCAGTCGGCCCTGGGCAACGGTTCTACGGTCATCCCTTGATCCCTGCCGTGTTGATGCCCTCCACGAGCAGGCGCTGGAAGGCGAGGAAGAACAGGAAGACGGGCAGCAGCGACAGCACCGACATGGCGAACATCGGCCCGAGTTCGGTCTGCCCCTCGCCGCCGAGGAACAGCCGCAGCCCGATCGGCACCGTGTAGTGGTCCGGCGAGTTGAGGTAGATGAGCTGGCTGAAGAAGTCGTTCCAGGTCCAGATGAACGAGAAGATCGCGGTGGTGACCACGGCCGGCCGGGCCAGCGGCATCACCACGTACCAGAAGATGCCGAACGGCGAGCAGCCGTCGACCTTCGCGGCCTGGTCGAGCTCGCGCGGGATGCTGCGCATGAACTGCACCATGAGGAAGATGAAGAACGCCTCGGTGGCGAGCGCCTTCGGCACGATCAGCGGCAGCGGGGTGTCGATCCAGCCGAGGAACTTGAACAGCACGAACTGCGGCACGATCAGGACGTGGTGGGGCAGCAGCAGGGTACCGATCATCACGGCGAACCACGCGCCCCGCAGCGGGAAACGCAGCCGGGCGAAGGCGTAGGCGGTCACCACGCAGGAGGCGCAGTTGGCGATGACCACCCCGACCGCGATCACGGTGCTGTTGAGGAAGAAGCGGCCGAAGCTGACGGTCTTCATGCCGGTCCAGCCGCGCACGAAGTTGTGCAGGGTCGGGTTGTGCGGGACGAGCGACAGGTTCGAGGCGACCTCGGTGTCCGGCTTCAGCGCGGAGGCCACCAGCCACAGCAACGGGTACAGGACGACGGCCAGCAGGGCGAGGATGAGCACCGTGCGCAGCACGGTCCCGGTGCGGCGGCGCCGCACCGCCCGTGGCCGCTGCCGCGGCCGCTGACGGGGTTGGGTCAGCGTGGCCATCAGCGGTCGCTCCCGTCGCCGTAGTGCACCCAGAACCGGCCGGTGCCGAAGAACAGGACGGTCACCAGCCCGACCGCGACCAGGAACACCCAAGCCAGCGCCGAGGCGTAGCCGATGTGCGACTGACCGAAGCCCTCCAGGTAGAGGTTGAGCGTGTAGACCTTCGTGGCGTCGACGGGTCCACCCTGCCCACCGCCGATGACGTAGGCGGACGTGAAGATCTGGAAGCTGTGGATGGTCTCCAGCACCAGGTTGAAGAAGATGACCGGGGACAGCCCGGGGAGGGTGACGCTGCGGAACTTGCGCACCGCGCCGGCCCCGTCGACCGAGGCCGCCTCGTAGAGTTCGGGCGGGATCTGCTTGAGCCCGGCGATGAAGATGACCATCGGGGCGCCGAACTGCCACGCGCCCAGCAGGACCACCGTCCACAACACGTACTTCGGGTCGTTGACCCAGGCCTTGCCGTGGACGCCGAACCAGGACAGGAAATGGTTGACCACCCCGTCGCGGCTGAACAGCGACTGCCACACCAGAGCCAGGGCCACGCTGCCGCCGAGCAGGGACGGCAGGTAGAAGAGGGCGCGGGCGGTGCCGGTGCCCCGCCGGGCGCGCACCAGCAGCAGTGCCACGCCCAGTGCCAGGGCCAGTTTCAGCGGGGTGGCCACGAGCGCGTACTCGACCGTGATCTTCACCGAGCGCCGGAACGAGGGGTCGATGGTGAACATCCGGACGTAGTTGCGGAACCCCACATACTGTCCGGCGTTGGAGATGAGGTCCCAGTTGGTGAAGCTGAGGTAGAGCGAGTAGAGCATGGGTACCGCCGTGATGGCGGTGAACCCGATGAGCCAGGGTGTCAGGAAGACGTAGCCGGCCGCCGACTCCCTCCGACGGGTCGCCCCGGATCCCTTGCGGCGGGCCGGGATCCGGGGCTGGACACGGTCGGAGAGCGGGCCGGCGGTGGCGTGCGTGGTGGCCAACGCCGGGTGCTCCTCTCCTTTGTGGACGGTCAGACGTTGAGCTTCAGCGCGGCCTGCTGCAGGAATTCCTTTGCCGCGTCGGCCGGGGACATCTGTCCGAACTGGACCTTCTCGGCCTCCTGGATCAGCAGTGTCCGGACGGCCGACTGCCCGTCCGGCGGCACCACCGGCGCCGGCCCGAACTTGGGGCGGATCGTGTTCTCGAAGTCCACTGTGGCCTTCATGTTCGCGTCGGTGAGAGTGGACTGTACCGCCGCGCGGATGTCCCCGTTGGCCGGCAGACCCCGCTCGGTACCCAGAATCTTGCCGGCCTCGGCGTCGTTGACGAAGAAGTTCATGACGTCGACGACCACGCCCGGGTGCTTGGTCTTCGCGTACCCGGCGAAGTAGAGCGCGGCCCGTGCCCACTGGCCCTTCGGGTCGCCCGGGTAGGACACCACGCCGAGCTGGTCCTTGGTGCTCTTGGCCAGCTCGGGCATCTGGTTGGACCACATGAACGAGGTGGCCGCCTGGCCGGTGACGACCAGTTGCTTGGTGACGTCGCCGGCGTTGGCGACGTGGATGACGTCGGCCGGCGGCGTGGCCTTCGCGTCCCGGGCGTCCTTCCACAGTTGCAGCCACTTGGTCAGGTCGGCCTCGGAGAAGCCGATCTTCGTACCGGAGTAGAAGTCCTTGCCCTGCTGGCGCAGCCAGACCCACAGCGCCTTGTAGTCGGCCGAGGGGTCCATGGTGCCGAACACGGTGTAGTTCGTCTTCGCGCTGAAGTCGGTGGCCCAGCTGATCAGCTTCTCCCAGGACCAGCCGATGGCCGGCTCCTCCACTCCGTACTTCTGCACCTTCGTCTTGCTGTAGACCAGGCCGGGCGTGTTCTCCGCCAGCGCGAGCGCGGCCAGCTTGCCGTTGACCTTGCCGTAGTCGACCAGGCTGGTGCTGAGCTTGGCGGTGTCGATCCGCTTGGCGGCGACGTAGTTGGTCAGGTCGAGGGTCTGGCTGCGGGCCGCGACGCCGCCGAGCATGTTGTCGTCGAGCTGGAAGATGTCGGCGGCCGACCCGGCGGCGAGGTTGGTGTTGAGCTTGTCGATGTAGCCGGAGTTGGCCTGCCACGTCTCCTTGAAGGTGACGTTGGGGTGCTTCTGCGTGTAGAGCGCGAGCACCTGGTGGGTCAGTTGGGCGCGGGCGTCACCGCCCCACCAGAACACCGACAGCTCGACCGGGCCGCTCTCGATGGGCTCCACGGAGGGAGCGGCGGTGGTGGGCGTACCGCTGGTGGCGCAGCCGGCCAGTGCCAGCGGTACCCCGATGCCGAGCGCGGTGAGCAGCTGGCGGCGGGTCGGTCCTTGACCGGCCGGGCGGGCGGGTTGGGGTGTGGCTGTGGGCATGTCGGTTCACTCCTCGGATCGGGACGCGAACGGGGATCGGGATGCGACTGGGGATCTGGACGAGAACAGGTCGGCGGTGACCGCGACCGTCGCCGCGTATATCCGGGCCCTTGATCGCCACGACGCGGCGGGAGCGTGCTCGCTGTTCGCTCCCGGGGCGCTCGATCTCGGGCTGTTGCCGGAGCAGCGGGGCAATTGCGTGTCGTCGCTCCGGTCCTCCATCGGGGCGGCACCGCGCGGCGGCGCTCCCGCGTGGCGGAAGACGACCCTGGTGGAGCTGAAGCCGGAGGACCTCGGCGGCGGTCGCGCCCGGGTGAGCGCGACCGTCACGCACCACTTCTCCGATCGCAAGTACGTCTCAGTCGAAGACGACGTGATCTACCTCGAGAAGAGCGGTGGGCGTTGGCGGCTCGCCAAGCCGAGCGCCACGTTCTACCGCGCCGTCGGTTACGGCTCGCCACCTCTTGCCGGGTTCACTCCGCCGGCCGGCTGGTAGCCGCCGCTCGGGCTCGGGCGATCAGAACCTGTGATTGCCGCCGCCGCGCGGCCCGCGCTGGCGAAAGCGCTTGGGGTGGCGCCGGCTGACGCCCACGATGCTCGCCCTGGGATCGTTGGAGCTCGGCTGAAGGATCGTCGCGTAGGCGAGGGAACCCGTCAGCGCGTTCGACCAGAGCGTGCCCTTGGCCCGGGCGAGGGAGAGCAGCACCCGTCCGGCGCCGTGGGCGTGGCGTTTGCGCACCATCAGCCGGCTGCGGCGCGCGTCCGCCCGGACGTAGGCGAACGACCGTCCGTTCACCGAGGGGTTGAAGAGCAGCAGGCGCGGAGACCGCACCAGCGCGCGGTGCCTGTGGGTCCCCATCACGCGCTGGACGATGCGGCTGCCCCGTGGGGTGGCGAGACCGTAGAGCACGATGCGTCCGTCGATCGCCGGACGGCTCAGCTGACCGGCGCCCCCCTGCGAGGCGATCTGGAGCGGTGGAGCCGGCACCGCTGGGTTCGCGATGTAGCGGATGTAGATGGCGTCGCCACCCGGGCCGGACGTTCGGTACGCGAGCCAGACATCCGAGACCGCAACGGCGTCGGCGCCGGCGGCGGGAATCCGGGCGACTGGGGCGAGGGTGGCGCGGTCGAAGAGCTCCACCGAATCGCCCTCGATGGTCGCGACGTAGCGGCCACCGATCGCGGGATGGCTGCCCGGCAGCGGGACCTCGGGTCCGCCTCGGCTGATCATCGCCGGTCCTCCCAGCTTCTGGAAGAGCAGCGCATCGGCGGTCGCCGAGGGGTCCGTCGCGTTCGGGACGCCGACGCCGGCGCCGGCGGCGTCACCCGGGACGACGATGAGTGCCAGCGCGGCCACGGCCAGGGCGGCGGCGTCGCCGCGCCGGAGGCCGAGGTAGACGCCTGGGCGCTCGCACATCAGCTCCGTCGCCCGGAAGCCCGTCGGACGGCCCGCGACTGGAGCGAGCGCCAGGATCGGCAGGGCGCGCCCCAGGCCGAAGCAGGCGCCGAGGACCAGCCCGAGCGCCGGGTCGCCGATCGCGAGGCTGACTCCGGCGAGTGCCCAGACGCCGAAGGAGAGGACGAAGGTGGTGAAGCCGATACCGAGCAGGACGCCGTAGAGGGCGGCGGCGAGCGGCATCGGCATCACCCGTCGCCAGTGTTCGGGCAGCTGCCGCCGGATCTGCGGGACGATCCGTGTTCCCCGGACCTCGAGGACGGCGGCGAGCAGGGCGATCCCCGCGGCCACGAAGTAGGAGGCACGTCCCCCGGCGCCGTGAAGCTGGTCGCCGATCGCGGCCAGAACGCCGAACGTGAGCAGGCCGCCCACGACGGCGCCCGGCAGGAAGGCGACGCAGGCCGCCGCGGTCGTGCGACGGCCGCCGGTGTGACCCGTCGGGCCGATCGTGTCGATCACCGACAGGCCGCACGGCGAAAAGGTCCCGGTGGCGCCGATCAGGAGCGCCGCGACGCCGAGGGCGATCTCGAGGGCAGACATCAGCAGGGCACCCGCGTGTCGTAGTACTGGACGCAGAAGACCTTTCGGCCCGAGAAGCAATAGCCCGTCAGGGCGGCGTCACCGTTGATGCGGGTCGTGTGATGAGCGCAGCAGTCGCGGAGCTGGCGCACCTTGCCTCCGCAGCAGCGATACCAGGAGCCGTCGTTCTGGGCTTGAAAGCCGTAGATCTCGCCCGTGCGCTTGCAGAGCTGGGTTCGCGGGGCCGGCGGGATGGGTCGTCCGTCCGGTCCGCGCACGAGCTGGCCGTCATGGTCCACCGGCTGGCCGGCGTCATTGACCGGCCGGCCGATGTCGTCGATCGGGTGCCCGTCGCTGGCGCGCAGGGGTAAGCCGCGGGAGTCGATTCGGGGGAGCCCGGTCGGATGGGGACAGGACCCGGTCGTGAAGGTGTGGCCGCAGAAGTGGAAGGCCTCGCTGTCGCCAGGCTCGATCAGGGACCCCACCGTCCGGGCAGCGGTCAGCGCGACCAGGGCACCCCCGACCCGCGCGAGGAAGCCACGCCGCGAGGTGTCGCGCGCCAGCGAGTCGGCGATCCGATCGAGATGCTCAGGCATCGCCCGGCCGCCCCCGCCGTTCAGCCGTTGCCAGGACGCTCTCGAGCTGCGCCAGATTGTTGAACGTGCCCTTGGCCAGGACCGTCCCCTCACGGTCGAGGGCGAGGGCGAACGGGCTGCCCGGGATCTCCAGGCTTCGCCAGAGCGCCGCCTCGGCGACCTCGTCGAAGACACCGACCGCGACACGGGGATCCTGGGCCACATTCTCGATCGCCGGCGCGAGCGTCTGACAGATCCCGCATCCCTCCGACGTGAACACCGCGAGGCCGAAATCGGCGCCGTTCTGACCGATCCGGGTGGACAGCCCGGGGGCGATGGAGCCGATGTCCGGGCCCTCCCCCGCGATCTCCAGCGCTCCCTGGGTTCCGAGCTGCAGGCGCAGCATGCCCACCTCGCGCGCGAGGGCGAGCACCGCCACCGCGAGCCCGGCGCAGGCGGCGAGGGCCACGCCGATCGCGATCCACATCCAGCCCTCGCTGCCGATCGAGATCGAGTCGGCCGACGGGACCAGGGCGAAGGCGGCCGCGAGGACGAGGTTCCGAGCCACCGCCAGCCACGAGACCTTTGAGCGAGGCCCGAAGCAGGCGCACGGGCTGCCGGCACGACCGCGGAGCAGGGCCGAGACGGTGAGCGCCGCGAACAGGAGCATCAGGGCGGCTGCTGCGTAGGCCGCCGCATCGGATCCCAGCGCCACCCCGACGGCGAGCGCCAGCTCCACTGCGATCAGCGTCGCCCAGGCGATCGGGCGCAACGGGCCCTCCTCGAAGCCGAAGCTCCCGAGCGCCACGATGCTCCCGCGCGGCGACGCCAGCTTCGCGAGCGCAGCGCCCGCAAGCACGATTCCCAGTACGACCCGCAGAACGATCTCCACAGTCCCTCCGCGCGGAACCTAGCAGCAGCCCGGGAGGGCGCCGCCGCCGCTCAGGCCGTCTGCTGCTTCTTCTTCGCGCGCTTCACGCAGCGCTTTCGCTTCTTCTTGTCGCGGATCCGCTTGCACTTCTTCGCCGCGGGCTTTGCGGCCGGCTTCGTCGTCCGTGTGGACGCATCGGAGCCGACGGGGGTCTCGGGGGGCAGGTCGAGCTGCGCCTCCAGGGTGGCGATGTCGGCTTCGATCAACGGGCGCATCGTGGAATCGGCGATCCGGGTGTAGACGCCGGGGGCGTCGGGCCTGGCACAGCCGTCGCCCCAGCCGGTGATCCCCACGAGCCGGTACTGGCCGGCACCGATCGCAGCCTGGAGCGGGCCTCCGCTGTCTCCCGAGCAGGTGTCCCTGCCCGGGGCCGAGGCGCAGATCATCGTGGCGTCGTCGAAGTCGTTGCCGTAGTCGTCGCTGCAGTCGGAGTCGGGGACGATGTTCACCGTCGTCGCCCGCAGGGCGTCCTCGGTGTCGGCCGCCGACTCGTCCGTCAGGCCCCAGCCGCTGATGTCCACGGGCGCTCCGGGGGCCCAGAGTGACCCCTCGTCGGTTCCGGCGATGTGGATCTGTGGCTGGGAAGCGGACGCGTTGAGGACGAGGTAGCCGACGTCGAAGCGGGGCACGCCGTGGTGCTGGAAGTTCCCGTTGTAATTGGACTGGAAGGCCGTCGCCTGAACGCCGACCTCGGCACCCTCGCTCGCGTTGGAGAGAGTCGTGCGCCCGAGCACGACATCGACGTTGTTGGGATCGATCTTCGGCGTTCCGTCGCCGCCCGGATCGCTGAGCGAGCAGAGGATGAGGCAGTCCGGATCCGTGTCGAAGACGCAGTGGCCCGCCGTCAGCACGATCCGGGAGGTGATCAGCGAGCCGCCGCAGAACTGGCGCGCGTGCGCATCGCCCGGCTCGCTCGAGGGGCTGAAGACGACGGCGGCCTGCCACGGGTACTGGGCTATCGAGACCTGGGAGCCCCCGACGATCTTGGGTTGCACCGTGCCCTTGCCCTGCGCGCCGGCAGCGGCCGGGACCAGGACGCACAGCGCCGCCAGCCCGATCGCGACTGCTGTTCCCATCCGTCCCCTCATGGCGCAGATTGAAGCGGAGTTGCCTGAATTTTGTGTAGGCCGGCCGGATCTATTTGGCGGCGGCCTTGAGCTTCGCCCTGCGGTTGCAGCGCTTTCGCTTCAGCTTGCTCTTCACCTTCCGGCATTTGGCGTACCGGTCCGCAGCCCGCGGGGCGGGCGCCGGCTGAGGTGTGGTCGCCGGAGGCGGCTCCCTGTCTGCGGGAGGGGGCGGCTCGTTCGGCATCCGGACCAGTGGCACCCCTCCGCTGCCCACGATCTCCTCGGGGGTCAGGGCGTAGGTGGTCTCGAGTTCGGCCACCTCGGCGACCACGTCGCCTCGGAGACCGCCGGGCGCGGCCTCGCCGATCCGTGTGTAGACGCCGGGTGAGTCGGCCTCTGCGCAACGGAAACCCCAGCTCGTGATCCCGACCAGGCGGTATCCCCCACCCTCCAAGGGCGACTCGAGCGGGCCGCCGCTGTCGCCGTTGCAGGTGTCGACCCCGCCCTCGGGATAGCCCGCGCAGACCATCGTCGGCGGGTCGAAAGCGTCGCCGTAGAACTCATCGGACCCGCAGGTCTGATCGGAGACGATCGGGACCGTCGCGGCGCGCAACCTGTCGACGGTGCTGCCGCCGTAGATGGTGCTCCCCCAGCCACTCACCTCGACCAGGGTGTCCGGCGCCCAGACGGACGATTCGTCATCCCCGGCGAGGTCGATGGTCTGAACCGTGTCGCTGAGCTCGACCGGGGTGGACAGCACGAGGTAGCCGATGTCGTGCTTGAAGGTGATCGGGTCGAAGCCGGGGTCATAGCCGGCGTCCAGAACCGGATGCTCGGCCTCGGGTGGCGCCGCCGAGAGAACCGTCTGCCCCAGGACGACGTCGACGTCGTCGGGGTCGAGCCGCTTGGTCCCGTCACCGCCGGGGTCCTCCGGGAGGCACTCGCTCACCTCTCCACCCGGTTCGCAGTCTGGATCGCTGTCGTAGAGACAATGGGCGGCCGTGAGCACGATCGAAGCGGTGATCAGCGACCCACCGCAGATCTGGCGGTCGTGAGCATCGCCGTCGGACTTGGCGGGGCTGATCACGACAGCCGCCTGCCACGGGTAGTGCTCGACCGTCGTGCCGGAACCCCCTACGACCCGCGGCTCGACCGATTGCGCCCCAGCGGCTGGAGCGATAAGGCACAGCGCGAGCGTGAGACAGGCGAGGGCAGCGACTCTGCTCGTCCCCATCGCGCCATTGAATCGGATATCGCGGGCGAATTCTTGAGAAATTCGTTACCCGATAGCGACCATGCGCTCGATCGGGAGCTTCGCCCGCTCCGCGATCTCGGGTGGAACCTTCACCTCGAAGCGAAAGTCGCGCAATGAGTCGCGGACCTTGGGCAACGTGATCATCTTCATGTACTTGCAGAATGCCATCCGGTTCGCCTCGATCAGCCTCGCCCGGGGCGCAGCCTGCTGGAGCGGATAGAGCATTCCGTTCTCGGTGGCGACGATGTACTCGCCCTCGGGGTGCTTGTCCATGTAGTTGAGCATCCCGCCGGTCGAAAGCATCTGCACGCCCTCGGGGTCGATGTCGCCGGAGGCGACGTACTCCATCGCCTGGGTGGCGCAGCCACACTCGGGATGAATCAGGAACTCGGCGTTCGGGTGCTCGTCCCGCACGGTCTTGATGTCGGTCGGCCGAATACCGGCGTGGACGTGGCACTCGCCATCCCAGACGTGGAAGCGGGCGCGCCGGTCCGGATCGTCCTTGATGCCGGTCTCGCGCTCGACGAAGGCGCCGAGCCACATGTCGGGGCCGAAGAGGATCTCGGTGTCGGGGCCGTGCTCGCGCAGGATGTGCTCGACCACCTGGACCGCGTTGCCCGAGGTGCAGCAGTAGTCGGTCTCGGCCTTCACCTCGGCGGAGGTGTTGACGTACATGACCACGACTGCGCCCGGGTGCTCGGCCTTCCAGCTGCGCAGCTGATCGGCGGTGATCGACTCGGCGAGAGAGCAGCCCGCGCCCAGGTCGGCGATCAGGACGGTCTTGTCGGGGCAGAGGACCGAGGCGGTCTCGGCCATGAAATGCACGCCGCAGAACTCGATCACCCCGGCGTCGGTCATGGCCGCCTGGCGCGAGAGGCCGAGCGAGTCCCCGACGAAATCCGCCACGTCCTGGAGCTCGGGCAGCTGGTAGTTGTGAGCGAGGATGACGGCGTCGCGCTCCGCGGCGAGCGCCTTGACCTCCGCGCTCAGCTCGGCGATCTCCTCCTCACTCAGCTTGGCGGGAAGTTCGTTGACGGTAGGAAGCTCCAGCACGGAAGCCGCTCCTTGTCTTCGGATGTTCGCCTCCCCGGGCTTGAGCCCTCGAGGCCGGCGAATGAACTGACTAAAGATTAGCGCCCGCCTACCCTTGGTCAGGTGCCCGAGCTACCCGAAGTGGAGATCACCGCCCGCCGCCTGAGCAGCGAGCTCGAGGGGGCCGAGGTGGAGTCGGCGCTGGCGACCGGCGTCGCGACCCTGAAGACGTTCGAGCCGAGCCTCGACGCGCTCACCGGTGCCCGCATCGACGGCGTGCGGCGCATCGGCAAGATGCTCGCTGTCGACTTCGACCCTTCCCCGACCGACGGCGGCGAGCCGCTGACGCTGTTGATCCACCTGATGTCCGCCGGCCGGCTGCAGCTCTTCGACAAGAGGGCCTCGCTGCGGGACCGCCGCTCACGCCTGCTCCTGCGGATCGCCGATGGACGGGAGCTGCGCCTGCGCGAGTTCGGCACCAAGCAGTCAGCCTGGGCCAGGCTGCTACCGCGCGACGCGGTCGGGGAGGACGAGATGGTCGCCACCCTGGCGCCGGATGCCTGGCCGGCACCGTCGGTTGAGGAGCTGACCGAGCGGCTCGACCAGCCGCGCCACCTCCACCCGCTGCTGCGGGATCAGCGCACGATCGCGGGGATCGGCCGCTCCTGGGTCGACGAGATCCTCTGGGAGGCGCGCCTCTCGCCCTTCAAGAAGGGCTCGGAGCTGCGGGGCGAGGAGATCAAGCGCATCCACGATGCGCTGGGCGTGCTCGGCGACGCGATCGATCACTACGAGGAGGCGGTCGGCGAGCAGATCCCGGACAAGCTGCCGATGCCGCTGAAGGTTCACCGGCGTGAGGGCGAGCCCTGCCCGCGCTGCGGGGCGACGATCGAGGCCGTCTTCTTCTCGGAGCACCAGATGAACTACTGCCCCGAGGAGCAGACCGAGGGCCGGATCCTCAAGGACCGCCGGCTCTCGCGGCTGCTGAAATAGAACGGGTTGCTCCTCGGCTTACGCCTGCGGACCACCCTCGCATCACCGCCCGGTCGCGCGGCGGAGGATCGCGCGGCCGATGGTGACGGGGTGGCCGATCAACGTCTCCAGCCGGCCGCCGATGCTCGTGGGGTCGCGGGCGACGCCGAGCTGCTCGAGGACGGTCAGCTGGTCGAAGTAGACGCGTTCGCAGACGAGCCTGTCCTCCTCGAAGACGAAGAACGACAGGATCGGCAACTCGTACTCGCGGCCGGTCGGCGGCAGGCTGCGAAGGGGACCGTCGTGGGTTCCGCGGATGATCGCCTCGACCATGACTCCGTCATCGGTGTGATGGAGGGCGCGCAGCTCGTTCCGCTGATCGGGAAAGGCGCGCCGCGATTCCTCGAAGTAGGCGCTCACCTCCTCGGGCCCGTCGTAGACGTCGCCGGTCGCGATCAGCTCGTAGCGGGGATGATCGAACGTGTCGAGGGTGGCGTCGAACTCGTGCCGGTTCTCGGACTCCATGTGCTCGCGGACGATCGCCTCCCGCTTCTTGCGCATCGCGTCCGTGAGCGGCATGGGGCGACTATAGATCGATGATCATGCTGAGATCGAGCGC
>Ga0081540_1001035_pt1 | contig 24908 bp, 19 predicted proteins | sample TabmetS2T1R1_FD_71024 | JGI IMG/M metagenome (GOLD analysis project Ga0081540, IMG submission 71024) | Tabebuia heterophylla rhizosphere microbial communities from the University of Puerto Rico - S2T1R1 | ecosystem: Host-associated > Plants > Roots > Rhizosphere ... | reverse complement strand
GCGTCACGATGTCAACCATCGGGGGGGTCGGATCGGGATAGGCCTCGATGTTCAGTTGCTTGAATGCAAGCAAGCCGCCGATAAATACGGCGACGAACATGCCGACCATCAAATAGCGGCGGCTGACTGCTAGGGCGACCAGGCGATCCATTCAGATCGAAGCTTTCAAAATGATGGGGTCAGCTACCGGATGCCGCGCGATCGATGAACAGCGCGCCCCTTGTAACGATCTGCTCGCCCGGCTTCAAATTGCCGACCACCTCGACGAGGTCGCCATTGCTGAGGCCGGGCTTGATCTGACGCAGTTCGATCGTCTTGTCCGGATGCGCAACCCAGACCCGTACCTGATCGCCTTCGTAGATCAATGCCTGCTTCGGCACGCCGACCGCCGGATGGTCGCTCGCCGAGTAGATCGTCACGTTGGCGAACATTTCCGGCTTCAGCAGAAAATCCTTGTTGTCGATGGTGGCGCGGACGAGTAGCCGGCGCGTCGTCGGATCGATCGCGGTCGCCACGTAGTTGAGCCGCGCCGACAGCGGACGGTTCGGCAGCGCCAGCACATTGAACGTCACTTCCTGCCCGACCGAGACGGAGGCGGAATCGGTCTCGCGGACAAAGGCCGTCAGCCACACCGTGGAGAGATCGCCGATCACATAGACCGGGTCGCTGGCGCCGGCGTTGACATACTGGCCGGGGCCGATCTTGCGCTGAACCACGGTGCCGGCGATCGGCGCGAAGATCGTGGTTTCCGGATTGATGCGGCGCTTTTCCTGGAAGGTGGCGATGTCCTCATCGGTGAGCCCGAGAATGCGCAATTTGTTGCGCGCCGCCTCCATCGCGGTCTGCGAGGAGCGCATGTCGTTTTCCGCCTGGATCAGCGTCGCCTGGCTCTGCTGATAATCCTTGAGCGGAACGGCCTTGCCTTCGAACAGGTCCTTGGCGCGCTGTCCCTGCAACTGCGCCAGATCGAGCGCGGACTTCGCCTTGTTCATGGCGGTCATCGCGGCGATGAAATCGTTTTGCGCCTGAACATTGTCGGCGGCTTCGATCACGAACAGCGCCTGTCCCTTGACGACGCTGTCGCCCGGCCGAACCAGAAGCTTGGTGACCCGCCCGGCATAGGGCGAAAATACCGGCGTCGAGCGATCCTCATCGATCGCGATCTTGCCTTCGGTGACGTGTTCGGCGCGAAAACCCCGTTCGGTAACGGGCTGAATGGTCAGGCTCGCCCACTCGGCGGCGCTTGGCGTATAGCGCTGCGCTCCCTTGCGGGACTGGCTCGAGACTTCGGAATGGCCAGCCTTGGTGCCGCCGATCTTGCTGAAGCCGTAGAGGCCAGCGCCCGCGAGCACGACCAAGGCTACGGCCACGGCCGAACGCCGTCCGCTAAGCATCTGCAATTGCTTGGTAAACTTGTTCAGCATGCGGCCCTGGTCAAGTCGGCGACAATTCCGGAAGAAGACGGTTTTACCGGTGCGCTAATAGTGCTCAATTGACGCCCCATACAACACAAAAAGCGAAAATTTGCCTTAGCGCCTGAGGTTAAAGTTTGGATACGTCGGCATGAACGCCGAATGAATGCCTATGCAGGCGCCGGCCATTGCGGCGGATGGCTACCGAGCGGCATCGCCGGACGGGCCCATAACGCCGGGGTTTTCGACAAAATCGCCGAGTGCCTGACCGAGGACAGCGTACCAAATCCCGAAGCAATGCGCTCGATAAAAGGCATTACCGCCTCCCCCGTAAGATCACGGATTTTGAGGCCTTCGTCCACGCGGCCGAGATCCCACAACCAACGTCCGGTCTGCGCCAGCGACACCTGGACGTGCCAACTGCCGCCTTCACGCGACTGGCGCGCCTTGGCCATCATGGCGCCGAACGCCATGAAGTAGCCGGTGGCGTGGTCGAGCATCTGTGCCGGCAATTCCTTCGGTCCGTCGACGCCGGCCGCCTGCCCTTCCGCATCGTTGAAGCCGGTCGCGGTCTGCACCAGCGAATCGAAGCCGCGCCGCTCCGCCCAGGGACCTGCATGGCCATAGGCCGACAGCGTCACATAGACGATGCCGGGATTGATGGCGGCGGCGTCTTCCGGCGAGAAGCCGAGGGCAGCGATCGCGCGCGGCCGGTAGCCTTGCGAGAAAATATCAGCCTGCGCCAGCAGTTCGCGCAACACCGCCCGGCCGTTCTCGCTCTTGAGCTCGACAAAGCTCGTCAGCTTGCCGCGGCCGGTGTCGATCGTGAGCCAGGGGATCGCGGGCAGTTCGGGACCGGAAATCAGCAGCACGTCGGCGCCATGCGCGGCGAGCGTCCGGCCCGCGACGGGACCCGCGATCACGCGCGACAGGTCGAGCACACGAATCCCCGCGAGCGGGCGATCGCCCGCGGGCCAGGGCTTTGGAGCGGCTTCGCCGATTTTCGTGATCGAGATCAGCGGCAGGCTGGCAAGCGCTTTCGCGTGCGGCGTGGCCGACCACGCGTGATGCGAGCGCATGAAGGCGACGACGCAACCGTTCGCATAGGCCGCCGTCTCGAACGCCTCGCCGTCCCATTGCATCAGCGCCGCCTGCACCTCCTCGCGCTCCGCCTTGCAGCCCAGCACCTTGCAGACGGCGTCGCGGTGATGCGGAAAATTGGTATGCAGCCGCACAAAGCCGTCGCGGGCTTTGTAGACGCCGGCGATCGCGTCCCACGCCGGTGGCGGCGGCTTGTCGTCGACACGCAGATACCGTTCGCTTCGGCATTCGACCGTGGCATGGCGCATGTCGACCGTCACGTCCTGCCCTTGCCCGCTGCGCAGTTTCCAGATCTCGGCGGCGGCAAGCGCGCTGGCGGCGACGCTGACCTGCGCGGCTGCGGCGACGCGAAATGACGACGGCAATTGGCGTTCGTCGCCCGTGAGCGTGAGCGAATCGAGCGCGGACGGCTCACCGCCTGTGGCCGTCCAGACATCGGAAAGAATTTCGCGGGGGCTTTGCATCGGCGTGTCTCTTCCCTAGTTTTTCTCAAGCTCTGCCCGACCCCTAGAGGAGTTGCAATGGCTGCGATCGATCCGTTGACGGCGGGAGCCGTTTTGCTTGCGACTGCCGCCACCGACGCGGTCTACGTCATGTTCACCTCGGCAGTCGTGGCGCGCAAGCGCATACCGGCGGCGACCTGGAGCAGCGTGTGGTACCTGCTGTCTTCCTTCGCGGTCATCAGCTACACCGAGAACTGGATGTATGTCGCGTTTGCAGCCATCGGCTCGTGGCTTGGCGCCTATGCGACGATCACCTTTCTGCACCGGCCACCGGGTGGGCCGCCGGTGGGGGCGGCGCCGGAGTAGATATTTGGCCGTCGTCATTGCGAGCGGAGCGAAGCAATCCATAGCGCAACTCGGGGATAGATGGATTGCTTCGCTCCGCTCGCAATGACGCGGAGATGCCGAAGCACCGCAACAGCCGTCATACCCCGCGAAGGCGGGGTATCCAGTACGCTGCAGCTTATCGGTTCTATCACTACCGGCTCTGGAATACTGGATCGTCCGCCTTCGCGGACGATGACCGTGGTCGATTTGAGCTTTCTTCTGCGTGATCTTGCCCGCTACAATGCGGCCAGGATTCAACAAAGGAAGAACAACATGGATCTGGGTTTGAAGGGACGAAACGCGGTCGTGCTCGGCGGCACGCGCGGCATTGGGCGGGCGATCGCCGGCACGCTGGCCGCCGAGGGAGCCAATGTCGCGGTTTGCGCGCGCAATGCCGATCAGGTCGCGGGCACGGTTGCCGAACTGAAGGCGATGGGCGTCAAGGCCACGGGCGCATCCGTGGACGTGACCGATGGCGCGGCGTTGAAGTCGTGGATCGCAGGCGCGGCCGAGGCGCTGGGCGGCATCGACATGCTGTTTTCCAATGCCGGGGCGATGGCGCAAGGCGGCGATGTCAGTTCCTGGGAGCAGAATTTCCGGCTCGACGTGCTCGGCGCCGTCCAGGCTTTCGAGGCGGCGCGGCCGTTCCTCGAAGCGAGCGGCGAGAGCAGCGGTGACGCGGCCTGCGTCATCATCTCGTCGATTTCGGCGGCGCAGGCCGACGCCGCGACTTCATACGGTCCGATCAAGGCCGCGCTGATCCACATGGCCAAGGGACTGGCGCGGCAATACGCGGCGAAGAAAATCCGCGTCAACGTAGTGTCGCCGGGCGCGGTCTATTTCAAGGGCGGCATCTGGAACATGGTCGAGCAGAACATGCCGGAGCGCTATCAGAACGCGCTCGCGCGCAACCCGACCGGCCGGATGGCAACACCGCAGGAAATCGCCAATGCGGCTGTGTTCCTCGCGAGCCCGGTTTCCTCGTTCACGACCGGCTCGAACCTCGTCGTCGACGGCGCGCTGTCGAACCGGGTGAATTTCTGAGTATCTGAATCTTGCTTTTCGTCATGCCCGGGCAAAAGCGCGAAGCGCGTCTTCGCGCTGGATGTCCCGGGCATCAACGTTTTTGCTCGACGAAAGCAGGAAAGACGTGGATGGCCGGGACAAGCCCGGCCATGACGAAGTAGCCGCCTTTTGCGGGACCGACTGCTTTGATCTACTCCACGCCGGCCTTTTTCCCGCTGCCACCGGAGCAGCCGGGCAAGCAAACATCGCGGCTTCATCTTCCGTATCGCTCCAGCCCAGTCCCCGCGCACGAATTTTTGTCGTGACGGGCCGCTCTTTATGACATTAATATAACAACTCAATGTCATCTGGATAACATTTGGAGCGGCGGATGAGCTTGGAATGGCGGGCGCGGCCAAAAACCCTGGCCTGGTCAAATCCGGTGGCCCGATGGTGGGGTCTGTTGACCGTGGTCAGCGGATTCAACATCGCCGTCTGGTTTGTGCTGTACCGCCAGCTCCTCACGCCGCCGACAGCCAGTCTCAGCGACAGCCTTGCCGTCAATCTTGGCGGCAACCTTGGTGCCGCGCCAGGCAACAAGCTCATGCTGCTGCTTTGCGCGGCCTATGTTTTCGGCTGCGCCTTCCGCTCGTTGCTGCCGCGCGCCGATGTGCAGCGGATCTGCCTGTTCGATACCTGGCTGTCGAGCGTCGCCGTCGGGCGCTCGGTCGCGACGGTGGCCGAGATCTGCTTCGTGGTGCAGTGGTCGATTGTCCTGCACCAGCTCGGCACCATGACAGGCGCGCAAACCGCCGTGACTGTCGCGTGGGCGATCGTGCCGCTGATCCTGATCGCGGAATGCCTGTCCTGGTATGCGGTGCTGACCAGGAACTATCTCGGCAACGCCATCGAAAATTCGCTATGGGCAATTGCCTTCTTCATCATCGGGATCGGCCTCTGCCGGCTGCTGCCGGAATTCAATGGGCTGGTTCGCGTGGTCCTCGCCGTCTCGATCGCCGGGATCGCCTGCTATCTGGCGTTTCTCATGACCATCGACGTCCCGATGTACCTGAACCGCTGGCGGTCCGGGGACGCCGATGGCGACAAGCGCCTGCATCCGCGTGACGGCCTGCGCGATGTCAGCACGCGCTGGGTGGTGACGCACGACCTCAAGGAATGGAAGGACGAGATTACCTGGATGTCGCTCTATTTCAGCGCCGCCGTCTGGGCCAGCCTCGCGCTGTGCGTTGTCTACTCGCTCGACAATCATCTGCCGCGCTATCGCACCGAGACGGTGATCGCAAGCGCGCCATCGGGCGCGCCACCGCACGGTGCGCCGGTGGTTAGCAGCATCCGGTAGTCGTGCCGGCGCTTCAATCCCCCGCAATATAACCCTTAAACTTGAAAACAACGGGCTAAGGGAACTTTACGGAATTGCCGTCAGTCTGATGGACTATGTCGGCGATCGTCAAGCCGATTTGAGCCCAACGACGGATGGTCATCATGACGGTTGAGGAAGCAACGAGGGTAAAGGTACAGCGCGAACCGCGGCGTCAATTGCACAAGCGGCCGACCTGGATGACCATCGACGACGGCGCGACGAAGATCGAATGCTACGTACTGGACGTCGCACCGGGCGGCGCCAAGATCATGACCGATGCCGCGATCGACGTCAGGGACAGTTTCGAACTGGCGCTGGTGCCGGAGCATAACAAGCGCCAGCCCTGCGAAGTCGTTTGGCGCCGCGGCAGGACATACGGCGTAAAATTCCTCGACTGATCGTAACGCTTGGATTGAAGCGCAACCGTGTTCTCCGACGGCGGAGCACCGGATCGGAACGGCTGCGCATCCACGTTGGCATGATTAACGGACCGCGAATTTTCAGTTGCGCTCTCGAACCAGTTTCGATCTGACACCGTCGAACTTTCGCGCGAGCCATCCCGGCTTCGCCGAAAGGAAACTATAAATGTCGACGAAGTTAAAATTTTCAGCAGCGGCCCTGGCCGCTTTCATTGCGATGAGCGCGATGGCGGCTCCGGCTGCCGCTGCGTCCCCGTATTGCGATCAGGCGGTTTCGAAGCAGGCGTGCGGCAGTCATTTGAGCTACCTGGAAACGCTTCGTGCGCGCCGCGACACGTCGCCGGCCTACATGAGGAACTTCGATCCCCGCGACAATCAGGCCATGCGCGATGCCGGTGGCGGCGGAGGTGGTGGCGGCGGCGGTGGTGGTGGTGGTGGCCGATAAGCTCCATTGATTTTCACAGATCGGGGATGACGTCGCAGCGACCGGCGGCGCTTCCCGGCTTGTAGCGCGTCAGTGAAAATCCCGCGATGGCGGCAGGATGCGGACGTCGCGCGGGTGGCGGATTTTCTGCGCCGGCGTATCGGGATGATCGCGGCGGTCGTCGTTGAGCGGCTCGATCAGCGCGGGCCCTGCCGGAACCGGGTGTTTGCGCAGAGCATCATCGGCGAGGCCGATCATATCGTGGGAGCGGTCGAACATCCGCTGCGCCACCAGATGCGTCACCTGCTCCGGGCTGCTCTGGATGTAGCCCTCCACCAGGATGAGCCGCGCGCCCATCACCTCCTTGCGGTATTGCTCCATCACCTTCGGCCACACCACGACATTGGCGATGCCGGTTTCGTCCTCGAGCGTCATGAAGACGACGCCCTTGGCGCTGCCCGGCCGCTGCCGCACCAGCACCACGCCGGCGCAACGGATACGGCGGCGGTCGTTGTTGTGATTGACGTCCTTGCAGGCGACGACGCGTTCTCGCGTGAACTTCTCGCGCAGGAATTCCATCGGGTGGCCCTTCAGCGACAGCCGAATGGTCTGGTAATCGGCGACCACCTGTTCGGGGCGCGGCATCAGCGGCAGCGGCCTGGCGTTCTCGTCGGGCTGCTCGCGGGCGACCGCGGCCTGAAACAGCGGCAGCGGCACGTCGTCCGGCAGCCGCCGCACCGCCCAGAGCGCGGCGCGGCGGTCGAGCCCGATGGAGCGGAACGCATCGGCATCGGCAAGCAGGATCAGCGCGCGTTTTGGCAAGGCGGTGTCGCGGGCGAATTCTTCCAGCGAGGTGAAGGGGCGGCGGTTGCGGGCGGCGACGATGCGGTCGGCCCAATCGTTAGTTTCCACAGTGGCTGATCTACGGGGACACTCCACACGAGCAGTGGGACTCGTGGAGGCACCCCCACCCCAACCCTCCCCCGCAAGCGGGAGAGGGAGCGCAGTCCCTGTGCGGCTGGCCCAATCTATCTCCTCGTCATTCCGGGGCGCTGCGATAGCAGCGAACCCGGAATCTCGAGATTTCCCAATGCGCAATTGCGCATTGGGGTTCGATGCTGACGCATCGCCCCGGAATGACGATGAAAAATTCCGGAACGACGCTTGAGAGCGCTTCAACCTTTCCTCATCCTCATCGAGCCAGTGAAAACCGTCGATCTGGCGGAAGCCGAGCCGCACCGCGCAATATTTGCCTTCCCCCGCTTCCAGCGTGTTCTGCGCAAAGCTGTGGGAGACGTCGACCTCGCGCACCTCGACGCCGTTGTTGCGGGCGTCGCCGACGATCTGCGCGGGCGCGTAAAAGCCCATCGGCTGCGAATTGAGCAGGCCGCAGCAGAACGCATCCGGATGGTAGTGCTTCAGCCATGAGGAGATGTAGACGAGTTGGGCAAAGCTCGCGGCGTGGCTTTCCGGAAAGCCGTAGGAGCCGAAACCCTTGATCTGGTCGAAACAGCTCTTGGCGAATTCTGCGTCATAGCCGCGCGCAATCATGTTGCCGATCAGCTTGGTTTCGTACTTGCCGATGGTGCCGAGGTTGCGGAAGGTCGCCATCGAGCGGCGCAGGCCATTGGCCTCTTCCGATGTGAATCTCGCCGCCTCGATCGCGATCCGCATCGCCTGCTCCTGGAACAAGGGCACGCCGAGCGTCTTGTGCAGCACCCGATACAATTCGTCCGCCTTCCCGTGCTCGGGCGACGGCGACGGATAGCTGACCTTTTCCTGGCCGTTCCGCCGCCGCAGATACGGATGCACCATGTCGCCCTGGATCGGACCGGGGCGGACGATCGCCACTTCGATGACGAGATCGTAGAAGGTGCGCGGCTTCAGGCGCGGCAGCATGTTCATCTGCGCGCGGCTCTCGACCTGGAACACGCCGAGCGATTCACCGCGGCACAGCATGTCGTATACTTCAGGATCGTCCTGCTTGACGGTGGCGAGCGTCCAGCGCTGGCCCTTGTGGTCGTCGATCAGATCGAAGCATTTGCGGATGCAGGTCAGCATGCCCAGCGCCAGCACATCGACCTTCATCATGCTCAGCGCATCGACGTCGTCCTTGTCCCATTCAATGAAGGTGCGGTCGTCCATCGCCGCATTTCCGATCGGCACATAGGTGTCGAGCCGGTCCTGCGTCAGCACATAGCCGCCGACATGCTGCGACAGATGGCGGGGAAATTCGATCAGCTCGGTGGCGAGCTCGACCGCGAGCTCGATCATTGCATTCTGTGGATCGAGCCCGGCCTGGCGGACCTGCATCTCGTTGAGGCCCTTGCCCCAGCTTCCCCACACCGTGTCGGCGAGCGCCGCGGTAACGTCTTCCGTCAGCCCCAGCGCCTTGCCGACGTCGCGGATCGCGCTGCGCGGACGATAATGGATGACGGTGGCGATGATCGCGGCGCGGTGGCGGCCATAGCGGCGGTAGACATATTGCATCACCTCCTCGCGCCGCGAATGCTCGAAATCGACGTCGATGTCGGGCGGCTCCAGCCGCTCCTTGGAAATGAAACGCTCGAACAACAGATCGACCTTGGTCGGATCGACCGAGGTGACGCCGAGCACATAGCAGACGGCGGAGTTCGCCGCCGAGCCCCGGCCCTGGCACAGGATGTTCTGGCTGCGCGCATAATGGACGATGTCGTGCACGGTCAGGAAATAATGCGCGTATTTCAGCTCGGCGATCAGGTCGAGCTCCTTGCGCAAGGTGGCGCGCAGCGTGTCGTCGATCACCCCGCCGAAATACTTGTCGACGCCGGCCCAGGTCAGGTCTTCCAGATACTGCTGCGCGGTCTTGCCCGGCGGCACCGGCTCGTCGGGATATTGATACTTGAGCTGGTCGAGCGAGAAGGAAATGCGACCGGAAAAGCGCATGGTTTCCGCGATCGCCTCGGGCAGATCGCGAAACAGCCGCGCCATTTCGTGCGCCGGTTTCAGATAACGTTCGGCATTGGCTTCCAGGCGTTTGCCGACGGCATCGATCGTGGTCTTCTCGCGAATGCAGGTCAGCACGTCCTGCAGCGGGCGGCGGGCGGGATGGTGATACAGCACTTCGTTGGTCGCGAGCAGCGGGACCTTTGCCGCAAGCGCGATGCGATGCAGCCGCGCCAGGCGGCGCTTGTCATCACCACGATAGAGCAGGCTTGCGGCAAGCCACACGCCATCGGCGCTGGAGCGTTTCAGACGTGCCAGGATTGCCTGCGCCTCCGCGGCGTCAAACCGATGCGGCAGCGCCAGCACCAGAAGCTGGCCTTCGGCGAATTCCACGAGGTCATCGAATTTCAGGTGGCATTCGCCCTTTTCGATCCGCGTGATGTCGTCGCCGCGTTTTCCCCGGGTCAGCAACTGGCACAGCCGGCCGTAGGCTGCGCGGTCGCGCGGATAGGCCAGGATGTCGGGCGTGCCATCGATGAAGACGAGACGCGCGCCGATCAAAAGTTTTGGCTTGTGCTTGACCTCGGGATTGTCGAGTTCCTTGTAGGCGCGAACCACGCCGGCCAGCGTGTTGTGGTCGGCGATCCCGATCGCGGGGATGCCGAGCTCACTTGCCTGATGCACATAGGCGCGCGGATCCGAGCCGCCGCGCAGGAAGGAAAAATTGGTGGTGATGCCGATTTCGGCATAGCCGGACGTTGCGCCCGAAATGTTCGAAAGGCTTTTCATGCGAACAGCCCGTGCACGAACCATCTGACCGGGGCGGGCTCGCCCTCCTCGTCCGCCAATTCGCTCTCATAAAGCCCGTCGCGAAAGATCCAGAAGCGCAAGCCCGCTTCGTCCTCGATGCGGAAATAATCCCGCGTCGGGCCGTCGCCATTCTGCTTCCACCATTCCATCGCGATGCGTTCGGGCCCCTCCACCCGCACCACCGCGTGGGTGACGCGGCGCCAGGTGAACTGATGCGGCGGGCCGTCGGGCACGGTCGCAAACGGCACTTTTATCGGCTCCGGTTTTTCGAACAGCCGCAACGGGCGCAGCGGCGGCTCGCTCTCGATACGCTTGGGCCATGCGGCCTGTGCGGCAGCCGCCAGATGATGCTGCGCTGATACCGCCAGCACCGCGCGCTCGGGGATATGGGTATCCTCCGGCAGATGCACGACCACGCGTTTTCCGCCGATGCGCGCGGCGATGCGGTCGATCAGCGCGGAGAGTTCGTCATTGTCATGGACATGGGCGTCGAGGTCGCGCTGCTGCTGCACCACGATTTCGGTGCGGCTGGCGGAGAGACGAATGAGGTCGAAGCCGAAGCCGGGGTCGAGCGGATCGTTGAGCGCATCGAGCCGCTCGCGGAACAGGCGGTCGATCACATCAGCTTTCGTCACCGGACGGCCGGTATCGACCGAGATCGTGCGCACCGCGCCATCGGTGCGGAAGAAGCTCGCTTCCAGCCGCCGCGCGCCCTTGCCCTGCCTGTCCATCGCCGCGACCAGCATCGCGGCGAGCGCGGACAGGTTCATCACGATCACGGTGTCGGTGGCGACCGGATCGGGAAAGCGTTTTTCGACGATGTAATCCGGCAGCGGTTTCCGCGGGCTGATCGGCGCATCGCCCTCGCCCAGCGCCTGCTCCAGCAGCGTGGTGAAGCTTGCGCCGAAGCGCGCGGTGATTTCGTGGCGTCCGCGCGCGGCGACGTCGCCGATGGTCTTCAACCCGGCGCGGCGGAGGCCGCCGGTGACGGCGTCACCGGCGCCGAGCGCGGAGACCGGCAACGGGCCGACGGCCGCGGCCTCCTCGCCATCGGCGATGATGTTTCCGGAATTGTGGCGCGTCAGGGTGCGGGCGCAGACCGCGGTGGCGGCGATCGCGGCGCTGACGGCAAAGCCGCGACGCATCAATGCACCGGACACGATCTGCAGCAGCGCGCGCTCGCCGCCGAACAGATGGGCGCAGCCGGTGATGTCGAGATAGAGCCCATAGGGCGGATCGAGCGCCACCAGCGGCGTGAAGCGGTCGCACCAGTCGGCGATATCCTCGAGCGTCTTGCGGTCGGCGACCTCGTCGGCGTCGAACACCGTCAGCTCAGGACAGATCGCGCGGGCATTGGCAAGCGGCAGGCCGATCGAGAGGCCGGAACGTACGGCAAGATCGTCGAGGGAATGGATCAGGATGGCGTTGTGCTGTTTGGCGACGACGACGGTGGGGGTTTCAAGCACGCTGTCGTTCCCTCCCCCCTTGCGGGGGTCGAGACGAGCGGAGCTCGCTCTTGGGGTTAGGGAGAGGGGTGGCGGCAACGGCGGTGTCTGTGGCTTACCCCTCTCCCCAGCCCTCCCCCGCAAGGGGGGAGGGAGCGCACCGTCCGTGTCGTGAGATGCTTGGCTCGAAACTGTTTCAGCTTGCGCGCCGCTGCTGTCCGACAAACGTCGCTTGATGCGGTCGATGGGCAGGCGTGGCAGCCACAGGCTGAGGATACGCCTCCGGTTCGGTGAATAGGCACTCATCGCATTTCCATTCCATGATCCAGCGGCCGACCGGGCCATGACGGTTACGAACCAGTTGCGTGTCGAACACCGGCGCGCCCCAGGCGCTCCACGGCGCCGAAGGCGGCGAATGCGCCGCGCGCACGATCCATCTGGTCTCGGCGGTCGAGGGCCGCGGCTCTGCCGCCACCCGCAGCAGCAGCGCGGTGACGCCGGAGGCTTGGGCTGCCAGCGTGAGCTTGCGGCTGGCGACGAGATCGAGCTGACGCGCCTGCCCCCAGACTTCCAGCACGACGGCGCCGAGCGCATCGCAGGCCAGCGCGTCGGCGGCGGTCCGCAACGCGGCGTCGGTATCGCTGGCGCGCACGGTCACCAGTAACCGCGGGTCGAGCCCGAGTTCGCGCAACCCGCTCATCGACAGCGCGCCCGATTCAATTTCCGAAAAATCCTGCCGCACCCAGACCAGCGGCCGGCGCGGCGATACCCTTCCCGCGAGGCCGGCGATGAAGCCGGTGGCGGTCGCGCTCTGGTGACCCTCGGCGAACACTTCATGCACGGCGGCGACCGCAAGTCCGCCGCGCAGCACGGCATCCGCAGCCCCATGGCCGAGCGCGACCTTGTTGAGGTCATGCGCGTCGCCGTGCGCTTCGATCCGCTCGATACGCCCGCGCAAACTTGCAAGCGTGCTTGTGCGTGCGGTGCTCATGCGCCGCTCCTTCAAGGAAATTTGCCTTACCGCTTCTTCCCGAGTGAACCCGCGGCCGGCTCATTTGTTCATGGTATGTTCTAATATAAAGCTAACAGCAGCGGCGGAGTCAATCGGGATCGACAGCGCCGCGATTCATGAACAGAATCAAAGGGATTTAGGGATGGACACACAACGCAAGCTGGAAATCCTGGCGGATGCTGCGAAATACGATGCTTCCTGCGCTTCCTCGGGTACCGAAAAGCGGGATTCCAGCGACGGCAAGGGGCTCGGCTCGACCGCGCCCGGCATGGGCATCTGCCATTCCTACGCGCCAGACGGGCGCTGCATCTCGCTGTTGAAGGTGCTGCTCACCAACGCCTGCAATTACGATTGCCTGTATTGCGTCAACCGCACCTCAAGCAACGTCCCGCGGACGCGCTTCACCGTCGACGAATTGGTGAAGCTGACGCTCGACTTCTATCGCCGCAACTACATCGAGGGATTGTTTCTCTCCTCCGGCATCATTCGCAGCGCCGACTACACCATGGAGCAGGTGGTGAGCGTCGCGCGCAAACTGCGCGAGGAGCATCACTTCCGCGGTTACATTCACCTCAAGACGATCCCCGAGGCCGACGACGCCCTGATCGCGGAAGCCGGCAAATATGCCGACCGTCTTTCCATCAACATCGAAATGCCCTTGGAGAACAGCCTTGCGAAACTGGCGCCGGAAAAGGACGTGCGCGCGATCCGCCGCACCATGGGTCGGCTGCGCTTGAGGCTCGATGAGGCAAACGAGGCCGGCAAGGCCGCGACGAAAGCAAAGCCGCCGCGCTTTGCCCCTGCCGGCCAGAGCACGCAGATGATCATCGGCGCCGATGCGGCTGATGATAAAACCATCCTCGACACCAGCGCCAATCTCTACGGCTCCTACCGCCTCAAGCGCGTCTATTACTCGGCCTTCAGTCCGATCCCGGATGCCAGCCGCGCGCTGCCGCTGGTGGCGCCGCCGCTCATTCGCGAGCACCGGCTCTATCAGGCCGACTGGCTGATGCGCTTTTACGGTTTCGACGCCGGCGAGATCGTCGATGAGGCTGCCGGCATGCTGCCGCTCGACATCGATCCGAAACTCGCCTGGGCGCTGCGCCACCGCGACCGCTTTCCGCTCGACGTCGCAACCGCCAGCCGCGAAGAACTGCTGCGGGTGCCGGGTTTCGGCACCAAGGCGGTCGACCGCATCATCGCCACCCGCCGCGTGAGTTCGATCCGGATCTCCGATCTGGCGCGGCTGCATATTCCGCAAAAGAAGGCGCTGCCGTTCATCGTGCTCGGCGACCACCGCCCCTCGCCGCGTCTGCTCGATGGCGCGGGGCTGATGGAACGGCTCAAGCCGAAAGCGACGCAATTGGGGTTTGGGTTTTGACCACTGGCGTCATTGCGAGCGCAGCGAAGCAATCCATGTCACCGCAAGTGGAGAAATGGATTGCTTCGTCGCTTCGCTCCTCGCAATGACGGGAGGAGAGAGATGCACCACATCACCCTCGACAGCGAAACCGATTTCGATGGCTGGCGCAAAGCGGCGCGCGCGCTGGCGCTGAACGATGTGAAGCCGTCAGACGTGACCTGGAACGTCGCGGGTGATGCGCCCGAACTGTTCGAGCCGACTGCCCCGCCGCTCGAGCCACCGAGCGGCACCTTCAGCGTGCCGGCGCGGTTTGTCGAACTTGCCGAGATCGCGATCCTCAACCGCAATCCGGAGCGGTTCGCCCTACTCTATCGGCTGCTGTGGCGGCTGCGCTGCAATCACGACCTGCTCGATATCGCGACCGATCCCGATGTGGCCGAGGTCGCCGCGACGGCCAAGGCCGTGCGCCGCGATGAGCACAAGATGCATGCCTTCGTCCGTTTCCGCGAGGTCGGCCGCGAGCAGAAATCCCACTTCGTCGCCTGGTTCGAGCCGGAGCATCACATCGTCGAACTGGCCGCGCCGTTCTTCGCCCGCCGGTTCGCCGACATGCCGTGGTCGATCCTGACGCCTGATGTCTGCGCACATTGGGATGGTCACGCTGTATTGATCACACCGGGCGTAAGCAAGAGCGAAGCGCCGACCACGGACCGGCTGGAGGAAACCTGGCGCAGTTATTACGCCAGCATTTTCAACCCCGCCCGGCTGAAGGTGCAGGCCATGCAGAAGGAAATGCCGCGCAAATACTGGAGGAACCTGCCGGAAGCTTCATTGATTAAACCCTTGATCGAAAGCGCGGAACGGACCGCAAGCGCGATGATCGCGAATGCGGCGACCGAACCGCACAAGCCGCAAAAGCGGCTGGAACTGGCGGCGGAAAGCGACGAGGCAAGCGGAATGGCACGCAGACGCGCCGACGATATCGAGATGCTGCGCGAGGAAGCCGCCGATTGCCGCGCCTGCCCCCTCTACAAGGACGCCACGCAGACCGTGTTCGGCGAAGGTCCGCAGACGGCGCGGATCATGCTGGTCGGCGAGCAGCCCGGCGACAAGGAAGATCTTGCCGGCAAGCCGTTCGTCGGGCCTGCGGGGCAAATGCTCGACCGCGCGCTGGAAGAAGCCGGCATCGACCGCAGTAAAGTTTACGTCACCAATGCGGTAAAACATTTCAAGTTCGTACCGCGCGGCAAGATCCGCCTGCACCAGAAGCCGAACACGCCGGAGATCCGGGCGTGCCGGCAATGGTACGAACGCGAACTCGCCGCGATCAGGCCTGAACTCGTGGTGGCGATGGGCGCAACCGCCGCGCAAAGCGTGTTCGGAAAACTTACGGCGATCAACAAGAACCGCGGTCGCCTGATTGATCTCGACGACGGTATCAGGGCGCTGGTGACGGTGCATCCGTCCTATTTATTGCGATTGCCCGACGCCGAGGCGAAGGCGCAGGAATACCGCCGCTTCGTCGAAGACCTGAAGATAGCCGCTGCGGTGCTGCGAAAATCAGCGCACGCGGCCTGAATTTCGCGTAGCCGGAACCTGTGGAATAACATGGGAAAAATTGACAATCCCATCCACAACCTTTAATTGACAATACACACGATCGCATTTCCAGAGGAATGTGGGACGTCTGTTCACGTCATGACGCTCCCGCACGGTCGACGCGCTGCACGGTCCAACTCAGCCCCGGTTCCGTGCAGCGCGCGACCCATTTGGCCATTCGCGCAACACGACTGTTATCCACGCACAATACGGTTATTGTGGCCGTAGCGCGGTGCAGAAGCGGCATACGCGGTGCACAAGCGGCATAAAAGTGGTGGCGACACACAGCCTGCGCAACGGTTGGGCGTGTCATCTAACCTTCAAGACCATCGGCCAAAATCAAGATCTTACTGCATACCAGGGGGGTCAGAATGACCGATATTGCACTCCACCCACAAGTGGGCGATCAAGCGCCGATTCAGCCCGCTTCAAGGCCCAATCTCGACAAGGGCTTCAATCCGCTCACGATGATCCTCTTCTTCGGCATTCTCGCCGCCGGCATGCTGTTCGTCGCCTACAGCATCTACGACGATGTCGGCGCGACCGGCACCAGGGTCACGACCTTCCTGCCCTACATACTGTTGTTCGTAGCACTCCTGATCGCTCTCGGCTTCGAGTTCGTCAACGGCTTCCACGACACCGCCAACGCCGTCGCGACCGTGATCTATACTCACTCGCTGCCGGCCGAATTCGCTGTCATGTGGTCGGGCTTCTTCAACTTCCTCGGCGTGCTGCTGTCCTCGGGCGCGGTCGCGTTCGGCATCGTCTCGCTGTTGCCGGTCGAACTGATCCTGCAGGTCGGCTCCAGCGCCGGCTTTGCCATGGTGTTCGCGCTGCTGATCGCCGCGATCATCTGGAACCTCGGCACCTGGTGGCTCGGCCTGCCGGCGTCGTCGTCCCACACCCTGATCGGCTCGATCATCGGCGTCGGCATAGCGAATGCGGTGATGCACGGCCGTGACGGCACCTCCGGCGTCGACTGGACCAAGGCTACCGAAATCGGCTACGCGCTGCTGCTGTCGCCCCTGTTCGGGTTCTTCATGGCCGCGATGCTGCTGCTGGTGCTCAAGTTCATCGTGCGCAATCCGGCGCTCTACGCAGCCCCCGAAGGCAACCAGCCGCCGCCGCTCTGGATCCGCGGCATCCTGATCGCCACCTGCACCGGCGTCAGCTTCGCCCATGGCTCCAACGACGGCCAGAAGGGCATGGGCCTGATCATGCTGATCCTGATCGGCACCGTGCCGACCGCCTACGCGCTGAACCGCGCGCTGCCGGAATCGCAGGTCGCCCAGTTCCAGTTGAACTCGGCCGCCGCTGCAAAAGTGATCGCCGCCAAGGGCGCCGGCCACAGCATCATCGGCGATCCCCGGCCTGCCGTGACGCAGTACGTCGCCGCACGAAAAATCAGCGAAGGCACCTATCCCTCGCTGGCCGTGCTGGTGAAGGATGTCGGCGACCAAGTCGCGAAATACGGCTCGCTCAACAAGGTGCCCGCGGACGCCGTCGGCAACACCCGTAACGACATGTACCTGACTTCGGAAGCGATCCGCTTCCTGATGAAGGACAAGGAAAACGACCTCAACAAGGAAGAGGTCGGTATCCTCAACACCTACAAAGGCTCGCTCGATTCCGCGACCAAGTTCATTCCGCTATGGGTCAAGATCGCGGTCGCGATCGCGCTCGGCCTCGGCACCATGATCGGCTGGAAGCGCATCGTGATTACCGTCGGCGAGAAGATCGGCAAGACGCACCTCACCTACGCGCAGGGCGCCTCCGCCGAGCTGGTCGCTGCCGCGACCATCGGCGCCGCCGACGTGTTCGGCCTGCCGGTCTCGACCACGCATGTGCTGTCGTCCGGCGTCGCCGGCACGATGGCGGCGAACGGATCGGGGCTGCAGCTCGCCACCATCCGCAACCTGCTGATGGCCTGGGTGCTGACCTTGCCGGCGGCGATCATGCTCTCGGCCGGCCTCTACGTGCTGTTCTCCCACTTGTTCTGAGCGGGACACGCGCGCGGCGTAAGCCGCAGCAATGCAAAAGAAGGCCCGCGCCATTGGCGCGGGCTTTTTGCTTTGGCGTTCATCGTCATTGCAAGGAGCCAACAGGTCGAGCCAATGCCCGCCCACGAGCTGACCTCGTCAGCTAGGGCAAGCTGATGTTTTCGTCAGTGAGCACACGCTGCACGGCCGGTCGTTGCGAAGTCTTGTCGGTCAACTTGCGCCAGGCCGGATAAGTATTCTTCATGTCGAGACCGACGCGGCCGCCCCATTGGTAAAAAACGAGAAGATAGGGATCAACGACGGAATAGCCGTGCGGCAGAGCCCATTCACGCCCATCTCCAAGCAGGCGCTCAATGTAAGCATAATGTTCACGGAGATTCTGATGTCCCTTGGTTTGAACAGCCGCAAAGTCGCGCTCGTCGGCCACGAACCTGTTGGCCCGCCAAATCTGACCGTAGGCCATGGCGTGGACGTTGCTGGCGAGCCAGTTCATCCACTCAATTGCGCGCGCCTCACCAACTGGATCGCTCGGCAGCAAATGCGATTGAGGATGTGTTCGTGCCAGGTAGAACAGAATGGCGTGCAACTCCGTGAGCAGGTTTTCCGAGCCGCCGATCCGACCTTGCACGCCGGAGAGGGCCGGAACCCGCCCCTTGGGGTTTTGAGCCAACCAGGCTGCGCTGGTTGTACCTTCTCCGCCCATTTGACCACGCGAAGACACGAGCACGAGGTCGTATGGCTCGCCGATCTCCTCCAGCACGATGTGAGCCGCCATGGAGCAAGCTCCCGGCGAAAAATACAGGCAGTGACGCGTCACCGTGTGGTCCCCCAGTTCTTGTTTGTTCCAGCAAGATATAACGACACTTCCAGAACTTTAGAACTCAGGAGTTGGGCGAATCCGCTTGAGGTCGCAAGCGGAAAAATCCGACCTCCCCTGCCCGCGTTAGCTCTATTGCTGAAAGCGGACTTCGCGCTCGCCAAGCCTCGCTTCCGCTAAGGGCCCCAAAGCGGACGTTGAGCTGAACGGTCATTTGGCCAGAGTGTCGCCATCTCGGATTTCGGTCGATACGTGAGGTCGAACCGGGGGCAACCGGCCGATATCGACGTTGCGAAATGCTGTCTTTTCGACCTTCCGCGCCAGATACATCTCTGTATGCTATCGCGGGCTGGGCGATCGCAACGGAGCACGCTCGATGCAGCAGAGCCTCGTAGGCAGAAGCTACGAAAGCGCGGTTATAGGGGACCGGTTCAGGATCGATCCGCCCCCGACCATTCTTGCGCGGACGGCCTCCGTTGCGCCAATTGGCTTCACTCGTTTGAAGAGCAGTCGGACGATCCCAGGTTTGGCCAAGGACGTCCCTCCCGAAGATGCTTTCTCATTCCAGGTTCCTCTCCAGCATATCGTCGTGGATCTTTGGGTTGATGGAAAGCACAACCTGACAGCAACGATGAAGCCCGGAGACGCCTTTCTATTCGACTTGCGAAGCAATCCGGTTTCCGAGATCCACACGCCATTCGACAGCATTCGATTCTATATTTCTCAAGCCTCGCTCGATGAACTTGCTTTTGATCACGGGATTCCACGAACGCGAGGGTTGGTTTCTTCCTGTCTGGGCTCGACTGACCGAGTCATGTACGGATTGGCAAACGCCTTGGTTGATCAGGTCGAACGCGCTAACGAGCGCAGCGCCTTGTTCATCGACCACGTAGCCTTAGCTTTTTTTGCCCATGTAACGAAAACCTACGGCAACGCCTTGGCACCGATCGAGCGTGTGTCGGGAGGATTGTCGCCGTGGCAACTTCGTCGGGTGCTCGACTTCATTGTGGCGCATTTGGACGGCGACCCCACAATCGCCGAACTCGCACGCGAATGCGCCTTGTCGCCGGGCTATTTTGCACGCGCGTTCCGCCAGACTACGGGAAGCACGCCTCATCAATGGCTGGTTCGGAAGCGCGTTGAACGGGCCAGGGCATTGCTGCTCGAAAGTGCATTGGACCTGGCCGAAATCGCCGTTGGATGCGGCTTTGTCGATCAGAGCCATTTCACGCGCGTCTTTACCAAATTCGAAGGTGATAGTCCTGGAAGATGGCGACAGGCACGCCGCTGATCCAGCTCTCGATCATGATCTTTCGCAATTTTCCGCGTCGACGTCGGTTTTTTAAAATAGACTGCGTTGGGATTATCCAATCCAAACCGCTTATCACGGCTGATCTTCGGGTTCGAAGCGAGTAGTTAGCGCGCCACTTCGACGAAGGCTCCAAGCGCAGGAAGACGGCCCGCATGGAGCATGTTGTCCCGAGTTCAGGTCGCCGAGCTGAAATCGCCCCAGCCTATTGAAGGATTTGCCGGTTATGAGCAGGAAAGTCCTGATTTCGGGTGCCACTGGAGACACCGGACGCGCCGCGGTGAGGGAGTCGATCGCTCTGGGGCTTGATGTTCGTGCCATGGTCCATCGCAAGGACGCGCGTTCGGACGCACTCGAGAAGCTCGGTGCCGAAGTGGTTCTCGGAGACCTACTCGAGATCAACACCGTCCATTCGGCCATGAAAGGTCGCGATGCCGCCTATCTTGTCTGGCCCGTCGCACCAGGCCTGATCCAGGCGACCGTCAATTTCGCTCAGGCCGCCAAGGAGACCGATGTTTCAACCATCGTCAATCTCTCGCAGCGCTCCGCCAATCGCTTCTCCACTAGCAATTCGTGCCGCGACAGCTTCATAGCTGAGCAAGTGCTAAACTGGTCCGGCCTTGCGGCCATTCATCTGCGTCCGACCTACTTTCTTGAATGGCTGCTCTACCCTTGGCAGTTACCCTATATGCGGCAAGGCGGGCTCCGCATGCCGGTCGGCAAAGGGCGGCATTCGCCGATCGCTGCCGATGATCAGGGACGTGTCATTGCAGCACTTCTGAAAAGACCGGAAGCGCACATCGGAACGACGATTCCTGTCTCCGGGCCGGTCGAAATGGACCACGAACAAATCGCGGCGGAACTGACCGAGGCCCTGGGCCGCAAGATTATCTTCCAGGATCTCCCGATCGACGAATACTGCAGGTCGTTGGAGCAGATGGGTGTTCCTCCCTACATCGTCCAGCATCTCGGTGGTGCGATGGATGATTATCAGCATGGCCACATGTCAGGGGCGGACGACAACGTCGAAAGGCTCACTGGGCGAAGGTCGATGTCCGTTGGCGAATTTGCGCGTGCCCATTCCGACGTGCTCAACGGCAATGCACCTCACATTGAAGCTATCGCATAGAGGAGGATGACGAATGAGGAAGAGTTGCTTGCAGATCGCTGGGTCTTCCCATCGGTCGGTCCTGAGACTGTCAACCTTGATGATGACGGCTGCTGCACTGTTGGTCCAACCAGTCCAGGCCGCTTCGCGATCAGGAGATGCATTAGGTAAAGCGACTCAAGAACATGTCACCACCGCTGGAAAGGACTTGATCAAAATGGCGGAAAATCAGGCGCCCTCGGGCTCGGCCGAGATGATCGCGGCAAAGAGCCTCACAACTAAAGTACTCGCGATCGGTACTTGGACAGCCAAGGCAACGCCCAAAACCATTCCTCCTGTCATGCCGTCGGAAGCGTACGACACGATGCGACTTATGCTGGCTGGAAAGATCGACCAGTGGTTCGCCCAGATCGACGGGTCCGGCGCGGTTTTCCTGATGAACGTGACCGATCCCGCCGAGGCGCACACGCTGCTGGAGAAGCTGCCATTGGGGCAAGCCGATATGATGACGTTCCAGCTGATCCCGGTCGGGCCTCTATGGCCGCTAGGTCTTCTGCAACCCGCAAAATGACTTCGCCGAGCAGTCTGAAGGATAAAACAAAATGGATATCACCGGTTCGGTTGCCCTTGTCACCGGAGCTAGCGGCGGCATCGGGCGTGCCTTCGTAGGAGCGTTACTGAAACGGGGCGCAGCGAAAATCTACGTGACAGCGCGCGAGCCGGGTTCGCTCTCCGGCTTGACAAACGGTGGCGGCAAGTTGGTGCCGCTACGTCTAGACGTAACCGATCCGGCGCAAATAGCCGCTGCCGCCACCGCCGCGCCGGACGTTACGTTACTCGTCAACAATGCAGGTTATGCAGCCTTCCAGGGTGCGATTGCCGCACAGGATATGTCCGCCGCCCGGCGCGAGATGGACGTCAATTATTTTGGTCCACTGGCGCTGACCCGCGCTCTCAAGCCTGCCCTTGCAACCGCTGGCGGCGGCGCTGTCGTTAACATGCTGTCGATGGCAGCGTTGGTGAGCCTGCCGGTAACGGGCACCTATTCGGCCTCCAAGGCCGCGTTCCTATCCGTGACGCGGAGCATTCGTGCCGAACTGGCGGCACAAGGCACGATCGTCGTCGGTGTTCTGGCTGTGCAAACAGAAACCGCCATTGGCGCCCGATTGCCTCCGCCCCGCATGACGCCGGAGGAGGTTGCATCCGACGCTCTCGATGCCGTTCAGGCCGGCAAAAGCGAAGAGGTCGTCGCTGGCTCGCTGACCCAAGGCGCATATCAGGCGTTTACAGCTGACCCCAAAGCCTTTCAGGCCAAGATGTCCATGCGACTGCCGCAATCATCCTGACCTCACCTCGCAGGGCGCCCCCAGCATTTACCTCGCGGCGGACGTCAAGTCGACGCTTGCAATGCGAGCACTTCGAACGGCCTTGAACGACTAACTTGTAAGCTGACTTTCTGCCGGCGACCTCTAATGTTTTGGTCAAAGCCGCTTTGGACATTGGCGCAACCTGGCCTGAACGACCGTGCCGGATAGCGGCAGCGAATACAGCAACTGATATTTGGAAAGGGTTGTAGTCGCACCGCAATTCGGCCACGGAGATCGAGCCATGCGCCACGCCTCCCTGTTGCACGCTCTTACCATAGTCGGGCAAGCGCGACGCGCCTTTAGGCCGCCGCCAGCTTGTTCTCGACCAGCTTGATCCAGTACGAGGTGCCGTAGACGATCGCCTCGTCGTTGAAATCGTAGGCGGGGTGATGGAGCCCGGCGCTGTCGCCGTTGCCGCAGAAGATGAAGGCGCCCGGCCGCGCCTCGAGCATATAGGCGAAATCTTCGGCGCCCATCAGCGGCGGCATCTCGTGGACGTTCTGGGTGCCGGCCACATCCCTGGCCACCCGTGTGGCAAACTCTGTCTGCTCGGCGTGGTTCTTGGTGACGGGATAGCCGCGCTCGTAGGTGAGATCGATCCTGGCGCCGGTCATTTTGGCCACTCCCTCGCACACCTCGCGGACGCGCCGCTCGACCGTTTCACGCACTTCCGGCGTCAGCGTTCGCACGGTGCCGCGGAGTTCGGCGGTATGCGGGATCACGTTGCGCGCGTTGCCGGCGTGAAATTCGCAGATCGAGATCACGGCCGAGTCCAGGGGATCGATGGTCCTCGACACGATCGACTGCAACGCGGTGATCAGCTGCGAGCCGACCAGCACGGAATCGATGCACTTGTTGGGACGCGCGGCGTGACCGCCGAGGCCCTCGATCCTGACGTCGATCGAGTCGGTGGCGGCCATCACCGGGCCGGGACGGATGGCAAAGGCGCCGATCGGAATTCCCGGGCCGTTATGCATGCCATAGACCTGCTCGATGCCGAACCGGTCCATCAGCCCGTCCTTGATCATGGCGGCGGCGCCGGCCCCGCCCTCCTCGGCCGGCTGGAAGATCACCACCGCATTGCCGGCGAAATTCCGGGTCTCGGCGAGATACCGCGCTGCACCCAAAAGCATCGCGGTGTGGCCGTCATGGCCGCAGGCGTGCATCAGGCCCGGCGTCTTGGAGGCATGGGGAAGGTCGGTCGCCTCCTCGATCGGCAGCGCATCCATGTCGGCGCGAAGCCCGATCACGTTGATTTCGCCCTTGCCGGGCTGCTTGCCCTTGATGACGCCGACGACGCCGGTCTTGCCGAGGCCGGTGGCGACCTCGTCGCAGCCGAATTCACGCAGGCGATCCGCCACGAATGCTGCAGTGCGGTGGACTTCGTACAGCAACTCAGGGTTTTCATGGATATCGCGGCGCCAGGCCTGGATATCGGGTTGCAGATCGGCGACGCGGTTTACGATGGGCATGTGACTTTCTCTGGCCTCGAAGGTTGGAATGCTAACGGCTGTGTAGCATGCAAGAGCCGGTCCGCCCACCACCCTGCGGCAAGGGCATTTGGGGATCCGCCGCTGGGAAACCCGCCGAGGCCGGTCACGCGGCCAGCGTGTTCTCGACCAGCTTGATCCAGTAGGAGGTGCCGTAGACGATCGCCTCGTCGTTGAAATCATAGGCGGGGTGATGCAACCCAGCGCTGTCGCCGTTGCCGCAGAAGATCAGCGCGCCCGGCCGCTGCTCCAGCATGAAGGAGAAGTCTTCGCCGGCCATCAGCGGCGGCATCTCATGCACATTGGCATCGCCGGCGACTTCCCTGGCTGCCCGCGTCGCGACATCGGTCTGGCCGACATGGTTGACCGTGACCGGATAGCCGCGATCGTAGGTCAGATCGATCCTGGCGCCGGTGGCCTGCGCGACGCCGGCGACGACCTCGCGGACCCGCCGTTCCACCATTTTCCGCACTTCGTTGTTCAAAGTGCGCACAGTGCCCTTCAGCTCGGCGGTTTGCGGAATCACGTTGCGGGCGTGGCCGGCGTGAAATTCGCAGATGGAAATCACAGCAGATTGCAGCGGATCGACGCTGCGCGACACGATCGACTGCAGCGCCGTGATCAGCTGCGCGCCGACAAGCACGGAATCGATGCTTTGGTGCGGATGCGCGGCGTGGCCGCCGCGCCCCTCGATCCTGATGACGACGGCATCGCCTCCGGCCATGATCGCACCGGGCCGAAGCGCGAACGAGCCGACCGGAATGCCGGGGCCGTTATGCATGCCGTAGACCTGCTCGATGCCGAAGCGGTCCATCAGCCCGTCCTTGATCATCGCGACCGCACCCGCGCCGCCCTCTTCAGCCGGCTGGAAGATCACGACCGCCCGGCCGGCGAAATTGCGAGTCTCGGCAAGATAGCGAGCCGCCCCCAGCAGCATGGCGGTGTGGCCGTCATGGCCGCAGGCGTGCATCTTGCCGGGTGTCTTGGAAGCATAGGGCAGATCGGTCGCCTCCTCGATCGGCAACGCGTCCATATCCGCCCGCAGCCCGATGACCTTCACCTCGCCATTGCCGGCGGGCCGGTTGCCGTTG
>Ga0081540_1001034_pt1 | contig 24931 bp, 28 predicted proteins | sample TabmetS2T1R1_FD_71024 | JGI IMG/M metagenome (GOLD analysis project Ga0081540, IMG submission 71024) | Tabebuia heterophylla rhizosphere microbial communities from the University of Puerto Rico - S2T1R1 | ecosystem: Host-associated > Plants > Roots > Rhizosphere ... | reverse complement strand
CGAGCCGACGATGGACGTCCAGCGTGTCGCCGACGCGGTCGTCTACATGGCCGGCCAGCCGCTGGATACGAACGTGCTGTTCCTGACGGTGATGGCGACGAAGATGCCGTTCGTGGGGAGGGGGTAGGATGGTTATTCAGGGATCGACGATTTCTCGACCTTGAGGCGAGACTTCACCGGGCGATCCGACTTCAACGGAATCTCGGCGAGGTGCATCCGCTCGAGGATGCGCACGGCACCGGCCTCGATCTTCCTGCGGCGTTCGGCGGGCAGGTCGCGAATGCGGTCCAGGGCGGAAACAAAGTCGGCTCTCTTGTACTTTGCCATCGATCCCACCCGATCAGAGTTAGTGGCTCAGCGTACCTTATCTGGGCCCCTCACTGGGAATCGCTCCAGCAGCCGCTTGCAGCCTGCGACCGTGGCGGGAAGATAGCTCTGGTCGATCGCGAAAATGAACTTGTGCCACTGCTTCAGATTGTCCGGGGTCATCTCCACGGTCACCTGAACCTGGCCGGAAGGGTTGCACTCGACCTTCGGAGTTGCGGTTCAGCGCAGTCCAACTCGGCCGATCCCCGCAACTCGGCATACAGCGTCTCCAATTGGCGCACGAAGCTGGCGACCTCATCGCTGCGCAGGATCGCTCCACTGACTTCCACATATGCGCCAGAGGCCTGTACGCTCGCCTGGATGGTTATCCAATTGCCGTCCCAGCCGTCATCAGTGTCCGGACGCTCGCGGCCCTTTGCCCAAATGGACAGCCCGGCAAGCTTGATCATCGGATCGCCAGAGCTGGTCGGGTCGGTCATTGACCTCAACACGCCCCCTCCTTCAGCCTGGCAACGCCCGCCGAACGTCGCTCGCAGTCGTTGCCGTAGGTCTTGCCGTCGCAACCGCAGACCGGCTGGTATTCGCGGGTGCAAGCCTGCGGCCTCGGCATGCAGACGCCCTTGAGGTCGGCATTGCCGCACGTGTTTCCGGCGAACTCGCAGTATTCGTTCTGGGCACACCGCAGCCCGATGAAGCCGCCGCATTCCTCGACCTTTTCGTCTGCCAGCACGGCGCTCGACACAGTCAAGATCGTAAAGCCGGCTAACAGTGTGCTCCGAACCATCGCCGTCAAGGACATCGTTCGCTCCGGTCAGGCCGCCTTCTTCTGCAGGAACGCCGTCATGCGGTCGAGCGCCCGCAAGATGTTCTCCTCGGAGTTGGCGTAGGAGAGGCGGATGTAGCCTTCGCCGAGCACGCCGAAATCCGGGCCGCCGATCAGCGCCACGCCTGATTCCTCGAGCAGGGCCGAGGCCAGCTTCTTCGCCGGCCAGGTGGTCGCCTTGATGTTGGGGAAGGCGTAGAAGGCGCCCTTCGGCGTGATGCAGGACACGCCGGGCAGCGCGTTCAGTCCGTCCACCACGACTTTACGCCTGCGGTCGAAGGCCTTCATCATCTTGGCCACGTCGTCCTGCGGCCCGTCGATCGCGGCAATCCCGGCAAATTGGCTCGGCGCATTGACGCAGGACCAGCAGTTCACCGCCAGCTTGCGGACCTTGTCGTAGAGCCGGCCGCTCTCGGCCGAATTCGGCCAGATCGACCAGCCCATGCGCCAGCCCGTCATCGCCCAGGTCTTCGACCAGCCGTTCAGGATGATCAGCCGCTCGCGGATCTCGGGGAAGGTGAGCAGCGAGACGTGCTCCTCGCCGTCATAGGTCATCACCTCGTAGATCTCGTCCGACAGGATCGCCACTTGCGGGTGACGGGCCAGCCCCTTCACCAGCTTCTCGATCTCGGCGCGCGGCGTCACGCCGCCGGTCGGATTGGCCGGCGAGTTGAGGATCAGGAGCCGCGTCTGCGGCGTGATCAGCCTCAGCGTCTCCTCGGCCGAGAAGGCGAAGCCGTTCTCCTCGCGGATCGGCACGGGGATCGGCCGCGCGCCGGTGTACTCGATCATCGAGCGGTAGATCGGGAAGCCGGGATCCGGATAGAGGATGTCCGTACCGGGCTCGCCGAACATCAGGATCGACATGAACATGGTCGGCTTGCCGCCGGGCATGATCATGACCTCGTCGGGCGACACCTTGACCTTGAACCGCTTGGCGAGGTCGGCGGCGACCGCCTCGCGCAGCTGGGGGATGCCGGTTGCCGGTGTATAGCCGTGATGACCGTCGCGCAGCGCCTTGATGGCGGCGTCGACAATGTGCTCGGGAGTGCGGAAATCCGGCTGGCCGATGCCGAGATTGATGATGTCGCGGCCCTGGGCGATCAGCGCATTGGCGCGCGCGAGCACGGCGAAGGCGTTCTCCTCGCCGATCCGGTCGAAGGCCGCGATAGTCCGCAACATCAAGCTCTCCCCAGCACTGTCGCCCCCCGTTCGCGCCCGCGAACGGAGGCGTTATCGGGCGGCAGTTCACCCGATTGCGAGGGGAAAATCAAACCGGAGCCGGGGTTACGCCAGGGCTAGTCGGGCCCGCCGAACGCGGCGCCCAGGTCGCGGTAGAGCTCGTGGCGGATGCGCGGATCGGGGTCGGCCCCGAGGTACTTGTCGCCGAAATAGACGCTGGTGGAGCGCACCGGTTGCGCCGGCACGGCCTGGACATGGGGCCGGGCCGCCACGTGGCCGCGATGCTTGCGCTTGGCCGCTTCCGCGGGCGCGGCACATGCGAGCGCGAGGCCGACGGCTGAGGCGACAAGCGCGATGGGGAGCTTGCTCATGGAGGCCTCTGTCGAATGGAGCAGGGGTCAGAAGTTTCCGCCGAAGCGGGCGCCCAGATCGCGAAGCAATTGGTAACGTACGCGCGGGTCGGGATCGGTGCCGAGGTACACGTCGCCGAACCACACCGAGTTTGGATCGTGTACAACGCGGGCCGCATCGGGACTCGCGACCGCGGAACGGTGCTTGCGCGCCTTTGCGGCTTCGGCTGGTACCGCTGCCACGACGACAAGCGCGAGCGAGATCAGAAACGGGACGAGGGGGTGCAACCGCATGGGAACCTCCCTTACCTTGTATCCAGGTATATACCCCGCCGGACCCATGCCAATTCGATCACGACTTCGTGTCGGGCCGGCCGACGCGTCGGGCGGGGTGCCTTTCGGAGCGGCGCTCGACAGGTTATTCCTGTCGGCGCTGCGAAGGAGGAAACCATGACGAGCACCGGAACACCGCGCACGCGCCTGCGATCGCAGCTGTGGTTCGATAATCCGGACAACCCGGGCATGACCGCGCTCTATCTCGAGCGCTACCTCAATTACGGGCTCACCCGCGCGGAGCTGCAGTCCGGCCAGCCCATCGTGGGGATCGCGCAGACCGGCTCGGACCTCTCGCCGTGCAACCGGCACCATCTCGAGCTCGCCAAGCGCGTCCGCGAGGGCATCCGCGAAGCCGGCGGCATCGCGTTCGAGTTCCCCGTGCATCCGATCCAGGAGACCGGCAAGCGGCCGACCGCGGCGCTCGACCGCAACCTCGCCTATCTCGGGCTGGTCGAGGTGCTGTACGGCTATCCGCTTGACGGCGTCGTGCTGATGACCGGCTGCGACAAGACCACGCCGGCCTGCATCATGGCCGCGGCGACGGTGAACATTCCGGCCATCGTTCTGTCCGGCGGACCGATGCTCAACGGCTGGTGGAAGGGTGAGCGCGCCGGTTCCGGCACGGTGGTGTGGTGGGCGCGCCAGGAGCTCGCGGCCGGACGCATCACCAACGACGATTTCATGGAGATCGCGGCGGCATCGGCGCCGTCGGTCGGGCACTGCAACACCATGGGCACCGCCTCGACCATGAACGCGCTGGCCGAGGCGCTCGGCATGTCGCTGCCGGGCTGCGCGGCGATTCCCGCGCCGTATCGCGAGCGCGCGCAGATCGCCTATGCGACCGGCCGCCGCGCGGTCGAGATCGTGAATGAGGACCTGAAGCCCTCCGACATTCTCACCCGCAAGGCGTTCGAGAACACCATCGTGGCCTGCTCGGCGATCGGCGGCTCGACCAATGCGCCGATCCACATCAATGCCATCGCCAAGCATATCGGCGTGCCGCTCACCATCGAGGACTGGGAGCGGCTCGGCTACGACGTGCCGCTGATCGTCAACATGCAGCCGGCCGGAAAATATCTCGGCGAGGAATATTTCCGCGCCGGCGGCCTGCCGGCGGTGATGAACGCGCTGGCCAAGGCCGGCCGCATCCACCCGGATGCGCTCACCGTCAACGGCAGGACCATGGGCGAGAACGTCGCCGACGCCGCCGTGAGCGACCCCGACGTCATCCTGCCCTACGACAAGCCGCTCAGGCCGGCGGCGGGGTTCAAGGTGCTGTCGGGCAACCTGTTCGACTCCGCGATCATGAAGACGAGCGTGATCTCCGACGAGTTCCGCAAGCGCTACCTGTCCAACCCGAAGGACCCGAACGCGTTCGAGGGCCGCGCCGTCGTGTTCGACGGCCCGGAGGACTACCACCACCGGATCGACGACCCGTCGCTCGAGATCGACGAGCGTACCCTGCTGTTCATCCGCGGCGCCGGGCCGATCGGCTATCCGGGCTCGGCCGAGGTGGTGAACATGCAGCCGCCGGCGGCGCTGATCAAAAAGGGCATCACCTCGCTGCCCTGCATCGGCGACGGGCGGCAGTCCGGCACGTCGGGCTCGCCGTCGATCCTCAACGCGTCGCCCGAGGCGGCGGCGGGCGGCGGGCTCGCGCTGCTCAAGACCGGCGACCGGGTACGCATCGATCTCAACAACGGCACCGCCGACATCCTGATCTCGGCCGACGCGCTGGCCGAGCGGCGCGCCGCGTTCGCCAAGCACGGCGGCTATCCCTATCCGAAGAGCCAGACGCCGTGGCAGGAGATCCAGCGCGGCATGGTCGAGCAGCTCGCCGACGGCATGGTGCTCGCGCCGGCGGTGAAGTACCAGCGCGTGGCACAGACCGCCGGGGTGCCAAGGGACAATCACTAAGCGTCCATCGCGGGGGGAGCCATGAACATCGTCCGCTCGACGCGTGCGTATGAACGCTGGCTGAAGACACAACTTCGCGGCGATATCGTCAAAAAGGACATCAAAAAGAAGCACAAGGACATGCGCGGCGGGGCCTTCCCGTTCCTGCGCGCGACCTATTGGCGATGGGCGGAGACGATCCTCGACGTCTGTCCGGAGCTCAAGACTGCGCCGCGCGTGCTCGCGGTCGGCGACATCCACTTGGAGAATTTCGGGACCTGGCGCGACGTCGACGGCCGGCTCGTGTGGGGCGTCAACGATTTCGACGAAGCGGCCAAGATGCCCTACGCGCTCGACCTGGTGCGGCTCGCGACCTCGGCCGCGCTCGCCGTACGGAGCGTGACGGCGGGCGCGATCACGTCGAGCATCCTGCGCGGCTATCGCGAGGGCCTCGCGGCGCCGCATGCCTTCGTGCTCGATCAACGCTATCGCGCCTTGCGCGAGCTGTTCGAGGTGCCAGAGGAGGAGCGGACCAAGTTCTGGAACGACAAGATGGATCCCGAGAAGAATCTCAAGCGGGCGCACAAGCTGAAGCGGACGAAGCCGCCGCGGCCGTTTGCCGAAGCCCTCAACAAGGCGCGACCGGAGCCGGATGTCGATTTCGTGTTCTGGCCGCGCACCGCCGGGCTCGGCAGCCTCGGCCGGCCGCGCTGGATCGGCCATGGCCTGTGGCGCGCCGCGCCGGTCGTGCGCGAGGCCAAGGCGATCGTGCCGTCGGCCTGGGTTTACGTCCACGGCGGCTCGCGGCGGCTACGCTGCCAGGAGATCGCGACCGGCAAGTATCGCGCGCCTGATCCGTGGTACGAGCTGAGAAACGGGCACGTGCTGGTGCGGCGCCTGTCGCCGAACAATCGGAAGCTCGAGGCGAAAAAGAAAAAAGAGAACGAGGTGGAAGGTCCGGCGGAGGGGGAACGTGTCTCGGACCTCGTCAACCCCGCCATGCTGCGGGACATGGGTCGCGACCTCGCCGCCGTGCACCTCGGCACCGGCTCGAGCGGAAAGGTGATCACGCGCGACCTCAAGAAGCGCAAGCCGCGCTGGCTGCACGATGCAACCATGGCGGCGGCCGCGGCCGTCCGGCGCGATTATCAGGAGTGGTGCAAGCCGACAGAGTGACGGCCGCCTCACCCGACATTTCCGAAACTGATCGAGGCAATCACCGAATTGCGCTGTCACCGCCTTGCCGGCTGTGGCACCCTGGCCCGGCAAAACGGGGGCCGGGCCATGACCACTGTTGCCGACAAGCGCAAGACCTTTCGCAAGCTGCACGAGAGCGGCTGCTTCGTGCTGCCCAATCCGTGGGACATCGGCACCGCGCGCTACTTTCAGCATCTCGGCTTCAAGGCGCTGGCCTCGACCAGCGCCGGCTACGCGTTCAGCCAGGGCGTGCCGGACTCGGCGGTGCCGCGCGACGAGATGCTGCATCACCTGCGCGAGCTCGCCGGCTCGACCGAGCTGCCGGTCAACGCGGACTTCGAGGGCGGCTATGCCGACGATCCGGACGAGGTGGCGGAGAACGTCACGCTGTGCGTCGAGACCGGCGTCGCTGGCCTGTCGATCGAGGACTCGACCGGCGACAAGGACAACCCGCTCTACGATTTCGATCTCGCGCTCGCGCGGGTGAAGGCGGCACGCGCGGCGGTCGACAAGGCCGGCGGCGACGTGGTGTTCACCGGCCGCAGCGAGGGCTTTATTTCCGGGCGGCCCGACCTCGAGGAGACGATCCGCCGCCTCAAGGCCTTTGCCGACGCGGGCGCCGATTGCCTCTACGCGCCCGGCATCAAGACGCCGGAGCAGATCGCCGCGGTCTGCCAGGCGGTGGCCCCGAAGCCGGTCAACTTCCTGATGTCGACGGCGACCGATTTCACCGTGGCGGATCTCGCCGGGCTCGGCGTGCGCCGCATCAGCCTCGGCGGCACGCTCGCGCGCGTCGCCTGGACCGCGGTGATCCGCGCTGCGCGGCAGATGATCGAGGAAGGCAAGTTCAACATCATCGCCGGCACCATGTCGAACCCGGAGCTCAACGGCTTCTTCCGCGACGATCTGGCGAAGCGCTCGTCGTGACTACGCCGTCCGAACCGCACCCGAAGACCGGACAGCCGATCGGCCTGCCGGTCGATCCGACACCGGCGCCGCGCCCGGGCCCGGTCACCATCCAAGGCCGCTACGGCCGCATCGAGAAGCTCGAGCCGCTCCACACCGCCGACCTGTGCGCGGCGTTCGCCGGTCACGAGCGGGTCTGGACCTACATCTCGACCGACGGGCCGTTCGCCGACGAGCCGACCTTCGCGGCCTTTCTCGCGCAGCGTGCCGCGTCACCCGACCCTTACGCCTACGCGATCATCGACGCGTCCGGCCGTGCCGTCGGCTATTTCACGCTGATGCGGATCCAGCCGGCGATGCGCGTGATCGAGGTCGGCCACGTGCTCTATTCGCCGGCGCTCCAGCGCACGCCGCTCGGCACCGAGGCGCAATACCTGCTCGCGCGCTATGCCTTCGAGACGCTCGGCTACCGGCGCTACGAATGGAAATGCAATGCGCTCAACGAAGCATCGCGGCGCGCCGCGCTGCGCTACGGCTTCGTCTACGAAGGCACGTTCCGCCAGCACATGATCGCGAAAGGCCGCAACCGCGACGACGCGTGGTTTTCCATGCTCGACAGCGAATGGCCGGCACGCAAGGCGGCGTTCGAGCGCTGGCTCGATCCCGGCAATTTCGATGCGCAGGGCAGCCAGCGCGTGAAGCTCGGCGACGCATGATTCCGGAAAGTGAGCCTCACCCGAGCACCGGTCAGCTGATCGGGCTGCCGATCGATACGACGCCGGCGCAGCGTCCCGGCCCGGTGACCATCGAAGGCCGCTACGGTCGTATCGAGAAACACGCGACGCGCCACACCGCCGAGCTGTGCGCCGCGTTCGCCGGACACGATCGGATCTGGACCTACATGAGCCACGGGCCGTTCACCGACGAGCCGAGCCTGGCGGCTTTTTTCGATCGCCGCGCGGTGTCGTCCGACCCTTATGCCTACGCGGTGATCGACGCGTCGGGGCGCACGGTCGGCAGTCTCTCGCTGTCGGTGATCCGACCGGAGATGCGCGTGGTCGAGGTCGGCCACGTGCTCTATGCGCCGACGCTGCAACGGACGCCGCTCGGCACCGAGGCGCAATACCTGCTCGCGCGCTATGCGTTCGAGACGCTCGGGTACCGCCGCTACGAGTGGAAATGCAACTCGCTCAACGAGCCGTCGCGGCGCGCGGCGCTGCGCTACGGCTTCACCTACGAGGCGACATTTCGCCAGCACCAGATCATCAAGGACCGCAACCGCGATACCGCTTGGTTCTCGATGCTCGCCAGCGAATGGCCGGCGCGCAAGGCGGCGTTCGAGCGCTGGCTCGACCCCGGCAATTTCGACGCCTACGGCAAGCAGCGTCACAAGCTCGGCGACGCGTAGGCGAGACGCATTCATCGACGTATGATGCCGGCCTGGGATGGAACCTCTGCCTGAGGTTCGCCTTTTCACAACATTGCCCATCAACATTTGGAGGAACCATGGCCGGACGTATGAATGGCAAGCTTGCATTGGTGACCGCCGCGGGGCAGGGGATCGGCCGCGCCATTGCTGAATCGTTCATCGCCGAGGGCGCCAAGGTGATCGCCACCGATCTGCAGCCGGAGAAGCTGTCTGGTCTCAAGGCCGCGAAGAGCGTCAAGCTCGACGTGCGCTCGACCGAGGCGGTGAACGCACTCGCCAAGGAGGTCGGCGCCGAGCTCGGTGCGCTCGACGTGCTCGCCAATATCGCTGGCTACGTCCACCATGGGACGGTGCTCGAGTGCTCCGAGCAGGACTGGGACTTCTCGTTCGACCTCAACGTCAAGTCGATGCACCGCACGATCTCGGCGTTCCTGCCCGGCATGCTGGAGAAGGGCCGCGGCTCGATCGTCAACATGTCGTCCGGCGTGTCGTCGGTGAAGGGGCTGCCCAACCGATACGTGTACGGCGCGACCAAGGCGGCGGTGATCGGCCTGACCAAGGCGGTGGCGGCCGACTACATCCGCCGCGGCGTCCGCTGCAATGCGATCTGTCCGGGCACCATCGAATCGCCGTCGCTGGAGGACCGGATTTCGGCGCAATCGAAGCGCACCGGAAAGTCGCTGTCCGACGTGGAGAAGGATTTCATCGACCGCCAGCCCATGGGCCGGCTCGGCACGGCGCAGGAAGTCGCCGCACTTGCGCTCTTCCTTGCGTCCGACGAGGCGAGCTACATTACCGGGCAGGCGCATCTCGTGGATGGCGGGCTGGCGCTGTAATCATGTTTCTTGCGCATGTCCTTTTCGGAAAACCGGTACCCACTTTTCCGGGACATGCGCCAAACGGAGACGAACGCATGCGCATGCTGCTCGTGGCTGCTGCCGCCGCTTTGCTCGGGGCTTCCCCCGCCGTTGCTCAGAACTGCACCCGCAATGGTCCGGCCGTCACCTGCGACGATGGCCGCACCGGCGTGTTCAACGGCGAGGCCATCCTGTGGCCGGACGGCACCAAGTCGAGCGCCGCCTCGGAGCACCCGAGCGTCATCATCGGCAACAAGTCGTCGGTGCAGATCGGCCCCGGCGTGTTCGTCGGCAAGGGCAGCGGCAAGGGCGTGGTGCCGCTCGACAACCCGAATTCGCCCTACAAGAAGCAGTGCGCCATCCTCGAGGGTGTGAGCTACTGCCATTAACGCGCCTCGCCCATGCAGGCGGGGACGCAGGGAGGACTGATGCACATTCTCATCACCGGCGCGGCCGGCATGGTCGGCCGCAAGCTGACCCAGCGGCTGGTCAAGGACGGCGCGCTCAACGGCAAGCCGATCGACAAGCTGACGCTCCTCGACATCGTTGCGCCGGAGAAGCCCGCCGGCTTTTCCGGCACGGTGGTCGCCGCGACCTCCGATTTCCCGGCGCCGGGCGAGGCCGAGAAGGCGATCAGCGGCCGCCCGGAGTTGATCTTCCATCTCGCCGGCGTGGTCTCGGGTGAAGCCGAGCTCGACTTCGAGAAGGGCTACCGCGTCAATCTGGACGGCACGCGCAACCTGCTCGAGGCGGTGCGCCGTGCCGGCGACGGCTACAAGCCGCGCATCGTGTTCACCTCGTCGATGGCGGTCTACGGCGCGCCGTTTCCGGAGACGATCTACGACGACTTTCACCTCACCCCGCTCACCTCCTACGGCACCGCCAAGGCGATCGGCGAGCTGATGCTCGCCGACTACACGCGGCGCGGCTTCTGCGATGGCGTCGGCCTGCGCTTCCCCAGCATCTGCATCCGGCCGGGCAAGCCCAACAAGGCGGCGTCCGGGTTCTTCTCGTCCATCATCCGCGAGCCGCTCGCCGGCCAGGAGGCGGTGCTGCCGGTCGCCGACACGATCGTGCACACGCATGCGAGCCCACGCGCTGCGGTGGGCTTCCTGATCCACGCCGCCGGCCTGTCCCGCGAAAAACTCGGCTCGGTCGTCAACCTGCCGATGCCCGGCGTGTCGTGCACCGTGGCGGAGCAGATCGCGGCGCTGCGACGGATCGCCGGCGACAAGGTTGCGAGCCGCATCCGCCGTGAGCCGGACGAGCTGATCGTCCGCATCGTCAATGGCTGGCCGCATCGGTTCGAGGCGAAGCGCGCGACCGGCCTCGGCTTCAAGGCGGAAAGCTCGTTCGACGAGATCATCAGGATCCACATCGAGGACGAGCTCAAGGGAGATATCCGGTGACGACCTCCACGCGCCATCTGCTCGACCTGCTCGACGTCGAGCTGCCGGTGATCCAGGCGCCGATGGCCGGCGCCTCGACGCCGCAGCTCGTGGCGGCGGTGTCGAATGTGGGCGGCCTCGGCTCCTACGGCTGCTCGCGACTTCTGCCCGATCAGGTGCTCGAGCTCGGCGGCAAGATCCGCGCGCTCACCAACCGCAGCTTCAACCTGAATTTCTTCTGCCACGCGCCCCCCGACGTCTCGGCGGCGCAGGAGCGCGCGTGGCGGGAGCGGCTCGGGCGTTACTATGCCGAGCTCGGCGTCGATCCGGAGGCGGCCAAGGCGCCGGTGCGCGAGCCGTTCAGCGCGGCGATGTGCGAGGCGGTGGTCGCGGTCGCGCCCAAGGTGGCGAGCTTTCATTTCGGCCTGCCGGCGCCGGACCTGGTCGCGCGCATCAAGGCGGCGGGCTGCCTGGTCGCGAGCTCGGCGACCACGGTGCAGGAGGCGGAGCGGCTGGCCGCGCTCGGCTGCGACTTCATCGTCGCGCAAGGGGTCGAAGCCGGCGGCCATCGCGGCATGTTCCTGTCGGACGACATCGGCGCCCAGGTCGGCACCATGGCGCTGGTGCCGCAGGTGGTCGACGCGGTCGACGTGCCGGTGGTCGCCGCCGGCGGCATCACCGACGCGCGCGGTGCTGCTGCCGCTTTCGCGCTCGGGGCTGCCGGCGTCCAGCCCGGCACCGCCTATCTGTTCTGTCCCGAGGCGAGCGTCTCGCCGTTCCACCGGACCGCGCTCAGGTCGGCGCAGGCGGACGGCACCGCGCTCACCAACGTCTATACCGGGCGACCGGCGCGCAGCCTGGTCACCCGGCTGGTTCGCGAGGTCGGCCCGATGAGTCCGCTCGCGCCGCAGTTTCCGGTGGCGGCGAGCGGCGTTGCCGCGCTCACCAGCGCCGGCGAGCAGCGCGGGCTCGGCGATTTCACGCCGATGTGGTCCGGCCAGGCCGCCGCCCTCGGCCGCGAGATGGGCGCCGGCGAGCTGACGCGCACGCTGGTGGCCGATGCCTTCGCGCTGCTCGGGTCGCTGGCGGAACAGGGCGCGCCCCCGCATTAGGAGCGCCATGCGCTTTCTTACGCCTCTCGTTCCGGCGACGCTGGTGCGCCGTTACAAGCGCTTCCTCGCCGACGTCACGCTGCCGAGCGGCGAAATCATCACGGCGCATGTTGCCAATCCCGGCGCTATGACCGGGCTCGCGGCGCCGGGCGCCAAGGTGTGGCTCTCGAAGTCGGACAATCCGAAACGCAAACTGGCGTGGTCGTGGGAGCTGATCGAGGTCGATCTCGGCGCGGGTGCGGAGGTGGTCGGCGTCAACACCGCGCATCCGAACCTGATCGTCGGCGAGGCGCTGGCCGGCGGCGCCATCCCCGAGCTCACCGGCTACGGCACGATCCGGCGCGAGGTGAGATACGGCGTGAATTCCCGGGTCGATTTCCTGCTCCAGGATGTGGCGCGCCCGCCCTGCTATGTCGAGATCAAGAACGTGCACCTGATGCGGACCGGCGGGCTCGCCGAGTTCCCGGACGCGGTGACCGCGCGCGGCGCGAAACACCTCGACGAACTCGCCGCCATGGTCGCCGCCGGCCACCGCGCCGTCATGCTGTTCCTGATCCAGATCGGGTCGGCGGCGCGGTTCTCGCTCGCCCGCGACATCGACGTGGCCTACGGGCGGGCCTTCGACCGGGCCCGTGCGGCAGGGGTCGAGGCGCTGGCCTATCGCTGCCTGCTCACGCCGGACGGGATACGCCTGGGTACGGCGGTGCCGATCGAATGACACGCCCCGGCCCGGCTGGTAGTAAGGGGCCTCGATGCAGACCCTGCCTGCCAATCCTCTCGCCGTGGACGCGGTCTACGTCCTGACCGTCAAGACGTTCCGCGAGCGGATCGCGCATGCCACCCGCGAGCTCGGCCGACACGGCATCCCGTTCGAGTTCATCTTCGACTTCGACATCCCCGATCTCGACGCGGCGCTGCTGGCGCGGCGGTTCGGCGACACGGCGATGCCGATGCCGCAGAAATCGCTCGCCTTGAAGCATCTCCAGGCCTGGCGGCTGGCCTGCGAGCGCGGCCAGGAGCGCATCCTGGTGTTCGAGGATGACGCGCTGCTGCACCGGCATTTCGCCGCCAGGTTCAACGCGGCGATGGAGGCGGCGAACCTGATGGCGCCCGGCTGGCTGATCTATCTCGGCGGCGCCGACGCCAAGGTGCCGGACTCGTTCTTTCTCCACCGCACGCCGCTGATCCCGCAGCCGATCGCCACCGCCGAGGGCTATGCCACCGACGTCGTCGCCTGCGGCCGGCGCGTCGCCTGGTGCGACGCCAATGTGATGGACCGCTCGGCCGACCACCTGATCCGGATGGTGGACCAGGCGGTCGGCGTGCGAGAATACTGGCTGCCGGACTCGATTGTTCAGCAGGGCAGCGTCACCGGAATTTTCGACTCCGTCCTCGATTCCCACCGCATGAAACACAGCCGGTTCTTCAACATCGCCCGCAACCGCTGGAACAAGCTGCAGCGGCGGCAGCTGCGCCGGCTCTGGGTCAACGCCAAGCATTTCGGCCGCGCGCGCGAGGGAGCCGGCGGATGACCATCGCGCAGGTCGGCGAGCCGGCCGACATCGGCGTCCGCGCGGCGCGCTATCTCCTGGTCGCGACGCTGCTCGCGATCCAGGTGTCGAGCTCGATCACGGTCGGCTTCGAGTTTGCCGTCGATGCCGCGTTCGCCTGGTTTCCGTAGTTGCGCGAGCGGCTGTGATACGTGCTGCAGCTGGCAGGCGACCCTGACCGGCGATCCGCACAGCCAATACCTCAAGATCTGGGCGGAGCAGGGCGTGTTCGGGCTGCTCGCCATCCTCGCATTCCTGGCGCTGGCGCTGATGAGCCCCGGCATCACGCCCTATCGCGAGCTGGGCATCGCCATCCTGCTCGCGGCGAGCGCATCGAGCCTCGTGAATTCCCACTTTTCGACATTCTTCGAGGGTCGGATGTTCTTCTTCTGGCTCGGCGCGTTGCTATCCCGCCGATCCCAAGGGGAACGTTGAGAAAACCGCCGGCACAGACTATTTAGAAAGGCATGCGGGGCGACGAGGGGCTCCCCAGGAGCGGGTAATGACGTATGTCGATGCGGCGAGTGCGCCGCTGCGCAAGACCGGGCAGATCAAGCTCTATGGCGCGGACGCCTTCGCCGGCATGCGCAAGGCCGGCCAGCTGGTGGCCGAATGCCTCGACATGCTCACCCACGAGGTGGCGCCCGGCGTGCCGACCGAGCGCATCGACCGGCTGGTGTTCGATTTCGCCATGGACCACAAGGCGAAGCCGGCGACCCTGATGTATCGGGGCTACACCAAGTCGACCTGCACCTCGATCAATCACGTGGTCTGCCACGGCATCCCGAACGACAAGCCGATGAAGGAGGGCGACATCGTCAATATCGACGTGACGCTGATCCTCGACGGCTGGCACGGCGACTCGAGCCGCATGTATCCGGTCGGCGACATCCCGCGCCGCGCCGAGCGGCTGATCGAGGTCACCTACGAGTCGATGATGCGCGGCATCGCCGTCATCAAACCGGGCGTCACCACCGGCGACATCGGCCACGCGATCCAGACCTTCGTCGAGGCCCAGCACATGAGCGTGGTGCGCGACTTCTGCGGCCACGGGCTCGGCCGGCTATTCCACGACGAGCCGAACATCGTGCATATCGGCCGGCCCGGCGAGGGCATCGTGCTCAAGCCGGGCATGCTGTTCACGGTCGAGCCGATGATCAATCTCGGCCGCCCGCATGTGAAGGTGCTGGCCGACGGCTGGACCGCCGTGACGCGCGACCGCTCGCTGTCGGCGCAGTTCGAGCATACCGTCGGCGTCACCGACACTGGCGTCGAGATCTTCACGCTCTCGCCGCAAGGCTACGACAAGCCGCCATACAAGACGTCGTAGCCTCGGATCACCACACCGGTTGTACCAGCCGAACGTGTTGCGGTAGGCGGCCGACTCGGAAACGAAATCGACGCGCAGCGTGGTCTGGGCAGCAAGCGGCATGGCTCAGTCCCCCCGAGTGATATGGCGAACAGCAATGAAATGGAATCGCGAGCGACTGTGACGAGTGCAGCGTCACGCGCTGATGACACGCAACATGAGGCGCGACTTTTTCCTTGCCCTCGTCCGCAGCCTACAGGCGTCGCGCGCGTCTGCAATTCGCCCTTCGCATCGTCGGGGTGCTGTTTCGGACGCTCAGATAACCCGTTCGGACATCCAGATAACTGAGCGAAATTTTTTTGCACGCGGGCCCCGCCCGGCAGTCGCCATGCTTGATCATTTGTCGGCGAGGACGGGCAGGCGAGTGAGGGGCTGACGCGTCACGGTCGAGCCGGGGATCGATCGGCCGCCGCCTCACGTAAAGGCCGGAAGCCCGATTGCCATCGGCCCGGCATTTCCGCCATGCTCCCCCCATGGGGGCGAAGCGCGATCAGCTGGACGATGCCGGCGGCACGGCGCAGGCGGTGCCGCATTATCACGGCCATCGCGAGCGGCTGCGCGAGCGCTTCAACGACGCCGGCGCCGAGGCGGTGTCCGACTACGAGCTCCTGGAACTGGTGCTGTTCCGCGCCATTCCGCGGCGCGACGTCAAGCCGCTCGCCAAGGAGCTGCTGGCCACGTTCGGCTCGTTCGCCGAGGTGATCGCGGCGCCGCGCGCGCGGCTCGGCGAGTTTCTCGGCGACGCCGCCATCACCGAGCTGAAGATCGTCGAGGCGGCGGCGCAGCGGCTCGCGCGCGGCGCCGTCAAGCGCAAGGCGGTGCTGTCATCGTGGCAGGCGGTCATCGAGCATTGCCGCGCCGCCATGGCGTTTGCCGAGAAGGAGCAGTTCCGCATCCTGTTCCTCGACAAGAAGAACCAGCTGATCGCCGACGAGGTGCAGCAGGAGGGCACGGTCGATCACACGCCGGTCTATCCGCGCGAGGTGGTCAAGCGCGCGCTCGAATTGTCGGCGACCGCGGTGGTGCTGGTGCACAATCATCCGTCCGGCGACCCGACGCCGTCGCGCGCGGACATCCAGATGACGCAGCAGATCATCGACGTGGCGCGCCCGCTCGGCATCGCCGTGCACGACCACATCATCGTCGGCAAGGACGGCCACGCGAGCCTGAAGGGGCTGAAGCTGATCTAGGTGCTTTCCGGATTATTCCTCACCGTCTGTACCGAATTCTGCCATTCGCCTGTGCCACAGGTGGCCTTATGATCGTGACATCCCACAGCAGCAACGTTCTCAACGGCAGATCCGGAGGCTGGCGCGTCTGGTCGCTCTCGGACGGCTACCTCGACATGCCGGCGGATCTTCTGCGCGACCCGCATAATAAGCCGGTGCCGGAGGCCGCGCAGGCGGGCGCACAGCTTCGCCTGTCCGTCAATTGCTTCGCGCTGGCCGGTCCAGGCGTTGACGGCGTTCTGATAGACAGCGGAGGGGGAAGCTGGGCGCCGACCCTGGGCCGCCTTGAGCAAACCATGGCTGAGGCTGGGATCGATCCCGCTTCGATCACGGTATTGGCGCTCACGCACACACATCAGGATCATGTGAACGGGCTTTTGGCGCTCGATGGCCGGGCGTTGCTTCAGAACTTGAAGGCGATCGTGATTTCCGAGGCGGCAGTGGAGAGCTTTCTCGCTGAGGCCCACCTTGCGCAGTTCCGGTCCTTGCTGAAGCCCGTTCGGGATGGTGACCGGGTGGCTGAGCGGCTGATGGCGGTCGCGCTGCCCGGCCATGCTCCTGGTCATACCGGCTACGCCTTCGACACGGACGAGGACCGCTTCCTGTTCTTTGGAGACATCGTTCATGTGCCCGCTTTGCAGTTCGGCACTCCCGCATTCAGCTGGGGCTATGACGACGATCAGCCGACCGCACGCGCAACCCGTCTGAAGGTTTTCCATGATGCGGCCCAGGCGGGCACGTGGATCGCCGGTGCGCACCTTGGCTGGCCGGGAATCGGCCGAGTGGTGCGCAAGGACGGAGCATACGGCTACGCGCCAGCCGCATGACGAACGGCCAGGCAGGCGGCAGGGGGCCTGGCACGCGCGCTCCGCAGCCGGTGACGCGAAAAAGCGGGCAGATCCTCTCGATAGCTGGTCTAGCGATGTGAAATATCCGCCAGCTCGGCAATGCGATTGTCGGCGCGGCGGAGCCGCCGACAGAGCTCGCGGTTGATATTCTGCATCACCATCACATACGCGTGGATGTCGGCCTTGTAATATGTATAGAGGTTTCGGGCGGTGAGCTCGTACAGCACGGTCGGACTCTCCGCGACGACGCTGGCCGATCGGTTCTGCATTTCGATGAGCGTCATTTCGCCGAAAAAATCACCGGGCCCGAGACCCGAGATGCGAATCGCGCGCCCCGACACCCCGAGCTTGCTCACCACGAGCTCGCCGGAGTGAACAACATACATTGAGCGCCCCGGCTCTCCTTCCGCTACGACTGTGGCACCGATGTCGAAGCGGCGCTCCACCAGCATTGAGATCAGAAGATCGAGACTTGCGTCTGAGAGGCCACCGAAGAAAGGTGTAGCGAGCAAGAACGCCTTCAGATCGGGCGAACTGACGGCCATCCGCGTAATATACTCCCGCTCCCGGAGCTTGACAGCACCCTATCGCCGTACGCGCCGGCTCCGTCGTAGGTCGCCATCCATGCCCCAAATCCCTCCAGGACGCTCAGCGCCATCGATGGATCTCTCTGTTGGACTTTCTGATGAGCGAGATCGGTCGCTGCCCGTCGCCGGCTTCAAAGGCACGCCCGAAGAGATCGAGCGACAGTGGTACGAGCAGGTCTATCGCGGCCGCGGCGACAGCATGGCGCAACTGACCTGGCGTGCGGTGCTGATCGGCTCGTGCCTGGGCGCCGTGTTGTCGCTGACCAACCTCTACATCGGTCTCAAGGCCGGCTGGGGCTTCGGCGTCGCCATCACGGCCTGCATCCTGTCGTATGCGATCTGGGCGAGCTTGCTGAAGGTCGGCCTCGCGCGCACGCCGATGACCATCCTCGAGAACAACTGCATGCAGTCGGCCGCCAGCTCCGCCGGCTACTCCACCGGCGGCACTCTGGTATCGGCCTTTGCGGCCTACATCATCATCAATCACCAGTCGATGTCCGTGCCGCTGATGCTGGCCTGGGTGTTTTTTATTGCCGTGCTCGGGGTCACCATGGCCATCCCCATGAAGCGGCAGATGATCAATATCGAGCAGCTGCGCTTCCCGTCCGGCATCGCGGCGGCTGAGACCTTGCGCGCGCTGCATGCCGAGAGCTCGCAGAGTCTGCGCGCGGCCAAGGCGCTTGGCCTCGCCGGGCTCCTTGCCGCGATCGACAAGTTCTGGGCGGAGGGGCTGTCGACGATCAGCGCGAGCCTCGAACGCTTTTCGAGCGGGGCCCTCCTGACCGACCTGCAAAAATGGCTGCTCGGCAGTCACTACGAAACCTGGTCGGGCCGCACCGTCGTGTTCTCCTGGGATTTCATCTTTCTCGCCGCCGGCGCCATCACCGGCATGCGGGTCTGCGCGACCATGTTGGTCTCGGGCACGTTGTGCTGGGCTGTGGTCGTGCCGGTCCTGCAGATGCAAGGCGTCATCGTAGGTGCCGGCTTTGCGGCCATCGTGCAGTGGACACTCTGGTTCGGCGCGTCCTGCATGGTGGCCGCAGGACTGTTGAGCTTTGCGCTGAGCTGGCGCACCGCATTGAGAGCGTTCCATGATCTCGGACAAATGTTCTCGTTGCGCTCGGCCGCTGCGAGAGAACCCAGCCGCATCGAGGCGCCGATGAGCTGGTTCGCCATCGGCCAGATCGTGTCGCTCGTCGCGCTTGCCTGGCTCGCACACGCGAGCTTCGGCATGCCGGTCTGGCAAAGTGTCGTCGCGGTGGCGCTGTCCTTCCTGCTGGCGCTCGTCGCCTGCCGCGTGACGGGCGAGACCGATACGACGCCGATCGGGGCCATGGGCAAGGTCACGCAGCTCGCCTTCGGGGCCCTGAGCCCGGGCAACGTCAATGTCAACTTGATGAGCGCCAACATCACGGCCGGTGCGGCGACGTCAGCGGCCGACCTGCTCACCGACTTGAAGAGCGGTTACCTGCTTGGCGCGAACCCCCGTCAGCAGTTTCTGGCGCAGTTCTCCGGCATCTTCGTCGGTACGGTCGTCACCGTGCTCACGTTTGCAGTCATGGTGCCCAACGCACAGGTGCTCGGCACTGACCAGTTTCCCGCGCCCGCCGCCCAGACCTGGTCCGCTGTCGCCATTGCGCTCGGCCAGGGGCTGTCCTCGCTCGAGCCCGCCAAGCTGTGGCTGATATTGGCCGGCGGTGTCGTCGGCGTGGTGCTCACGCTTGCGCCTGTTTGGCTCCCGAGGCACCAGGCATATCTTCCCTCGGCATCAGCGTTCGGCCTCGCCTGGGTGTTCCACTGGTACTATGGGCTGTTGTTCTTCCTGGGTGCCCTCGTTGCGCTGCTGCTCGAGAGACGCAAACCGAAGCTCGCCGAGGAGCTCACCTTGCCGGTGGCATCGGGTGTGGTGGCCGGAGGCTCGCTGATGGGCGTGGTGCTGGTGTTCTGGGCCAATGGCGGCAGCATTCTCGGCAAGCTCCTCGGCGGCTGACGAGACACGGCGCGAGCTTGCCGCCTGCCGCAGAGAAGGACTCGCAATGTGGGGTTTTTCGCCGGCACGAATATCATCTCGTTCGCATGGACGTGAGTTTGAGATAGTCTGATCATCGAATTGCAAAGCCGGAGCACGCCGGACCTCACCGGCCAATCAAAGAAGCCGGCAACGACAGGGAGGTTAGCAATGATCGGGCGTCGCGAATTCGTGCTCGGCTCGGCCGCCGCCGGGGTGCTGATGCAGCCGCGTTTCGGCTACACCAAGGCGTCGCAGCCGGCAACCAAGGTCAATTTCGATATCCCGGCGGGCGCGTGCGATTGCCACACGCATATCCATGGTGACCCGGCGAGGTTTCCGTGGTTTGCGGGGCGCACCTATACACCCGAGATGGCGCTGCCGGAAGAAATGACCGCGCTGCATAAGTCGCTCAACGTCCAGCGCGTGGTGATCGTGACGCCGAGCGTGTACGGGCCCGACAATTCCGCGACGATCTACGGCATGGAGGTGCGCGGCAAAGACGCACGCGGCGTGGCGGTGATCGACGACAAGACCACCGACGCCGAGTTGGATCGGCTCGGATCGCTCGGCTTCAAGGGGATACGCCTCAATCTCTCGACGGTCGGCATCAACGATCCCAAAGTCGCGACCGAGCGCTTCCTTGCCGCCGCCGAACGGGTGAAGAGCCGCAACTGGCATGTCCAGCTCAACACGACGCTGCCGGTGATCGCCGCGATGAAGGACGCGCTCGCCGCCGCGCCGGTGACGCTGGTGTTCGATCACTTCGGCAACGCGAAGGAGGAGCTTGGGGTGGGGCAGCCTGGCTTCGCCGATCTGGTGAGCCTCGTGAAATCCGGCAAGGCCTATGTCAAAATTTCTGTCACCGCTGGCCCGCGCGAGAACTACGGCCATTTCACGCCGCTCGCCCAGACGCTGATCAGCGCCAACGTCGATCGCATCCTGTGGGGCACCAACTGGCCACACCCGAATTCGGTGGGCGGCAGCACCTCGACGGTGACGCCGCTGTGGCAGGTCGACGACGGGCTTGTGCTCAATCTTCTGCCGATCTGGGAGCCCGACGCGGCGGTGCGGAAGAAAATTCTCGTCGATAATCCGGCGCGGCTCTACGAATTCTAGGTGCTCGAAGCCCACCAGAGGAAACCCAGCTCTCTGACGTGGCGTTGAGGCCGGCGCTCCACGGCGAACGTAATTCTATTTGGGGCAAATGTAGCCCGGCCCGTCGGGCGCCTTGAAGCAGCCGACCGACTGCGGGATGACCTGCTTCGGCAGCCACAGCACCACGCTCGGAAAGTAGATGGTGAATGCGATCGTGGTGAAGAACACGACGTAGATCGGCAACGCCGCTTTCAGCGCTTGCGAGAACCGCACGCCGACGAACTTCGCAGCCATGAGGAGCACCAGCCCATAGGGCGGCGTGATCAGGCCGAACGCGAGCGTCTCGATCAGCACCACACCCATGTGCACCGGATTGATGTCGCCGGCCTGCACCAGCGTGTTCACCAGCGGCATGAAGATGATGATCGTCGGCACCGGCTCGATGAAGTCGCCGACGATGGTGAACAACGCGACCATCAGCAGCATGATGAGGTGCGGATCGTTGCCGGCGATGCCGGTGATCCATTCGGCGATCACGATCGAGCCGCGCAGATAGGCGAGCATCCAGCCGAATGCGTTGGCGGCGCCGATCGTGATCAGCGGCAGCGAGAAGATCAGGCCCGCGAGGCAGAAGTCGTAGGGCAGCTTGGCGATGTGCTCGCGGTTCAGCGCGGGGATGATCACCGCGATGATCCACACCACCGCGACGACGCCGGCCTCGGTCGGCGTGAACCAGCCGGTCAGGATGCCGCCGAGCAGGATCACCGGGATCATCAGCGGCAGCGACGCGTCCTTGAACGCGCCGGCGATCTCGTGGAACGGCGCGCGTTTGCGGCGTAGCCCCGGCGGACCGAAGAAATAGCAGTAGATCATCAGGCCGAAGCCGATCATCAGGCCGGGCACCACGCCGGCCATGAACAGCCCGGCGATCGACACGTTGCCGACCGCGCCATAGACCACCGCGGTGATGCTCGGCGGCACCAGCGCGGCGATGGTGGAGGCCGACGCGATGATCGCGGCGATGAACGGCGGGCTGTAGCCTTCCTTCTTCATCGGCCCGCCGAGCGCGCGGCTGATCACCGCGACGTCGGCGGTGGTCGAGCCGGACATCTCGGAGAAGAACATGCTGAACACGGTGACGACTTGCGAGAGCCCGCCGCGAATGTGCCCCACCAGGGCGAGCGACAGGTTGGCGACGCGGATCACCACGTTCGACGAGCTCATCAGCTCGCCGACCAGCAGGAAGAACGGGATCGCCAGCAGCGCTTCGGTGTCGACGCCGTCGAACACCTTCTGGATCACCGCGGCGAGCGACACGTCGGTGAGGAACGCCCCGACGAACACGCCGGCCATCAGCGCAAACGGCACCGGCACGCCGAGATAGCCGAACCCGAGGAAGCAAACCGTCATCAGGGCGAGGACGAGCGGCGGACTCACGCGCGGTCTCTCCCGGTAGGAATGACGGGAGGCGGATCGACGGAGAGCGGCTCCTCCGGCTCGGGGTGGTCGAAGCCGTTGCGGCAGCCGTTGACGATCTGCTCGATGGTGAACAGCGCGATCAGGAAGCCGGACAGCGGGATCGCCGCGTAGAGCGAGGCGATCGGCGTGTTGGACGGCAGGCGGAAGCTGCCGAAGCCGCGCAGGAAGTTGAGGTAGCCGAAATAGATCAGGCAGCCGGCGACCGCGAGCACGACGAGCCGCGTCGCCAGCTCGGCGACGACGCGGGCCGGTCCGTGCATCGCCTCGGCGAACGCCGTCAGGTAGAGGTGGTCGTTACGCCGCGTTGCCACCGCCGTGCCAATGAATATCCCGTAGATGAACAGTGTCGAGGTGACCTCCTGGAGCCAAAGCCAGGGATAGCCGATCGTGCGGGTGAGGATGTCGAACGCGACCGACAGCGAGAAGCCGAACAGCGTCAGCCCGCACAGGACCATCAGCCCCATCTCGAGCCCGTCGAGCGCGCGCCACTTGAGGTGACGCTGCCGATCGAGGACGAGCTTGTCGGCGATACTCATGGCCTACGCACGGAAACGGTGAGGGGAGGCGCCGATCGCCGGCTACCTCCGGCTGCGCTCTAGTTGATCGCCCGGATCAGCGTCTTGATCTTGTCGGCGTGCGGGCCGAGATCCTTGGCGAGCTTGTCGAGATAGGGATCGGCGATCTTCTGGAAGCTCGCCTTGTCGACGTCCTTGACGATCTTGACGCCCATTTTCTCGAGCTTCGTCGCGGCCGTGTTCTCCAGCTCAAAAGCCCGCTTCGGCTCCTGCACGCTGACGTCCCGCGCGGCGGCCAGCACCCATTTCTTCTGCTCGTCGTTGAGGCTCTGCCAGAGCTTGTCGCTGATCCACACGATGCAATTATTGGCCTCGTGCCCGGTCATCGACAGCACCGGCGCGACTTCATAGTGCTTGTTGATCAGATAGACGTTGACTGCGTTCTCGCCGAAATCGACCACACCGGTTTGCAGCGAGGTGTAAACGCTGCCGAAGGGCATGTGCACCGTCTGGGCGCTGTAGGCCGGGAACATCATGTCTTCGGTCGCGGTCGCCTGAACGCGGACCTTCAAGCTCTTCATATCCTCCGGCTTATGCACCTCCTTCTTGCCGTACATGTGCCGAAAACCCTGGGTGCCGAGGCCGATGGCGTGAATGCCCTGCGTGGTGCTGTCGATCATGTCGCGAACGGCTTCGAAAACCTTCTCGTCGCCGAGCGCCTTGATGTTGTGCTCTTCCGAGCGGAACAGGAAGTGCAACGACATCACGCCGGCCTGCGGCGAGATCGTCGACGTGTTGGCGGATGACACGACCGCAAAATCGAGATCGCCGGCTTTCACGAGCTGCAGGAGCTGGGGTTCCTGCCCGAGCTGCGCGCCGGGAAACTGGTCGACCAGCATCGTGCCCTTGCTCAGCTCCTTCAGCTTCGCTGAAAAAATGTCGCAGGCGATGCTGTAGCCGGAATTGAGCTGCTGATCGTGCGCGAAGCGATAATGCCTGGCGTCCTGTGCGGCTGCACCGGTAGCAAGCATGACGGCCGCAGCGGCAATCGCCGCGAATATCGATTTGCCTGGATTCCCCATGACGCGTTTCCCCCGATTGGTTTGATTTTTCCCAATCAAACCATCAGGGCAGCAATATTGTCAATAAAGTATCGGAATTATCCGCCAGAACGGGCCAGATCGTCAGCCGCCAGGCAATAATTGTCGATAATTCAGGTGCGCCGGCAAGACTAGTCCCTGCCCGGCCGGCGCATGAAATCGAAGTCGCAGCCTTCGTCGGCCTGCAGAATCGTCTCGTTGAACAGGTGCGCGTAGCCGCGCCTGGCCCATTCGGGCGCGATGGCGGGCGACAGCGCCGCGCGACGCTTCTCCAGCTCGGCAGCATCGACCAAGAGATCGATGCTGCGTTTCGCGACATCGAGGCGGATCATGTCGCCGTTCCTGACCAGCGCCAGCGGACCGCCCACGGCGGATTCCGGCGTGATGTGCAGCACGATGGTGCCGAACGCGGTGCCGCTCATGCGCGCATCCGAAATCCGCACCATGTCCTTGACGCCGCCGCGCGCGAGCTTCTTCGGGATCGGCAGATAGCCTGCCTCCGGCATGCCCGGCGCGCCCTTGGGGCCGGCATTGCGCAGCACCAGCACATCGTCGGCGTTGACGTCGAGATCGGGGTCGTCGACCCGCAGCGTCATGTCCTCGACGGATTCGAACACCACGGCACGGCCGGTATGCTGCAGCAGTTTCGGGCTTGCCGCCGATTGCTTGATGACGGCGCCTCGCGGCGCGAGGTTGCCGTGCAGCACCGCCATCGCACCTTCTGCCTTGATCGGATTGTCGCGCGGACGGATGGCATCCTGTCCCGGCACCTCCTCGGCGTCGTCAACGATATCGCGTAGCGTTTGGCCCGTAATGGTTTTGGCATCGAGGTCGATGAGATCGCCAAGCTGCGCCATCAGTTTGGGCACGCCTCCGGCATGATGGAAATGCTCCATGTAATGCTCGCCGGACGGTTTCAGGTCGATCAGCACGGGCACCTCGCGGCCAAGCTTGTCGAACGCTTCGAGATCGATGCGATGCCTGGTGCGGTTGGCGATTGCCGTCAGATGAATGAGCCCGTTGGTCGAGCCGCCGATCGCCTGCAGCACCACTTGTGCGTTCTGGAACGAAGTAGCCGTCAGCAATTCGCTCGGCTTTGGTCCCTTCGCCCTGGCCATCACAGCCGCCACCCTGCCGCTGGCCTCCGCCGAGCGAAAGCGCTCGGCATGCGGCGCCGGGATCGTCGCGCTCATCGGCAGCGACAGGCCCATGGCTTCGATCATGCAGGCCATGGTCGAGGCCGTGCCCATCACCATGCAGGTGCCGACCGACGGCGCGAGGCGGCCATTGACCGCCTCGATCTCGTTGTCGTCGATTTCGCCGGCGCGATACTTCGCCCACAGCC
>Ga0081540_1001032_pt1 | contig 24938 bp, 26 predicted proteins | sample TabmetS2T1R1_FD_71024 | JGI IMG/M metagenome (GOLD analysis project Ga0081540, IMG submission 71024) | Tabebuia heterophylla rhizosphere microbial communities from the University of Puerto Rico - S2T1R1 | ecosystem: Host-associated > Plants > Roots > Rhizosphere ... | reverse complement strand
GGTCTCAAAATCCTTGGCCTCGCGGAAATTGCGATAGACCGAGGCGAAGCGGACATAGGCGACGTCGTCGAGCTCGCGCAGATGCTCCATCACGATCTCGCCGATCGCCTCCGAGGACACTTCGGACTCGCCACCGCTTTCGAGCTCGCGCACGATGGTGGAGACCATCTTCTCCAGCCGCTCCGGTTCGACCGGGCGTTTGCGCAAGGATATCTGCAGCGAGCGCACCAGCTTGTCGCGGTCGAACGGCACCCGCCGCCCGTTACGCTTGATCACGGTGAGCTCGCGCAGTTGCACACGCTCGAAGGTGGTGAAGCGGAAATTGCAGGCAATGCAGACGCGCCGCCGCCGGATCACGGACGAATCTTCCGTCGGCCGTGAATCCTTCACCTGCGTATCGAGACTATTGCAGCTCGGGCAGCGCATCGAAATGCCTTACTGATAGATCGGGAAGCGGTCGGTCAGTGCCCGCACGCGTTCCTTCATCGCCGTTTCCACCAGCGGCGCCTTGCCGTCCGGCGACTGCGCCAGCGCAGTGAGCACTTCGGCGATCATGCCGCCGACCTGCTGGAACTCGGCAACGCCAAAGCCGCGCGTGGTCGCAGCCGGCGTGCCGAGACGCAGGCCGGAGGTGACGAACGGGGTTTCCGGGTCGTAGGGAATGCCGTTCTTGTTGCAAGTGATGGCGGCGCGGACCAGCGCCTTCTCCGACACGTTGCCCTTCAGCCCCTTGGGCCTGAGGTCCACCAGCATCAAATGGTTGTCGGTGCCGCCCGAGACGATGTCGAGGCCCTGGGCACGCAGCGATTCGGCAAGCGCCCTCGCGTTCTCGACAACGTTCTTCGCGTAGACCTTGAAGTCCGGACGCAGCGCCTCGGCAAACGCCACCGCCTTGGCGGCGATGACGTGCATCAGCGGCCCGCCCTGCAGACCCGGGAAGATCGCCGAGTTGAGCTTCTTGGTGAGGGACTCGTCGTTCCACAGCATCAAGCCGCCGCGCGGACCGCGCAGCGACTTGTGGGTCGTCGTGGTCGTGACATGCGCATACGGCACCGGCGAAGCATGCACACCGCCCGCGACGAGGCCTGCGAAATGCGCCATGTCGACCACGAGATAGGCGCCGATCGAGTCGGCGATCTCGCGGAAGCGCTTGAAGTCCCACGGACGCGAATAGGCGGAGCCGCCGGCGATGATCAGCTTCGGCCGGACCTGCTCGGCCTGCTTGGCTACCGCGTCCATGTCGATGAGCTGGTCCTCGCGTCGCACCGTGTAGTGCGAGGCCTTGAACCACTTACCGGACATGTTGACGGGCGAGCCATGGGTGAGATGGCCGCCGGCCGCGAGATCGAGGCCCATGAAGGTGTCGCCGGGCTGCAGCAGCGCCAGGAACACCGCCTGGTTCATCTGGCTGCCGGAGTTCGGCTGCACATTGGCAAACTGCGCACCGAACAGCTTCTTGGCGCGCTCGATCGCCAAGGTCTCGGCGACGTCGACCCATTCGCAACCGCCGTAGTAACGCGCTCCTGGATAGCCTTCGGCATATTTGTTGGTCATCACCGAGCCCTGCGCTTCCAGCACGGCACGGCTGACGATGTTTTCAGACGCAATCAGCTCGATCTCGTGCCTCTGCCGACCGACCTCACCCTTGATGGCGGCGGCGATCTCGGGATCGGCCTCGGCAAGGGTGGCGGTGAAAAAGGAGTCGGGCGCGGAGGCGGTCTTGGCGGGAGAGCTCATCGGCGAAATATCTCCACCGCCGCAGCAGCTTAGGCCTGCGGGCGGTTCTGGTTTGGCGGTCGAAAGAAACGTCTGCGCCATACCACATCGGCCCGAAATGGCCAAGCGATTGCGGTAAGGGACCGGTATTTGCGCAATATATGGTGGGGATGGCGGCCCCTGGGAAGCCCTTCCGTTGACCATTGCGGCACCGCACAGCGGCAGGCTCCGGCCCCGCCGCCCCCGGCCCAGGCGGCGGAAGCCACTGACGGGTGTCACCCGATCGTGAAGCCGCCGTCTGTTCCGCTCGCGCGACTAACACTTAGCTCAGCCAGTTGCAGTGCTAGAGGAGCTAGCCAATGTCAGAAGCGGCGGTATTCCGGCAGAAGGCCGAAATGTTCGAGCAGCGCGCGCAAAGCGCGACCGATCCCATTTCAAAGCAGCACTATCGCGAAATGGCTGCCCATTACCGGAAGCTTCTCGTCGAACACCTCGACGAAAAAACCCATGAGCTGACCGACTGGCAGAAGCCGTGATCGCTAGCCTGCCAGACGGTAGGCCCCACCCTTTTCCACCGAGCGCTTGAATGCCGGACGCGCATGCATGCGCGTCAGCCAGGCGGCAAAGTTCGGATACGCGGCAAGCTTGCCGAACGACCTCGCCACTTCAGCCACGAAGCTCATCTGGATGTCGGCGCCGCTCAACGATCGGCCGACAAAGAACTCGCGCGTCCCGAGCGCGCCCTCGATAAAGCCGAGATGGTTGGCGATCTCGCTCTCGATCCGCGGATGCAGCGGCGCGCCCGCCTCCTTCAGCCGCGAGACGTAAAGGTTCAGCATCAGCGGCAGCATTGCCGAGCCCTCGGAGTAGTGCAGCCACTCGTTATAGGCTTCGTACTCGTCGCTATCGGACGCCGGCATCATCGCGCCCTTGCCGTAGCGGCGGATGATGTAGTCAACGATCGCGGCCGACTCCGCGATGCGCACGCTGCCATCGGTAATCACCGGCGACTTGCCGAGCGGGTGCACGGCCTTCAGCTCCGGTGGCGCCAACCGCGTCTGCGCATCGCGCTGATAGCGCACGATGTCGTAGGGCGTGCCGAGTTCTTCCAGCAGCCACAAAATCCGCTGCGAGCGGGAGTCGTTCAGGTGATGAAGCGTGAGCATGGCGTTTCCCCGGGTCGTTTCCGACCCGAGGTGTAACAGAGTTATTGGTATTGGACAGCAGCCACAAAGACGGCGTCATCACCGGGCTTGGCCCGGTGATCCACGACTTACTTCGTTTCATCAAACGGCAAAGACGTGGATGGCCGGGACCCGTCTCCGCCGAGGCTTCGCCGGGGCCACGGCTTCGCCAGGCTCGCCGAAGCTTTAGCGAAGGCGGCAAGCCCGGCCATGACGACTCCTGAAGAGGTGATCTGCCTACAGCCCCGTATATCCCGCCTTGACGGGATCGCTGCTGCCGTCGAGCTGGCGCAAGTAGGTCAGGCCGCACACCGTCAACCGATGTTCGTCCTTCTCGCCGGCCTCGGACAGCGTCTTCACATATTCCGTCACCTTCGCCCGCGCCTCCGCGCTGGCGGCAGCGGTCTGGTTCACCAGCAGGCCGTAGGTCTGCATGATGCGGTCGATGGCGGCTTGCATGGATGGCTCCGTTGCGGGGTCAGGCATCGCAAAGTCAGGTGGAAATCAGCGTCTCGGCCTCGAATTTTGCGATCGCCTTGTTGGCAAGCTTGAGCTTGTTGTACTCGCCGCGCTGGAACAGCTGCACGATGATACCGAGCAGGCGATCATTGGTGGCGAGCGTATCGGCGATCGCGCCGGTCCGGCGCAGATAGTTGGATGCGATGGCGTAGGCTTCGCCCACGGCCTCGACATTCATCACCTGCAAACCGCGTTCGACCAGCATATTCAAGTCCTCCGCTACGGGCAGATAATGCAGAGCACTCAAATAAGTTCCAAATCAGGACACCGTTGTTTTCCACACGATAAGCACAAAAGCGCACCGGGCCCGGAAAAAGTCCGGTCCCGATGCGCTTTATGGGAAGTATCTCTTCGGTTTTAACGGCTGCCGGTCTTTTTCTACCGCCGGCTTGGCCGTCAATTCTCAGAGACGATAGAGGATCTGGTCGGTCCAGAACCGCTCGAGGCGGTGCAGCGACTTGTTCAGCGTCGCGAACTCCTCGCCCGAGATGCCACCGACCTGCTCAACCGTCTTGACGTGCTTCTGATAGAGCGAGTCGACGATCTTGCGGACCTCCTGGCCCTGCGGGGTCAGGCGGATACGCACCGAGCGGCGATCAACGCGCGAGCGCTGATGATCGAGGAAGCCGAGTTCGACCAGCTTCTTCAGATTGTAGGAGACGTTGGAGCCGAGATAGTAGCCGCGGGTACGCAGCTCACCGGCAGTCAGCTCCTTGTCGCCGATGTTATAGAGCAGCAGCGCCTGCACCGAATTGATATCGGCGCGGCCGCGGCGGTCGAACTCATCCTTGATGACGTCGAGCAGGCGGCGATGCAACCGCTCAACGAGAGTCAAAGCTTCGAGATAGAGCGGCTGCACCCCAGACTGGCCAGCAGCACGGTCAGCGGTTTCCACCGCCGTCGCAACGGCTTTCATCATGACACTTCCCCTGTTGTCGATTTTTTCGACACTTATTCGACGAAACTTTTGTCCCGCCTGATAGCCGCAATTTAGGGGGCCGGTTTGAAGATCCGCTTAAACAAGACAATAAAGAGATCATGAATTTAAGACAGTGAATCGCAGATTAAGCCTGTGCCACAAGGGCTTTTCGCAATTCTCTGTTCACGCTGGGAGCTGCGTGTTCACGCTTCGTCTGCCCGTTCTCAATGCGCCTGTCGCATTCCAAAACAGGTCCGCGCGGTTTCGCAACGACTGCGTAACAGATGTAAGGGAACCCTTTAGGGTGAGCGAAAAGTTACCGGCAAATTTTGCGAAAATCCGCTGCAATCGCGGTGAAGATTCCGTTCCTGCCCTTGCCTACCCTTGCCCACCCTTGGGTTGCGCTATGGCGGGCGTTCGCGCGCTGCCATCCAGGCCAGCACGAGATAGCCCGCGAGCATCAGCGCCTCGATCCCGACGACCAGGAGGCTGCCGCCATAGATGCCGGGAAACATCAGCTCGATGACAGCCATCGACACGACGGTCGTCAGCCACACCACCGCGCCCCACGGCGTCGCAAGCCACAGACCAACGGCGGCGACAAGCTCGATCACGGCGAAATAGATCGTCGCGGTCTGCCAGGCCACGGTCTGGTTCTCGAACGCTTCTTCCTCGCCGCCGATGAAGCCCGTCACCTGCGCCCAGTGATAGAGCCCCTTGAGGATGGACAGCACCGCCATCACCCGCAGGAACAGCACCAGCCGCCGCGTCCACGCATTCTCGTCGGGCTCGATCCGCTCGGACGAAAGCGCCGCCGCGGTCAGGGCGTCCCGCGATGGATCGCGCGTGGAGGTATCGGACATCTTGCTTTCGGGCACTCGTGATGCGGTTTCGGAGGGAATCCCCTCCCCGAGGCGCAGTCTTGGCCCGGCCCATCGGCAAAATCAATGCGGGTTCGCCCGGATCGAGCGGCCGTGACGCCCCCTTCTCAAGCTGCTAGAATTGGTCCAAATCCAAATTGTCCGCCGTTTGAGGAGTTTTCCATGGCGATCAAGTTCGGCCGCCCGATCGAAATGCGCGATGCGCCGCGCCGCCAGGCCGCGCTCTCCGCGCCCTCGCTCGATCTGACAGTGCGCCCGCGCCGCAACCGCAAATCGGAGTGGGCGCGGCGGATGGTACGCGAGAACGTGCTCACGACCGACGATCTGATCTGGCCGATGTTCGTGGTCGACGGCAACAACGCCCGCACGCCGATCGCCTCGATGCCCGGCGTCGACCGCCTCACCGTCGATCAGGTCGTGCGCGATGCCGAGCGCGCCGCCAAACTCGACATCCCCTGCATCGCCCTGTTCCCCTACACCGAGCCATCCTTGCGTGACGAGCAAGGCTCCGAGGCGCTCAACCCCGACAACCTCGTCTGCCAGTCGGTGCGGGCGATCAAGAAGGAATTCCCCACCATCGGCGTGCTCTGTGACGTCGCGCTCGATCCCTTCACCAGCCATGGCCATGACGGGCTGATAGCAGACGGCAAGATCCTCAATGACGAGACGGTGGCGGTGCTGGTCAGGCAGGCGCTGACGCAGGCCGAGGCCGGCTGCGACATCATCGCTCCCTCCGACATGATGGACGGCCGCGTCGGCGCCATCCGCGAGGCGCTCGATGATTCCGGTTTCGTCGACGTGCAGATCATGTCCTATGCGGCGAAATATGCCTCCGCCTTCTACGGCCCGTTCCGCGACGCCATCGGGTCTGCGAAGACACTGACCGGCGACAAGCGCACCTACCAGATGGACAGCGCCAATTCCGACGAGGCGCTGCGCGAGGTCGAGCTCGACATCGCCGAGGGCGCCGACATGGTGATGGTCAAGCCCGGCATGCCCTATCTCGACATCGTGCGTCGCGTAAAGGACACGTTCGCGATGCCGACCTTCGTCTATCAGGTGTCCGGCGAATACGCGATGATCGCGGGCGCCGCGCGCAACGGCTGGATCGACGGCGAGCGCGCCATGATGGAAGCCCTGCTCGGCTTCAAGCGCGCCGGCGCCGACGGCGTCCTCACTTACTTCGCACCGCAGGCGGCCGAGAAGATCAAGGCACAGCGCTAGACCGTCACCCGCGCCAGCGGCTTCGGCCCGCACAGCGGGCGCAGTTCGTCGCGCTCTTCCTGCGAAAGCACAGTGAGCGAATAGGTCGGCTCGCGCGTTTTCAGATGAAAAAACGGATGCGGCCAGGCCCGCCCGCGCAGCCGCCAGCCCAGCACTTTGGTGATCGCGCGCAGCAGCAGCGTCAGGTTGATGCCGGTCGAGCCGGCGGGCGCCTGCCCCACCGCGTACTTGCCAAGGATTGCGCCGAGCGGGGCGCCGAACACGGCATCGACCGTTCGCGTACCGCCGTCGAAGGTCTGGGCGGTGAGGCCGACGAAGGGGATCGCGGGACCCAGCGTGTTGCCGACCGGGGTGTTGCAGCAGGTCGTGTGCCAGCGGAACAGGCCTTTCGGCGTCAGGCGCACGCCCGCGATGCGGTGCTGTCCCTTGATGAAAGTCAGCGAGGCCGGCGCGACCTGGACGATATCAGTGCCGCCTTGCGCGTTTAGCAGGTCGGCACGGCCGAGCTGATGGGCGAAGGCCTGGCAGTCGTCGCAATAGCAGACCACGCGGTTGACCTTCTGCGGCGAGGCATTGGTGACGAGGCCCATGACCTCCCCGCAGCGGCAACGAACCTGCACTTCCTTCGCCATCTGTTCCCTCTCCGTCCGGTGATGCCGTCGGATGTTCGCCGGGATGAGTTCGACTAACAAGCGGACAGGAGCAATTGGCCGCGGTTTTGCCGGAATATTTCCGGCAGTTAATGTGCCGGCGGGCCTTGCGGCCGGACGCGCGGTTCCCATGTCCTGTCGCGGGAATGCATGGAGGGACTGACCATGACCTATAGCGGTTCTGGTGATACCGGCGGCGCCTGGCGAAATGACGGCGGGGTGCAGCCGCATGCCTTCGATCCCGTCACGCAGCCGGAGCTGTTCAGCGGCGTCGCCACCAAGCGGGTTTTCGCCTTCCTGATCGACATGGTCGTGATCTCGGTACCCGTGGTGCTCGGCTATCTCTTCATACTGCTGTTCGGCGTGGTGACGCTGGGCCTCGGCTGGATGCTGTTCTGGCTGGCGTGGCCAGCGTCAGTGGTCTGGGCGATCGTTTACTACGGCGCGACGCTCGGCGGGCCGCGTTCGGCCACCATCGGCATGCGCATCATGGATATCGAGCTGCGTACCTGGTACGGCGCGCCCGGCTATTTCGTGCTTGGGGCCATGCACGCCGTGCTATTCTGGGTTTCGGTGTCGTTCCTGACGCCGTTTGTGGTCCTGGTCGGCCTGTTCAACGGCCGGCGCCGCCTGCTGCATGACATCGTTCTCGGAACCGTGGTTATCAACAGTGCCGGCCACACCGAGCCGGTGCAGCCCGCTCGGACATACTGATCCGTAAGCTAGCCGATTGACGGTTGGCCTCCGCGGCGCGATGCTGGAGTCGGCTGCTTCGGAGGCCTGACGACGTAACGTGACCCAGCATTCGCGTGACACCCCGCAATTCTACCTGACGGCGCCCTCGCCCTGTCCCTATTTGCCGGGCCGGCACGAGCGCAAGGTGTTCACGCATCTGGTCGGCGACAAGGCGGCCGACCTCAATGACCTCCTCACCCATGGCGGCTTCCGCCGCAGCCAGTCGATCGCCTACCGGCCGGCCTGCGACCAATGCCGCGCCTGCGTCTCGGTGCGGGTGATCGCCAACGAATTCCGCCCCTCGCGCAGCTTCCGCAAGATTTTGGCGCACAATGCCGACATTATCGGCGAGCAGCGCAGCGCCGTGCCGACCTCGGAACAGTATTCCGTCTTCCGCGCCTATCTCGACAAGCGGCACCGCCATGGCGGCATGGCCGATATGACGGTGCTCGACTACGCCATGATGGTGGAGGACAGCCATGTCGAGACCCGCATCATCGAATACCGCCGGCGCGGCACCGACAGCGGCATCACCGGCCGCGGCGACGAGCTGCTGGCGGTGGCGCTGACCGACGTGCTCAGCGACGGGCTGTCGATGGTCTATTCCTTCTTCGAGCCGTCCGAGCGCGACCGCTCGCTCGGCACCTTCATGATCCTCGACCACATCGCCCGCGCCCGCCGGCTCGGGCTGCCTTACGTCTATCTCGGCTACTGGATCGATGGGTCCAAGAAGATGGACTACAAGGCCCGCTTCCTGCCGCAGCAGCGGCTCGCACCGAGCGGCTGGCTGCGCGTCGAGGCCACGGGCGAAGTGCTGTCCGAACCGCAGGATTAGCCGATCAGCCGCCGACGAACGTATCGAACAACAGCTTCAGGTTCAGGATCACGATCACGCCCGCGACCAGCCATGCGATGGCGGCCACCGCGGTCGGGATGACGAACTGCCCCATCTTGCGGCGGTCGGAGACGAAGCGCACCAGCGGGATCACCGCGAACGGCAGCTGCATCGACAGGATGACCTGGCTGAACACCAACAGCCGCGCCGTGCCGCTCTCGCCATAGAACGCGGTGACGATGACAACCGGCACGATGGCAATGCCGCGGGTGAGCAGCCGGCGCGCCCAGCTCGGCAGGCGCAGATGTAGGAAACCCTCCATCACGATCTGGCCGGCGAGCGTTGCGGTGACGGTCGAGTTCAAGCCGGAAGCGAGCAGTGCCACCGCGAACAGCGTCGAGGCAATGCCTAATCCCAATAGCGGCGACAGCAGCTCGAAGGCCTGGCCGATTTCGGCGACGTCGTTGTGGCCGCTCTTGTAGAAAGTCGCGGCCGCCACCACCAGGATCGCGGCATTGATGAACAGCGCCAGCATCAGCGCGATGGTCGAGTCCGTGGTCGCCCACTTGATGGCGTCGCGGCGGCCCTCGTCGGTGCGCGGATAGGCCCGCGTCTGCACGATCGAGGAATGCAGGTAGAGGTTATGCGGCATCACGGTCGCGCCGATGATGCCGATAGCGATATAGAGCATCTCCGGATTGGTGAAGATCTCGCGCGAGGGCACGAATCCCTTCAGCATCTCCGCCACCGGGGGCGCTGCGGCAACGACCTGGATGGTGAAGCAGACCGCGATCACGATCAGGAGTGCAATGACGAACGCTTCGAGGAAGCGGAACCCCTTGTTCATCAGGAGCAGCAGCAGGAAGGCATCGAGCGCCGTGATCAGCGCGCCGCCGATCAGGGGGATGCCGAACAACAGTTTCAGCGCGATCGCCGTGCCGATCACCTCCGCCAGATCGCAGGCGATGATGGCGGCCTCGCAGGCCAGCCACAGCATGAAATTGACCGGCCGCGAATAGCTGGCGCGGCAGGCCTGGGCGAGATCGCGGTCGGTGACGATGCCAAGCCGGGCGGCGAGCGCCTGCAGCAGGATGGCCATCAGGTTCGACAGCAGGATCACCGCGAGCAGCGTGTAGCCAAACTTGGAACCGCCCGCGAGGTCAGTCGCCCAGTTGCCCGGGTCCATATAGCCGACCGAGACGAGGTATCCCGGCCCGGCAAAGGCCAGCAGGCGGCGCCACCAGACCCCGCCGACGGGGGGAACTGCGACGGTCGCGTTCACCTCGGCCAGGCTCTTGAGGCTGCTGGAGTCGCTGCGCCAACCTGTGGGGCTGGTCAGGGTGTTGGGCAGGGCTTCTGAGCTCAAGTTGGGGGCCTTTGCGTCCATCCCCGACATGATGGCCGATAATTCCTTTTATTGCAACTCATTTGCAACTGCATCTAGCGCCGTAAGCCGATACCGGCCGCAAGGACTGCGCGTGAAAGTTTGAATTCGATCACCGGCTTTGACCGGCCATTAGCGCTGTCGGTGAACACGTCTTGGGTGCGACAGCGTCGCACGGCAAATTGATCCAACCGTCCCCTATGATCGCACCATGGATTTCGTGACATCCAAAATCGATGCGCCGTCCAAGGCCTTGCAGGCGGTGCCTGCAGCGCAACGTGAAGCCGCGCTTCGCGTTGCTGCCCCGCACGCAAAGCTTGCGGTTGCATGAAACCAGGTGCGCAGTCATTGCGACCAACACCATATGTGCCGGGCAGGCCATGATGGCGTTAGCATCCAGGATGGATGCCGTCCTCTTTCATGAGGCAGGCGGCAGGGAATTCGACGGACTGCGATGAGTGCAATTGGCGACCTTTTGCTCGCCTTGGATGTTCGGCCCTTCGCCGTGGCCGCCGGAATCGTGCTGGTGCTCGGCGGCATCGAAGCCATTGCGATGCTGGTCGGCTTTTCGATCAGCGACATCTTCGGCGGCAAGGAAGTCGGTACCGACGCGCACGGCGATGGATTTCTCGAAGGACTCTTCCTCTGGGTCAACGCTGGACGGCTTCCGCTCCTCATTCTCCTCATTCTGGCGCTCGGCCTGTTCTCGATCCTCGGCTTCTTCATCCAGGGCGTCGCGCATGGCGTTGGCATATCGTTGCCGGCCTGGGTGGCGGGTCTGCTCTCGGCGGCGTGGACCGTCCCGATGGTGCGAACGTGCAGCCGCGGCATCGCAAAGATCCTGCCGCGCGACGAGACGTACGCGGTGGAAGAGTCCGATTTCGTCGGCCATGTCGGCGAAGTGTCGGTCGGCCCGCTTGACCAGGGTCTGCCCGGCCGCGTCCGTTTGAAGGATGTATTCGGCAACTGGCACACGGTAGCGGCGCGCGCACGCGAGGATTCGGACGCACTGCCGGTCGGGGCCAGCGTGATGCTGGTCGGCCGCGACGCGAGAAGCTTCACCGCGGTCGCAGCATCGGCAAACATTGTTGCACCAACAAAGAGATCATCAGGCAGGACATCATAACATGTGGGAACTTGCAGTACCCGTCGCTATCGCCGTTATCGTCATCCTCGTCATCGGCTTGATGCTTGCGAAGCTCTACAAGCGATCGACGCGCGATGAAGCCTATGTGCGCACCGGCCTTGGCGGGCAGAAGGTCGTGCTCGACGGGGGCTCGCTCGTGCTGCCGATCTTCCACTCGACCGCGGCGGTAAATCTGAAGACGCTGCGGCTGGAAGTCGGCCGTGGCGGACCGGATTCGCTGATCACCAAGGACCGCATGCGCGTCGATATCGGCGCCGAGTTTTATCTGCGCGTAAAGCCCGATAGTTCCTCGATTGCACTGGCCGCGCAGACGCTCGGTAACCGCACCAACGCCGCCGGCGAATTGCGCGAACTGATCGAAGCCAAGTTCGTCGACGGCCTGCGTTCGGTGGCCGCTACCATGAACATGGAGGAATTGCAGGAGCAGCGCGCCACTTTCGTGAAGTCGGTGCAGGACGCGGTCGGCGCCGACATCCAGAACAACGGTCTCGAGCTTGAATCGGTGTCGCTGACAAAACTCGACCAGAGCGACATCAAGCACTTCAATCCGAACAATTTCTTCGACGCGCATGGCCTCACCACGCTGACGCAGATCACCAAGCAGCGCGAGCAGGAGCGCAACCAGATCGTCCGCGCCACCGAAGTCAGCATCGCCCAGCAGGATCTGGTCGCCCGCCAGACCACGCTGCAGATCGAAAGCACCAAGCGCGAAGCGGAACTGGTGCAGCAGCGCGACATCGCCAATAAAACCGCTGCGATGCGCGCGCAGACCGCGCAGGTCGAGCAGACCGCATTGCAGAACGAGGCCGAATACCGCATCCAGCAAGAACTGGCCGTCGCCAACAAGCAGACCGAAGCCAATCAGGCGCGCGACACTCGCAAGATTGAGGCTGATCTGGCGGTGAAGCGGCGCACCACTGAGATGGAGCGCGAACTGCAGGTCGCAACCCAGGAGGCCGCGATCGTCGTTGCCTCCAAGAGCAAGGAGCAGTCGGAAGCGCAGACCGTCGCCGAGACGGCGCGCGCGCTGGCGATCGCGGCCGAGGAAAAGGTCACAACCGCACGCGCCACCGAGATCGCCGAGCGCGACAAGATCATCAACGTGATCGCCGCACGCAAGGCCGCCGAGACCAACGCGATGCCGATCACCGTGATGGCGGAAGCCGAGCGTCAGGCGGCGGCCAACAAGGCCGAAGCCACCAACGTGCTCGCCAAGGCCGATGCGGACGCAGCCATGACCCGCGCCGCCGGCGTCAAGGCGCTCGGCCAGGCGGAAGCCGAGGTCGCTCAGCTCAAGGCCGAAGCACGCAACAAGCTCAGCTCGGAGATGGTCGATTACGACCTGACGCTCGCGCGCATCAACGTGATCCCAAGCGCGCTCGCCGAGGCGGTCAAACCGATCGAGAAGATTTCCGACATCCGGATCTTCGACACCGGTGGCCTGCTCGGCCGCGGCGGCCAGGGCGGCGTCAACGGCACCGGCAATGGCGGCGGCCTTGGCCTCGGCGACGGGCTTGCCGCCCAATTGCTGTCGGTATCGGCGTTCAAGCCGTTGATCGACAAGGTCCTCACCGAAGCAGGCTTCGCGGCCGGCCCGGATGCCGTAAGCAGCCTGACACAGGCATTGGCGGCCAAGCAGCTTGCTGTTCCCGCCGAGCCGCCGCCGGCGCATAACGGCCATGATAGCGCGGCGACGCCGGCGATGATCTCGGGCGTTGGCAAGGCCACGCTGGGTCCGAAGGCATAACCGAACGCAGCGGATTTCTCTCCGCCAACACATCAGGCCTGCCGCGGAACCGGCAGGCCTTTTTGATGCGGCTTGTTCCCGCCTTGTCGGGAAGCGGGTGGGTCGCTCCGTCGCGAGGCAGGACAATGGGGCCGGATCGAATCCTTGGGAAAGCCCGTCATGCCAGCCGATACGACGCCTGCCTTGCCTCCGACCTTCAACCGCCTCGCCTGGTCCAACCTCGCCGCGCAATCGGCCGAGCAGATTGCGCTGGCAGCCGCGCCCATCGTCGCCGTGCTGCTGCTCGGCGTCGGCGAAGGCCAGACGGGTGCGCTGCAGACCGCGCTGACCCTGCCGTTCATCCTCGTCGCGATCCCGGCGGGCCTGCTCGCCGACCGCATGTCGCGGCGATTCCTGATGGCAGGATCTGAAGCGCTGCGCGCCATGGCGCTTGCGGCGATCCTGCTGCTGATCTGGTCTGGGGCTCTCAACCTTCCCTTGCTCGCCCTGCTCGGCTTTGCCGCGGTGTGCGGCACTGTGGTTTACAGCGTCGCTGCGCCTGCGCTGGTGCCATCGCTGGTCACCTCGCAGCAATTGCCGGCGGCCAATGCGCGCATTGAACTGGCGCGCACCGTCGCTTTCGCCGCCGGCCCCGCGCTCGGCGGCGTGCTGGTGGGATGGGTCGGGGCCGCACCCGCCTTCGGTTTCGCAGCGGCGCTCTCCGTCATCGCCGTGGTGCTGCTGTCCGGCGTCTACGAGCCCGCGCGCCAGCCTGCGCCGCGCCGCCATCCGCTCAAGGAGACGGCCGAAGGCGCAAGCTTCGTGATGCGGCACGCACTGCTGCGCCCGGTGTTCATCACGCAGTTCATCTTCAACACGGCCTCGTTCCTGCTGCTCGCGGTGTTCGTGCCCTATGCCGTGCGGCATCTTGGCCTCAGCGCCACCGGCGTCGGCACGACGCTTGCGATGTACGGCGTCGGCATGGTGGTCGGTGCGCTGCTGGCCACGCGCGTGATGCGCCGCCTCGCCTTCGGCACGGTGATCGGGCTTGGCCCCATCACCGGCTTCGTCGCCGCGGGTGTCATGGCGCTGACCACGCTGGTGCCCTCGCCGCTGCTGGCGGGCCTCAGCTTCTTCCTGCTCGGCGCCGGGCCGATCCTGTGGGTGATCTCGACCACCACGCTGCGGCAATCGGTAACGCCGCCCTCGCTGCTCGGCCGCGTCTCCGCCATCAACATCATGAGCTATGGCGCCCGTCCGCTCGGCTCCGCGCTTGGCGCGGTCGTCGGCGGCCTCTATGGCGCGGAGACGTGCCTCTATCTGGCGGCTGCGATCTTCGCTGCGCAAGCGCTGGTGATCTGGCTCTCGCCCGCCGTGGCGCTGCCACGGCAGCCCGAGATGGTCGGCGAACCCGCCAGGTGTTGATCCCGGCCGGGCGGGGCCTGCCCGGCCATGAACGGCTTGCATAGGACACAATAGTTTCCGGCAGTCCACCGGTGCTTCTCCTCGCCGCTTTATATGATATGCATCATCTAAACAGGCAGGATCCACCATGGCTGACCAGACCGTTGCAATCGATGCGCCACCCGCAAGCAGGACCGAGGCTTCCTCGACGTTCTGGCAGATAGCCGTCCTCGCCTCGCTGGCGGCGACCGGCACGCTCGCCACCAACATCCTGCTGCCCTCGCTGCCGCAGATGGCGGTGGCGCTGAACGTATCGACGCCGGCCGTCACCTCGGCAATCACGGTCTTTCTCGCCGTGTTCGCCCTCGGCCAGCTTGTAGTCGGGCCGATTTCGGACCGCTTCGGACGGCGCTGGCCTGTCCTGGTCGGATTTGCGGTGTTCTTTGCCGGCAGCGCATGGTGCGCGGTCGCAACCGACCTGCCGGGGCTGCTCACCGGCCGGGTGATCCAGGCAACTGGGGCCTGTGCCACGTCGGTGCTGTCACGCGCCATCGCCCGCGACATGTTCTCCGGCGCGGCGCTGGCCCGCGCGATGGCGCTGATCATGATCGCCATGGCAGCCGCGCCCGGCTTTTCGCCGCTGCTCGGCGGCGGGCTCGACCACCTCTTTGGGTGGCGGTCCACCTTCGTCCTCGTCGCCGTTTTTGCAGCCATCGGTGCGCTTGCCTATGCCAGCGTATTCGCTGAAACGCACAACTCGACACGCATTCCGCTCAACCCGCTTGCGATCACCAAAAATTACATCAGCCTGATCGCGGACCGCCGGTTTGTGGTGCCGGCCGCCACCGTCAGCCTGATTATGGGCGGGCTGTTCGCGATGTTTTCCACCGCGCCCCGCGTCCTGATCGAGACGCTGCGCTTTACGCCGATCCAACTCGGGTTGTTCTTTGCCGGCACGGTGCTGATCGTGTTCGCAGCCGGCATGCTGGCGACACGGCTCGCGCCGCGGTACGGCCTTGATCGCTCGATCCGCTGGGGATTGCTGGCCGCCGCAATCGGCAGCATCGCGATGCTCGCGGTGGCGCGCCTTGCTCCCTCGTTCCTGCCCTTTCTCGGCGCGATGAGCGTGTTCCTGCTCGGCATGGGTATCGTCAATCCGCTCGGCAGCGCGCAGGCGCTCTCCCCGTTTGGCGAAAAGGCTGGAGCTGCCTCGGCGCTGCTCGGCTTCTGGCAGATGATGAACGCGGCGATCGGCGTCTGGCTGGCGGCAACCCTGTCGTCCGACGCGATGTTCGCGCTCGGCCTGGTCCTGACGGTGTTTTCGCTGCTGGCGGTCGGGCTGTACATGCTGCGCGCTAGGAGCGCTTAACCCGCGACATAGCGCGCGTATTTGCCGGCGACGACCTCGTCGGTGAGGATATCCGGATCGAGCGTGTAGAGATCCTGCGCGCCGCCGATGCCGCGCAGCGCAAAGCGGCCGGTGGAGACGAGATAGTTGCGCCCGGTGGCGTCGAGGCCGTTGCGGAACGCGGAGGACGTCAGAAGCTCGCGGTCGACGGAGCGGCACATCGAGGCGATGCGGCTGACTTCGTTGACCGCGGGGCCGACCACCGTGAAGTCGAGACGGTCGTCGCTGCCGATATTGCCGTAAAACACCTCGCCGATGTGCAGCCCGACATGCGCCGTGGTCACCAGCCGGCCCTCGGCGGTGCGGCGCGCGTTCACCACGTCCATGTTGTGGCGGAAGCGGTGCTCGGCGCGCAGCGCCGCGCGCTTGGCGATCGCCATGTTCTCATTGGTGAACATGGCGAGCACGCCGTCGCCGATCAGCTTCAGCACCTCGCCCCCGGCATCGTGAATTGCATCGATCGAGGCCTGGGCATAGTCGTTGAGGAACGGGATGATCTCGCCGGGCTCCATCTTCTCCGAGATCGCCGTGGAGCCGCGCAGGTCGGAGAACCACAGCACCGTCTTGATCTTCTCGGTGACGCCGCGCGCAATCTTGCCGCCCAGCACCCGCTCCGAGGTCTCGCGGCCGAGATAGACCCGCCCGAGGGTGCGCGTGATATCGGCCTGCGCCGCGGATTTGATGGCGAGCCCCAGCACCGGCACGAGGTCGCGCAGCGCCGCCAGGCCCTCGTCACCAAAGCCACCGTCCCGCCGCGTCGTCCAGTTGGAATAGACGCAGTCCATCTGGCCCATCGTGCCCGCCTCGCCGAACCGGTGCACGAAGGCGGTCGCATGCTTGTGCCCGCTGGAAGCAAGTTCGTCGAACCGTGAATAGCGGAACGAAGCGGTATCGGTCAGATCGACCACGCGATGCTCGTGGCCCTGTTCGAGCATCTCGTAGAAGATCGAGCGCCGCCAGCCTTCGGCGGCATCGCCCTCCTCGGTCGGTCCGTACTCGAAGCTTGGCGGCAGATTGCTCTCGACGTCGTGCCAACGGAAACCGCGGCCCTCGAAAATCGGATGCAACGTGTCGATCACGACGAGCCCGTAGGACAACGCTATCCCGCCGGCGCAGCAGCGCTCGCAAAAGCCGCGGACCAGGTCGTGCTCGGGCATGCCTTCGAGACCCTGGCGGATCAGCCAATTCATCAGTTCAAGGCGCGGCGTGGGGTGCATGGGAGCCATTATGCCGCGCAATCAGCCGTAGCGAAAGCGTTGCCCTGCAATGCCTTATCCGCCTTGACGACGGTATTGTGACAACGGCAAATGCGAACGCGCTTGAAGGAGAACCGGATGCAGCCGGTCGGAACCGGACTTACGAGGAAATGAACCCGCCGCAGCTTCCGATCATCCTGGCGCTTGGCACGACGCAAACGCTGGCCTGGGCCTCGAGCTACTACCTGCCCGCCATTCTGGCCGATCCGATCGGCCGCGATCTCGGCGTCTCCTCGAACTGGATCTTCGCGGCGTTCTCGGCCTCGCTGGTGCTTGCCGCGATCCTCGGCCCGCGCATCGGACGGCAGATCGACCTCGTCGGCGGCCGCTCGGTCTTGTGCATCTCCAATCTGACGCTCTCCGCCGGGCTCGCGCTGCTCGGCTTCACCACTTCGATTCCCGTGCTGGTCGTCGCCTGGCTGCTGCTCGGCATCGGCATGGGCATGGGCCTTTATGATGCCGCCTTCGGGGCGCTTGGACGTATCTATGGCGAGGCGGCGCGGCGCTCGATCACCGGCATCACCCTGATCGCGGGCTTTGCCTCGACCGTCGGATGGCCGCTGACCGCGCTCGGGCTGGAGCACATCGGCTGGCGCAACACCTGCTTTGCCTGGGCGGCGGCGCACGTCCTGCTCGGGCTTCCCATCAACTTCTTCATGATCCCGGCGGTCCAGGGCGCCAAGGCCACCGTCGCCAATGCCGTGAAGCCGCACGTCCCGATCGACCGCACCATGATCCTGCTGGCCTTCACCTTCGCCGCGGCATGGACCGTCACCGGCGCCATGGCCGCGCATTTCCCGCGCATCATGGAAGCTGCCGGCGCCACATCCGTGCAGGCGATTGCGGCCGGCGCGCTGATTGGCCCGGCGCAGGTGGGTGCGCGCATCATCGAGGCAAGCTTTCTCAGCCGCTATCATCCGCTGGTCTCGACCCGGCTTGCCTGCATCACCCATCCGATTGGCGCCGTGATCGTCGGCATCTTCGGCGGTGCCGCCGCGAGTGTGTTCGCGGTGTTCCACGGCTCCGGCAACGGCATTTTGACGATCGCGCGCGGCACGCTGCCGCTCGCCATCTTCGGCTCGCAGAACTACGCCTATCGCCTCGGCCTGCTCGGCGCCCCCTCGCGCATGGCGCAGGCGGCGGCCCCGTTGGCCTTCGGGCTGCTGATCGATGTCATGGGCAGCAAGGTGCTGATCGTCTCCTCCGCGCTCAGCCTCGCCGCCTTCGCGGCGCTGTTCCTGCTCGACACCAGATCCGCCTCGCGTGACAGCTGAGCGGAGCAACTTGTTACTTTCCATCAGGGGCGCAATCCTGCAGAACGGCATCATGGACAAGGAAACCAACCCGCAAAGCTGGTGGAAATGGGCGACCACGCCGCCGCAGGCCTATGGGGTCTACCTTGTCGCGCTGGTGCTGGTGTTCGTGCTCTCCTTCTATGCCGGCACGCTGAAGCCGAAGGCCCCCACCGGCCTCGGTCCGCCGCCCGCACCGACCGCTCCACGATAGGACCCGATCGTAGGGTGGGCAAAGGCGCTTGCGCCGTGCCCACCTCCACGGGTGTGCTGTTGAAGGTGGGCACGCTTCGCTTTGCCCACCCTACGGTTTCGCTAATCCTCACGGCTTCTCCGACGTCGCGATCCAGATTCCAGCGAATACCGCGACCAGCCCCAGCACCAGGTTGGCCGTGACCGGCTCGCCAACGAGCTGGGTCGCCAGCAGCCCGGCGGCGATCGGGTTGACGGTCATGGTGTTGGCGACACGGGTCGGCGAGGCCCGCTCCAGCGCCAGCACCCAGAGGATGAAGGCTGCCGCGCCGCCGCCGACACCGAGATAGATCCCGGCGATCCATTGCGGCTGCGTGAACTGCGAGAGCACGGCGATGCTGCCCGTTGCCGCGCCGACGGCGATCAGCGCGGCCGCGCCCGTTCCCATGCCGACGGCAAGAAAGCCGAGCGCGCTGGAGCGCCGCATGAACGGCCGGGACAGCACGTTGTAGAAGGCCATGCACAGCACGGCGGCCAGCATGATCAGCTCGCCGCGCCATGCACCGGGTGGCGCGGACGCTAGCCCCGACGCCAGCGCCGCCGCGACGCCGAGCACAGCGATACACACGCCGACAGTCTTGCGAAAGGTCAGCGCCTCCACGCGCAGCACCGCGCCGACCACCATGGTCGAGAGCGGCAGCGTGGCCAGCGCAAGCGAGGCGCGTGCCGCGGTCGTGTAGGACAGCGCGATGTTGTAGAGCACGAAGAACACGCCGAAGAAAGCGAAACCGAGCGCGGCCACCGCCGGCCAGTCGCGCCGCTCCGGCCATTTGGCGCGCAAGAGAATGGCGGCCGGCAGCACGCAGATGAATCCGATGCCCCAGCGGAGGATCGCGAGCGTGATCGGGTCGGTATTGCCCGCGAGGTATCGCGTGATCGCCGCCGCCGTGCCGCCGAGGCAGCTCGAGACCAGCGCGATTGCGACGCCAATCCATTCGGTCACGTTGTGCTCCCTGTCTCACAACATCGTAGAGATGAAGATGGGAGTGACCAACGGCAGAGTTTGCGTTTCCCCGCAAGCATCGGTTCGGCTGGCAGCAATTGTCAGCAGCAACAGGAAGCTGGATTGCTTCGCTTCGCTCGCAATGACGTGGAGGCAATCGCGATCGTTCTCACGGCTTGAAATTCGCCTGAGTCTTGCAATTCATTGTCCCTCTCTCGAACAGAGGGCGCAGGGAAAGCCGGGCGCCGACTGCGCCCGCAGGACCGTGTGCATTGGTAGAAAGGAACGCACACGGATTTGACAGGTACAGCCAGGACATCCCGGCTTTCCCCGCCCAATGGTTTACGGCTTATACGTGCTCTCCCCGGTGAGCGGCGTTGTTTGCCACCGTCGCCACGCGGGACTTACCACGCGGCTTGACGCCACGGTCGCGGCGTCAGGACCACACGACTTCGCCGTACGCTGCCACGTTTTCGTCCGGTGCAAGCACCTGACGCAGCAAGCGTCCATCGCAACCCGCCCCACGTTGCGTGACGATCGCGCGAACGTCTCTCATGGTGGCGCGGGCTGGGCAATAAATACTGTAAATCGTAATTCTGGTAAAGAGAATTATTTTCGATGACGGGGATTGACGCGATAGCGGTGATTTGCCCGTCGGGCAGAATTTGCAACACTGCCGGCGGCACTTCCCACTGTCGTCCCGGCGAAAGCCGGGACCCATAACCACAGGGAGTTGTTGTTGAGGGGAAGCCGACTACTAGCGTTACAAACAAGTTCCGCCGCGGCGTATGGGTCCCGGCTTTCGCCGGGACGACAGCTCGTTAGCCTCTATTGCGTCCCACTGCCTCGCCGTCCTCCTTCACAAACGACGTCACCGGATTGTCGAGCAGGTCAAGCACCAGCTCCGACGGCCGGCACAGCCGTACGCCCCTGGAGGTCACGACGATCGGGCGCTGGATCAGGATCGGATGCGCGAGCATGAAGTCGATCAGTTCGTCATCGCTCCATTTCGGATCGGCAAGGCCAAGCTCGGCGTAAGGCGTGCCCTTCTCGCGCAGCACTGCGCGGACCGGCACGCCCATGGCCTTGATCAGTTCGACCAGCCTCTCGCGGCTCGGCGGCGTCTTGAGATATTCGATCACCTCCGGCTCCTCGCCGCTCTGCCGGATCATCGCCAGCGTATTGCGCGAGGTGCCACAGGCAGGGTTGTGGTAGATGGTCACGGTCATGGCGAAGCCTCTTTTGTCACAGCGGCCGTAGTGCCTGCGCCGCGCAGCAGCCAACCCATCACCATCAGGCCAACCACGGCGCCGACAAGCTCGCTCGCAATGAAACCCGGCAGATCCACGGGGCGGATGCCGGAGAACGTGTTGGTCAGCGACCGCGCAATCGCCACAGCGGGATTGGCAAACGATGTCGACGCAGTGAACCAGTACGCCGCGGTGATGTAGAGGCCGACCAGCCACGGCACCGCCGGCCGGTTGAAGCGGACGCCGGCAAGGATCGTGAAGACCAGCCCGAAGGCGGCGACGGCTTCGGCCAGCCACTGCGCGCTACCGGTCCGCACCTTCATGGAGAAATCGAACAGCGGCAATCCGAACATCGCATGCGCGATCACGGTGCCGGCAATGCCGCCGAAGACTTGCACGGCCACGTAGCGCGCTGCGTCACTCCCCGACAGATCGCCCTTCAGCGCCATCACGAGCGAAACGGCCGGATTGAAATGCGCGCCCGAGACGGGGCCGAGGGTGGTGATGAGCACGACGAGGATGGCGCCGGTCGGCAGCGTGTTGCAGAGCAACTGCAACGCCACATCCTTCGTCAGGGTTTCTGCCATGATGCCGGAGCCGACGACGGTCGCCACCAGCATCGCCGTGCCGAGCAGTTCGGCCACCAGGCGGCGCGTCAGATCGAATTCGGACATCAGCAGCAGGGCGACTTGGCAGCCTGCGGCGTGCAGCACGCGTCCGCCGCCTTCTCTCGGGCGACGCGCGCCACGCGCTCGCCGGTGCCGTCGCCGTACTGCGTGCTCTCGCCTGACGTAAAGAACGTTTCCCAGGAGATGCCCGAGGGATCGTCGATCCAGGCCTTCTCCGATTGCGCGTAGCAACAGGTCACCTGTCCCTGCTCGACGACTTCGCCGCCCGCCTTGCGCAGCCGCCCGTAGACTTCCTGCAACTCGTCCGGGCTTTCGACCTGAATGCCGAGATGATCGAGACCGGCCTGACGTCCCCGCGTCGAGATCGCAAAATTGACCCGGGGGTCTTCGAGCATCCACTTAGCGTAATCGGTCTTGATCACCGCCGGCTCTGCAGCGAACAGCGCCGAATAGAAGCCAATCGACTGCGTGAGATCGTCGACCGCGACGTGAAGGTGCAGCCTTTTCATGACACGGATTCCTCCCGGCCCCTCGCCTTGCTGCGCTTGCCGCGTGCGGGCCTGCACGCGGCAGCGGGCATGCACAATTCGGCACGGCCGCCGCAACAATCCTCGACCATGAACGACGTCAGGCCCGCAAAGGCCTCGAGATTGGCGCGATAGATGATCGAGCGGCTCCTGCGCTCGCTCATGACAAGCCCCGCGCGCGACAGCACCGCCAGATGGGCGGACATCGTGTTTTGCGGCACGGCCAGCTCCTTCGCGATATCGCCCGCGGGGAGCCCCTCCGGCTCGTGCCGGACCAGCAGCTTGAAGACAGCGAGGCGCGTCGTTTGCGCCAGTGCTGCAAGGGCGAGTATGGCTTGCTCTGATTCCATATATCCAGAATTATCGATATATCAGGCGCTGTCAAGCGCCCCACCGCTGAGTTCGTCTTACGAGTTCAGCAAGTCCCCGTCTGCTCGTGCCGGCAGGTCTCGACCTCGACCGTCACGTGGCTGAGCCCATGCAGGCCGCTCAGCCGGCGCTTGTAGTCCGAGGGCGGCAGCGGGTCGTCCGAGATCAGCGAGACCACGGCGGCGCTGTGGCCGGGGCCGATCTGCCAGAGATGCAGGTCGGTGACGCGGTCGCCGCGCGTCTCCAGGCACTGGCGGATCAGGCCTTCCATCTTGCGGTCCCTGTTGACGTCGAGCAGCACGCTGCCGGACGAGCGCAACAGGCCAACCGCCCAGCTCGCGATCACGGCCGCGCCGACGATGCCGACGACCGGATCGGCCCAGGTCCATTGCAGGTAGGCCGCGGTCAGGAGCGCCACGATGGCGAGCGCGGAGGTGGCGGCGTCCGCGACGACGTGGACATAAGCGGCGCGCAGGTTGTTGTCGTGGTGATGGTGCCCATGTGCGTGGTCATGGCCATGGTGCCCTTGATGGTGGTCGTGGTCATGCTCCTCGCGCAGCAAGAAGGCGCTGGCGATATTGACGATGAGGCCGAGCACGGCGACCGCGATCGCCTCGCGATAGGCGATGGTCACGGGGTTGATCAGCCGCTCAAAGCTCTCGAAGGCGATCTGGATGGCGACAATGGCGAGGATGATGGCGCTGGCAAAGGCGGCAAGATCGCCGAACTTTCCGGTTCCGAAGGTGAAATGGCTGTTGCGCGCCTGGCGGCGGGCAAAGAGATAGGCGAGCGCGGCAATGCCGAGCGCGCAGGCATGGGTCGCCATGTGCCAGCCGTCGGCGAGCAGAGCCATCGAGCCGAACAGGATGCCGGCGACGATCTCGCCGACCATCATGACCGTGGTCAGCGCGACCACAAACCAGGTGCGGCGCTCATTGCGGGCGTGCTTTGCACCGAGAAAGACGTGGTCGTGGGTCCACGGGTCGAGGGAATGGGAATGCATGGGCTGGTCTCCGAACCCGTCGCGAGTCGGGGGAATTCAGCCTCATATAGCGTTTGCGAGAACGAATACTATCACACCCCCCTCAGCAAAAAGGCCCCGGCGAACCGGGGCCTTTCGCTTGCATCCCTCCCCCAGAAAGCAATCAGTACCGGCCAATGACCGGGCTGCCATAAGGCCCGCCAAAGCGCCAGTTGAGGCGCAACGTGACCATGTCGACGTCCTGATTGCCGCGGTTGAGCGCGCTGGCGACGATCGGACTGACGACCGAGAACGAGTTGTTGCTGTGGCCCATGAACAGGTGATCATATTCAACGCCGATCGACCAGTTGGGCGCAAAGCCGTATTCGAAGCCGACGCCGAGGGCCGCACCCCAGCGGGTCGCGTCCGCCGATGCCACGTTCACGCCGGTGGCGGTGCTGAAGATGTCATAGCGGTTGCCGGTGACGGCCCCGCCGCCCTTTACATAAAGCAGCGCCGCGTTCCAGGCCCAGCCGATCTGGCCGGTGAAAAGTCCGATGCCATCGACGCGCGAGCGCGTCGAAAACGCCGGGGCAATCAGGCTGACACGCGAGGCGCTGAGATCCGCCCAGTCGCCCTGGCCTTCCAGGCCGAAGACCCACTGACCGGCCTGCCAGCGATAGCCGATCTGTCCACCGGCAACGCCGCCCGAGGCGTCACGGCATGCATCGGCGACCACGGCTCCGCCCACGGTGACGAAATCCCAGCAGTTGTGGCTGCTGCCCCAACCACCGTTGGCGCCAATATAGAAACCGGTCCAGTTATAGATCGGCGCGACCACCGGCGGTGGAGCCTTGTAGGGACGTGCAGCCATGTCAGCCGCTGACGCGGACGATGCGAATCCCAGCACTGCTACCCCAACCACGGCTACCGAAATCTTCTTCATGTTGATTGCTCCATCTCCGTCGCTTGGCCCACGCATTGGAGCCATTCGCGACCGCCCTAATCCGAAAGCGCGATTCCACATTCCCGGGGCGAGTGTAGTCGATCGGCCCGGGCGTTCATGTAGCTCACTGGCAACAGGTGAATTTTCAACTATGACGCGAAGTGACGTCATGGTGACCATGAGACGGCACAGTGCACGATTGATCGCATACGGTTCCAGTTCCGTCGCGATATCAGAGTTCCATTCGCCCTACGTGCTCGTGTTCGTTCACCCCTGCTCTTCCGGCGGCTTGATGTGGCGGAAGGAGAACAACAGCGCGAGGTCATAGGCGATCTTCAGCGCGCCGCAGACCACGAGCGGCAGGCCGGAGAAGCTCGTCGTCAGCAACACGCCCGCGATCGCCGGGCTGATGCTGGAGGCGAGGCTGCGCGGCACGGCCGTGACGCTGGCGGCAGCGGGGCGCTCGGCCGGCGTCACGACCGCCATGACATAGGAGGTGCGGGTCGGCACGTCCATCTGCGACAGCGCCGAGCGCAAAAGCAGCAGCGCCAGGGCAACGTAGAGGTTGGGCGCAAAGGCGGCCAGGATCAGGAAGATGCTGGAGGGGATATGCGTGAACACCATGGTGTTGACGAGGCCGATGCGCCGCGAAATCCACGCCGCCACCGGATAGGAGAACGCCGAGAGCGTGCTCGCCCAGAAGAAGAACAGGCCGGCGGCCGACAGCGACAGGTCAAAGCGCTGGAACAGCCAGAGCACCAGCAGCGATTGCGCGACAAAG
>Ga0081540_1001031_pt1 | contig 24972 bp, 22 predicted proteins | sample TabmetS2T1R1_FD_71024 | JGI IMG/M metagenome (GOLD analysis project Ga0081540, IMG submission 71024) | Tabebuia heterophylla rhizosphere microbial communities from the University of Puerto Rico - S2T1R1 | ecosystem: Host-associated > Plants > Roots > Rhizosphere ... | reverse complement strand
CGGCAGTGCTGACCATCGCCGCCACCGCGCTGATGGTCGGCCTGACCATCACCGCCCAGGCAGGCGTGAACCACACCCACCCCAACCCTCCCCTCGCAGGCCTCAGCTTCAACGCCCTTGACTAGGCGCCCGATGGCGTTCAGGCCGGCCTGCGCGTCTTCGGCAGCGACGCCACCACCAGGTCGTAGGAGTCGCCGAGCAGGTCGGTCACCATCTGATCGGGGAGTGACCCATCGAGGGTGATCGTGTTCCAGTGCCGCTTGTTTAGGTGATAGCCAGGCGCGATCGCCGGATAGCTGGCCCGCAGCTGGGCCGCGAGGTCTGGTTCGCATTTGACGCTCAGCTGCAGCGGCTCGCCGTCCAGGGCGCACAGCGCGAACATCTTCCCCCCAACTTTGAAGACCGATACCTCATCCCCGAACGGGAAGTCCTCCACCGCACCTGGCAGCGCCAGGCACCGTGTCTTGAGCTCGTACTGATCCATGACCCGCCTTCCCGCCAGCTTTCTCAAGTGGAGATCGCCGCCAAGGCTTCATGACGAAATGCCGCCATGCCCCAGCATGTATCAAAACGCCGGTGATGGGACTCCGTACCCTTGACGGCCTCAGCAACCAAGAGTAGTTACCGTGGATGGGAGCGGAGATCCCCCGTTGTTTACGTCGCTTCCTGTCCCAGGCCACTGTGGGGGAAATCAGTGGCGAGAATTAGCCGCAGGATCACTTAACGCTTATGAGGAGACGGGCCATGGCGACTCAGAGTGCAACAATCCTCGAAGACACGCACAGCAGATATCGTGGCAGCCGGGATGAAGCGTACACCCGTTCGTACCGGGTCATCCGCCTCGTGGTGGGGTTTGTGGGTATATCGCTGCCTCTTATCTTCATCTTCGTGGAGGCGTACCTGCTGAAAGGCGGCGTCCATGTCCGGGGATCGCTGAGTGCGTACTACCACTCGCCGCTGCAGGACGTCTTCGTCGGCGGCCTGTGCGTCATCGGCGTGCTCCTGGCTGCCTACATGGCCGGCGAGTGGAAGACAGGGGATTTCTGGGCGAGTCTCGTCGGGGGCGTCGCGGTTGTTGGAGTCGTCTTCTTCCCCACCATGCGGGCGGGCCTGCCCAAAGGTGCGCCATTGTGCGGCAGCCTCCCGCAGCCGGCTTCGTGCTCCTTCGTGGAGCAGCAACTTGGTGAACACACAACAGCGGTCATACACGCGGTGTGCGCCGTGGTGTTCATCGTCTCCCTGGCCGTCATGAGTTTCCTCTTCGCCGCCAGCGAGGTACAGCCCAAGGATGGCTGGTCCACGGTCCCCGGCCGGCGCTGGTTCAAGAGCCAGACGCGGTTCATCATTTACGCCGCGTGCGGGCTGATCATCCTGATCGCCGGCATCTGGGCGTTCGTGGGCGTAGGCGTGTGGCAGTTGACGCCGCTCTACATCGGCGAGGTCGCTTCGGTCTGGGCCTTCGGCATCTCGTGGCTGCTGGCGGGCTTTTCCCTGCTGGCACCGGCCAGGCACGAGGTCCGCGTGAGCGACGACTCACCGCCCCTTTCGTCGGTGACGACGCGCTGACGTCTCCCAGAGGAAAGCGACAGCTGGAGCGCCCGCCCGGGCCCGGACCAGGTTCGGGGAGACTGGACCGGATTCAGTTAACTTTACATAATGTACATTATCGGCGTAAACCCGGCAGGGGTTGCGGGGGGGGCGACCGCGACTGATCATGCATCCGTTTCGGGCGCGATCAAAGTCCTCACGAGGATTCTGTTGGGGGGTGACCCCGGTGGCTGGCTTGACCCGAGTTCTCACCGGCTGTGTGCCTTCAATCTGATCTGTCGCCGGGCCTGTCCGGGGTCACCGTGCTGTGCGCGGCAGGAACCAGCCGCCGCACCCCCCGGCCACTCGCTCGCACGCCCCGCTGCGGAACCACTTGACGTAACTGGGGAGCATCGGGCAAACGGGGTGCTCGCTGGGGAGATCGGCAGCGGTGAGAAGATCAGCTGAATGCAGCCATCTGAGACTCAGCGCGCGCTGGCTGCGGCCATGTCGACCGCCTCGGCGCTTGACCTGACCGTCGATGACGCGATTGTTCTTCACGATTCGAACAGGCTCGCTGTGCGCCTGCTGCCTTGTGACGTCCTTGCCCGAGTCGCGCCAAGAGTGCATCAGGCCGCACAGTTCGAGATCGGGCTTGCCCAGCGGCTCGCCGAAACCGAGAGCCCTGTGGCTGTTCTGGAACCCCGGGTAGAGCCGCGCGTCTATGAGCGGGATGGCTTCGTCGTCACGCTGTGGACCTACCACAAACCTGTGACACCCCGGGAGGTCTCACCAGCGGATTACGCGAGTGCGCTTGAGCGACTGCACGCCGGCATGCGCAAGCTCGACGTCAGGACGCCGCACTTCACCGATCGAGTGCAAGCCGCTCGGCACCTGGTGGAGAACAGTAACCTCACTCCGGAGCTTGCCGGCGCGGATCGGGAGCTTCTCATCACTACGCTACGGAGCCGAACACAAGCGATCATCGACCGCGGCGCTGCCGAGCAGCTGCTGCACGGCGAGCCGCACCCCGGCAACGTGCTCAGCACGAAGACCGGACTGTTGTTCATCGATCTCGAGACGTCTTGTCGCGGCCCCGTCGAGTTCGACCTCGCCCATGTCCCCGAAGATGTCAGCGAGCGCTACGCGGCCGCTGACGCAGAACTGCTCAGTCAGTGCCGAGTCCTTGTCCTTGCCATGGTCGCCGCCTGGCGCTGGGACCCGGGCGACCAGCTCCCGAACGGGCAACGAGCAGCTCATGCACTCCTCAGCGCTCTACGCGAGGGTCCACCGTGGCCGCCGCTCGACACCGTCATGCGCCGACCCGATGGTCCGTAACCGTACAGATAACCCCGCCGACCCCCAGCTGCCACCGCCAAACGCTCGGCCACACCCGGGCCGTAGCACCGACGCGCTCGCTGCGCGAACCGTCGTGGGCATGCAACCCCGGCCAGAAGGATCTGACGAAAATGAGCATCAAGGCTCAAGTGGGCGGTGCTGGCGCCCGGCGCGCGCTCAGCAGTCAAACACCGACCAGCAGATGTCGTTCCGCAACCGCTGGTCGTCAAGTACAAGCTCGCGAATCGCCTCCGGGAGCTGGTCTCGCTGCCACCGGCACTCAAGCCGCCCTGCGCCCCCGCCCTCGCCCTCCGGCGCGCCAGCACGTGCGGCCTTGATCGCATAGGCTGCCGCACCGAGTTCGTGCGCGGCGACGTGTGCGACGGTCCCGGCCTGGCCGGCGGCGTACGCGGCATGGCGTGCTGCCCCGCGCAGGTCTCTGGCCGCGGCCATTGCGTGGCCTGCCGCCGTGCGAGCCTGGGTCATCTTGACCTCGCCACGCACCCAGGCGCGGGCACGCTCGATCGCCTGGCGCGGTCGCGGGTCCTCGGGCCGAGCCGACTCGAAGAAGTCAAGGACGTGCTCCGCGCACGATGCCGCCCAGAGAGCAAGGAGCTGGTGATCCGAATCGGTGAGGGTCCCACCGCGCCGGATCGTCACGAGGCGAGGGTCCCGGAGCTTCGAGAGGATCATGGTCGGCACTCCTGCTGCTTGCATCCGCCCAACACCCTACGGCGGCGCACGCGCGACCAGGTACGCCCCCAAGCAAAGCCTGCAGGCCCGGCGGCCGATCCGCAGGCTCGCCGACTACACGGAGTGATCCACCGGTGACAGCGCCGATCCTGTTGCACTCGACCGTGTGGATCGCCGGCGCGACAACCCCCGGGCTCGTCTCCTTGTGCCACCGGGCTTTGGCCTGGTGGCCGGTCAGGCCGCCTGCGCGGGCTCAGGTCCGGGCGCGGGCCTGCTCCGGCGCGCCGAACCGAGCGCAAGCCTGGCGAAACCGCGCACGCCCACCAGACCGACGACGTTCCGCGGCGACATGAACTCCCGCACCGGCACCACACCGGCCAGCATGGCGATGAACCGGTCGGCGTCGGGCTGGCTGCGGGCAAGCGCGCCGAACAGGGCCATCTCCCCCGGGGTCGGCGGGCTGAGCGCGGCGAGCCGCGCCGTGAGGTCGTACATCGGCCGGGCGGCACGGTCGCGGGCCCGCTGATAGCCGGCCAGCGCCTTGGCCAGCGGCTGGTCACCGCCCAGCGCGGACACCACCGCGCCGGCGAGCAGTTCGGCGTCGCGGAACGCGTCGCTGATGCCCTGCCCGGTGATCGGGTCCAGCAGCAGCCCAGCGTCGCCGACCAGGGCCCAGCCCGGCCCGTACGGCTTGCGGAAGTGACTGGGCAGGTCGGGCGTCCCGCGGAAGCGCTCGGCGCGCCGGCCGGCCCGGATCCGCTCCCCCAGGCCGACGGCGTCGAGCGTGCGCAGGAAGCTGCGCTCCGGGTCGGCGCGGAACTCGGCGAACCGGGCGTTGGGCCACGCCAGGTAGGTCATCACCAGGCCGTCGTTCGTCGGCCAGACCCCCACCGCGCATCCCGGCCTGCTGTACAGCTCGCCGCCCGTGACCGGCACGTCCGCCCAGTACGTGTAGAACGCCATCGACAGCGGTGGCTTGGTGCGGTAGCTGCCCGCGCCCACCGCCCTGGCCACGGTCGAGTGCTTGCCGTCCGCGCCTATCACCAGAAGCGCATGCTCGGTGACGCTGGGTGATCCCTTTTCCTGGCCGCGAATGCCGGTCACCGCGCCGCCGTCACCCAGCACGTCGCCGGTGATGAAGTTCTCGCGTACGTCCGCCCCGGCCGCCCGGGCCGCGTCGATCAGCACCTTGTCCAGCAGCGTCCGGCGCGGGCTGCACATCATGTCCACCCCGTCGCAGGCCGGCATCCGCGCCGAGAAAGCAGCCGCGCCCTGATCGAAGCGCACGGTGCGGGTGGGCGGCGTCCCCGCCGCCATGATCGGGTCGAGCACGCCCCAGCGGGCCAGCCGGGCCACTCCCGGCACCTGCACCTGGTGGGTGGACAGGGTATCGCTCGGGAACGTGGCCCGGTCGACGACCAGCACCTTCAGCCCGGCCCTCGCCAGCAGCATCGCCGTTGCCGCGCCCGCCACCCGGGCTCCCACGATGATCACGTCGTACATCACGCCCTCCTTTCCTGTGAGGAGGGCGCGAGAAGATGCGAGGAACCGCTAGACGCCGCCAGCCCGCGCCTGGCCCGGGGCGGTCAGTCCAGGCCCCAGCACGTCCAGCTGGACGGCGGCGCGGCCGGGGTGATGGCCAGCATCACCCGGCCCTCCCCCGTCAGCGTGTGCAGAAGCTCCTCGTCGTCAGGAACGGCTGCCCCGTGCTTTTCCCAGATCGCGCGAAAGCGGGGCAGCTCGGCGGCGAGGTCCTCGCGGATCTCCGCTGTGCCCCGGAGCAGCACGGTCCGGTACCCGGTGCAGTCGTCCACCAGCAGTTGCGCCCTGCTGTCCCGGCGGAAGATCGCGTACTTGACCCGGTGCCGCGTGGTCGATATGTAGAACCGCTGGCCATCCCAGTAAAACCAGTTGGGGCTCACGTGCGGGCTGCCGTCGCGGCGGATCCCGGCGACGACGACGTTACGCGGCTCGGCGAGGAACGCCTCGATCTTGTCGGTCGATGCCATGCGAAACACGCTATCGGGGGTGGGAAGCCGCCCAGCTGGGCACGCAGGTCCGGCCGCAGGCGGAATATCGCGGCACATCCCCGGCGATGTGCCATGCGTGACACCACTCGACCTCACCCCCGATCAGCTGCTGTCCACCACCCGGGCGGTCCGCAAGCGCCTCGATCTGTCCCGTCCGGTCGAGCGGGAGTTGCTGCAGGAGTGTCTCGACCTGGCCTTCCAGGCGCCGACCGGCGGCAACGTCCAGGGGTGGCATTTTCTGCTGGTGACCGAGGCCGGCCGTAAGCGGGCCATCGCTGACCTCTACCGCAGGTCCAAGCGCGAGAACGATCCGTCGTCGACCCCGCCCGAGCATCAGCGGAGCATGGGCTCCTCCGCGTACCTGGCCGAACACCTCCATGAGGTGCCGGTGCTGCTCGTTCCGTGCATCGAAGGGCGCGTCGAGAACGCGCCGATGTTGCAGCAGGCGGTGACGTGGGGATCGATCCTGCCCGCCACCTGGAGCTTCATGCTTGCTGCGCGCTCCCGCGGCCTGGGGACGGCGTGGACAAGCCTCCACCTCGCCTACGAGCGGGAAGCGGCCGCCGTGCTCGGGATCCCCTACGAGCAGGTGATGCAGGTGGCGCTCATCCCCGTCGCCCACACGATCGGCACAGAGTTCAAGCCGGGACCGAGGACCCGCAGCGATCAACGGGTCCACTGGGACAGCTGGTAGCACGCACCGTGCCGGGTGATCTGTGCTCAAGATCCAAGCAGGTCCTGCGCGACCCGGGCGAGAAGGGCGAGCTTCGCCCGCTGTGCTTCCGGGGTGATCGCATTGCCGGCCGCGGACGTGGCGAAGCCGCACTGGGGGCTGATCGCCAGCCGGTCCGCCCCGATGCGGTTGCCGGCCTGCTGCAGCCGTGCCGCGAGTTCCTCCGCGGATTCGACCCGGGATGTCTTGGTGGTCACCAGGCCCAGGACGACCACCTTGTCGTCGGGCACCAGGTCGAGCGCGTCAAAGCTGCCCGAGCGCTCGTCGTCGTACTCCAGCAGCAACCGGTCCGCGTGCACGCTGCTGAACACCGGTCCGGCGATCGGGTCGTAGGCTCCGGCCACGAGCCAGCGGCTGAGCTGGTTGCCGCGGCATAGGTGGAAGCCGAACGTGGCCGGGCGCCCGGCGTCGATTACCGCGTTGTCGAGCGCAACCCCGTACGAGAGCCAGCGCTGCATCGGCCACCCGCGTGACTCGTAGAAGGCGCGCCAGACCGGGTCGATGAGCAGCGGGTAGTGCGGCGCGTCCAGCTGGATGTACGTGCATCCGAGCCGTACCAGCTCCCGGACCTCATCCCGCATGATCTCCACCACGTCGGCCATGAACGCGTCCAGGCTCGGATAGGCATCCGCCGACTTCTCGGGCGACCACAGGTTGGCGAACAACGTCGGGCTGGGCAGCGTGACCTTCGCCTGCCGGTCGGTGCAGCCGCGCAAGAACGTGAACTCCTCGGCGGCGAGGTTGCGCCGCTTGTGCAGCGGCGCGGTCACGGCCAGTTCCGCGGGCCGTTCGATGGTCGCGTCACCGACCTCGCCGGAATGCCACGCTCCCCACAGCCAGGCATCGAGGCTGACCCCGCTGAACCCGTCGCAGGCCGCGGCCAGCTCGGCCTGAAACGACTCGCGCCGCATCTCCCCGTCGTTGACAACCGGCAGGTCCAGCTCATCTTGCAGCGCGACGGCCTCCCGCACGGCGCGGTCCTCGACCGCCTTGAACTCGGCCGGCGCCATCTCACCCCGCGAGAGGGCGGCCCTGGCGTCGCGCAGGTACGGCGGGCGCAGCAGGCTTCCGACATGTTCCACATGGGCGCTCACAGTCACCACACAAGCATCCCATCCGGCCAAACGGATAGCGGAGCCTGGAGTAGTGGGCCATCGTCGCGCAGGCCGGCGGTGGCCCGTTTGTCAGCCGGCCATGTAGATGAGCTCGAGCTGGATGTTGTCGGGATCGCGGAAGACGACCACCGAGTAAGGCAGCGGTTCGTCGGTGTCGACCACACCAGAGTTCTCGACACCGAGGCTGTCGAGCCAGCGTGCCCACGCGTCGAGATCGGCGCGGCCAGCGACCCCGAACGACATATGGTCCAGGCCCGTGCACTTCTCATCGAAGGGCTTACCAGGGTTGCCGTCGTGGTGATGCAACCCGAGCATGATGCCCGAACGCGGCTCCATCAGGACAACGGCGTAGCCGCTCTGCCCCTCGCCGTGATGCGGGAACGTAACCGGCACCCGGGTCATCCCGAAGACCCGCTCATACCATTGCGCACTTGCCTCGACGTCGGAGACGGTCGGCGCGAAATGGTGGTAACCGGCGACAGCAGGCGTCACGCCAGACTCAGTCACGCGAGCCTCCCTCGTCACGATGACACCAGCCCGGCGGCTGCCAGCAGCACGATGCTATATGCGCCATGTGCGCCAACAGCGGGTGCGGCCGGGGGTTGCGGAGTCGCTGGTCTGCGAGGATCAGCATCGGATCCCGCGGGCTGCGGGATCCGGCCGAGAACACGCCGTACGCAGGGCGCCCTGCGGCCGTTGCCGCGGTGGCCCGGCAAGGGGAGACATGGTCATGATCACCGCTGACGACCTCACCTACTTGCGCCGAGCGATCGGCGTCGCCGCCGCCGCGATCACGACCGGCGATGACCCGTACGGCTCGCTGCTGGTCGGTCCGCTGGGCAAGATCCTGATCGAGGCCCATAACACCGTGCGGCGCGACAACGACATCACGGCACACCCGGAGCTGAAGCTCGCCCGGTGGGCGGCACGCGAGCTCGACCCCGGCACGGCCGGCCGGACCACCTTGTACACCAGCTGCCAGCCGTGCGGCATGTGCAGTGGCGCCATCGACCGTTCCGGGCTCGGCCGCGTCGTCTACGCACTCTCAACCGCGCAGTGGACTCGGCTCAATCCTGATTTTGAATGGCCGAGCGTGCCAAGCGACGGGCCCGCGCTGTTTGACGAGGCACGCGTCCCCATCGACCGCCACTACCGGCAGCAACCCCCGTCCGGACCCGTCGGCGAAGGCAGTTGACCCGCGCCGTACGGCGGTTAGGGCGTGTGGGATCTGAGGCCGCTGGCGGGCTGAGATCGTGGATCGTACCCAAGGGCGGCCGCGGCGGCGTGCGCGGAGCGGAGGACTTCCTGCCGGTAGAGGGGGAAGCGGTTGCGGCGCATCCGGAAACTTGGGCCTGTGACGCCGATGATGGCGGCCGGCCGCCCGGCCCAGTCGGTCACGGCGGCGCCGAAACCGACGCAACCGCGCTCGAACTCCTGATCGCTGACGGCAACCCCCGACGCCCGGACGCGGGCGAGTTCGCGGCGCAGGGCGGAGGCGTCGGTGATGGTTCGCTCGGTCAGGGCCTGGAGCGGCTGGGCGAGGAAGCGGTCCAGGTCGCCAGGGTCCAGGGAGGCGAGCACGAGCTTGCCAGGCGAGGAGGCGTGCAGCGGGAACTCGCGCCCGACCCAGGACACGCTCACGACCGAGGGCGGGTCGACCTGGTCCACCACGAGTACCCGGGAGCCGCGGACGAGGGACACGGCGGCGGCCTCGCTGGTGGCCGTGCAGAGGCGGCGCAGCTCGGGCCGGACCCGGCTGGCCAGGGCGGTGCCGTCGCCGAGCGCGGCGGCGGCGACGGCCACGGCGCCATAGCCGACACGGAACCCGTCGCTGGAGCTTTCACGGTCGACCAGGCCGCAAGCCTCGAGCGTGGTGAGCAGCCGCCAGGCGGTTGTCCGCTCGAGTCCGCAGGCAGCCGCAAGTTCGGCCAGGCTCGCGGGCCTGCCGAGGACGGCCAGCTGCCGGAGCAGCCCGGCGGCCCGGGCGACGGACTGCACTGGCGGCCGCGCCCGCCCACCGCCGGTGACCGGGTGCATGGTCAGCCGATCCCGACGATGAAGCCTTCGTCGGTGCTGTCGAATTCCTCGAGGGCGGCGGTCACGTCCACCAGGCAGGCGGCGAGCCGCCGCCTGGTCTCCTCCGGCCCGGCGGCGAAGTCCGGCGCTGAGGCCAAGAACGCCTGCAGCCGCTCGATCGTCCGGTAGGCGGCGTAGCCTGCCCACTCCACCAGCGCCACGTCCCGGCCGTCTACCCGGCGCAGCGGCGGCAGGATGGTGGGCTCGCGGAAGCGGGGATCGGCGCAGTAATACGAGGCCACCAGGGACACGCGCGGGCAGGGCTCCTCCAGGCGCGCCGCCCGGTGCAGCACCTGGTGCCCCTGCTGGAGGAACGCCCACCCGGCCCCCGGGTAGCCCACGGCGCCGATGCGCTCCGGCGGGATGGCGCCCTGTTCGGCCAGGATGGCCATGCCATCGTCGACCGTGCCCCGGAAGAACTCGGTGTTGCCGCCCTTCATGGCGGCCGGATCGGTCAAGAGCATGACGAAGTCATAAGCCACCACGTCGTAGTGCCAGACGTCGACGTCGCGCGTGAGTTCCTCGGGGGCGAAGTTGAGCTGTACCCGGTGGTGGCCGACCGGGTGCTCCCGCAGGTCGGCCTGCGCGAGCGAGGCCAGGAACGAGACCAGTTCGGGGTCGCGGTACATGCCGTCGAAGAAGCGGGAGCGGTACGTGCACCCCCGCATCCGCTTCGACCGGGCGTCGCCGACCGCGATCTTCTCCAGGCCGCGCGCGATCTCCAGCGCCACCGCAACGCCCTCGTCGCTCAAGACCCGGAAGGGCTCGGTCACGGCGACCGGCGACAGCAGCACCTCCTCGTCAACGCGCCCGAACTCGGCGAAGGTGTGCACCCAGGAGGGCGGCTCCAGCTGCAGGTACCGCCGATCCCAGGCGACGTCACCCACGGCGATCCCAGCCCCGGCAGGGCCCCGGCCCACGGCGGTGTCCCCCATCGCTCTCCCTCCGGCCCATCCGGCTCCCTCGCTGGTGACCCTACGGCGGGTGCGCGCCATGCGTCAATCTATTTGAAATGCTGTTGCACAATACGCAATTACGCGGCAGCCGTGAGGACCTCGCCGAACTCCCGGCTTGCGGTTCACCGGCGGTCGGTGAAAAGTGATCAAGGTACGGGTACGCACTCAGGCTCGCTGGCGGCGCGGGCCGATCGGCACGGGGAGGGACTGGTCATGTCCGGCGACAGTGACTACATCGTCACCACATCGGAGCGGGTGGCGCTGCTGCGGGGCCCGCTGGGCGCGGCCTTGATGCTGGGCGGCGACCAGACAGGTGGGCGGCTGTCGCTGCTGGAGCACCCGCTGGCGCCGCGGGCGCTCGGCTCTCCCTTGCACACTCACCGTGATGAGGATGAGTACTCGGTGGTGCTGGACGGTGTCGTCGGTGTGCAGATCGGGCAGCAGGTCATCGACGCCACTCCCGGCACGGTGCTGGTCAAGCCCCGCGGCGTGCCGCACGCGTTCTGGAATCCCGGCGACCAGCCCGCGCGCCTGCTGGAGATCATCTCGCCCGCCGGCTTCGAGCGGTACTTCGCCGACCTGGCCGACATCATGTCCGGTCCCGGCTCCCCCGATCCAGGGCGCCTGGCGGATCTGGCCGGCCACTACGGCCTCGACGTCGACCTCGCCTCGATACCGCGGCTGGCAGCCGCCTACGGGCTGATGATCGATTCACGCGGCGCGGAATGACCAGCCCCTCATAAGCCTCAGGCCGCGCTCACGCGGGGCGATCCTCCCCCGCTTACCCCGCGCTCCCGGCCGTCCGGGGCGATGCCAGCTGCCCGGCGGGATGGCCGCTGTGCCGTTAGCCTGGCCCCACTGTGAAGTGGATGGCAGGGATCGGGCGGCATGTCCTGCTGGACGTGTCGCCGCTGCGGCGATCGCGGGACCTGCGCTGCCTCGTGGTCGGCCAGCTGCTGTCCACGCTGGGTGCCCAGCTCACCATGGTCGCGGTGGCGTACCAGGTGTACGCGCTGACCCGCTCCTCGCTCGCCGTCGGGCTGGTCTCGCTCGCGCAGGTGCTTCCGCTGATCGCCGGGGCCCTGCTGGGTGGCTCGCTCGCCGACGCGGCCGACCGCCGCCGGGTCCTGCTGGGCGCGCAGCTGCTGACTTTGCTGTGCAGCGCCGGACTGGCCGTCAACGCGGACACCGGGCCGATGCTGTGGCCGCTGTTCGCGTTGCCAGCGGTGGCCGCCGGCTTCACGGCCACGACCGAGTCGGGAATGTCGGCGATCCTGCCGAACCTGGTTCCCCGCCGCGAGGTGGCCGCCGTCAACGCCATGTTCCAGGCGCTGTTCCAGATCGGCCAGGTGGCTGGCCCGGCCGTGGCCGGGCTGCTGCTCGCCGGTGCGGGCGTCCGCCTTGTCTACTGGGTGGACGTGGCCAGCATCGCGGTGGCGATACTGGCGACCTTTCTGATCAGCCCGCAGCCTCCGCAGGCGGGCGCGAGCCATCCGCCCGGCGTGCGCTCGATCATGGCCGGCCTTGGCTACCTGCGCGGTCGGCCGGTCATCCAGGGCACCTACCTGATCGACATCAACGCCATGGTGTTCGGCATGCCGCGCGCCGTGTTTCCCGCCCTGGCCACCACGGTGTTCGGCGGTGGCGCCAGCACGCTCGGGTTTCTTTACGCCGCGCCCGCGGCCGGTGCGCTGTTGGGGTCGGTCACCACGGGGTGGGTCCACCGGGTCCGGCGGCAGGGCCGCGCGGTCATCATCGCCGTTCTGGTATGGGGCGCGGCGATCAGCTGCTTCGGCCTCGTGGGCTGGCTACCCGCCGCGCTCGTGCTGCTGGCCGTGGCGGGCTGGGCCGATGTCATCTCGGCGGTGTTCCGCAACACGATCCTCCAGCTCAACGTGCCCGACCGGCTCCGCGGACGGCTGATGGGCGTGCAGATGGCGGTCGTCACCGGCGGGCCGCGGATCGGCGACGTGGAATCGGGTGCGGTGGCCGCGGCCTTCAGCCCAGTCACCTCGGTGGTCTCCGGCGGCCTGGCGTGTATCGGCGGCGCACTGCTCCTGGCTCGCCTGCTCCCGGCATTCCGCCGCCAGGAGCTGGCGGCCGCCCCGGACGGCGCGCAGCCCGGCCCGGCGGCAGAGGCCGCCTGAAGGGAAGCCCACGGAAGACGCGAGGTGCGCCGCGTCAGTGGTTGTCGTCGAGGACGTCGCGCAGTTTGCGCGCGAAGGCCTCGGGCTGGCCGGCGTATCCGAACTCGCCGCCGAGGAAGCCGCCGTGGTGGCTGGGGAACACGGTCGCCTGCTGGCCCAGCAGCTCGGCGGTGGCCACCGAGGTCCGTCCGGTGAAGGTGTCCTGGGACTCCTCCCCCACGGCGATCACGACGTGAGCCGGCGCGGCGGCCAGCGCGCTGGCGCCGGGGCGATAGCTGCTGACCGCCCAGGACCGGTCGGACAGCAGCGGGTCGTCACGAGAGCCGTCGTCGGTGGTCGGCATCCCGAACGTGGCGGGGTCCGGCGGGGGCTGGGTGAAGTAGTCGTCGGTGAACTCGCCTCGCCAGGATGTCATGGCGATGAAGGCCGCCATGCCCGCGTTTGACCCCTTGGCCTCATACGTGTCCCGGACGGCGGCGCGGGCGCGCTCGGCAGCCTCGGCGTCGGGGAGCACCGGGATGAGGGGCGGCTCGTGTGCCACCAGGGTGGTCACGTCGCCGGGGTAGGCCGCCACGAGCGCGAGCGCGGTCACCGCGCCGCCGCTGCTGGCGAACATCTCGACCGGTCCGGCGCCGAGCGCTTCGATGACCGCGTGCACGTCATCCGCCTGGACCGTGGGTGCGTTGTCGACCCGGCCGTCCTTGCGTGTGCTGCGGCCGAGGCCACGCGGGTCGTAGGTGACCACGGTGCGGTCGGGGAAGTACGACGCCAGCGTGGCGAAACCGCCGGCGTCCATGGGCTGGCCGATCATGAACAGCGGTGGGCGTCCGTCGGCGGTGGGCAGCGGGCCCCGGACGTCGTAGGCGATACCCGCCTCGGGGGTTTCCAGCATGTGTGTCGTCATCATGACAGTGTCGACGTCTCCCGAGCCGGGAACTCATCGGGCCCGCGAGCCGCCGGGAGCGGCCGCCGGGCCGCGGCTGACCAGGCGGCCGGCAACGCCTGGGGCTGCGGCAGGAATCGCCTCGCGAGGCGCGGGTCCTCTTGTCTCGTCCGGGTCATGAGGGACAGGCCTGAGCGATCAGTTGATCCAGGATGCCATCACATGCAAAGCCGAGAGTGAGCACGCAGATTAGTGCGGCAATGATGGCCAGAATGGCCAGCAAGCTGCTCAGTATCAGTATGATCTCACAGAGGGCCGAGTCTTGTGCCGCTTCCTCATATGTGCGGGCGATATGGCCTTCGGCGTAACGAGTGAGCAGTTCGGTGAGTTGCCCGAATGATGCTGCGGAGCCTATTTCTTCTATTCGCTGGTCGAGCGCGACCAGCGCCTCCCCCGCCCGGCCGGCGGAGATATCCGACTCCACCAGGGCTGCTACGGCTCTGTGCCGCGCGCTGGCCAGGAGTTCCGTGACCGATCCCTGAGCGATCAGTTCATCTGCCCGCGAAACCCGGTCGGGTTCCGCTGATGCCCGCAAATCGTCGACCGCGCCAACCAGATGCTTCAAGCTGGCGGTACGGTGGCGAAAGTACTGCTGGGCGGCCCATGCCCGCTCCTGGCCCGCTCCGTCGCCGATCAGGACTTGTGCGCGCCGCGAGCTGTCCAGTGCACGGGAATAGGCGACGTGCGCCTTCGCCGCATCGGTGGCGTAGATGACCATGCCCCAGGCGCTTATTTCATCGGCGCGATTTTGAAGCGGCCCCCGACAGTTGCACATGCCATGTCCCCTAACCGATGTCATGCTAGAGCCGCCAGGATGTCGGCGTCGGCGGCGAGTACCCGCAGCGCGTCCCGGTTGTCACCGTTGCCCGCAGATGAGCGCCGAGCAGCGGGTGCACACGTTCGATCCGGCCGATCACGTCGCGTATCCGGGCCGTGACCGCCTTGCGGGCCCGTTCCGGCTGATCCCCCAGCCGTCGGGCGCGTCCCGCGAGGCCGGTTGCCCTGGTGACCTCGCTCACCAGGGCATCGCGCTCGGCCCGGGCGCGGCTCGCCCGTTCCGGGTCAGCCCAGGCGTCCGCCTCGGCGATCTCCTCATCCAGGTCCGCCAGTCGCTGGCGGACCTGGCGCCGCGCCGTTTCGTCGAGCACCTCGTCCGCGCCCAGGCGCAGGTCCGCCCGGCCGAGGTCGCCGCCGGCCGCCGCCGCCATCAACTCGGCGGCCGGGATCTCGCGGCCGGGAACGGCGAGCAGCGCCGCGAGGTCGGCAAGCCCCTTGGCGTCACGCATCCGCACCGTCACACCGCCGTAGCCCAGCGTCCACAGCGCGCCCTCCCGCCTGAACACTCCGGTGGCCGGTGGGGCACCGCCGGCCGGGGCACCGTCGGCCGGGGCACCGTCGGGCTGGGCAGCGCCGGGCCGGGCAGCGCCGGCCGCGGCGGCGGCCTGAGCGTCGCGGGCGAGCCCGGCCATGCCCAGCCGTTCCGCCTCGCGCGCGACTTCGGCGAGCGCGGCCGCCGCCGCGTCCCGGTGGCGTGGCTCGGCCAGCCGCAGCCGGGCCAATTCGTAACGGCTGCGCAGGGCCCACGGCAGGGCGCCGAGCCGCTGGTGGGCGGCGAGGGCGCGCTCCAGATGTGCCGCCGCCTGGTCGGCCCGGCCGAGCGCCGCCGCCAGCACGCCCAGGTGGTGCGCGACCGAGCCCCTGAAGGAGATCGCGGCGCCGGATACCACGGCCGCCCCGGCGAACGGCAGCAGGGCCTGATACAGCTGCTCGGCGGCCGTCGTGATGCCGAGCCCCGCCGCCAGCTCCGAGGCAAAGGACGCACCGAGCAGGAACTGGTGATTGCGCGGCAGCGAGTCCAGGCTGGTCTCGGACATGGACGCGACCACCTGTGCCGCCTGGATCCGGTCGCCGGCGGCGAGCAGCGCGGCGGCGCGGAAACCGCGCGCCTGGGCCGACTCCGGGTCGGGAAACATCTCCGGGGGCGTGCTGGCCAGCTCGCCGATGCGGCCCTGGCCCGCGCGCAGGTCCCAGTCCTGATCCTGCGAAACGTCACGGGCACCGGGCTCACCGCACTCCTCGCCGAGCGCGGCCGCCTGGCCGATCAGCCGCTCCGCCTCGGCGAAGCGGCCCCCGAGCAGGGCCAGCATCGCGCGCCTGGCCAGTGCGGCGTACCGGAACCGCGGCTGGCGGGTGGCGTCGGCGAGCCTGGCGAACTCGTCCAGCTGGGCGCGGAACGCCGGGTCGGCGAGCTCCAGCAGGTCCGTCGCGGCCAGCAGGCGGGCCTCGAGCAGAAGCTCACGGTCACCGGTTTCCCGGGCCAGCGCGGCCACCTCCGCGGCCACGGCCCGCCGCTCCTCCGCCGTTCCCGGCGCCCAGATCGCGTTGTGCTGGGCCATCAGGCACCCCGCGAGCGCCGAACGGTCCCCGATCGCCCGGGCCCGGGCTACCGCATCGGCGGCGAGCGCCCCCGCGCGCGCCAGGTCGATCCCGTGCCAGGCCAGCACGCGCGCCAGGCTCGCCGCCAGGCGCAGCCTGAGCACCGTGGCATCGCCGCCGCCGGTGTCAGCGATGGCATCCAGGGCCTCCGACAGCACCGCGACCAGCTGGTCGGGCGGCCACCAGATCCGCCGGCCGAGCGTATGCAGGCCGAGGGCGGCGCGCGCCAGTCCCCGGGCATCGCGTTCCCGGCGCGCCAGCGCGGCCGCGGCCAGGTACGTCTCCCCCGCCGCCTGCCCCGCGCCCATGCGCCAGCGCGCCTGGGCCAGTTCGAGCAGCGTCTCGATCCCGGCCCGGGGGCTGTCGCCGGCCGCGGCCAGCGCCCGCTCCCAGTGGCGCGCGGCTTCCTCGTAGGCCAGGCGGTCGTCGGCCTCCCGGGCGGCCGCAGCCGAGTACTCGTGCGCCCTCCCCGAGGCGGGGTCGGCCCGCACGAAGTGCCCGGCGAGCTCGGCCAGCGGGACGTCTGCGCCGCGGGCCCGGTCGGCTTCCAGCTCGACGCCCGTGCGCAGGTGCAGCCGCGCCCGCTCCGCGGCTGGCAGGCGCTGGTATGCGTACTCGCGGAAAAGGTCGTGCGCGAACGAGTAGGCGCCGGGTGCATCCTCGGTGAGGACACCCGCCCGGGCACCCGCTGCGAGCGCCTCGGCAGCCAGTTCCGGGGCCTGCGCGGTCGTCCTCGCCACCACATCGGTGCGGAACTGGCTCCCGATGACGGCCGCGGCTTTCAGCGCGGCCTCACAGCCAGCGGGAAGGCCGGCGAATCTTTCGGCCAGCGCCTCCCGGACGCCCGGCGGGATCCCCTGCTGCCCGGCTTTCAGCAGCCACGACACCTGCTGCACGAAGAACGGGTTGCCACCGGTGCGGCGCCGGACATCGGCGGCGACCCCGGCGCCCGGCCGCTCGCCCAGGACATCCGCAACGAGCAGGGCGACGGCCTCGACCGGCAGCCCGGTGAGCGGCAGCACCGCTGCCCGGGTGGCCACCGCGGCCAGCGCAGGGCCGGGTCCGGGGCCGCGGTAGGCGCCGATCACCGACATGGCGCCCGCCGGCAGGCGCCGCACCAGGAAGTCCAGCAGCAGCAGCGACGGCTCGTCAGCCGCGTGCAGGTCATCGAGGAAGACGACGACCGGCTGGATCCGGGACTCCGCGAGCAGGAGCGAGGTCACCTCGTCGAACAGCTCGAAGCGGGCCGACGCGGGTGCGTCGTCCGCGGCCGTCCCCAGCGCGTTACGGGATAGCCGGGCATCCAGGCCCAGCGCCCGCAGGACCTGTATCCAGGGCCAGTACGCGGGCGCGCCCTCGCCCGGCCAGCCCCACCCCCACGCGGGGCGGGCGCCGGCGCCCTCGGCGTACCGGGACGCCTCTCGGAGCACGGTGGTCTTGCCGATGCCCGCCTCGCCGGTGAGCAGCACGATGAGCCCGCGCCCCGCCACGGCCCCGTCCACGGCTTGCCGCAGCCGGTCCAGGACGTCGTCCCTGCCGACGGGCGCCGCGGCGCCACCCGCCGGGGCCGGCCGGCGGCCACGCCGCGAGGCGACTTGATGCCTCGCCATGATCCAAAGTTAACGCCTGCGCGCCACGCTGGGCATTGGCCGGTGACCGTGGCGTACAGAAGACCCGTCCGCGCATGGTAGGCATGGCCCATGGCCGAACTCATCCCCCGGCGTGTCCTGTTCGGGAACCCGGAACGCATCAGCCCGCGCATCAGCCCAGACGCCAGCACGCTGGCCTGGATCGCCCCGCGCGAAGGCGTGCTCAACGTCTGGACCGCCCCGGTGGGGCCGGATGGCGTCGACTGGGCCGCGGCCCGCGTGGTCACCGACGACACCGACCGCGGCATCCGCATGTTCGCCTGGGCACACGACGGGCGGCACCTGCTCTACCTGCAGGACACCGGCGGCGACGAGAACTGGCGGCTGCACGACGTCGACCTGGCGACGATGCAGCGGCGCGACCTCACCCCCTTCGAGGGCGTCCGGGCGGAGATCATCGCCACCGAGAAGAAGTTCCCGACCGAGATCCTGGTCGGCCTCAACCGCGACAACCCGCAGCTCCATGACGTCTACCGGCTCGACCTGGTCAGCGGCGAGCTGGTCAAGGAGGTGGAGAATCCGGGCTTCATCGGATGGGTCGCCGACGCCGAGCTGGTGGTGCGGTGCGGCATCGCCCCGCAGTCCGACGGGGGCCTGGTGGTGATGATCCGCGACGACGCCGGCCAGGACTGGCGCCCGCTGCTGACCATCGCCGCGGAGGACGCGCTGACCAGCCAGCCGATAGCGTTCAGCGCGGACGGCGGCTCGCTGCTGGCGACGAGCTCGGTCGGTGCCAACACCAGCAGGCTCGTCCGGATCGACCTGGCCAGCGGCGCGGCGCAGGTGCTGGCCGAGGACCCGGAGGCCGACGTGACCGGGGTCCGGCTGCACCCCGACACCAGGGAGCCGCAGATCGTCATCATCCTCAAGGAACGGTCGCACTACCTGGCGCTGGACCCCGCGTGCGAGCCCGACCTGGCCGCCATCCGCGCGCTGCACCCGGGCGACCCGGCCGGCGGCGACGGGGATGACGACGACCGGGTGTGGCTGGTCGGCTTCACCAACGACACCGGCCCGGTGCCGTTCTATGCCTACGACCGGGAGACCCGCGAGGGAAGGTTCCTGTTCGAGCACCAGCCGGAGCTGTCACGTTACGAGCTCGCGCCCATGGAGCCGTTCGAACTCACCGCCAGGGACGGCCTCACCCTCCACGGCTACGCCACGTTCCCGCCCGGCGCCGGCCGTTCCGGGCTGCCGATGGTGCTCAACGTGCACGGCGGCCCGTGGGCCCGGGATGCGTGGGGGTTCGACCCGGAGGCGCAGTGGTTCGCCAACCGCGGCTACCTGTGCCTGCAGGTCAACTTCCGCGGCTCGACCGGCTACGGCAAGGCGTTCGTCAACGCCGGTGACCGCGAGTGGGGCGGGAAGATGCAGGACGACCTGCTGGACGCCGTGGCGTTCGCCGTCGGCCAGGGCTGGGCGGACCCGGACCGCGTGGCCATCTACGGCGGCTCCTACGGCGGGTACGCGGCACTGGCCGGGGCGGCGTTCACGCCGGATGAGTTCCGCTGCGCCGTGGACATCGTCGGGCCCTCGAACCTGAAGACGCTGATCGAGACCATCCCGCCGTACTGGGCCCCGATGATCGCCCTGTTCCACACCCGGGTGGGCGATCCGGAGAAAGACGCCGACTTCCTGTGGTCCCGCTCTCCGCTGTCCCGGGCGGCGGACATCCGGACCCCGCTGCTCATCGCCCAGGGCGCCAACGACCCCCGGGTGAAGCAGGCGGAGTCGGAGCAGATCGTCGCCGCCCTGCGCGAGGCCGGCATCGACTACGAGTACCTGCTGTTCCCCGACGAGGGCCACGGGTTCGCCAAGCCCGAGAACCGGCTCCGCTTCTACGCGGCGGCAGAGCGATTCCTCGCCCGCCACCTCGGCGGCCGGGCCGAGGAGTAGCCGGATGGTCGAGCTCAAGAGCGACGCCGCGCTGGAGGCCATGCGCGCGGCCGGGCGGGTCGTCGCGGACGCCCTCGCGGCGGTGCGCGACGCCGCGGCGGTGGGCACCTCACTGGCCGACCTGGACGAGGTCGCGCACGGCGTCCTCCGCGCGGCCGGTGCCCGCTCCCCCTTCCTGCACTACCATCCCTCGTTCGCGCCCACCCCGTTTCCGGCGGTGATCTGCACCTCGGTCAACGATGTGATCGTGCACGGCATCCCGGACAAGTACCGCCTGCGCGACGGTGACCTGGTGAGCGTCGACTGCGGCGCCGAGCTCGACGGCTGGACCGGCGACGCCGCGGTCAGCTTCATCGTGGGCAACGCCAGCCCCGCCGACCTGCTGCTCATCGAGACGGCCGGGACGGCCCTCGCGGCCGGCATAGCCGCCGCGGTAGTCGGGGCGCGGATCGGTGACATCTCCGCCGCCATCGGGGCGGTGGCCCACGCCGCCGGGTACGGCATTCCGGCCGGCTTCGGCGGGCACGGGGTCGGCCGCCGGATGCACGAGGACCCGCACGTGCCGAACGACGGCCGCCCGGGGCGCGGCATGCGCCTGCGGCAGGGGCTGGTCCTGGCCATCGAGCCGATGATGATGGCCGGCGGCGGTGACGACTTCAAGGTCGCGCCCGACGGGTGGGCGCTGCACACCGTCGACGGCAGCCGGGCCGCGCACGCCGAGCACACGGTCGCGGTCACCAGCGGCGGCCCGCGGATCCTCACCCTGCCCTAGGGCGGGCGCGCGCCGACGCCGGCAAGGACCGGTCCCGGCTTACCTGGGCGCCGAGGCGGTGGGCGGCCCAGTCGGCGGTGGCGTAACGGTGGAACGGCGCCAGGTTGGCGCACCCGTGGTTTCCCCGCTCCAACAGGAGCAGCTCGGCGGGCCCGCCCGCCTCGTCGACCAGCCGCTGCGCGTCCAGCCACGGAATAAGACGGTCCAGGCGGCCCATGACGGCCAGCAGCGGGCAGCGGATCCGTTCGGCACGGCCCGCCATCGACAGTTCCGCCGCCCGGGCGCGGGCGGTGTCCAGGTCCGGCGACTTCGACCGGACGCGGAACGCTTCCCGGGTGAGGATCGGCAGGTTGTGCCAGTTGCCGGCGAAGTCGTACGGGCCGGCCAGTGCGACGCAGGCCTTCACCCGGTCGTCCGCGCTGGCCACGCGGGGTGCGTAGTAGCCGCCGAGGCTGACACCCCAGACTCCGATCCGACCGGGGTCGATGCCAGGCTCGTTGCGCAGGTACTCGATGATCGCCCCGCCGGGCACCTCCCAGTCACCCCGGATCGCGAGATCGTACTCGGCCTCGCCCTGCCCCGGGCCGTCCACGCTGAACGTGGCGATGCCGCGCTCCAGGAACAGATCCTCGGTGCTCCGCAGCTCCTCCTTCGCCGAGTCGAGGCCGGGAATCATGATCATGACGGGGGGTGGCTCCTCCCCCGGCTGCGACGCCGGCAGGCGCAGGATCCCGACCAGGTGCGAGCCGCCGAACGGGATTTCGACGCGGTGGCCGGGCGGGTCCAGGAACGGCAGCGCATCGGTCAGGCAGGCGACCGCCCTCATGTGGGCCGCCCGCATCTGGCCGAGATCGCTGACGAACAGGAACTTCGCGAAGTGGTAGTAGACCGCCGCCTGCGACAGGTGCGCGCCCGCCGACATGCCGCGGCCGGCCGCGAGCGCATCGCGGCCGAGCTGCTCGTGTTCCGCCGCCACCTCGCTCCACGCCGCGCACCAGTCCTCCCACGCCGCCAGCCCGCGGGTGATCCGCTCGAAATCGCCGGCCGTCACCCCGTTGGTCGTGAAACGCGGCGCCCAGTGCGCGATGGCCATGGCGACCCGGTCATCCATCGGCACTCCCGTCACTCGGCGGCCGCATCCTGCAAACGAATGCATACACTCGGGATACGTTACGGTCAACAGCTTGCGGGTAGTGATGCCGGCCGGCTGCCTTCGGGCACAGAGCCCGGCCGGCGCACCGGCACCGGCGGTCGCGAGGGACGTGATGGAGCAGCACGAACTGCGCATGACGGTGAATGGGGCCAGCCGCACCCTGCTCTGCGAGCCCGACGCCCCGCTGCTCGATCTGCTGCGGCACGACCTCGGGCTGTCCGGCCCGCGCTTCGGCTGCGGGCTCGGCCTGTGCGGCGCCTGTTTCGTGCTGATCGACGGCCAGCCCCGCTCCTCCTGCGACCTCCCCGCCTGGGCGGCCGAGGGCCGGCAGGTGACCACCGTCGAGGGGCTGATGGACGGCGAGACGCTGGGCGCGGTCCAGCAGGCGTTCATCGATGAGCAGGCCGCCCAGTGCGGGTACTGCACCTCCGGCATGGTCGTGAGCGCGGTCGCGCTGCTGCGCGGCAACCACTCCCCGACCGAGCAGGAGGTGAAGGAGGCACTCGACGGCAACCTGTGCCGCTGCGGGGCGCACCGGCGGATCGTCGGCGCCGTCATGAGGGCGGCGAGCGAGATGAACGGGCGGAGCACCAGGTGAGCCGGCCCCGGCCCGCGCCGGCACCACGACCGCCGCGGCTGCCGCCCACCCTCGCCGCCAACCCGGTGCTGGCCGACTGGCTCGACCTCGGCGAGCCCGGCGTGGTCACGATCTTTTCCGGCAAGGTGGAGTACGGCCAGGGCGTGTGGACCGCCCTGGCCCAGATAGCGGCCGAGGAGCTCGACGTGAGCCTGCGGCGCATCCGGGTCGCCCCGGTGAGCACGGCCACCAGCCCGGATGAGGGGACGACGTCGGGCAGCCGCTCGATCGAGGAGTCCGGTGCGTCGCTGCGCCAGGCGTGCGCGCAGGCCCGCTACGTCTTCCTGTCCGCCGCGGCGGGCCGGCTGGGCGTCGACGCCAGCGCGCTCGGGGTGACCGACGGCGAGATCACCACCGACGCCGGCGGCACCGGCCTGACCTACTGGTCGCTCGCGGGCGGGCCGGGGCGCGGCCTGCTCGACCGGCAAGCGGCCGAACCCCGCCCGGCCAAGGCGCCGGCGCGGTGGTCGGTCGCCGGCCGCAGCGCCGCCCGGCTGGACATCCCGGACAAGGTGACAGGCCGCCCCCGGTTCCTGCACGACCTCGTCCTGCCCGGCATGCTGTACGGCCGGGTCATCCGCCCGCCCGGCGCGGCGGCGGCGCTGGCCGGCCTCGGCGATCCCCGGCTGCCCAGCGGCGTGGTGATCGTCCGCGATGGCTCCTTCCTCGGGGTGGTGGCGCCGGCGGACCGGGCGGCGGTCGCGTCGGCGCGGGCGGTCGCCGCGGCGGCGCGGTGGGACGTGCCCCCGTCCCTGCCCGACGAGCGTGACCTGAAGGGTTTCCTGCTGTCCGCGCCCGCGCAGGCGGTCACCGTGGACGAGCACCATGACGAGGCGGCGGCCGCGTCGGTCACCCGGACCGTGGAGGCCGAGTTCACCCGGCCGTTTCTGGCCCACGCCTCGGTGGCGCCCAGCTGCGCCGTCGCCCGCTGGCACGGGGCCCAGGTCACCGTGTGGAGCCACAGCCAGGGCGTGTTCGCGCTGCGCGGGGCCATCGCGGCCGGCCTGGGCCTGGACGTGGGCCAGGTGACGGTGAACCACGTCGAGGGCGCCGGCGCCTACGGCCACAACGGCGCCGACGACGTCGCGCTGGACGCGGTGCTGCTCGCGCGCGCGGTGCCCGGGCGCCCGGTCCGGGTGCTCTGGTCGCGGGAGGACGAGATGTGCTGGGCGCCGCTCGGCCCGGCCATGCTGGCCCGGCTGTCGGCCGGGCTCGACGCGGGCGGCCGGATCGCCAGCTGGCGCCAGGACGTGTGGAGCAACGGCTTCATCGGCCGGCCGGGCAGCGGCGGCGAGCCGCGGCTGCTCGCGCTCGCGCACCTCGCCGGCGGGCGGCCGGTGAGCCCCGCCCCGGACGGGCCGCCGACCGGCGCGATGGGCTCCACCCGCAACGCCGTTCCCGGCTACGACATCCCCGACCGCGTGATCGTCCGGCACCGGCTGCTCTCGATGCCGGTGCGGACGTCCTCGCTCCGCTCGCTGGGGGCGTTCCTCAACGTCTTCGCGATCGAGTCGTTCATGGACGAGCTCGCGGCCGCCGCCGGCGCTGACCCGGTGGAGTTCCGGCTCGCCCACCTCACCGATCCCCGGGCCCGGCGGGTGATCGAGCAGGCGGCGCAGATGTCCGGATGGGCCGGCCGGGCCGGGCAGCGGGACGGCGCCGGCCTCGGTCTCGGTTACGCCCGGTACAAGGGTTCCGCCGGCTACTGCGCGGCGGTGGCGCGGGTGGAGGCCGACACCGGCGTGCGGGTGCCGGATGTGTGGGTCGCGGTCGACGTCGGCCGGGTGATCAGCCCGGACGGGGTCGTCAACCAGGTGGAGGGCGGCGCGGTGCAAAGCGCCAGCTGGACGCTGCGGGAGCGGGTCAGCTTCGACCAGACCCGGGTCACGTCCGCGAACTGGGACACCTACCCGATCCTGCGGTTCACCGAGGTGCCGCGGGTCGAGGTCGCCATCGTGGCCGCGCCCGGCCAGCGCGAGAGCGGCGCGGGCGAGGTCGCGCAGGGCCCGGTCGCCGCGGCCATCGGCAACGCGGTGGCCGACGCGGTGGGCGTGCGGGTGCGCGACCTGCCGCTGACCCGTGAGCAAGTCGCCCGCGCGATCGAGGAAAGCTGACGGCGTCAGTGCGGCTCGAACAGGGCGCTCACCGACTCCCCCTCGTGGATGCGGCGGATCGCTTCGGAGAGCGCGGGAGCCACCGACAGCACGGTGAGCTTGTCGTGGTGCAGCCTGCCCTGCACCGGCACCGTGTTGGTGCAGACGATCTCCATCACCTCGGGCTCGGCGGCGATCTTCTCCAGCGCGCTGTCGCTGAACAGCCCGTGCGTGCACGCGATGCGGACCGACGGCACACCGTGCTCGCGGAGCCGGGCGAGCAGTTCGACGATCGTCGTGCCGCGCGCGATCTCGTCGTCCAGCACGATCACGTCCCGGCCCTCGACGTCGCCGATGATCGAGGTGATCGCCACCTGCTCATCGTTGATGCGCTGCTTGGCCCCGGCCGCGACCGGCAGCCCCAGCCGCCGGGCGAAGGCGGCGGCCGGCTTGGCGTACCCGAGGTCGGGTGACACCACCACCACGCCGGACAGGTCGTGGCTCCGGAAGTAGCCCGCGAGCTCGCGGAGCGCGTGCAGGTTGTCCACCGGGACCGAGAAGAACCCATGCACCTGCGGCGAGTGCAGCGTCATCGTCAGCACCCGGCTGGCCCCAGCGGTGATCAGCAGATCGGCGACCAGCCGGCCGCCGATCGACACCCGCGGCATGTCCTTCTTGTCCGAGCGGGCGTAGGAGAAGTAGGGGATCACCGCGGTCACCCTGGCCGCCGAGGCCCCGCGCGCCGCGTCCAGCATGAGCAGCAACTCGACCAGATGCT
>Ga0081540_1001030_pt1 | contig 24972 bp, 22 predicted proteins | sample TabmetS2T1R1_FD_71024 | JGI IMG/M metagenome (GOLD analysis project Ga0081540, IMG submission 71024) | Tabebuia heterophylla rhizosphere microbial communities from the University of Puerto Rico - S2T1R1 | ecosystem: Host-associated > Plants > Roots > Rhizosphere ... | reverse complement strand
CCCCGCGCCGGGCGGGGGGGGGGGGGGGGGGGGGGGGGGGGGGGGGGGGGGGGGGGGGGGGGGGGGGGGGGCCCTAGGACTCTCATCTGATGCGAGTCCCCCTCACCCGGCCGCTGCGCGGCCGACCTCTCCCCGCTGGGGAGAGGTACGCCCGGAGCGAGGCTGTGCCTCAACTCGCGGGCCGTTCGCGCTTCGCCTGCTGGATCGCCTGCCACACCCGCGCCGGCGTCGCCGGCATCTCGATATGCTCGACGCCGTGCTCGGCGAGCGCGTCGACCACCGCGTTGATGATCACGCCGAGGGCCGGCGTGATGCCGGCCTCGCCGCCGCCCTTCACCCGCAACGGCGTGCCGGAGGTCGGGTCCTCCGCCAGCTCGACGGTGAACTCCGGCACCATGTCGGCGCGCGGCATGCCGTAGTCCATGAACGAGCCGGTCAGCACGTGGCCGGCGCTGTCGTGCACGACGCCCTCGACCAGCGCCTGGCCTGCACCCTGGACGATGCCGCCATGCACCTGGCCGTGCAGCACCAGCGGATTGATCGGCTGGCCCGCGTCGTCCACGGAGGTGTAGCGCACGATGTCGACCGCGCCGGTCGCCGGATCGACCTCGACCTCGCAAACGACAGAGCCGGTCGGATAGGCGGGGATGCGGCCCGTGAAAGCTTTCTCGCTCTTGAGTGGCGCCCGCAGCTCCGGCGGCAATGACGGATCGCCGGCAATGGCGCGCGCAAGGTCGAACACGTCGAGGCGGCGGTTGGTCTGCGGCGCGCTGAAGAAGCCGTCGTCGAACTTCACCTCGGCCTCCGACACGCGGGTGAGCGCCGCGAACACGCGCTTGGCCTGGGCGACGATCTCGCCCGAGCTCTGCACCAGCAGGAGACCGCCGAGCCGCATGGAGCGATCGGAATGGGTGCCACCACCCGACGCCAGCACCGCGGTGTCGCCGGTGACGAGCTTCACGTCGTCCGGCGTCACGCCGAGCTTGTCCGCGAGCACCTGCGCAAACGTCGTCTCGTGGCCCTGCCCGCTCGACTGCGTGCCGGCGACCGCCTCGACCATGCCGTTCGGCTGCACCGTCACGGCGATGCGCTCGTGCGGAATGCCGACCGGCGTCTCCACATAATTGGCGATGGCGATGCCGGCGAGGCGATCGCGTTTCCTGGCGGCGCGCCGGCGCGCGCCAAAGCCCTGCCAGTCGGCGAGCGCCAGCACGCGCTCCATGTTGGCCTGGAAGTCGCCGCTGTCGTAGAGGAGCCCGCTCGCGGTGCGATAGGGCAGCTTCTTCTTCGGGATCAGGTTGCGCTTGCGCAGCGCGACGCGATCCTTGCCGAGCTTCGCCGCCGCCATGTCGAGCAGGCGCTCCATCACGAAGGTCGCCTCGGGGCGGCCGGCGCCGCGGAACGGCGCGGTCGGCACCGTGTTGGTGATCGCGGCGCGCACATGCAGGCAGGTGAGCGGGATGTCGTAGGTCGTGGTCATCACGCGCCAGTAATTCGACGGCGGCACGTAGCTCACCGTGTTCGCACCGACATTGGCGATGATGTCGGCGGCGAGCGCGAGGATGCGGCCGGACTTGTCGAGCGCAAGCTTCGCAGTGACGATGATGTCGCGCCCCTGGTAGTCGGTGAGGAAGCATTCCGAGCGGTCGCCCAGCCATTTCACCGGGCGGCCGACCTCTTTCGCCGCCCAGCACACCACCGCCTGCTCCGGATAGACGTTCGAGCGCAGTCCGAACGCGCCGCCGACGTCCTGTGTGATCACGCGCAACTGCGTCGGCGCGAGCCCCATGCCAGCGGCGAGCTCGTTCTGCACGCGATGCACGCCCTGGGTGCCGGAGATCAGCGTGAAGGTGCCGGTCCCTGAATCGTAGGCGCCGAGCGCGCCGCGCGGCTCCATCTGCGCGTTGACGATGCGCTGCGGATGGAAGCGATGCTCGACCACGACATGCGCGTTGGCGAGCGCAGCTTCGACGCGCGCGCGGTTGCCGAACTCTGCCTCGACGCCGAGGTTGCCGGGCGCCGCTTCCAGAATGACCGGCGCGCCCGGCTCGAGCGCCGCGGCCGCATCGACCACCGCCGGCAGCGCCTCGTAGCGGACCACCGCGCGCTCGCACGCGTCCTGCGCCGCGCGCGCGGACTTGGCCACCACGGCGAGCACGGGCTCGCCCACGTAAGTGACGCGCCCCTTGGCGAGCGGCAGCTGCGGCAGGTCGACCACCGGGCGGAGCGCGCCGTCGAACGCTGGCCGCTTGATGTCGATCGCATCCGCCGGATTGGGGCGATGCTTCACGCCCGGCCCGGCAAAGCCGTCGGCGGTCAGCACCGTGATCACGCCGGGCATGGCGCGCGCCGGCCCGGCGTCGATGCTCACGATACGGGCATGCGGGTGCGGCGAGCGCAGGAACGCGAGGTAGACCTGGTCCGGCAACGACACGTCATCGGTGTAGCGCCCCTGCCCCTGGACCAGGCGCACATCCTCGAAGCGCGGCAGCGGGCGGCCGATGTAAGGCTCGCGGCGGCCGTTGGCAGTGTCTGACATGGAGCGACTTCACCCCGAACGTTTCCCCGCCCCATGTTTAATTCAAGCGCGCGCGCTTGTCTCCGCACGCCGGTCATGGCCGTCGTCGAAAACGTCATGGCCGGGACGAGCCCGTCCCGGCCATGTGGAACCAGTGAAAACGCACCTAGACGCGGGAGGTCGGCACGTTGGCGTTCTTGTAGGCGCGCTCGCGCGCCTCGTTGCCGAGCCGCATCAGCCGGGCGAAGTCGACGCCGACCAGCTGGCCGTTGCGCTTCATCACCTTGCCGCCGATCAGCACCGTATCGACGTTGCCCGAGTTCATGCTGGTGACGACGGCGCCGACCGCATTGTTCATCGGCATCACATTGAGCCGGTCGGTGCGCAGCAGGATCACGTCGGCCTCCTTGCCGGGGCTCAGCGTGCCGACCTTGCGCTCGAGGCCATTGGCGCGTGCTCCCTCCACGGTCGCGAACTCCAGCACCTCACGCACGGTCAGGAACTTCGGCGGGTTCTTGTCGCCGGCCAAGCGGCGAGCCCACACCTCGTTCTTCTGCAGCGAGAACACGGTGCGCATCTGCTGGAAGAAGTCGTTCGGCACCGAGGTCTCGACGTCGACGCTGAGGCTCGGCCGGATGCCCATGTCGATCGCCTTCTGCACCGGCGGATTGCCGTGGCCCATCAGCGTCTCGACATAGCCGGCGATCGAGATGGTGCCGCCGGTGTCCTTGATCAGCTTCCACTCGGTGTCGTTGAGCGTGCAGCAATGGATGTAGGTGGTATCCGACTTGAGTACGCCGGCGGCGTTGAGCTTCTCGAGCAGCGCGATCTTGCCGAACTCGCCGACGCCGACATGGATGGTGATGCGCGCGCCGACGTCGCGGGCCGCCTTGAACGTCGGCAGGATCAGCTCCAGCGAGGCCGACGGCGCCGCCATGAAGAGCGTGACCAGCTGGTCCTCGCTCGAGAAATACTGCTTGCGCAGGCGGGCAATGTCGTCGGGATACTTGTGGCCCTTCTCCTCCCAGTAGCGCCCGGTCGTGTTCTGCGGATTGCCGTAGGCGAACACGGCGCGCACGCCGGACTCCATCAGGCCCTTGATGACGGCGTCACTGTGCTCCGGCGTGTTGTGGATGTGCGACCAGTCGAGCACCGTGGTGACGCCCGCGTCGATCGCGCCGAGCGCGCTGAGCAGGTCGGCGACATAGACGTCATCGGGCGTGAGCTTGGCGCCGAACGTGCGCTGCACCACGTTGCGGTAATCGTCGAGCGAACCGTCCGGGAGCACGTTGCGCAGGAAGCCCTGCCACATGTGCCGGTGCGTATCGACGAAGCCCGGCATGACGATGGTGTTCGTCGCGTCGATCACCTCGGCATTCGGCGCGTCGATGCTCGGCCGCACCGCGCTGATCTTGCCGCTCTCGACGAGCACGTCGGCCTGCTCGAAGTCGCCGAGAGCGCGATCGAGCGTCAGCACGGTGCCGCCCTTGATCAGGATCGCGCGGCCGGGCGTCGTGGCGCCGGACGGTGCCTGCTGGGCATTGGCGCTGCCGATCACGCCGGTCGTCAGCGCCGGCACTGCGGCGGCGCCGACCGCGGCGGTGCAGAGGAAATCGCGCCGTGAAACGCCGGCGCGCGGCGAGCAGCAGGCGCACAGAGGAGCGTGTCCGGCAAAGCCGGTGGTGGGCATTTGCGTCATGTGGTCCTCCCTTGTCTGAATTTTATTGGCGTGATGCTACGCCTCGGGGACGCTGCGATCCAGCGCGAGACAAACGACCGCTGCCCACCCATTCCCACGCGACATGCGGCGATCTTGTTTATTTGGCGCAAATGCTGTTGTCTCCCGCTGCCCATCTTTGTTCCCGCCCACGGACTCCGCATGAACGATACCTCCGCCGGTCACCACGCCACGCATACCTTGCGTGTCGAGGACGAAGCCCTCGTGCGCGGCCTCGGCCGCTTCGTCGACGACCCCGATTTTCCCGGCCGCGTGTTCGGCAGCTTCGTCCGCTCGCCGCACGCTTTCGCGACGATCAAATCGATCGACGTCGCCGCGGCGAAGGCGGCGCCGGGCGTGCTCGCGGTGCTCAGCGAAGCGGACATGAAGGCCGCCAACGTGGGCTCGGTGGTGCGGCATCCGCCCATGGTCGGACGCGGCGGCGCCAAGCTGGTGATGCCGTACCGGCCGGCACTCGCCGGCGGCAAGGTGCATCACGCCGGCCAGCCGGTCGCGCTGGTGGTCGCGATGACGCAAGCGCAGGCGCAGGAGGCCGCCGAGCTGGTCGCGGTCGACTATGAGGAGCTTGAGCCCGTCACCGATGCGCGCGCGGCGATCGCGAGCGGCGCACCGCAGCTGCATGCCGACACGCCGGGCAACCTCGCCATCGACTGGCCGGGCCCGGTGCCCGACGAGGCCAATGAGCGCGAGGTCGAGCGCATCATCGGCTCGGCCGCGCATGTCGCCAAGGTCACGCTCACCAACCAGCGGCTGGTCGGCGCGCCGATGGAGCCGCGCGGCGCCACCGCGAGCTTCGATCCGGCGAGCGGCGTCACCACACTGCGCGCCTGCTCGCAGAGCGCCATCGTGCTGCGCGACGGCCTGATCGGCATCCTCAACTGGCAGAAGGACCAGCTGCGCGTCGTCACCGAGGACGTCGGCGGTGCGTTCGGCCTCAAGTCCGGGCCCTATCCCGAATACCTCGCGCTGATCGTCGCGGCAAAGCTCGTCGGCAAGCCGGTGCACTGGATGTCGACCCGCTCGGAAGCCTTCCTCACCGACAACCAGGCGCGCGACACCGTCACCGAGGCGGAGCTTGCCCTCGACGAGAAGGGCAAGTTCCTGGCGCTGCGCGTGCGGCACCTCGCCAATATCGGCGCGTTCGTCGCCACCGCCGGCGTCAATCTCAACACCAACAATTTCGCGCGCTGCCTGCCGGCGATGTACCGCATCCCGCGCATCGACGTCGGCGTGCGCTGCGTGTTCACCAACACCACGCAGATCGGCCCCTATCGCGGCGCCGGCCGGCCGGAGGCGAACTACGTGCTGGAGCGGCTGGTCGACGAGGCGGCGCGCGTCCTCGGCGTCGATCCGCTGAAGCTGCGCCGCAAGAACCTGATTCCGAAATCGGCGATGCCCTACAAGACGCCGGTCGGCACCACCTATGACAGCGGCAACTTTCCGGCCATCGTCGACAAGGCGGTCGAGCTCGCCGACCACGCCAATTTCGCCAAGCGCCGCCGCGAGTCGAAGAAGCGCGGCAAGCTGCGCGGGCTCGGCATCTCCTGCATGCTCGAGCATGCCGGCGCGCTGCCGACCGAAGGCGCGGCAGTGCTGTTTCCGGGCGACGGCAAGGTCACGGTCGCGGTGGGCATCGGCTCGACCGGCCAGGGCCACGCCACCGTCTATGCGCGCATCGCGGCGGAGCAGCTCGGGCTCAAGCCCGAGCAGGTGGTGGTTCGTCAGGGGGATTCGCGCTACGAGGTGGCGAGCAACGCGTCGGTCGCCTCGCGCGGCACCATGACGGCCGGCAGCGCGATCGTGCACTCGGTCGAGGTCATGCTCGAGAAGGCTCGCAAGCTCGCGTCGCACGTGCTCGAAGCGTCCGAGGGCGACATCACCTATCGCAACGGCGTGTTCACGGTCGCGGGCACCGACCGGCGCATCTCGCTCATCGACCTCGCCGCCAAGGCGGCCGAGCTCGCGCAGCGCAAGGAGATCGCCGAGAGCCTCGATACCAAGGTCACGCGCGACACGCCGCAGACCTTTCCGAACGGCTGCCACATCGCCGAGGTCGAGGTCGATCCTTCAACCGGCGCGGTCGAGATCGTGCACTACACGGCGGTGGACGATTGCGGCGTCGTGCTCGACCACACCATCGTCGAGGGCCAGCTGCACGGCTCGCTGGCGCAGGGGCTCGGCCAGGCGCTGTTCGAGAACGCGGTCTATGACGCGAGCGGCCAGCTGATGACTGGCTCGTTCATGGACTACGCCATGCCGCGCGCCGACATGATGCCGCCGGTCACCGGCGCCGAGGTCAACGACCGCGCCACCACCAATCCGCTCGGCGTCAAGGGCGTCGGCGAGGCCGGCACGACCGGCTCGATCGCCGCGGTGATGAACGCGATCGCCGATGCGGTTCCCGGAACGGCGGCGGCGCATCTCGACATGCCGGCGAACCCGGCCCGGGTGTGGGCGGTGTGCCAGGCGGCGGGGGTGTGAGAAGAGGCCGTAGGGCGCAATAGCGAAGCGTATTGCGCCAACGGCGCTTCTGCGGCGGAATACGCTTCGCTATTCCGCCCTACGCTTGAAGCCATAGCCCCAGGCTATGTGGCGATTTGCACGAAATGCGAATTTGATCGCCGGAAGAATTGGTGCAAAACAATGCGCCAAAAGGACTCTTTATGCCTGACGGCACGTCCGCACTCTCACTCGTGCTCGGCGGCGATCCGACGCTGTTCGCGATCGTGCGCCTGTCGCTGATCGTCAGCCTGTCCGCGACGCTGCTCGCCGCGCTGGTCGGCTTGCCGCTCGGCGCCGCGCTGGCGCTCACGCGCTTTCCCGGCCGCACGTTCCTGGTGGTCGTCGTCAACGCATTCATGGGCCTGCCGCCGGTGGTGGTCGGGCTCGCGGTCTATCTGCTGCTCTCGCGCTCCGGTCCGCTCGGCTTTCTCGGCATCCTGTTCACGCCGAAAGCGATGATCATCGCCCAGGCGCTGCTCGTGCTGCCGATCATCGCCGCGCTGGCGCGACAAACGATCGAGGACCTCTGGCTCGAATATCGCGACGAGCTGACCGCCATGCGCGTTCCGCCCGCGGGTCGCGTGGCGACACTGCTCTGGGACGCGCGCTTCTCGCTCGTCACCACGCTGCTTGCCGGTTTTGGCCGCGCCGCCGCGGAGGTCGGCACCGTGATGATCGTCGGCGGCAACATCGACGGCTTCACCCGCGTCATGACCACCGCGATCGCGCTCGAGACCTCGAAGGGCGACCTGCCGCTCGCCATGGGCCTCGGCCTGGTGCTGATCGTCGTCATCATCGCCATCAATGCCGCGGCCTGGGGCGTGCGCCGCGTCGGCGAAGCACGTGCGGGGACATGATGCGCGCGCCGCAAAGCGACCTGCCGATCGCGCTCGACAATGTCTCGGTCGTCGCCGGCGATGTGACCATCCTCGACCGCATCTCGCTCACGCTCGGCCAAGGCGGCCCGACCGTGCTGGTCGGGCCGAATGGCTCGGGCAAGAGCACGCTCATCCGTCTCGGCATGGGGCTGGTCGCGCCGACGTCGGGACACATCACCTGGGGCGGCGGCACCGGCACCGACGGCAAGCGCCGCGCGATGGTGTTCCAGCGCCCGGTCATGCTGCGCCGGACCGCGGCGGGAAACGTCGCCTACGCGCTCGGCGCCGCCGGCATGGCACGCACCAACCGGCACGCAGAGGCGCTCGATCTGCTCGACCAGGTCGGGCTTGCCGAGCTGGCGCAGCGGCCGGCGCGGCGGCTGTCCGGCGGCGAGCAGCAGCGGCTTGCGCTCGCGCGCGCGCTGGCGCGCGATCCGGAGCTGCTGTTCCTCGACGAGCCGACCGCGAGCCTCGATCCCGCCGCCACCAAGGCCGTCGAAGATATCGTGCGCGCGATCGCCGCGAGTGGCGTCAAGATCGTGATGGCCACGCACGACCTCGGCCAGGCGCGCCGCCTCGCCGCCGACATCGTATTCCTGGTGCGCGGCAGGCTGCGCGAGCAGGCCCCGGCCGAGCAGTTCTTCACCTCACCGCAGACCCCCGAAGCCGCGACCTTCCTGCGCGGCGACCTCGTCATCGCATAGGAGGCCTCTCATGCAGACCCGCCGTTTCGTCATTGCCGCCGCGCTCATCGCGTGCCTCGGCACCCCGGCGCTGGCGCAGGACAAATCCATCGTCGTCGCCTCGACCACGTCGACGCAGGACTCCGGCCTGTTCGGCCACATCCTGCCGCTGTTCAAGGCCAAGACCGGCATCGACGTGAAGGTGATCGCGCAGGGCACCGGGCAGGCGCTCGACACCGGCCGGCGCGGCGATGCCGACGTGGTGTTCGTGCATGCCAAGGCCGCGGAGGAGAAGTTCCTCGCCGAAGGGTTCGGCGTGAAGCGCTTCCCGGTGATGTACAACGACTTCGTGCTGGTCGGCCCGAGGAGCGATCCGGCCGGCATCAAGGGCACCAAGGACATCGTCGCCGCGCTGACCGCGATCAAGACCAAGCAGGCGCCGTTCATCTCGCGCGGCGACAAGTCGGGCACGCACCAGGCCGAGCTGGCACTGTGGAAGGTCGCCAACATAGAGATCGAGAAGGACCACGGCCCCTGGTACAAGGCGATCGGCCAGGGCATGGGCGCGGCGCTCAACACCGCGTCGGCGTCGAACGCCTACGTGCTGACCGACCGCGGCACGTGGATCTCGTTCAAGAACCGCGGCGACCTCGACATCGCCGTGCAAGGCGACCAGCGCCTGTTCAACCAGTACGGCGTCATGCTGGTGAACCCGGCCAAGCACGCGCACGTCAAGAAGGAGCTCGGCCAGGCCTTCATCGACTGGCTCGTGTCGGGCGAAGGCCAGAAGGCGATCGCCGACTACAAGATCGAAGGCCAGCAGCTGTTCTTCCCGAACGCCAACTCGCCGGGAGCATGAGGATGCGCGGGAGCTTGGTTCTCGCTGCCATCCTCATTTTCATTCCCGCCATGGCCAACGCTCAGTCATCCGACACCGTGCTCCTGCACTCCGCCGGCAGCCTGCGCGGCGCGCTGACGGAGGTTGCCAAGAACTTCGAAGCGCGCTTCGAGGCGTCGTCCGGCGCCAAGGTCGAGATGAAATACGGCGCGTCCGGCCTGCTGAAGGACGAGATCGCCGGCGGCGCCAAGGCCGAGGTGTTCGCCTCCGCCAACATGGAGCACCCGCAGGCGCTGGCCAAGGCAGGCAAGAGCGGCCCGGTGGTGCTGTTCGCGCGCAACCGGCTGTGCGCACTGGTGAAGCCCGGCCTCGTGGTGGAGCCGGCGACCCTGCTCGAGGTGATGCTCGATCCGCAGGTCAAGCTCGGCACCTCGACGCCGAAAGCCGATCCGTCCGGCGACTATGCCTGGGAGGTGTTCAAGAAAGCCGAGGCGCTCAAGCCCGGCGCCTTCGCCGTGCTCGACAAGAAGGCGCTGCAGCTGCTCGGCGGACCATCGAGCCCGCCGCCGCCGGCCTCGGGACGCGGGCTCTATGGCGAGCTCATTGCCAACGGAACCGCCGACGTGTTCCTCACCTATTGCACCAACGCGCAGGTGGCGGTGGCGGAGAATCCCGGACAACGTGTCGTCGCATTGCCGGACAATCTCGCCGTCGGCGCGGACTATGGTCTCACGGTGATGGCGACCGCGTCGCCGGCCGCCTATCGCCTTGCCATGTTCATTCTCTCGCCGGACGGTCAGCGCATTCTGGCGAAGCACGGGTTTGCCGCGCCAGCGCTGCCGCAGTGACCTTGCGGCGGCGCATCGGCTCAAACGCACCGCGCATAACGGTTAAACGTTGATCGTTCAACAACCCCGTTGACGACCCACGCGGCATCCCACACCATCGTCGCATAAGAAAAACTCGAAACAAAACTTCGCCCGCCAAGGTTCGCGGCGGACACATCCAGACCGACGACTGACAAGAACACGGCCGGCCGGGCGACGCGCGTCGCACGCGTGCGCCTGCGCGCCGGCACGGGAGGAACCATGACCCAGATCGAACGACGCAATTTCGTCAAAGGCGTCGGCATCGGCGCGCTCGCCTTCACGGTCGGCGGCGCCCAGGTGCTGCTGACGCCGCGGCAGGCCGCCGCGCAGAACGTGCCGTTCCGCGTGTTCGCGGCGCCGGAGGCCGAAACTCTCGCCGCCATGGGCGAGACCCTGGTGCCCGGCGCGCGCACGGCCGGCATCGCCCAATTCGTCGATCAGCAGCTGTCGGTGCCGGCCGAGGAGGCGCTCCTTGAAGCACGCATTCTCAACGTGCGGCCGCCCTACGCCAATTTCTACCGCGCCGCGCTCGGCGCCATCGACCGCGCGAGCACCGCGCAGCACGGCCGCAAGTTCGCGGAGCTCTCCACCACCGAGCAACGCGACTTCGTCAACCTGATGCGCCAGAACAAGATCGACGGCTGGCAGGGCCCGCCCGGCGGCCTCGTCTATCTCCTGCTGCGCAGCGACGCGGTCGACGTCGTCTATGGCACCGTCGAAGGCTACGCGGCCCTCGGCATCCCCTACATGCCGCACATCGCGCCCGAGAAGAGGTGGTGACCATGGCCAACGACAAGGTTGACGTCGTCATCGTCGGCGCCGGCGCTTCCGGCTCGGTCTATGCCGCGGTGCTGGCCAAGGCCGGCAAGAAAGTGGTGCTGCTCGAGAGCGGCCCGGACTGGCAGCTCTCCGACCTGATCAGCTCGGACATCTGGGGCCGCCGCGTGAAGCCCGCGGGCGCGCCGTTCATCTACGAAGGCAAGAACCCCTACGGCTACGCCTACCAGGCCGGCTGGGGCGTCGGCGGCGCAGCGCTGCATTACTTCGCGAACTTCCCGCGGCTGCTGCCGAACGACTTCAAGGTCAAGAGCGAGCACGGCCGCGGCCTCGACTGGCCGATCAACTACACCGACGTCGCGCCCTATTACGATCGCGTGGCGCGCGACGTCGGCATCTCCGGCGACGCCAAGGCGGAAGAAATCTGGCGGCCGGCCGGCGAGCCCTATCCGATGCCGCCGATGAAGACGTTCCGCCACGGCGAGATCTGGCTCAAGGGTTTCGAAGCGGCCGGCATCCGCATGGTGCCGGCGGCGGTGGCGATGAACTCGACCGAGTACAAGGGCCGGCCGGCCTGCATCTATGACGGCTGGTGCCATGTCGGCTGTCCGATCGGCGCGCTCGCCAATCCGCTGGTCACGTACCTGGCCGACGCGCGCAAGGCCGGCGCCGAGGTGCGCGCGCGTGCGACGGTAACGCGCGTTCTCACCAACGCGCAGGGCACCAAGGTGACCGGCGTCGAGTATTACGACGCGCAGAAGCAGCGCCAGGTGCAGGAGGCGGGCGTGGTCGTGCTCGCCGCCTGGGCCGCGCAGAACCCGCGCCTGATGATGAACTCGGCGACCGACAAGCACCCGAACGGGCTCGCCAACGGGAGCAGCCTGCTCGGCAAGTACATGATGGCGCATTTCTCGTCGGGCACCGTGGCGATGTTCGACGAGGACGTCGAGAACCACATGGGCACGGTCGGCGTGCAGTACATGTCGTACGAGCGCTACGGCAAGACCAGCCAGAAGGGCGCGTTCGGCAGCACCTTCATCACCTGCGGCTCGGCGCTGAAGACGAGCGACCTCGCCGGCTTCGCCAATGCGCGGCTCGACCTGTTCGGGCCCGAGCTGCACGCGTTCATGCTGCGCGCCAAGCTCGGCCTCACCCGCATCGGCGCGTTCGGCGAGGAGATGCCGAACATCGAGAACCGCATCGAGCTCGCGAGCGACAAGGACGAGTTCGGCATGCCGCTCGCGAAGATCATCCACACGTTCGACCAGGACGCCGTCGCGCTGTGGAATGCGAACTTCGAGGAGGGCCTCAAGGTCGCGCGCGCGACCAGCGCCAAGGAGTCCTGGTCGGCGCGCGGCAACATGCCGACCATCCACCTGTTCGGCGGCACCATCATGGGAACGGAGGCGTCGAACTCGGTCACCAACAGCTACGGCCAGTGTCACGAGTTGCCGAACCTGTACGTGGCCGGACCGGGCATCTTCCCGACCGAGGGCGCGTCGAACCCGACGTACACGATCTTCGCGCTGTCGCTGCGCGGTGCCGAGCAGCTGGCGGAGAAATGGAGCACGGTGGCGGGGTGAGGGCGCGGCGGTCCCGGTGAGACACTCGCTCCCACCACGACGAGCGGGTTCCCCTCCCCCTTGTGGGGAGGGGTTGGGGGTGGGGGTGCTGGCGCGCGCATGAATCGCCACGCATGAGCGCTTGGCTACCCCCCTCCCCAGCCCTCCCCCACAAGGGGGGAGGGAGCGAGAGGCCGTGCCTGCCTAACGGACCGCAGTTGGAGCTGATTGCCCCTCACTCCAACCGCGCCAGCTCCAGCAAAATCTGCCGTCCCACGCTCGCCGGATCCTGATTGCCGCGATTGCTGAGGATCACAACACCCAGCTTGCGCCCCGGCATCATCCCCACATAGGTCGACGAATTGTCCAGCCCGCCGTTCTTCTCGACGATCGGCGTCGCCGCGTTGAGATTGACCTCCCAGGCGAGCGCCTGCTTGTTGTGTGGGCTGATGTCGATCACGGCGCGCTGCGCCAGCGCCATGGCGCGGCGCAGCTCAGGATCGACCGTGCCTTCGCCGAGATGCGCGGCGACGAAGGCCGCGAGATCGCGCGCCGAGGAGAACATCTGCGCCGTGCCGCGCCAGAGATAATACCCCTGGACGTCGCCCGGCGCGCCGACCGGATTGCCGTCCTCGTCATAGCCCTGCACGGCACGGGCTTTCAGCGCGTCGGACAGCTCGCCGCGCGGATTGTCGGTGCCGGGCGGCGGCAGGATGGTCGACGACAATCCGAGCGGCGCGACGACCCGCGTGTTGATCAGCACGTCGAACGGCCGATCGAACCGCCGCGCCAGCGCGAGGTGCAGCAGGATGTAGCCCGCATGCGTGTACATGTGCTGCTCGCCGGGCCGGTGATGCGGCTCGGCGGTCCAGGCATTGAGCGTGCGGATGAAGTCCGGCAGCGCATAGTGCTCGGTCGGCCACGGCGGATGATCCTGCGGCAACAGCAAGCCCGACGTGTGGGTCGCGAGCTGGCCGATGGTGACCCGCTTGATGTCGCCACCGTCGCCGAGCTCGCCGACATATGTCGTCACCGGATCGTCGAACGACAGCTCGCCGCGTTGCACTGCCTGCGCCAGCAGGATCGCGTCGAACACCTTGCCGATCGAGGCGATGTTGAACAGGAGGTCCGGCGTCATCGGCCGCTTGGCTGCCGCGTCCGCCCAGCCGAAATTGTAGAACAGCGTGCGGCCGCCGATCCGGGCCGCGACGGCGACGCCGCCCGCCTGGTTCGCCGGCAGGAGCGGCTTGATCTCGCGCGCGACGATGCGCGCGACGTCGTGCTCGGGCGGCGGACGCGCCGCCGCCGTCGTCAGGGATGCCATCGCCAGTGCCAGAAGCTTCGCGGCCAGTCGTGTGACCATGGCCGGGAACGCGCCACGTAATGTGCGGTTCCGTCACCTTCATGCGAGATGCGCAGCGCTTCGTTCTCGAAACTGTAGAGCTTCGCCGCATTACCGACGAGAATCCGGCGACGGGTATCCGCGTCCCGCCATGAAAACAGCTCACAAGACGGTACGCACCAGCGCCTCGTAGAATTGACGCGTCGGGACAAAATCGCGCGCCACGCTCGCTCAGGCGGCGCCTCCGGGGACTCATATTCGAATTAAAGCTGCCGTACGATGATGGCACGGACGTCATGAGCGGTCGCAGCAAATGCCTGCCAAAGAAGCTTGTCTCGCGGCCAAGCGTCGCCGACAGGTTGGCGCTGCGCTTCTCAGCAAGCCGGTCTGTTGACGGGCTTTGGGTAGGAACTCTCGGCGGCACGACCGAACAGGTTCTGGGCCGCGTGGAGGAAGCTCTCCATCTCATCAGGAACCACGCTCCGCTCCATTTTGCCCGCGTGCTCAGGAATCTCGAGCGGGTGTGGGTACGTGTGTTGCCCAGCTCCGGAGCCTGTTATGAGAGGTCAGTAAACGCCTGCGTTCTCGATGAGCGGTATGTTCTCAGCGAGGCCACGTCTCTCGAGCAGATTGCGGGCGCAATCATCCATGAAGCGACCCACGCAAGGCTGGAGCGGTGGGGGATTGACTACGACGAGCAAGTGCGCCCGCGCATCGAAGCGATCTGTCTTCGTCGCGAGCTGGCTTTTGCAAGCAGATTGCCGCATGGCGCACAGCTGCGGGAACAGCTCGCCCATACACTGACATGGTACTCAGCTCGTCCCGGCTACTTCTCCGATGCAAGCTTTGCCCGGCGTGACATGCGAGGTCACGTCAAAGCCGCCCGGCATGTGGGAATCCCCGACCGGGTCATACGCGTTCTGCTGGCAGGGCGGGCTGTCGTTCTTGCCGTGCGAGGGCTTATCGACCGTATCCGTCGTCGACCTGCGAGGTAGCAACGTCTACGCAGCGCAGGCGCGACGCGTGTCGCTCAATCGGAAAATCCGTAGAGCCGCACCGGATTGGTCACGAGAATGCGCTGCCGCGTCTCGGCATCCGACGTCCAGTCGTGAAACAAGTCATAAAGACGGCCGGCATCCGGCATCAGCGCTTCGTCCATGCGCGGATGCGGCCAGTCGCTGCCCCAGACGAGCCGCTCCGGATTGGCGCGCACCAGCGCCTCATAGAACGGCCGCGCGTCCGGATAGTCCGGCGCCCGCTCGCTCAGCCGATGCGCACCCGACACTTTCACCCAGCATCCGCCGTCGCCAATCAGCCGCAGCAGGCTCTGGAAACCGGGCGTGCCGATGCCGGCGCGCGCATCGGTGCGGCCCATGTGATCGATCACCACCGGCAGCCCGATCGCTTTGAGGATTGGAATCGTGTCCGGCAGGTCCTTCACGTCGATCCACAGCTGCAGGTGCCAGCCGAGCTCCTGCATCACCGGCGCGAGCTTGCGCGCGGCCTCGAGCGTGATGCCGCCGCGATAATGCAGCTGCCCGTCGCGGAAGAAATGATTGAAGCGCAGTCCGCGCACGCCGAGCGCGTGCCAGCGTTTCAACTCCGCCGTCGGGACCGTCTCGTCGGCGACCGCGACGCCGCGCAGCCGCGTCGGCTCGCGCGAAAGCGCATCGAGCATCGCCGAATTGTCCGCGCCATGCGCGCTGCCCTGCACCAGCACGCCGCGCGACATGCCGACCGTCGCCAGCATGGCCAGATATTTGTCGAGCGGGGCGTCGGGCGGCGTGTAGCTGCGGTCCGCCGCATAGGGGAATTTGTCGGCAGGCCCGAACACGTGGCAATGCGTGTCGCAGGCGCCGGGCGGCGGCGCATGCTTGGGTCGGCTGGGCGGGCGCGGCGGCGGACAGGCGGGGATCATGCGAGCGGCAGGTTAACCACCTGGGCGCGTGCGACAAGGCCTTGCACCCCACCGCCAGCAATCCCGATATGATGGACTCGATGGTCACCCTCCCCTCACCGCTCGACCTGTTCACGCCCGGCTCGGCCGTGTCGCTCGCCGTGACCGGCCTGTCGCGCGCCGGCAAGACCGTGTTCATCACCAGCCTGATCCACAACCTGATCAGCGCGGTGCACAATCCGAACCGCATGCCGCTCCTTGGCGTCGTCGCCGAACGGCGCCTCCTCGGCGCCAAGGTGCTCGGCGCCGGCGCGCACAAACTGCCGCGCTTTCCGTACAAGGCGAATATCGAGCGCATGGCGGTGAAGCCGTGGACCTGGCCCGAGCGCACCGCCGACATCAGCGAGATCGAGATCGACGTCCGCTTCGCGCCGACCGGCCTGCTCAGCCGGCTGATCGAAGGCGTCACCGGGCAGCCGGCGTCGCTGACCGTGCGCATCGTCGACTATCCGGGCGAGTGGCTGCTCGACCTGCCGCTCCTCGCGCAGAGCTACGCCGAATGGTCGCGCATGACCCTGCAGCGCTGGCGCAAGGGCGGCCGCGCTGCAATGGCGCGCGACTTTCTCGATTTCGTTCAGCAGCACCGCCATGACGCTGCCGCCGACGAGGATGTCGCCAAGCGCGCGCACGATCTCTATCGCGAGCTGCTTGCCAACGCGCGCGACAAGCACGGGCTCACTTATCTCCAGCCCGGCCGCTTCCTGTGGCGCGGCACGTTGGTCGATGCGCCGTACCTCTGGTTCGCGCCGCTCGACGTTCCCGAGGACATAACCCCGGCGCCGCAAAGCCTCGCCGGCCTGATGCAGCAGCGCTACGAGGTCTACAAGCAGCAGGTCGTCGCGGAGTTCTTCGACAATCACTTCCGTCACTATTCGCGCCAGATCGTGCTGGTCGACGTGCTGCACGCGCTGCTCGCCGGCCATGACGCGTTCGAGGACACGCGCCTCGCGCTCGAGTCGATCATGGAAAGTTTCCGCTACGGCCGCGGCTCGATCCTCACCCGGCTGTTCGGCATCGACTCGATCGAAAAGGTGATGTTTGCCGCCACCAAGGCCGACCACGTGCCGAGCCCGCAGCGTGACAATCTCGCCGAGCTCCTGCGCCACATGGCGGCGGTGCCGGCGATCGACGTCAAGGGCAGCAATGCGGCGGTCGCCGTGGAAGCGATCGCCTCGGTGATCTCGACCGCGGAGGACAGCCACGAGATCGACGGCCAGCGCGTCCAGGTCGTGGTCGGCAAGCCGGTCGGCAGCGAGTTCCAGGAAAAGTTTTTCGTCGGCAACGTGCCGATCCGGCCGCCGCGCGCCGACGCCTGGGCGACGCCGTTCCTCACGGTGCCGAACTTCCAGCCGCCGGAGATCGACGTGGCGCCGGTCGAGGGCATTCCCCATATCAATCTCGACATGGCGCTGGAGTTTCTGCTCGGAGACCGGCTGCAATGAACAATGAGAGCGACACCGGACCATTTACAAGCGGGCCCGCGCCGCGCGTCATCCGCATCGAGACGCGCGAGGCGCCGGGCACGCCACCGCTCGCCCAACCGCGCGTGATTCGCACCGAGCAGACCGCCAACATCGTCGCCGTGCAACCGGCGGCGCGCGTCATCACGCGCGAGCCGGCACCACCGCAAGGTCGGCGCTCGTGGGTCAGGCTCGGCGTGGCCGGCATTGCCGTCGCGCTGGTCGGCGGCCTGCTGCTTCAGGCCGCGACCTGGATCGCCGGCATGTTCCACTACGGACCGGTGCCCGGCACGCTGGCGGCAACCGCGGTGCTCGCCGGCTTCGGCGGCGCGGCGCTGATCATCGCCAGCGAGCTGAAAGCCTGGTTCCGGCTGCGCAATGTCGAGACGATCCAGCGCCAGCTCACTGCCGACGTTGCCCCGCGCGACATCCAGCCGGCGGTCACGACCGTGCTCACCGTCGTGCCGCGCAGCCGCGAAATCGACGCCGGCATCGAGGCATTCCAGCAACAGGTCAAGCTGCATCATTCGTCGACCCAGCAGATCGCGCTCCTCTCGCAGAACGTGCTGCGCCCGCTCGACCGCCGTGCCGAGGAGGTGATCCGCGGCACTGTCCTTCGCGCCGTCGCCATCACCGCGATCAGCCCGACCGCGCTCGGCGACGTGCTGTTCTTCGTCGCGCTCGCCCTGCGCATGATGCGCAGCATCGCCGAATGCTACGGGCTGCGCCCGACCACGGCGATCACCGTGCATCTGGTGCGGCGGCTGATCCGGGAGGCCGGCAAGCTCGGCGCGGTCGATCTCGCCGCCTCGGCGCTGTTGCAGAACCTCGGCGGCAGCGCGCTCGAATGGGCGAGCACGGCGGCGGCCGAGTCCGCCTATGCCGCGCAACGGATCGGCCGGCTGGGGATCATGACCATGATGCTGTGCCGCCCGGTCCCGTTCGCCGACGGCGAGGCGCCGAGCCTGGTGTCGCTGCTGGGCAGCCTGGTGCGGCGGCGGCCCGCCAACGAGCCCGACAAGGCTCTGACCTCGTAGGTGCGAGCGATGCAAGCCAGCCAGATGCAGTATCTGCCCCTGTCGCTGCCGTTCTTCTCGATCCTGGTCGCGATCTTCATTGCGCTCTGGCTTCTGCTGCAACTGGGCGCGCTGCATTATGCCTATACGCGCCTCGGCATCAGCGCGCGGATGGCGCTGCTTCTGTTGCTGGGGTCGCTGATCGGCAGCTACATCAATATTCCGGTCGCCGAGCTGCCCGCGCAGGCCGTGATGTCCGGCCGCGAGATCGACTACTTCGGCATGCGCTACGTGGTGCCGGTCGTCGTCCAGTGGCCGAGCACGGTCCTGGCGGTCAATGTCGGCGGCGCGCTCATTCCGACCGTGCTGTCGCTCTACCTGCTGGCGAAGAACGAGCTGTGGGTGTCGGGCGCCATCGCGACCGCGATCGTCGCGGTGGTCATTCACCTGCTGGCACAGCCGGTGCCCGGTGTCGGCATTGCGGTGCCGGTATTCGTGCCACTCCTCGTGACCGCTGTCGTTGCCCTGCTGCTGTCGCGGGACAACGCCGCGCCCCTTGCTTATGTCGCCGGCAGCCTCGGCACGTTGATCGGCGCGGACCTGCTCAATCTCGGGCGCATCCAGGGACTCGGCGCGCCAGTCGCGTCGTTCGGCGGCGCCGGCACGTTCGATGGGATTTTCCTCACCGGCATCCTGGCGGTGCTGATCGCCAGCCTGAGACGTCCGCGCAGCCCGGAGGCAGAGGCGACGCGTTGAATGGCCGCAACCGCAGGGTGGGCGCCGCGCGAATGCGCAGTGCCCACGCCTGCAAGTCACGACAAAACATCGGGTGGGCGCGGCGTGCGGAGAGACGCGGCAGATTCGGTCTTGGGTGGCATCAGCCCGCCATTTCATCCAACCACTGCCGAGCCAAGATCGGCTCACCGGGCGTATTCGCATGACGGGATGACCGCATCGTCATCAGACGTTGATGGAGTGCAAACGGCTCCGTATAGCCGAGTCTGCTCCGCAGCCGGTCGATCTCAGAGCCGAGCTCCAGCAACTGCTCGACGTCGCGATTGATCAATTTTGCTCGGGCATGTTTCCCGAGCTGTTCGAGCGCGCGGTCGTTGTGGCCGAACAAGCCGTAACGGCCCGCCACGCACTGCTCGAGCGCGGCTTTCAGCGAAGCTCTGTATTCGGCTTCGAGAGCAAGCAGTTTGCGCTCTTCGCTAGGCCTCATCTGACGATATCCCTGTTTCCACGAGAATAGATGATGCTCTAGGATTGGGCGATGTCACCGATCGCCTGCTCCCTCGACGACGCACTTGCCCCGATCCAGGATGGCTGCGTGCTCGCGGTCTCCCGCGAAGTGTCGGGCGTCGCGATGGCGGCGACCGGCGCGCTGATCCGGCGCGGCGTCAGGCGGCTGCACCTGATCTGCCTGCCGACCTCGAGCCTGCAAGCCGACCTCCTCATCGGCGCCGGCTGCGTCGAGACGCTGGAGACCTCCGCGGTCAGCCTCGGCGAGTTCGGCGCCGCGCCGCGCTTCACCGCGGCGATGCTCGCCGGCTCGATCCGCATGCTGGACGCGACCTGCCCGGCGATCCACGCCGCGTTCCAGGCGACCGAGAAAGGCGTGCCATTCGCACCGCTGCGCGGGCTGATCGGCTCGGACATCCTCACAGTGCGGCCGGATTGGAAGGTGATCGACAATCCGTTCGGCAACGATGATCCCATTGTCCTGCTGCCCGCGATCAAGCCCGACGTCGCGCTGTTCCACGCGCCGATGGCCGATGCCAGCGGCAATGTCTGGATCGGCCGCCAGCGCGATCTCGCGACGCTCGCCCACGCGGCGCAGAAGACGGTCGTCACCGTGGAAAAACTCCATGACGGCGATCTGCTCGCCGATCCGGTGCTCGCGGCGGGCACCCTGCCCGGCTTCTATGTCGAGGCCGTCGCCATCGCCGAGAAAGGTGCCTGGCCGCTCGGCCTGCCCGACCACTACGCGGCCGATCTCGACCATCTCGCCGAATACGCCAGGCTCGCCGCCACGCCCGAGGGCTTCGCGCGCTATCTCGAGCAGCACGTGCTTGCGCGCCGCGCCGCATGAGATACACCCTCGCCGCGCTCCTCATCGCGATGCCGCTCGCGGCGTCGGCCGCATCGCTGGAAGACACCTACGTCGCGGCGCGCGACGGCTACACCAAGACGCTGACCGCCCTCGATAAGCCGAATCCCAACCCGACGGCCGGCCCCGACGAAAAATTCCTCAAGGCGCAGGACGACGCTCGCGCCGACCTGGAAAGGCAGCTGCGTACGATCGTCGGCCCGGTCGCGGTCAAAGGCTTCACCGGCGCGGGCAAGATCAATCTCGAAAGCCTGGTCGAAGGCTATGAGGATTTCGGCAAGCTCGACGGGCTCGTCTATTCGGGGCCTGACGACAAGACGCCGCTTCTGGTCACCACCACCGGCCTGCTCGGCCGCTGGCTCAAGGCGCACGGAAAGTGGTGGAACGACAACAACATTCCGAAGGGCGTCGACGCAGCGCTGAAGTCCGGCGCGTTCTATACGCAAGCGATCGGCACCGGCGCGGCGTTCACGCCCTATGTCACGCTTCCGGTCGCGTCGGCGACACAGCCCACGGTGGCGATGCTGGTCGGCCAGGCGCAGGACATCGGCCCCGTCGCGCCCGACGAATTGATCGTCGCCGCCGTACGGGGCGGCCGGCTCTATCTGATCAGCGCGCCGGCCGCCGAGAAGGTGACGCGCCTTCCCGCTTGCGACCAGCTCTGGAATGCCGCGCTCAAGAAGGCGGAGAAAATGCAGGGCAGCGATGCGCAAGAGCGCGTCCGCGAGGAGGGCGACAAGGCCGCCCGCGCGTGTTTCGCGGAACGGGCGAAGAAGGAAACATTCTTCTCCGCCGGAATCCGGCAGGCGCAGGATTTTCTCGGCCGCCTGCCCTCGCAATAAAAATGAGTTGAGCGGCGGCCCCTTCCGCAGACTGCGATCGCGCCTTACGTTTTCATCATGACCTGGGAGTCAGGCCGCAAGGAGTTGCCCATGGTTGCCACCCTCGAACACGACGTTGCGCCCGACACGATCGAGGCGACGCTCAACTACATCGTCGACGACGGCTCGAAGATCTTTACGCAGACCAGCGATCCCGGCGGCCTCGACGTGCGCAGCGGCGGCACCCAGGACCCGCATCGCGTGACCATGCACAACGGCCGGCTCAATGCGAAGGACTTCGTGCTCGACCACGACGGCTTCCGCTTCGTGCCGCACGACACCAAGGTGAAGGACTTTTATGACGAGGCCGAGATCCGCCGCGTCTACTATCCGGAGATCGAGGCGCTGATCAAAGCCGAGAGCGGCGCCAAGCGCGTCGTCATCTTCGACCACACGCTGCGTACCGCCGACGACGCGGAGCGCGCCGCGCGCCAGATCCGCGAGGTGGTGCCGCGTGTGCACAACGACTACACCGAATGGTCCGGCCCGCAGCGCGTGCGCGACATCGTGCCCGACGAGGCCGACGAGCTTCTCAAGAAGCGTTTCGCCATCATCCAGGTGTGGCGGCCGATCCGCCATCCGGTCGAGACCTTCCCGCTCGCCATCGCCGACGCGCGCAGCATCGACTTCGACGACTTCATCATCTCCGAGCGGCGCTATCCCAATCGCGTCGGCCAGACCTATGTGGTCAGGTACCGGCCGCGCCACCACTGGTACTGGTTCCCGCTGATGCGGCGCGACGAGGCGCTGGTGTTCAAAGTGTACGACTCGGAGAAGGACGGCCGCGCGCGCTGGACCGCACACACCGCGTTCAACGACGAGACCGCGCCGCCGAACGCCCGCCCGCGCGAGAGCATCGAGATCCGCACGCTGGCGTTTTTCTGAGGCGCTTCAGACTGGGTCCCGGCTCTTCGCTCGCTACGCTCGCTTCGGCCGGGACACGAAGCCGTGCAAATCCGCACTGCATCGTGTCCCGGGCGCGCGCAGCGCGACCCGGGACCCAGTCTATGACTCCGGCCGATTGATCACCGCGCCCGGCCGCGCGAACGTTTCGCGGCCGCGCTTGAAGCCCAGCACCGGCGACGCAAGCTCAGCCACCGCGGCGAGCGACGTGACGCAATCCAGCACCACCACGTCGGCGGGGTTGCCGACCGCCAGTCCATAATCCGTCAAATTCATCAACTTCGCCGGCGCCGTGGTCACCAGGTCGAGGCACGCAGCGATGTCGGCCGCGCCGCCGACCTGCGCCACGTTGGCGTAGAGGTTCGCCATGCGGATCAGCGAGCAGTCGCCGAACGGCGTGAACGGATTGAGCACGTTGTTGGTGGCCAACGAGCACGTGACGCCGTGCTCCACCAGCCGATGAGCAGGCGTGACACCGCGCGGCACATTGTGATCGTGCTCGCGGCCCATCAGGAACAGGTCGGTCGCCGGGATCACCGTCACGGCGACGCCCGCATTGGCGAGCCGCCGGCTGATCCCTGCGAGCGTCTGCGTGTCGACCGCGGAGAGTTTCGTCGCGTGGCCGACGGCGACGCGGCCGCCCCAGCCATGGCGGTCGGTCTGGCGCATCACCTCGTCGAGCCGCATCCATGACGGGTCGAGATCGAAGTCGAGATGGAAATCGATGTCGAGATCGAACCGACTGGCGAGCGCGAAAATGCGCGCCACATGGCCGTCCGGGTCGCTGTCCATGTAGGGGCAGCCGCCGATCGCGTCGGCGCCGGTCTCGCAGGCCTCGACCAGCAGCTCCTCGCAGCCGGGGTCGTTGAGCAGGCCCTCCTGCGGAAACACGCAGAGCGAGAGATCGAGTGCCCAGGCGTAGTCGGCCCTGAGCTGGCGCACCGCATTGAAGCCTTTGAGATGGATGCGCGGATCGATCTCGACGTGGCTGCGCATGCGCGTGGTGCCCTGCACGATCGCCTTCTCCAACGTCCGGCTTCCTCGCGCAAAAATATCGTCCTCGGTGAAGCCGCGCTTGGCCGCGGTGGTCTCGCTGAACGCCTCCGCCAGCGTGCCCTGCTTGATCTGGCAGCGGTCGAGGATGCAGGACTTGTCGAGATGGATATGCGTCTCGACGAAGCCCGGCACGACGAGACGTCCATCGAGCCTTCGTTCCGGCGCGTCACTGGCGATGCCCTGTTCGATCGCGGCGATGCGGCCGCCGCTGATGCCGATATCGATGAGGCGCTGCTCGTCGCCGGCGATGCGCGCGTCGCGCAGGATGAGATCGAGTGACATTGCCCGCCCTCAATGCACGCCGAGATGCCGGAACAAGATCTCCGGCTGATCCGCCACCGTCGCGGCCGAGGCTTCGTGCACGATCCTGCCCGTTTCCATCACGTACAGCCGGTCGGCGACCGCGAGCGCAGAGTAGAGGTTCTGCTCGACCAGCAGGATCGACAGTTTCTCGCGCTTCAGATCGCGCACGATCTCCTCGAGGTGCTGCACCATCACCGGCGCCAGGCCCTCCGACGGCTCGTCCATCAGGACCAGCTCGGGGTCGATCATCAGCGCGCGGGCGACCGCCAGCATCTGCCGCTCGCCGCCGGACAGCTGGCCGCCGCGATGATTGCGCCGCTCGGCGAGACGCGGGAACAGCTCGAGCACGCGCTTGACCGTCCAGCCGTCGGTCGCATTCGCCTTCTTGAGCATGGTGAGATGCTCGGTGACGGTGAGTGACGCGAACAGGCGCCGCCCCTGCGGCACGATGGCGATCCTTCGCGCCGCGATCTCGTGCGGCCGCAGGTCGACCAGATTCTGACCATCCCAGGTGATGGTGCCGGCGCGCACCTTGGGCGGAGAGAGGCCCATGATCGAGCGCATGGTCGTGGTCTTGCCCATGCCATTCCTTCCGAGCAGCGCGACCACCTCGCCGCGCATGACCTTGAGCGTCACGCCGTGCACGACATGGGCGTTGCCGTAGTAGCTGTGCACGTCAGTGAGCTCGAGCATGACGCGCCTTTCCGAGATAGACCTCCTGCACCTTGGCATTGCTGCGGATCGCGTCGGGCGCGTCCTCGACCAGCACCCGGCCCTCGTGCAGGCAGGTGACGTGGTCGGCGAGCCCGAGCGCCAGGTCCATGTCGTGCTCGATCAGGATCAGCGTCAGGTCGCGCGGCAGCGCGCGGATCACATCGGCGACGATGACGCGCTCGGCCGGCGACAGGCCGGCCGCCGGCTCGTCGAGCAGGACGAGGCTCGGCGACGCGACCAGCGCCAGCGCGATCTCGAGCTGGCGCTGCTCGCCGTATGAAAGCTCGCGCACCGCGACACCGCCATGGGCAGTCAGCCGCGCGGCGGCGAGCGCGCGGGCCATGCGCCGCTCCTCGTCGTCGCTGCGCGCCGGCGTGCCGAACAGCGAGAATTTCCGCGGATTCAGTCCGCGCATCGCCAGCACCATGTTGTCCTCGACCGACAGGGTCGGGAACAGGTTGGTGATCTGGAACGTGCGCGAGATGCCGAGCCGGGCGCGCCGATGCGGCGGCAGGCGCGTCATGTCGCGGCCGTCGAAGGTGATGGTGCCCGAGGTCGGCAGGATCATGCCGGTGATGGCGTTGAACAGCGTGGTCTTGCCGGCGCCGTTCGGACCGATGATGGCGCGGCGCTGGCCGCGCGGCACCGACAGCGTCACGCCGTCGACGGCGCGCAGCGCCTCGAAGGCGACACTCACGTCGGTGAGATTGAGGACGTCAGAAGATTGCGTCACGGCAGTCCCGGCAAAGTGCGCGTAGGGTGGGCTAAGGCGCGCAGGTCGCGACCTCTCCGCGTGGGCAAAATCGTGCGCGCGCCGTGCCCACGCATCGAGTCCGCGTCAGACGATTTTGCCCACCCTACGGCT
>Ga0081540_1001029_pt1 | contig 24977 bp, 25 predicted proteins | sample TabmetS2T1R1_FD_71024 | JGI IMG/M metagenome (GOLD analysis project Ga0081540, IMG submission 71024) | Tabebuia heterophylla rhizosphere microbial communities from the University of Puerto Rico - S2T1R1 | ecosystem: Host-associated > Plants > Roots > Rhizosphere ... | reverse complement strand
GGGGGGGGGGGGGGGGGGGGGTGGTGGGGTGTCGCCCCCGGCGGGGCGCCCCCGCCGCCGCCCCGGCGGGGGGGGGGGGGGGGGGGGGGGGGGGGGGGTAGCCACGAATGCATGCGCCAGTTTCCACCCCCCTCCCCAGCCCTCCCCCACAGGGGGGAGGGAGCGAGAGGCGGTGCCCACCTAACCAGAAGCACTCAGCGTTCGTGGCGATGCAAGTACCTCCGCCACAACTCCGTAAACCTCATCCACGCTGATCGCCTGCATGCACACATTGTCGGTGCAGGCGGTCTTGCGGTGGTTGTGCGCGCTCACGCACGGCGAGCAGGCGAGGCCGGCATAGATCGCACGCGACGGACCGAGCGGCTGATAGAGCTTCGGCGTCTCCGGTCCGAACAGCACGATGGTCGGCAGCCCCGTCGCCGCGGCGAAATGCGACGGGCCGGAATCGTTCGTCACCATCACCGTCGCCTGCGCATAGAGCGCCGGCAGCTCGGCGAGCGCGGTCTTGCCGGCGAGCGAGATGCAGCGCGCGCCGCTCGCCGTTGCCAAGGCTTCCGCCTCGGGGCGCTCGTTCGGCGCGCCGGTGATCGCGACAACGATGTCGGCGTGGCCCGCCAGCAGCCGTCGGATCAGCTCGGCATAGCGCTCGGGCATCCAGCGGCGATGCGGAAGGAGCTCGCTCGCATTGGGATTGACCAGCACCAGGCGCTGCGTTGCCGGATCGAATGCCGTCTCGGCGCGGATGCGCGCCAGCATCGCCGCGCGGGCATCCGTGCTCGGCGGCGCGATGGAGACTTTCAGCTCGTCGTCGCCGATCCTGGTCTTCGAATACGGAACCATCGGTGCCGGCGCGAGCAGCGCGTCGATCAGCGCGATGAAATTCTTGCTGACGTGGATATGCGGATTGTAGGCGACGCGATGGGTGAGCATCTCGCCGCGGTAGAGGCCTTCCTGATGGAAGCGATGGAAGCCGACCCGACGGTCGGCCCCGGCGAACCCGGTGAGCAGCGCGGTGAAGCGCGAGAACAGCTCGAGGTCGACCACCGTGTCGATGTCGTTCCGCCGCGTCCACAGCAGGAACGCGATGGTATCCCAGGCGAGATGGAGGAGCGACGTGTCGCGGATGGTGAACACGTTGGCGGCGGGAAACGTGCCGAGCAGGTCGAGCGAGCCGACATTGCGCTTGAAGATGACAAAGTAGAGCTCGGCGCCGAGCTTCTCATGCGCCTTGCGCATGGCCGGCTGGGCGAGCACCGTCGTGCCCATCTCCGAGAGCTCGACGAACAGGATGCGTCGCAACGGTCGCGCCGCGCGGCCGCGCACCCATTGCGCGAGCCGGGTCAACACCGTGGCGATCGCGCAAAGCGGAACGCCGGCGTACCGGTCGATCGCCCGCATGGTGTCGACTTTCATGGCTTACGCTACCCTCTGGTCACCCGGGGGCATTCCTTAGCGCGACCGGGCCGGACTTGGAAACTCATGGAACATCCGATGCTTGTGCGTCGTTGAACACATCGTTGAACGCATCGTTGAACACCTGGGCTCCGTAAATCTACTCATCTGCGACAATCCCCACGCCGCCATGCCCGAAAACGGTCAATTTTTGCGCAACGTTAACGGCGAAGGTCGACCCTTTGGGTTGGCGGGGGCGCTATAATCAGCCCGGAGAATCGGGCACCGGAACAAACGCCACGCGAACGCCATGTGCCGCTGGATCGCCTATCGAGGTCACCCCATCGCGCTGGAGCAGTATGTCACCGCCCCTGCGCATTCCCTGATCGTCCAGAGCCTCAAGGCGCTGGAATCGACCGCCAGCACCAATGGCGACGGCTTCGGCCTCGGCTGGTACGACGAATCCCATGAGGAGCCGGGCCTCTACCGCGAGGTGCGGCCGGCCTGGTCCGACGAAAACCTGCGCCACCTGTGCCGGCACATCCGCTCGCGGCTGTTCTTCGGCCATGTGCGCGCCTCGACCGGCACCCCGACGACGCGGCCGAACTGCCATCCGTTCGCCCACAGCCGCTGGATGTTCATGCACAACGGCCAGGTCGGCGACTGGAGCCTGATCCGGCGGCAGGTCGAGGCCCTGATCCCGGATGCGCTCTATCCGTCGCGGATCGGCACCACCGATTCCGAGGCGGTGTTCCTCGCTATCCTGGGCGCCGGCGGCGACCGTGACCCGATCGGCGCCACCATCAACACCCTGGCGACCTTGACTGACATCGTGGCGGCGAGCGGCACCAAGGAACCGCTGCGCTTCACCGCCACGCTGAGCGACGGGCGCGACCTCTACGCATTCCGCTATGCCAATATCGAGGCGGCCAATACCCTCTATTACCGCGAGGCGGGCGACAGCCTGCTGCTGGTGTCAGAGCCGCTCGACATGGAGCGCTCCTACTGGCGGCCGGTGCCGCCGAGCCACATGGTGATCGCCCGCGCCGGTCAGCCGGTGATGATCGAGCCGTTCCTGACCGAGCGGCGCGTGGCGGCCGAATAGGCAGAGTTTCCGGTCATTTCCACCGGGACGACACGCGGCTTGCCGCCCCCCTCGGCCATTGCTATCTCCCGGCCATGGCCACCGTCTCCATCGACAACATCCGCAATTTCTCGATCGTCGCCCATATCGACCATGGGAAATCGACGCTCGCCGACCGGCTGATCCAGCTGACCGGCGGCCTGACCGAGCGCGAGATGGCCGGGAAGGAGCAGGTGCTCGATTCCATGGACATCGAGCGCGAGCGCGGCATCACCATCAAGGCGCAGACGGTGCGGCTCAATTACCGCGCGAAGGACGGCAAGGACTACGTTCTCAACCTGATCGACACGCCCGGGCACGTCGACTTCGCCTACGAGGTGAACCGGTCGCTCGCCGCCGTCGAGGGCTCGCTCCTCGTGGTCGACGCGAGCCAGGGCGTGGAAGCCCAGACGCTCGCCAACGTCTATCAGGCGCTCGACAACGACCACGAGATCGTGCCGGTCCTCAACAAGATCGACCTGCCGGCCGCCGAGCCCGACAAGATCAAGCAGCAGATCGAGGACGTGATCGGGCTCGACGCGTCGAACGCGATCCTCATCTCGGCGAAGAGCGGGATCAACATTCCCGACGTGCTGGAGGCGATCGTCACCCGGCTGCCGGCGCCGAAGGGCGACCGCGAGGCCACGCTCAAGGCGCTGCTCGTCGATAGCTGGTACGACGCCTACCTGGGCGTCATCGTGCTGGTGCGCATCGTCGACGGGACGATGAAGAAGGGCCAGCGCATCCGCATGATGGGCACCAACGCCTCCTACGAGATCGACCGCGTCGGCGTGTTCACACCGAAGATCAAGGAGGTCGAGGAGCTCGGGCCCGGCGAGATCGGCTTCCTCACCGCGTCGATCAAGGAGGTGGCCGACACGCGCGTCGGCGACACCATCACCGACGATCGCAAGCCCGTGAGTGAGCCGCTGCCCGGCTTCCGCCCCGCGGTGCCGGTCGTGTTCTGCGGCCTGTTCCCGGTCGACGCCGCAAATTTCGAGGACCTGCGCGCGGCGATGGGCAAGCTGCGTCTCAACGACGCGAGCTTCTCCTACGAGATGGAGAGCTCCGCCGCGCTCGGCTTTGGCTTCCGCTGCGGGTTCCTGGGCCTCCTGCACCTCGAGATCATCCAGGAGCGGCTGTCGCGCGAGTTCAACCTCGACCTGATCGCGACGGCGCCGTCGGTGGTCTACAAGATGGACCTGCGCGACGGCCGGCAGATCGAGATCCACAATCCGGTCGACATGCCGGATCCGACCCAGATCGCCGAGATGCACGAGCCGTGGATCCAGGCGACCATCCTCACGCCCGACGAATATCTCGGCTCGGTGCTGAAACTGTGCCAGGACCGCCGCGGCGTACAGGTCGAGCTCACTTACGTCGGCAACCGCGCCATGGTGAAGTACGACCTGCCGCTCAACGAGGTGGTGTTCGACTTCTACGATCGCCTCAAGTCGGTGTCGAAGGGCTACGCCTCGTTCGACTATCACCTGACCGACTACAAGCCGGCCGATCTCGTGAAGATGCAGATCCTGGTCAATGCCGAGCCGGTCGACGCGCTCGCCATGCTGGTGCACAGGACGCGCGCCGAAAGCCGTGGCCGCGCCATGGTCGAGAAGCTCAAGGAGCTGATCCCCCCGCACATGTTCCAGATCCCGATCCAGGCGGCGATCGGCGGCAAGATCATCGCGCGCGAGACCGTGCGCGCCTTCCGCAAGGACGTCACGGCCAAGTGCTACGGCGGCGACGCCACCCGCAAGCGCAAACTTCTGGAGAAGCAGAAGGAAGGCAAAAAGCGCATGCGCCAATACGGGAAGGTCGACATCCCGCAGGAGGCGTTCATCGCGGCGCTGAAGGTGGATACGTGACGCGGCGGGCTATCAGGTCAGCGGCCGGACCATCTTGATCTCGAAGGCCGAGAACCCGTGCTTTTCATAGAGCGACTTGGCCGGGTTGTTCATCAGCACGTTCAGATCGCACTCCACCGCCCCGGCTGAAGCGCCCCACGCCAGCATGTCTGCAAGCAGCGCGTCGGCGATGTGCCGACGCCTGAACTGCGGTCGAACGTAGACGACGCTGACGTGCAGCGTCTTCTTTGGCGCGAACGCGCCGCCCAGAGCGGCCAGCCTGGCTCCGGCAAGTCCGGCAATCTCGGCTGTGCTCGTTTGCGCGAACGCGAACCTCCAGTTTGCGTCATCGAGGTCTTCGGCAATGCCGGTCGTCAACTTGTCCCAGGAGAGCTCGTCAGCCGCGGGGGCATGGCCTCCATAGCCCGCCATGTCCGTCACCATCAGACGGATCATCTCCACCACAATCGCCACGTCGGCGCGCGAGGCTTTGCGGATGGCGACGTCGGCCACGTGGGTCACCACTTGGGTCATCGGTCGGTCTTTCGGTCCGGCATGGCGACAAAGATCAGCGCTCCCAGCAGGATCGCCACGATTCGGAACGCGCTCTCGATGCCGTTCCAGTGCTGCGACATCCACATGCCGAACCATTCGCCGCCGATGGTGATGAAGCCGAGCTGCCACAGCAGGATGCCGAGGGTGAGGCCGGCGATGGCGAAAGTCTTGGCCCGATCGAACGTCGGCCCGTCCGCCAGGATCGATCGCATCAGGCGCCACGCGCCGATCCAGCACAGCACGGCCACGGCGATCTCGGTCGCGATGATCAGCACGTAGGCGGCGTGGTGCAGCGTCGTGTTCGAGATCGCGCGCCAGGTGATGGTCGAGTCCGGGAAGATCGAGTCCATCGACAGCACATGGCGCACGAAGGCGAAGTTGGTGCCGTAGTCGGTCACGTTGCCGAACGCGACCAGGCTCGCATGCAGCGCGAATGCCGCGACCACGATGATTTTCGCGACTCGGATCGCGAGCATTGCCCCTCCCCTAAGACTCTTTCATTGAGCATGATCCTTTTCCGAAAACCGGCGACCACTTTTCGGGGATCATGCTCTATGGAAACAGCTTCATCGCCTCGTCAGCCAGCACGCCGCCGGTGATCTGGATCGGCGCGAAGGTCGCCTTGGCGGCGACGTCGGCGCTGGAGATCATGATCTGGCTGATCTTGGTCGCCAGCTGATCGACCGACGCGGCGAACACCAGCCGGTCGATGCGGCACCACAGGATCGCGCCCATGCACATGGCGCACGGCTCGCCCGACGTGTAGAGCGTCGCGCCGCGCAGCGCGGTGCGGCCACGGCTGGCGATGCAGCGGCGGATCGCCACCATCTCGCCATGCGCGGTCGGATCGCCGGTCCGACGCCCGAGATTGCGGCCGCGCGCGATGACGCGGCCGTCGCGCACGATCACCGCGCCGAACGGAAAGTCGGCGCGCCGCGCCTCGTCGATCGCCATGCGCATGAAGCGCTCGTCGTCGGCCGCCGATGGCACGGCTTCGGTCGCAGGAGCGGGGGCGGCGGGCACCGTGGCCGGCGCCGCCTGCGACGCCACCGGCAGGATGGCCGTGCAGGCCAGGCCGGCAATGACGCCACGGCGGCTGATGCCGCGCATGTCATGACAACCGCATCGCATGACGACCTCCTGTTTGCCGTGGCGCCTCGAAAGACGTTATCCGCCGATCACCGCCACGCCCTGGATCTCGATCAGCATGCCGGGCCGCGCGAAATGCGACACGGTGATCAGCGCGCTGCCGGGAAAATTGCCGTCGGGAAAGAACTCCCTGCGCAGCTCGACGAAGCGGTCGCCGTGACGCGGATCGTTGATGAACACCGTCATGGTGACCATGTTGGCGATGCTGCCGCCGGCCTTCTTCAGCGTCTCGTCGATCAGCTGGAAGATGCGCCGGGTCTGCGCCTCGAAATTGCCCGAGATGTCGTTGCCGGCGGCGTCGCGCGTCGCGGTCTGGCCGGCGAGCCACACGGTGCGGCCGCCCTCGGTGATGACCGCGGGCGAATAGGCCCGCTGTTTCTGGAATTCGGTCTTCTCCATGTAGACAGCCACGATGCCTGCTCCTTCCGATGTTGAGGGACACGACTCAACACCGGCGCGGCAGGGACCGCAACCATCCACCGCTCAGGGCAGATGCGAGGTCAGCGCGACACGACGATGGTCGTGTTGCCGACGCCTTCCTGCTCCACCAGCGAGAACAGCACCGCGGCGTTGCGGGGATGCAGCCGCACGCAGCCATGCGACGCGCGCCGGCCGAGCCGCGACACGTAAAGCGTACCGTGGATGGCGTAGCCCTTGTGGAAGAAGATCGAATGCGGCATCGGCGACCAGTCGTACTTGCGCGAGTACCATTTGCGCGCCAGCCGCTGCGGCCGATAGCTGCCGGACGGCGGGCCGCCGCCGAGTCCGGTGGAGACCCGCCACGTGTGCCGGGTCGCGCCATCGACCGACACCGACATGAGCTGCGCCGACTTGTCGATGTTGACGACAACCGCCGCCGAGGCGGCTTGCGATCCGATGATCAAAATGCAGCAGATGCCCGCGGCGCAAACGCCGCGGACGCCAAGACCACGCATCACGAAACTCCCCCAGCCCTTAGCCGTTAGCCCTCATCCACCCGAACCAAGGATGCCGACAGCAACACATGGTTGTAAAGTCACATCCGAGCGATAGCTCGCATGCGGCAACACATGACCGTCTCGCGTTGACAACCAGATGACCGCGCGTGCCGCCTTCGACCTGTTCACGATCGGCCACTCGAACCATCCGATCGCGCATTTCCTCTCGCTGGTGCAGTCGGCCGGCGTGACCGCCATCGCCGACGTGCGCTCGGTGCCGTTCTCGCGGCGCTTTCCGTGGTTCTCGGCCAAGCAGCTGCCCGGCCATCTCACACCGGCGGGCATCGCCTATGTCCCGCTCGGCGACGCGCTCGGCGGGCGGCCGAGCGATCTGTCGCTGCTGCGCGACGGCGTCGCCGACTACGAGGCGATGGCGCGGCGCGATACGTTCCGCGCCGGGCTCGATCGCGTGGCCGAGGGGACGCGGCGCTTCCGCGTCTGCCTGATGTGCTCCGAGCGCGAGCCGCTCGATTGCCACCGCTGCCTGCTGGTGGCGCGCGCGCTCGCCGAACGGAACATGACGATCGGCCACATCCTCGCCGACGGCACGATCGAGCCGCATGGGCGCACCGAGGAGCGCCTGCTGGCCCTCACCAAGACCGATGATGACCTGTTCGCGGATCGCCCGGCCCGCCTGGCCGCGGCGTATCGCCGCCGTGCCGGAACAGCAGCCTAGAGCGGGATGACGTTTCTTCGAATCGTCATCCCGCTCTAGCTTTTTGTTTGAGCATGATCTTTTTCCGAAAACCGGTATCCACTTTTCGGGATCATGCTCCATCGGTTGAAACCGTGAATACAGGCTTCCCGCAACCGGAGCGGTTCAGGTAAAAACCACCCATGCGCACAGGGACCCTTGCCCGCTCGGCTGTCCTTCTCATGCTCGCCGCCGGTCCCGCGGCGGCGCAGGACAAAGGCTCGGTCGATCCACAACCGCTGCCGCCGCTCGCCAATCCCGACGCGCCGGCCACGCCGGCCAAGGAATTGTTCGGCCGCAAGACCACCCCGGCGAACCTCGCGACCCGTTCGATCGGGTTCTATTCCCATGGCTGCCTCGCCGGCGCCAAGGCGCTGCCGGTCAACGGCAAGACCTGGCAGGTGATGCGGCTGTCGCGCAACCGCAACTGGGGCCATCCCAACTTGGTGAGCCTGCTGGAGCGGCTGTCGACCAAGGCAGCGAAACACGGCTGGCCGGGCCTCCTGGTCGGCGACATGTCGCAACCGCGCGGCGGACCGATGCTGACCGGACACGCGAGCCATCAGGTCGGACTCGACGCCGACATCTGGCTCACGCCGATGCCGGACCGCCAGCTGAGCCGTCAGGAACGCGAGGAGATGTCGGCCACCATGGTGGTCGCGCGCGACCGCCTTGATGTCGATCCGAAGGTGTGGACGCCGGGACATCTTGCGGTCATCAGGATGGCGGCGCTCGAGCCGCAGGTCGAGCGCATCTTCGTCAACGCGGCGATCAAGAAGGCGCTGTGCCGCGACGCCGGCAATGACCGCGGCTGGCTCCACAAGGTGCGGCCCTATTGGGGCCACGACTACCACTTCCACATCCGCATCGTCTGCCCGAACGGCGGCTGCGAGGCGCAGCCCCCGGTGCCGGAGGGCGATGGCTGTGGCAAGGACCTCGACTGGTGGTTCCAGGATTCGGTGCTGCACCCGAGGCCGCCGACGGAACCGCCCAAGCCGAAGCCGCCGCTCACCATGGCCGGCCTGCCCAAGGAATGCCGCCAGGTGCTGCTCGCGCCGTAGCGGCCGGCGCGGCTCCCCCGTTGTTTGCCTCTTGTTAACCGCGACGCACGGCCGGCACGCGGCGGATTAACGCGCCATTGAACACGCGCCGGTAGTGATTTGGGCGGGGAGCCCGGGAGAGCGCGCCGTGTCGCGGACCGCTTCGGAGCCCGGCGCGGAACGCGCGCCGGAGGCAGGTCAGAGCTCGCCGCAATTCGCGGCGATGCTGTTGCACGCGCTCGACCACGTGCCGCACGGCATCCTCGTGTTCGACCAGCACAAGCAGGTGCTGTTCAGCAATCGGCGGCACCGCGAGATCTACGGCCTGAGCGATGGCGAGGTGGCGCCCGGCACGCCGGTCGCCGACCTGATCCGGCGCCGCGCCGAGCTCGGGCGCAGATCCGACATCGACCGCTATGTCGAGGACTGCATCACCGGACCGATCGTGCCGGTCGACGGCCTCGAGGCCTTCGCCGACGGCCGGTTCATCGCCTACAGCGTGCGGCCGCTGCCGGGCGGCGGCGGCATTTCGGTGCACCAGGACGTCACCCAGCACGAACGGCTCACCGCCGATCTGCGCGAGCGCGGCCGGCAGTTCGACCTCGCGCTCGGCACCATGGCCGGCGGCCTCTGCATGCTCGACGACCAGCTGCGGATCGTCGCCTGCAACGAGCAATACCGGCGGCTGTTCAGACTCCCTGCGGACGTGGCACGGCCGGGCGCAAGCCTGTTCGACCTGATGAAGCACAGCGTCGCCGAGGGACGTCATGGCGGCATCACCGCCGAGCAGATGTTCGCCGAGCGGCTGACGATGTTCCGCGCGGGCCAGCCGTCGCGTGTGGTGGTGGCGGTCGACGAGCGCACGATCGAGAGCACCTACCGGCCGATCGACGGCGGCGGCTGGGTCGCGACCTACGACGACATCACCGAGCGCAAGCAGTTCGAGCGCGAGCTCGCCGAGCAGAACCGCCGGTTTCACGCGGCGCTCAACAACATGCCGCACGGCCTCGGCATGTTCGACGCCGACGGCCGGCTGATCGTCTGCAATCAACGCTACGCGGAAATGTACCGCCTGCCGGCGGAACTGACGCGTCCGGGCACCAAGCTCGAAGCGATCACGGACTATCGCCTGTCCTGCGGGCAGGGGCCGCACGATCTCCAGGCTTACCGCACGCAGCAGATCGAACGGTCGCGCAGCCGCAAGCCGCAGAGCTACAACGTCACCTTCACCGACGGCCGCGTCCTGCGCATCGACCACCGGCCGATGGACGGCGGCGGCTGGGTCAGCATCCATCAGGACGTCACCGAGGCGGCGCGGACCGAGGCGCGCATCACCCATCTCGCCCACCACGACGCGCTCACCAACCTGCCGAACCGCGTGCTGTTCCGGGAGCGGCTCGAGCAGGCGCTCGCCGGCGCGACGGGCGGCGAGCACGTGGCAGTGCTCTGCCTCGACCTCGACGAGTTCAAGGGCGTGAACGACACGCTCGGCCATCCGGTCGGCGACGAGCTGCTCAAGATCGTCGCGGCGCGGCTCCAGGAATGCGTCGGCGACGCGGGCACCGTGGCGCGGCTCGGCGGCGACGAGTTCGCCATCATCCAGAACGCCGGCGCCGACCTGAAGCGCGCGACGTCGCTCGCGCGCGGCATCATCGACACGCTGAGCACGACCTACGCGATCGGCGACCATGTAGTGAACATCGCCACCAGCATCGGCATCGCGGTGGCGCCGCATGACGGCGGCACGGCGGATCAGCTGATCAAGAACGCCGACCTCGCGCTCTATCGCGCCAAGGCGGACGGGCGCGGCGTCCATCGGCGCTTCGAGCCCTCGATGGACACGCGCGTGCGCACCCGCCGCACGCTCGAGCTGCAGATGCGCCAGGCGATGGAGAGCGACGACTTCCGGCTGTGGTATCAGCCGATCGTCAATCTCGCGACGCGCGAGGTGGTGGCGTTCGAGGCGCTGCTGCGCTGGGAGCATCCGGAGCGCGGGCTGATTTCGCCCGCCGACTTCGTGCCGGTCGCCGAGGAGACCGGGCTGATCGTGCCGCTCGGCGCCTGGGTGCTGAAGGAGGCGTGCCGCGAGGCCATGGCCTGGCCGGAGCACATCAAGGTGTCGGTCAACCTGTCCGCGGTCCAGTTCCGCAACAACGCACCGGCCTTCGACGTGGCCGCCGCGCTCGCCCGCTCCAACCTTGCGCCGCGCCGGCTCGAGGTCGAGATCACCGAGACGGTGATGCTGCACGACACCGAGGCGACGCTCGAGACGCTCCGGCAGATCAAGGCGCTGGGCGTCACCATCGCCATGGATGACTTCGGCACCGGCTACTCGTCGCTCGGCTTCCTGCGGCGGTTTCCGTTCGACAAGATCAAGATCGACCAGACCTTCGTCCGCGGCATGTGCGACGACGAGGAAAGCCGCGCCATCGTTCGCGCGGTGACCGGCCTTGCCCGCAGCCTCGGCATGACCACGACGGCGGAGGGCGTGGAAACGGCGGATCTGCTGCAGGCGCTCAATGCCGAAGGCTGCACCGAAGCGCAGGGCTATTATTTCAGCCGGCCGGTGCCGGCCGACAGGGTTGCGGATGTGCTGGCCACGATCCGGCGGAGCCTGCGGGCGGCGTGACGCCGGCGTTGTTACGGCGTGCGCGGGAACGGAAACAGCACGTCGGTTGCCAACGAGATCGCGAGATAGATCACACAGGCGATGCCGGCGATCGTGCCGGCATAGGCGAGCGAGCGTTCGGGCGGCGATTTCATCAGCTGCGGCAGCCCGATCCAGAGGAGCCAGGCGCCGTACAAGCCGAACATCATCAGAAAGCGCAGGCCGGGGATCAGCAGGAAGATACCGGCGAGCCAATACGGCGTCATCGCATAGGTGGCGAGCTTGAGCGCGCTCGGAAAGCTCTTCACGCCCTCGAAGCGCGGCGCCAGGAAATCGATGATCAGCGCCAGCGCGTAGACCACGACGAAGGCCAGCACGTAATCGAGCAGCGCGTTGAACAGCGCCGGAAACACCGGCATGCGCGCGGTCGCGCCGCTCGCGAGCGTCATGCCGATGACGGCGCGGCAGAGAAAGTCGGCGACCGGCGGGATCGCCGCGAGAACCACGACATAGCCGCCGAACAGCGCCAGGATGCCGCCCGGCTCCTGCTCGATCTTCTGCCACTCGGTCTCGGGCGTCAGCAGGATCGCCTTGATGCGCTGAAGCAGATCCATCCCGTGTCCCCGTGCCCTTTGCTCGTTCTTACCTCTCCATTTCGGGGCAGAGCAATCGCTTATGTCAGGAGGGCACAGCAGTTGTGTCCCCTCCCGCGTTTGCACCCGAACTCGGGTTTACCCGAGTTCGGCATTATTGAATCGGCCGAAGTCGGATAGATCCGACTTTGGCTGGAGGGTCAGGGAGGGGGCACGTGTGGCACTGCCTTCCGACCTTGCCCCCTCCCCAACCCTCCCATAGCCCGTCGAAGACGGGCGTGAACGCCCTTTTCCAAGCGGGGGAGGGAGCGTGCCGTGTTCGCGGATCGGCTTCCATTCCAACCAAACGCTCTGCTCACCCGCCCCGCGCGTCCTGCCGGATCATCGTCGCGCCTTTCTCGGCGATCATCATGGTCGGCGCGTTGGTGTTGCCCGAGGTGATGGTCGGCATCACCGAGGCATCGATGACGCGCAGGTGCTCGAGCCCGAGCACGCGCAGCCGCTCGTCGACCACCGCGGTCGGGTCGGTGACGCGGCCCATCTTGGCGGTGCCGACCGGATGGAAGATGGTGGTGCCGATATCGCCCGCCGCCCTGATCAACGCCGCGTCGTCGTCGTTCGGCGCCTTGCCCTCGCCGGGCAGATATTCGATCGGCCGATAGGGCGCGAGCGCCGGCTGCGCCATGATCCGCCGCGTCACGCGGATCGAATCGGCGGCGACGCGGCGATCCGCGTCGGTCGAGAGATAATTCGGCTGGATGATCGGCGCTGCGGCCGGATCGGCCGAGCGCAGGCGGACATGGCCGCGGCTCTCCGGCTGCAGATTGCACACGCTCGCGGTGAAGGCGGGGAACGTGTGCAGCGGATCGCCGAACTTGTCGAGCGACAGCGGCTGGATGTGGAACTGGATGTTGGCGCGCTCGCGCGAGGAATCGGAACGCGTGAACAGGCCGAGCTGCGACGGTGCCATGGTCAGCGGGCCGCGCCGGCGCAGCGCATAATCGAGCAGCATGCCGAGGCGGCGCGGCAGCGAGTGGTAGGTCTCGTTGAGCGTGCGCGCGCCCGACACCTTGTAGATTGTGCGCACCTGCAGATGGTCCTGCAGGTTCTCGCCGACGCCCGGCTTGTCCAGCACCAGGGGAATGCCGAAGTCCTGCAGATGCGCCGCCGGCCCGACGCCGGAGAGGAGCAGGAGCTGCGTCGAGCCGATCGAGCCAGCGGACAGGATCACCTCGCCGCGGCAGCGCGCGCTCTTGCGCTCGCCGTTCTGCCGCCAGGCGACGCCGCTCGCGCGCTTGCCGTCGAACACGATCCGCTCGACCAGGCAACCGGTCTCGAGCCGGAGATTGGGACGGTTGAGCACCGGCTTGAGAAACCCGCGCGCCGCCGACCAGCGCCGGCCGCGCTTCTGGTTGACATGGAAGGCGCAGGAGCCTTCGTTGTCGCCGCAGTTGAAATCATTGATGCGCTTGATGCCGGCCTGCTCCGCCGCCTGCTGGATGGCATTGAGCAGGTCCCAGGCCACGCGCGGCGCCTCGATGCGCCATTCGCCGCCGACGCTGTGCAGGTCGCTCGCGCCGAGGAAATGATCCTCGTGACACTTGAACACCGGCAGCACGTCACTCCAGCCCCAGCCGGTCAGGCCGAGCTGCCGCCAATGATCGTAGTCGGCCGCCTGGCCACGCATGTAGATCATGGCGTTGATGGCGGACGAGCCGCCGATCACTTTTCCGCGCGGGTAATTGAGCGCGCGGCCGTTGAGCCCCGGCTCCGGCTCGGTCTTGAACATCCAGTCCGAGCGCGGGTTGCCGATCGCGAACAGGTAGCCGACCGGGATGTGGAACCAGATCCAGTTGTCCTTGCCGCCGGCCTCGAGCAGCAGCACGCGCGTGCCCGGATCGGCGCTCAGGCGATTGGCGAGCACGCAGCCGGCCGATCCCGCGCCGACGATGATGTAGTCGTAGTCGCCGTCGATCGCGCCGCTTGCGGCGCCGTGGGTCTGGTCGATCATGGCGGGCAGTTTCGGCGACCGCGCTTCGGTTGGCAATCAGGCCGACGCAAGGCGTCCGGCGACGCCGCGATGGACTCGATATGTCCAAATGACTATAACGAGTCCATCACCTCGGATCACTCGAAATGCCCGACCCTCAACTCGTCAGGTTCGTATCCGGAGAGGTCGAACCGGCTGGACGCTATCTCTCGCTCCGCATCGAGGTCGCGGCGGGCAATCCGATCGATCTGCAATTGGCGGCCACGGACATTTCCGCTTTCTCGAACCTGCTCCTCCTGCTCGGCCTTCATGCTTCGGCGCAGCGGCCGGAGCTGAAGGCATCGCAAGCGGACGACCTCATACCGCTGCCCGTGCAAGCGTTGTCGGTCGGCGAATTGATCGACGGAACCAAGCTGCTGGTGATGGAGGTCGGCGCAACCAGTCTCGCGTTTGCGCTGCCGTCGGAGGGCATCGAGGAAATCGGTCAGGCCTTCATGACGATGAGCGCTTCCGCCGACCGGCACAGCGCGTGATCCGCCGTCCGCTCGTCACGGCGTCAACGCGACCGCGTCCGTCTGCTTGATCGACGTCAGCGCCGAGAGCAGGCAGGTCAGGCTCGCCGTGCGCAGCGGGAGATAGGGCTTGCCGATCCGGCCGCACAGCCGCTTGATCGCGTCGGCCGAATTGTGGCTCACGCAATCGACCGGGAAGCACACCACGTCGGAACGGCTGGCGAGGCCCGGCAGCAGAGAGGCGCTGTCGTCGATGCCGCCGTCGTGGTGGGCAAAGCGGCCGCCGACCCGCTCGACCAGCGCACGCAGCTGCGGCACCTGGTTGGGGCGGCCGCCGACATAGAGGATGCTCGCTCCCGCGAGATCGAGCGGGTATCCCGGCGTCGCCGACTCGGCGGCGAGCAGATCGTTGATCCGGTCAAGCTCCTGGCGAAGGCCGTCGCGCTCGCTCGACAGCATCTGCTGCGACTGCTGCGCCTCCGCGAACGCGGCGAGCGCCGCGTCGAGCCGCTGCTGAAGCCGCTCGGTTCGCGCGGCATGGCTGGACAGGCGCCGATTGAGATCGACGACCAGCGAGCGGGATGCCGTTTCTTCGCCGTCAAGCGACGGTTCAGCTTCTCGCTCGGCATCGGCGGCCTGCGCGACGATCATCTCGTTCAGGCGCTTCAGCGCCGCGTCGCGCGTATCGAACGCTTCGCGCAGGTGCTGCTGCTGGCGATCGAGCTTGATTGCAAGCGCGGCGTTCTCCTCCTCGAGCTGGCGCAGCCGGCGGATGTCGGCGCGGTTCGCGGCGCCGACCAGGTGCGACAGCATGTGCACCTCGCCGAACACGTATTTCACGACGTCGTTGGTCGAGGCCGGATGCGTCAGCACCGCCCAATAGGCGCCGGGAATGTCGCCACGCTCGGCCCATTCGTCCCACAGCGCTGTCAGCGCCGCCGCGTCATGCGCCTTGGCGAACTGGCTGATGGCACCGCGATGGCGACGGTCGAGCGCCTTCTGCAGCAGCTTGGCGCCGCTCTCGCGCCGGCCGGCCGCGAGAACGCCGAGAATGTGCATTTCATGCTCCGATGCGCGGTCGGCACCCTTGACCTCCAGGCGTACGAGGATCTGCCGCAACTCCGCGGCGGACAGGCAGGTGCCGATGATCGAGCAGTGAAGGTTCTCGCTGATCTCCCACAGCCGGGTGCGTCGGGTTTCGGTCGGCACATCGGCAGTCGGCGGATCCGCCTCGCGCATCAGGAGATCGGGGCGCGGAGGAGGCCGTACCCGGGCGGCGTGATGCAGGACCGTCAGGCCGACATCGCCGGAGGACGTCAATTCGGGAAACCGGGCGACCATGGAATCTGCGTACGCACTCGTTATGCTCACGTGAATATAACGACATCGACGAAGGCTTGGCTAGACGGAAAAATCGCGGATCGGGGATGTCGATTGAAAGTGCCGCGCCGGCATCCTAGTGTCGAAGCAGTCGACGAATTGAGCCTGAGATGAGGACGGCGCCATGGCCATGCTGAGCCTGCGCATCGATCTGGAGCCGAACGGCCGGATCGGCCCGGGCAAGATCGCGCTGCTCAAGGCGATCGACGAGACCGGCTCGATCTCGGCCGCCGGACGCTTGCTCGGCATGTCCTATCGGCGCGCCTGGCAACTCATCGAGGAGCTCAACGACTGCTTCCACCAGCCGGTGATCGCGACCCAGGCCGGCGGCAAGAAGGGCGGCGGCGCGCAACTCACGGGGCTTGGTAAACAGATCCTCGCCCATTATCGCGCCATCGAGAGCAAGTCGCACAAATCCGTCGCGCGCCATCTCAAGGCGCTCCAGGCGGCGATCCGCAACCGCGGCTGAATGTCATCGCTGGCGGGAAACCGGTTTCCACTTTTCCGGGACATGCGCTAGTGTCCGGCCCGACCGCGGCGCGCTGTGCGCGCGCCGTGTGGTTCGGAACGGCGGTTCCGGCAGGTCAATTCGTTTTGGCTGGGCCCGTTCCCGGGGCTCAGGGAGAACCGCCATGCGCCGACACCTGCTCGCCATTCTCGCCCTGTTCCTGCTCCTCCCCGCCCTGTCGCCGGCCGCGTCGGCACAGGACAAGACCATCACCGTGTTCGCAGCTGCGTCGATGAAGAACGCGCTCGACGACATCAACGCCGCCTTCACCAAGCAGACCGGCGTCAAGGTGGTCACGAGCTATGCCGCGAGCTCGGCGCTCATCAAACAGATCGAGCAGGGCGCGCCGGCCGACGTGTTCGCCTCCGCCGATCTCGAATGGATGGACTACGGCGGCCAGAAGAAGCTCATCAAGGACGACAGCCGCGTCAACCTGCTCGGCAACCGGCTGGTGCTGATCGCGCCAAAGGATTCCAAGGTCGATGCCGGCACGATCTCGTCGAAGACCGACCTCGCCAAGCTCGCCGGCGACGGACGCATCACCACCGGCGACGTCCGCGCGGTGCCGGTCGGCAAATATGCCAAGGCGGCGATGGAGAAGCTCGGAATCTGGGCCGCGGCGGAGCCCAAGATGGCGATGGCGGAGAACGTCCGCGCGGCGTTGCTGCTGGTGGCGCGCGGCGAGGCGGCGCTGGGCATCGTCTACGAGACCGACGCCAAGGTCGAGCCGAACGTGAAGATCGTCGGCGCGTTCCCGCCCGACTCGCATCCGCCGATCGTCTATCCGGTCGCGCTGACGGCGACGGCAAAGGCCGACGCGGCACCCTACCCGGCGTTCCTGCGCTCGCAGACGGCCAAGACCATCTTCGAGAAGTACGGCTTCACGTTCCTGATCAAGCCGACATCCTGATCACGCTGCGACTTACGTGTTCGATCTCACTCCGGACGAGCTGACGGCCATCCATCTGTCGTTGCGGATCGCGCTGGTCGCGACCGCGGCGGCCCTGCCGTTCGGCATCGCTGTCGCCTGGCTGCTGGCGCGCAAGCGCTTTGTCGGCAAGGCTTTGCTCGACGGACTGGTGCATCTGCCGCTGGTGCTGCCACCCGTCGTGACCGGCTATCTGCTGCTCATCACATTCGGTCGACGGGCGCCGGTCGGCAGGTTTCTCTATGAGACGTTCGGCATCGTGCTGTCGTTCCGCTGGACCGGCGCCGCGCTCGCCTGCGCCGTGATGGGCTTTCCGCTGCTGGTGCGGGCGATCCGCCTGTCGATCGAGGCGATCGATCGGCGGCTTGAGCAGGCCGCGGCGACGCTCGGCGCGCCGCGCCGCTGGGTGTTCCTCACCGTGACGCTGCCGCTTGCGCTGCCCGGCGTCGTCGCCGGCGTGGTGCTGTGCTTCGCCAAGGCGCTCGGCGAGTTCGGCGCCACCATCACCTTCGTCTCGAACATTCCCGGCGAGACGCAGACCATCTCCGCGGCGATCTACACATATACGCAGGTGCCCGCCGGCGACGCGCCGGCGCTGCGGCTGGTGATCGTCGCGATCATCCTGTCGCTGGTGGCGCTGGTCGCATCCGAATGGCTGGCGCGGCGCGCTGGCGCGCGCATCCACGGGGAGTGACATGCTCCGTGTCGAGGTGGAGAAGCGGTTTGGCGACTTTCCGATCGTGGCGAAGTTCGAGACCGTCGGCAACGCGACGGCGCTGTTCGGCCCATCGGGCTCCGGCAAGACCACGATCGTAAACATGATCGCCGGCCTGGTACGGCCGGATCGCGGCCGCATCGCCATCGACGATGAGGTGCTGTTCGACTCCGGCCGCCGCATCGACGTGCCGCCGCACCGGCGGCGGATCGGCTACGTGTTCCAGGAGGGCCGGCTGCTTCCACATCTGTCGGTCAAGAATAACCTGGAATACGGGCGGTTCATGGCCGGCATCAAGCGCGACGGGGAGGAAACCAAGCGCATCATCGACCTGCTCGCGCTCGGCAACCTGCTCATGCGACGGCCCGGCAAGCTGTCCGGCGGCGAGCGCCAGCGCGTCGCCATCGGCCGCGCGCTGCTGATGCGCCCGCGGCTCCTCCTCCTCGACGAGCCGCTCGCCTCGCTCGACGTCGCGCGCAAGCGCGAGATCCTGCCCTACCTCATGCGGCTGACCGACGAGGGCATCCCGCTGATCTACGTCAGCCATCATGCGCCGGAGATCAAGCGGCTCGCCAATGCCGTGGTGCTGATCGAAGGCGGACACGTGGTGGGGAAAGGCGGCGTCGACGTGCTCGACCGCATCGATCCCGACATGCTGGGGTGACACTTTAGATCTGCGCGTGATGCGCCATAGTGGCTGGCTCGCGATGTCGACTTCCTCTCGCGGGTCGGACGACCCGGGGTTTCAACAGATCGGAGAAGCCCACCGTGATCATGGAGCTGCGCCTTCGATCAGATGATTCCGCCATTCGCGCGAAGCACCTGGCCGTTGATCCACGCGCCGTCGGGACCCGCCAGAAAAGCGACGACCGACGCGATGTCGCGCGGCTCGCCAAGCCGCTCCAGCGGCGCGAGCTTGCTCAGGTGTTCGATGACCTCGCGCGGCTTGCCGACGAGAAAAAGGTCTGTTCCGGTCGGGCCGGGTGCGACCGCGTTGACGGTGATGTTGCGTCCGCGCATCTCCTTGGCGAGCACGTGCGTCATGGCCTCGACGCCGCCTTTGGTGGCGGCGTAGATCCCGTAGGTCGGCTGATACAGGCCGATGACGCTCGACGAGAAGCTGATGATGCGTCCGCCGTTGCGCAGCCGTCTGGCGGCTTCACGCATGCCGTTGAAGACACCCTTGAGATTGATGGCGATATGGCGATCGAACAGCGCGTCATCTGCCTCCGCCATGGGCGCAAGCTGCATGATGCCGGCATTGTTCACCAGGACGTCCACGCCGCCGTAGGTCTTCTCGGCGTCGTCGAACATCGACCGCATGGCGGCCGGGTCGCTCACGTCGGCCCGCACGGCGCTCGCTGTGCCGCCCCGCTCGCGAATTCGCGCCACTTGCGCGTTGGCCGCGTCGGCACTGCCTGCAAAGTTGACGACAACCGAAAAGCCGTCAGCGGCGAGACGCTCGGCAACGGCTGCCCCGATCCCACGGGACGCTCCCGTCACGATCGCCGTCTTTCCGGACTGTGTCGGCACATCTGCCTCCCGCGCTGAGCCGTATCGACACGAACGAAGCCAAACGGCCGGCGCGCGGCCCGGGCTCGGATTGTCCCCGCTTCAGGCCGCTGTCGCGATCGGCACGTTGATCACCTGCGGCTCCATGTAGCTCTGCAAACCCATGACGCCGTGCTCGCGGCCGAGCCCGGATTCCTTGAAGCCGCCGAACGGGATGTCGGCTTCCGAAAGGAGATGATAGTTGACCCAGACGGTGCCGGCTTCGAGCCGCGCCGCGATCTCGGCGCCCCGGTCGATATCCTTGGTCCACACCGACGCGCACAGGCCCATGCGTGTGCTGTTGGCGCGCGCAATGGCGTCATCGACGTCCGTGTACTTGAGCACCGGCAGGATCGGGCCGAACTGCTCCTCCGTCACCAGCCGCGCGTCGTCGGCGATGTCGGCGACGATCGTCGGCGCGAGGAAATAGCCTGGTAGATTAGGCGTGTGGCCGCCCGCCAGAATGCGAACGCCGGGCTGGCGCCTGGTGTCCTCCAGCACGTCGAGCACCTTGTCGTACTGCATCTTGTTCTGCAGCGGCCCCATCTGCACCTCAGGCTCGAACCCGTCGCCGACACGGTAGTCCTTCGCCAGGCCGGCGAGCTGCTCGCAGACCTGCTCGTAGCGAGCCTCAGGCACGTAGACGCGCTTGATCGCCATGCAGATCTGGCCGCAATTGGCAAACGCGGCGGCGAAGATCCGCGGCGTCATCCTGTCGAAATCCGCATCCTCGAGCAGGATCGCCGGATCGTTGCCGCCGAGCTCCAGGGTCACGCGCTTGAGCGTGCCGGAGGCGCTCGCCATCACCCGCTTGCCGGTCGCGACCGAGCCGGTGAACGAGACCTTGTCGATGCCGGGGTGCTCGACCAAGCGCTGCCCCAGATCGTTGCCGCCGGCGAGCACGTTGAGCACGCCGGGCGGCAGCAGATCGCGCGACATCTCGCCGAGCAGCAGCGTCGCGAACGGCGTGTAAGGCGACGGCTTGAGCACCAAGGTATTCCCGGTGATGAGAGCCTGCGCAATCTTGTGCGCGGCGAGCGCCGCCGGCACGTTCCACGGCGTGATCGCGCCGACGACCCCGAGCGGCCGGTAGTGCAGTGAAATGCGGTTGTTCCCGTCGTCGCGCAGGATCTGGTCCTTGACCCTCAGGTTCGCCATGTTCTGCAGCGAATTCGCCGTGGATGCGACCTCGCGCGTGGCGTTCGATAGCGGCTTGCCCTGCTCGCGGGTGATCACCTTCGCCAGATCGTCCGCATAGTCGCGCACGCGGGCGGCGAGCTTGTGCAGCTGCCTGCGGCGGTCCGAGAAGGACAGCCGGCTCCACCCGGCGGATGCTTTACAGGCGGCGGCGACCGCGCGGTCGAGCTGCTCGGGCGTCGCGTCGGGACACTGCGCGAACGGCGCGGCGGTCGACGGGTTGATGACCTCGAACGCGGCCGGGCTGTCCTCGCCGTGGCCGTCGATCGTATGCGTCATCTTGTGATCGGCACTGGCCAGATCGTTCAACGCCTTCAGTCGTCGCGGCATGGCGGGCCTCCGAGAAGAAAGTCGGTCAGTTCTGCGGCAAGGCCGGCGCGGTGAAGCCGTGCTTCGCCAGCGTGCGCTGCCCCTCGACCGACATGACGAACAGCGCGAATTCCGCGGCCGCGGGCGGCGCGGTCTTCATCACCGTCAATCCGTACGCGGCGCCGACGGCAAGCTTCGCGGGGAGCTGCACGATCTGCACGCCCGGCATGTCCTTCTGCGCTGCCACCGCGCTGGTGCAATAGGCGAGGAACAGGTCGGCCTTGCCCTCGGCGATGAAGTCGACATAGGGCGAGCGGGTCGACGACGGCGACGTCGGCACCGCGCCGCCGACCAGCTGCAGCGCCTTGCTCTCGAGCGTCGCGAAGGCGCCCGGCCGGTCGGCGTCGACCCGCCGGAATATCTCCCAAGCATAGTCGCCGGACGGATCGGCGCGCGGCGTCGAGGTGCCGAGCTTGACGTTCGCATCGAGCATCACGTCTGCGAGGCTCGCCGGCGTGACGGCGAGCCCCGGCCGCGCCAGCGCACAGAGGCGGTTGCGCGTGAACAGGATGACCGGGGTGCCCTTGCCGGACGCCGCCAGCGCCTGCGGGTGCTCCATATTGGCGGAGGCGAACACGTCGGCCGGCGCGCCGGCCGCGATCTCGTCCTTGAGCAGGCCGGACGGCCCGAACTTGGTGCGCACGGCGGGCCCGCCCGCCGCCTCGAAGGCGCGGGCGATCTCTGTCAGCGCGTCGCGCAGGCTGCCGGCCGCGTACAGCGAGACGCCATCGGCCGCGTGGGCCATCGACGTCACGTATGCCGCAACGAGGAGCAGTGCCGCGCCGGCCGCATGGCCGCGCCGGAGTCCCATCGACAAGAATGCTCTCACGCCGATCCTCGTCATGTTAGCGTCGTCGCTGTTCAGCGCGACGGCCATACGTTATATCCAACTAAACATAACGACAAGCCGCTCTCGTGCCGCGGCGATGGAGACCAGGATGGCGGACGACACCATTGCGAAGCGCCCGCTCGGCGCCTCCGGCCTTCAAGCGACGGCGATCGGACTCGGCTGCATGTCGCTGTCAGGCACCTACGGCACGAGCGACGACGACGAAAGCATCAAGCTCATTCACGCGGCGCTCGACAACGGCATCACGCTGCTCGACACGTCGGACGCTTATGGCGCAGGCCACAATGAGACGCTGGTCGGCAAGGCGCTCGCGGGCCGGCGCGACGGCGTCGTGCTGGCGACAAAATTCGGCAACCTGGGGGGCCGCGGCGGCAAGTTCGCCGACGGCCGGCCGGAATATGTGACGGCGTCATGCGACGCGAGCCTCAAGCGGCTCGGCGTCGAGACGATCGATCTCTACTATCAGCACCGGGTCGATCCGGTCGTGCCGATCGAGGACACCGTCGGGGCGATGGCGCGCCTCGTCGAGCAGGGCAAGGTCCGCACGCTAGGCCTGAGCGAGGCGCGCCCGGACACCATTCGTCGCGCGCACAAGGTCCACAGGATCGCGGCGGTGCAAAACGAGTTCTCGCTGCTCTACCGCATCGAGGCGGAGGAGACGCGCGCCACGACGCGCGAGCTCGGCATCGCCTTCGTCGCCTACTCGCCGCTCGGCCGCGGCCTGATGACGGCGCAGACCGACGACCCCGCAACGATGTCGGACGGCGACACGCGACGCAGGCATCCGCGCTTCGCCGGCGACAACGTGGCGCGCAACCTCGCCCTGGTGCACAAGCTCGATGCGATCGCCAGCGAGAAGAAATGCACGACCGGCCAGCTCGCCCTCGCCTGGCTGCTGGCGCAGGGCGACGATCTCATCGCCATTCCCGGGACGAAACGCAAGGCGAGGCTGGTCGAGAATCTCGGCGCGCTGTCGGTCCACCTCACGGAGGATGATCTCGCGCGCATCGCGGAAGCGATCCCGGCCGGCGCGGCGGCGGGCACGCGCTATCCCGAGCCGCAAATGCAGAGTCTCTACCTGTAGGATTTTCGCGAACGCCCGACGCGGCGAGGTCGGCAATGCCGAGAGAAATCCTGGCCAGAGGACTGACGCTGTCTCTGCGCCATGCTCCGTGCGCGCATATCTGCCGGTATTGCCTGATCTCGGAGACGCGCAAGGGAAGCGCGCTCGCCTTCGCGCGCTTCGAGCAGCTCGCGCATCGGTTCTACGACTGGAAGGCGTCGGCGCAGCTCGACATCGACGTCCGCACCTTCGTCGGCCCGTCGTTCGACTACGACACCGACACGCTCGCCGGCGTCGGCCGACTGCGGACAAGGCGCGGCGCCAAATTCGAGGTCCTCAATCTCGGCGGCATCCGGATTCGCGAGGGCGACGCGCTGGATGCCTGGCTCGACGAACGGCAGGCGGCCGGCATCGCCGGCTTTCACACGTCGCTCGCCGGATGCGACAAGACCCACGACCGCTGGAACGGGCGCGCCGGCGACTTCGCCTATCAGACGTCGATCCTGCGGCGTGGCGGCGAGCGCGGCATGTACCGGCACGAGCGGCTGTTTCTCACCGTGAACACGCTGCCGCTGTTCGATCGCCTGCTCGACATCCTGGACGGCATCCCGGGCGAGATCCGCAATCGCATCGTCACGCCGTTGTTCTACGCCGGGCTTGCCCGGCGCTACGAGGACGAGCGCATCACCGAGGACATCCGTGACAACCTGCCGGACCGGATCGCCAAGCTGCGGCGCGGACGCTTCCAGGAGTGGCGGTCGGAGCGCGAATGGATTCCGATCATGTTGGAAACCGCGCAGGGGCCGCGCAAGCTGGCGATGAAGCTCGACGTGAACGAAACCAATATCGACTGGCTCGAAAGGTCTTCCTGCGAGGAGATCTTCGCCGAACGGGAGCGGATCTATCGCGAGGAGTATCGCCGCATGCCCCCGTTCGACGAGCTGTGCGAGCGCTACGGCGACCGGAACGGACGCAAGGTCTACATGCTGACGCGCGATCTCGAGCAGAAGTGGCAGGACATGTACGCGCGCGAGACCGGGTCGCGGATTCCGATCGATTGATCGGCTGAAACGAGAGCCCCTTCGGAAGCAAGCAGGGCCTAGAGCGGGATGACTTTTCTTCGAATCGTCATCCCGCTCTAGCTTTTTGTTGGAGCATGATCTTTTCCGAAAACCGGTGTCCACTTTTCGGGATCATGCTCTAACGATCCAACCCCTCAATGCCAATGATCTCGGCAACTCGGCTCGTCCGAGGCCGTTCGAGCAACCGTGCAGGTGTCTCGTCTTGGAGGATAGCGCCTGCATCAAGGATAGCGCAGCGGCTGCACAGCGCAGCAGCCTCTGCGAAATCGTGGGAGACAAACACCGTCGCCATGCGCCGCCCAAGCAAGAGTTCGCCAAGCTCGCGCACGAGGCGCCGCCGTGTGGGCTGATCGAGCGCTGCGAAGGGCTCGTCCAGAAACAAGACTTCAGGATCGAGCACCAGTGCCCGCGCGAGGCTCGTCCGTTGCGCTTCTCCTCCGGAGATCATGCCGATGGAACGATCGGCAAGATGGTCGATCTTGAGCTGCTCGAGCACCGGTCGAGCCCGCGCGTCGCGTTCGGCCTTGTCAACGCCCCGAAGCGCAAGTCCCAGAGCGACGTTGTGGGCGACCGTGCCACGCAGCAGGAGCGGCTCCTGAAAGACGGCCGCGATACGCCGATGATAGGCGAAAGCAGTCAGGTCCTTCCCGAGCACCTGGCCGCGCACTGCGATCGTGCCGGCGGACAGCGGTAGCAAGCCTGCCAATGCCTGGAGCAGCGTACTCTTGCCGGCCCCGTTGGGACCATAGATGCCGACGGTCTCGCCAGCACGTAAAGCAAAGTCCGTTGGCTGCAGGATGATCCGCCCGTTGCGATGAACGCTGACTGCCGAAGCTTGCAGGACGACGTCGTTC